>Ga0105047_10007017_pt1 | contig 19036 bp, 17 predicted proteins | sample MAT04_FD_78384 | JGI IMG/M metagenome (GOLD analysis project Ga0105047, IMG submission 78384) | Freshwater microbial communities from Lake Fryxell liftoff mats and glacier meltwater in Antarctica - MAT-04 (megahit assembly) | ecosystem: Environmental > Aquatic > Freshwater > Ice > Liftoff... | reverse complement strand
TCGTCAACCTCGGCGACCTCATCGCCCAATGGACCAACGACCACTGGCGATCCACGATCCACCGTGTCGTACCACCACCCCACGGCGACGACAGCACGGCCCGCCGACGATCAGTCGCGTTCTACGAGGACGGCGACTACGACGCGATGATCGAGTGCCTCCCCACATGCTGTTCGGACGAACGACCGGCCAAGTACGAGCCCATCACCGCCGGCGAGCATCTGATGACCAAGGAGTGGGCAGCGAAGAAGTTCGTCCCCGCCGAGGTGGCCGACAGCCTGGGCGAACGAATCGGCGCCGTCACCAACGACTGAGCGAACGGCGCGACTGGTCTCGTGCTGACGGCCGTCAGACGTAGGCGCAGAGGTCGAAAACGTTGCCGTCGGGATCGGCGAGAGTGACGATCGATCCGTACGCCTCGTGACGGGCCGGTGCCAGCTCGCTCGCCCCGATCGACAGCAACCGGGCGTGTTCGGCGTCGAACTCATCCGGATCGCAGGCGAGGTCGAGGTGCGTACCGCCCGGACGGTGCGCCCCGCGTTGCACCCCGATCCGCCGCTCGCCAGCCGCCGACGACAGCACGATCCAGCGATCACCGTCCTCGCGTTCACTCTCGTGCAGATCGAGCGCAGCACGCCAGAAAGCGGCGAGCCGATCCGTTTGCGGCGAGTCGATCGTGACCAGATCGAAGCGGGACGTCATGGCGATCCTCCGCCGACCGGGCCCGCCAACTCGAGCACCACCTGCAGGAGCACGTCGGCGCCGGCCTGCAGGTCGACGAGTTCGGTGAACTCGGCGATGTTGTGCGACAAGCCGTTCACGCTGGGCACGAAGATCATCGAGGTCGGGCACACCCTGGCGAGCATCTGTGCGTCGTGGCCGGCACCACTCGGCATCCGCAGCGTGGTGTGTCCGAGCCGGGTCGCGGTTACGTCGACGAGGTCGATCATCCGCTCGTCGAACTCGACCGGCTCGAACCGGGCCAGGGTGCGGCGCTCGATCGTGACCCCCTCGTCGGCGGCAAGTCGGGTGCACATCGTCTCGAACCGGTGCTCGGCATGCTGCAGCAGGTGCTCGTCGGTGTTGCGCAGATCGACCGTCATGGTCACCCTCGACGCCACCACGTTCACCAAGTTCGGGACCAGCTCGAGCCGTCCGACGGTCGCCACCTGGGTGCCACCCATCTGCCGGGCGATCGCTCGCACGCCTGCCGTGATCTCGGCAGCGACGTACGCAGGGTCCTTGCGCAGACGCATCGGGGTGGTGCCTGCGTGCGCCGATTGGCCGGTGATGGTCAGTTCGGTCCACGAGATGCCCTGCACGCCGGTGACGACGCCGATGGTGACGCCCTCGTCCTCGAGCACAGGGCCCTGCTCGATGTGCAGTTCGACGAATGCGTGCGGCGCTCCCGCAGCCGGACACGGCATCGGGCCGGCGTAGCCGATGCGGGCGAGCTCGTCGCCGAGTTGCGCCTCGTCGTCGGCAGCACGCACACCGAGGGCATCTTCCAACGCCATCCCGCCGACGTAGACCAGACTGCCCAGCATGTCGGGCTGGAAGCGAGCGCCTTCCTCGTCGGTGAAGAACGCCACCGCCACGGGGTGCTCGGTGCTCACCCCGTGCTGCGCGAGCGTCTCGATCACCTCGAGACCGCCGAGCACGCCGAGGTTGCCGTCGAAGCGACCACCGGTGCGCACCGTGTCGATGTGCGAACCGATCATCACCGGAGCTGCCGTCGGATCGCTGCCCGCGCGCACACCCACCACGTTGCCGATCGCGTCGACCGTGACCGAGAGGCCCAGGTCGTGCATCCAGCCGACCACGAGGTCGCGACCGTCACGATCGGCATCGGTGAGCGCGAGCCGGGCGCAGCCGCGTTCGCCGTTCGGTCCGTGCACGGCGCCGATCTCGCCGAGCGCCTCGAGCCGCTCGACGAGCCGGTCGACGTCGATGCGGAGATCAGCTGGGTTCATTGCGCCTGCCTGTCGGTCATCTCTGTCGGCTCTCTGTCGTCCCGGTCACGTCTGGATCTCCGGTCAGCGACCGAAGTCGAACACGGCGATCTCGCGCAGTGCTTCGCCGAAGGCCTGCACCGCACCGTCGAAGAGCTGCTTGCCCAACTGTGCGGTGGCGCCGGTGGGGTCGCCGATGTACCCGTCGGGGTAGAAGTCGTTCGACAACCATCCGAAGCTCACGCGACCACCGAAGCGCACATAGGTGTTGAGTGCGATCTTCTCGGGCACCCGTCGCTCGGCGAGGTCCATCCGCACCAGTTCGGGTGCGAGGTGGAGCATGATCGAGGTCTCGTCGGTGCCGCCGTGCACGCCCATGCCCAGCTCGCTGGCCGGCGATGTACCGCCCTGGTCGGGCGGAACGCCCGGGTGGGCCAGGAAGGTCCGCAACCCGTGGGCCAGGCGCACCTCGCGGTTGGCGACGTTGGCCAATGCGCTGTTGCCACCGTGGCCGTTGAAGAACACGAGCCGCTGCGCCGACGTGGTGGCGATGCAACGGCCGATGTCGTCGAGCACCGCCAGCAGGGTGGTCGCCGACAGCCAGATGGTGCCAGGCGACCAGGCGTGCTCGTTCGACTTCGTGTACTGCAACGTGGGCAACAGCCAGGCATCGACCTCGTCGCCGTAGGTGTCGATCGCGGCCTCGGCGACAGCCGTGGCGATCACCGAGTCGGTGCTCAGGGGCAGGTGCGGACCGTGCTGCTCGATCGCACCGAGGGGCTGGACGAAGATGCTCCGCTGGGTGATCCGACGAGCGACGTCGGGTCCCCGCAGATCGACGAAACGACGAACGCGATGTGTCACACGCGTCAACGTACAGCGGCCCGCAGCCACCGAGCAGAATGTGCCGATGGCCGCACCCGATTTCGACGCCGTCGTCATCGGCGCCGGACACAACGGCCTCGTGTGCGCCGCCTACCTGGCCCGCGCCGGACTGCGCACGTTGCTCATCGAGGCACGCTCCACGGTGGGTGGCACCGCGTCGAGCGAGCAGTTCGGTGGGGCGACGGTGAACATCTGCAACTGCGATCACATCACCTTCCGCACCACACCGGTGATGGACGAGCTCGGGCTCGCAGATCACGGCCTTCGGTACCTCGACGTCGAGCCGGCCCAGACCAATCTCAGTTGGGGCGGCGGCCCGGCGTGGGTGATGCACCACGACGTCGACCAGACTCTCGATGCTCTCGGCACCACACACCCCACCGAGGTCGACGGCTACCGCCGGTACTTGAAGGTGGCGATGCCGGCTGTGCGGATGGTGTTCGACCAGGCCAACGATCCACCATCGTTGCGTGGAATCGCACGGAAGGCGATCGCACGCCGCGGCCGTGGCGTCGCCACGTTGCTGCGATGGAGTCGGCGCAGCGCGGCTGACGTGATGCGCGAGTACTTCCACACCGACGCACTGCAAGGTCCGGCGATGGTGACGGGCCCGATGGTGTGGGGCATCTCCCCCGAGACACCTGGGACCGGCCTCGGCGCGCTGACCTACGCGCTTCGCCATGTCGGCACCGTCGGGCGACCGGTCGGCGGCAGCGGCATGGTGCCGACCAGCCTCGAGCGGTCGTTCCTGGCGCACGGCGGCACGCTGCGGTTGGCGACCAAGGTGACCGCGATCACCTGCGAGGGCGACTCGGTGCGCGGCGTCACCCTCGACGACGCCACCGAGGTGACAGCCCCGATCGTCGTCTCGGCGTGCAACCCTCACGACACCTTCCTTCGCTGGCTGACGAATGCCCCGCCGCAGGCGTCATCGATGATCGAACGGTGGCGGGCGACGCCGCACGGTGAGGGGTACGAATCGAAGATCGACGCGATCGTCACGGCGCTCCCGCGCCTGCGTGCGATGTCGGGCCTGCCCGACGAGCCCGATCCGCTCACCGGCACAGTGATCATCTCGCCCTCGCTCGCCGACATCCATCGTGGATTCGAGTTGATGCGGCGCGGTGAGGTGCTCGACCAGCCCGGCATGTTCCTGAACGTGCCGTCGATCGCCGACCCCACGATGGCCCCACCGGGGCAACACGTGCTCAGCCTCGAGTGCATCTACACCCCCTATCGACTGACTGGCGGGTGGGCCCAGAGCACCGAACCGAGACGCTGGCTCGAACAGCTCGCCAGCATCGCCGAGCCCGGGTTCCTGGGTGGCCTGGGTGAGTGGCGGGCGATGACCCCCGACCGCTACGAACGAGAGTTCCACCTGCCGGCCGGTCACGCGACCAGCTTCGCCGGTGGTCCGCTCGCCGCGTTGATGAACAGCCAACCCGAGCTCACCCGGTACCACACGCCCGTGCGCGGGCTGTTCCTCACCGGTGCAGCCACGTTCCCCGGAGCAGGCGTGTGGGGGGCGAGCGGGAGGAATGCAGCGATGACGGTGCTTCGCGTCACCTGACGGCGCGTTGCATGACGAGATCGTCTATCGTGGGCAGGGCCAACGGGGAGTAACCCCACATCATTCGGCGGTCGTCAACACGAGCCATGGCTCCGGACGTCGAGGCTCGCAAGGGCGGGTGAGACCAGCGGCACCGAGCAGCACCGCGCTGTGCAGTGTCGAAAGGATGCATCGTCACCATGTTCTCGTCAGGCTCCCTCTCCCTCGGTCGGCTGGCCGGTATCCCGTTCCAGCTCCATTGGAGCGTGCTCGTGGTGGCGGTGCTGTTCGGGTCGGGCCTCGCCGCCAGCTATGGCCCCATCGGTGCAGCGGTGGCTCTCGTCGCCTTCCTGGCGTCGATCGCGGCTCACGAGTTCGCCCATGCGCTCGTGGCCCGGCGCTACGGCGTCAGCACCCAGTCGATCCAGCTCTGGGCCCTCGGTGGCGTCGCCCGCCTCGACCGCGAAGCACCCACCGCCAAGGCGGAGGGTTGGATCGCCGTCGCGGGCCCACTCACCAGTCTCGCGATCGGTGCGCTCTCCATCGGCACGATGTTCGGGTTCGCTGCGCTCGGCCTCGAAGGCGTGGCCCTCGGCATCCTCGGCTGGCTCGGCGTGATCAACCTCCTGCTCGGGGTGTTCAACCTCCTGCCCGGCGCCCCGCTCGACGGCGGCCGCATCCTCAAGGCATTCCGCTGGCGTTCGCACGGCGACCGGTTCCGGGCGGCGCGTGAGGCTGGTAACGCCGGCAAGGCCGTCGGCTTCTCGCTCGTCGGCATCGGCGGCGTCATGGTGGTGAACGGGATGCCCGGTCTGATGCTCATCGTCACGGGCCTGTTCATCGCGCTGAACGCCAAGGCCGAGATGATGGCCACCGACGTGGCCCAGCGGCTGTACGGCACCAGCGTCCGCGACCTCACCTGGTTCGGCATCGCCGAGGCCACCCCCGAGACCGACGCCGACACGATGTGGTGGCAGCGGTCGCGTCTCGGCGGCGCCGGTGTGGTGGCCGTGTCGCAGGAGAACGGCGACCTCGCCGGCATCGTCAGCGAAGATCAGCTCCGGGCGGTGCCCGAGGACCAACGGCCGTACACCCCGCTCGGTCAGTTGATGGTGCCGTTCAACCAGCTGGCCCGAGCCGACCTCGACGAGGACCTGTCGGACGTGCTGTCGCGGCTGAACCCACGCACGCCGGTGGTGACGGTGTGGCGAGACGGCAAGCTCCTCGGCGTGGTGCCGAAGACCAAGCTCCTCGCCCGCATGCAGCAGGCATCCAGCTGACCCCGCATCGGTCGGCGTCGACCTGACACCGACACGCCCTGGGCCCGTTCGCCGAGCGGCCGGGCCCCGCCGTGTCCTCACTGCCGGGCGCTCAGGTGCTCAGGCGTCCTTGACAGTCCAGTCGCGCTTGGCGACCGGGTCCTTGTCGCTCCATGGGAAGTTGATCCACATGTCGGTGCGCTTCCAGACGTAGTCGCACTTCACGACGGAGTGGCTCTTCTCGTACAGCACCGCAGTGCGCACCTCGGCCACCTTGCCGGCGCAGAAGTCCTGCACGCTGCGCAGGGTGTGCCCGGTGTCGGCGACGTCGTCGGCGATGAGGATCTTGAAGTGGCTGGCATCGACGAAGTCGGGGGCCGGCGGCAGGATCCGCGGCACCTCGAGGCGCTCGTCGACGCCGGTGTAGAACTCGACGTTCATCGTGTACACGTTCTTCACGCTGAGGGCGTAGCCGAGGGCACCGCCGATCAGCAGACCACCGCGGGCGATCGACAGGATCATGTCGGGCTCGTAGTCGTCGGCCACCTGCTGGGCGAGCTCGCGCGACGCGGTCCCGAAGATGTCCCAGGTCATGATCTCGCGTTCGATGGACACGCAGGCTCGCTTTCGAGTGATGAGTGATGAGTGATGAGTCAGATGAGTGCGATGAGAAGTGCGGAGAACCGCGATCGCATCGGTGAGGGCACGAGGCGTGGGTCCGCAACCGACTCCGACGGCCGTCTCGGCGCAACGCTAGACGATCGGGTCCGTGTCGCCCGAATGGCCGGCGTGGGTCAGAAGACGATGTCGCTCGGACGCACGGGCGTGCGGGTGAGGTCCTTGCCGATGGCGTCGCGAATCGCGGCCACGACCGCAGGGGTGCTCGAGATGCACGGAGGTTCACCGACACCCTTGGCGCCGAGGGGAGCCATCGGATCGGGCTCCTCGATCAGCGACACGACCACGTCGGGCATGTCGAGGAACGTAGGCAACAGGTAGTCGGTGAAGTTCGCGTTGCGCACACGGCCGTCGACCTGGATGATCTCCTCCATCACCGCAAGACCCACGCCCTGCGCGATGCCGCCCTCGATCTGGCCGATCACGCTCAGCGGGTTCAGGGCGCGCCCTACGTCCTGTGCGGTGGCGATCTGCACCACCTTGACCAGACCCAGTTCGGGGTCGACGTCGACCACTGCGCGGTGGGCGACGAACGCGAACGCCGTGTGGCAGTTCCCCTGCCCGTTCTCGTCGAGGTCCTCTGTCGGACGGTGATGGTGTTCGAAGGTCTCTTCGAACGACATGCCAGCCGTGGCCTGCGCGACCGACACCCGCAATTCGCCCATGGTGTCGATCACGTCGCGCCCGTCGATGGCCAGTCGCAACGGCTCGATGCCGTGCTGCGCCCCGACATGGGCGAACAACTGCTCGCGTACCAGGCGACAGGCGCCGTCGACGGCCCCGCCGCTCATCCATGTCTGACGCGATGCCGAGGTCGACCCGGCAGAACCGATGGTGGTGTCGATCGGTTCGAGGACGACGTCGTCGACGCCGAGGACGCTGCGGGCGATCTGTGCGGCGATGGTGACGAAGCCCTGGCCCACCTCGCTCGTCGCGAACTTCAACGACGCGACGCCGTCGCGCAGGATGCAACGCGCGGTGGAGTAGTCGTCGAAGCCCTCGGAGTACATCAGGTTCTTGATCGCCACACCCCAGCCGATGCCGCGCCGGATGTGGCTGCGATCGGCGGTGAGGCCGGCACCGCCCGGCAGCCGCATCGGGTCGCCGTCGTGGCCGCCCACGGGTTCGTCGGGCAGCGGCAGCGCTGCAGTCTCACGGATGCAGCGAGCAACGGGTGCCACGTTCTCGATGACCTGACCGGTGATGAGGCGGTCGCCCGTCTGCATCGCGTTGCGGAGTCGGATCTCCACCGGATCGAGGCCGCAGGCTGCGGCGAGGCGGTCCATCTGCCCCTCGTGGGCGAAGCAGGCCTGCACCACGCCGAACCCGCGCATCGCCCCGCAGGGCAGGTTGTTGGTGCGCACGGCCCATCCGTCGACCACGGCGTTGTCGCACGCGTACGGGCCCTGGGTGTGGGTGACCGCGTTGATCAGCACCGCCGACGAGGTGGACGCATACGCGCCGCCGTCCATCACGAACCGCGCCTCGATCTTCACGATCTTGCCGTCGGCAGTTGCGTGGTGGCGCATCCAGATGCGCGCCGGATGCCGGTGCACATGGCCGAGAAAGCTCTCTTCTCGGCTGTACGCGATGCGGACCGGGCGACCGGTGCGCAGCGCGAGCAGGCAGGTGTGCACCTGCAGGCTGATGTCTTCGCGAGCCCCGAACGCACCACCCACGCCGCCGAGCGTGATGCGCACCTTGTCATCGGCCATCGCGAGGCAGGCCGCGATCTGATGACGGTCCTCGTGCAACCACTGGGTGGCCACGAACAACTCGATGCCCTCGCCGCCCGGGTCGGGGATCGCGAGCGCGGCCTCGAGCCCGAGGAACGCCTGGTCCTGCATGCCGATCTCGTACACGGCTTCGACCACGACATCGCCGATGACGGCGGTGTCGCCGCGGACGATGCGCTGGTGGCGGATCACGTTGCCGTCGGGGTGGATGGGCGGGAAGCTGCCGTCGACAGCGAGCTCTGGATCGGTGAGTGGTGCCAGCACCTCATAGGCGACCACGATCGCCTCGAGTGCCCGCCGACACGTCTCGGGGTGGTTCGCTGCGACCGCCGCGACCGGCTCGCCCACGTACCGGACGAAGTCGCTCGCGAACACCGGCTGGTCCTGCGAGATGAGGCCATAGGTGGCCTTGCCCGGCACGTCGGCGGCGGTGACGATCGCCTCGACTCCATCGATGCGCCACGCCGCCGAGAGGTCGATCGACACGATCCGGGCGGAAGGATGGGGCGAGCGAAGGGTTGCACCCCACAGGAATCCGTCCGCCGAGAGGTCACCCGAGAACGCGAACGACCCCTGCACCTTGGCGACCCCATCGGGTCGCACCGCACTGTCGCCGAGCCGACCGGCCAAAACGCTGGTGTCGACGCTGCTCGCAACGCTCACGTCGACCGGAGTGGTGGTGCTCACGAGCCCACCTCGGCATCGTTCCGGTCGCGGCGGCTGACCGCCACGCGCTGAACGGCGTCGATGATCCGCCCGTAGCCGGTGCAGCGGCACACGTTGCCCGACAACTCTTCACGGATCTCGAACTCGCTCGGTTCCGCCGATCGGTCGAGCAGCGCATGCGTGGCCATGATCAGGCCCGGGGTGCAGAAGCCGCACTGGACGGCGCCGGCGTCGACGAAGGCCTGTTGCACGTCGCTCGGCGCGCCGAGCGGGGCGATGCCCTCGATCGTCACGATCCGTTGCCCGGTGGCCGCTGCGGCCAGGACCAGGCAGCCGCACACCAGCTCGTCGTCGACGAGCACGCTGCAGCTGCCGCACTCCCCCTGCTCGCACGCGCCCTTCGAGCCGAGCAACCCGAGACGCTCACGGAGCACGTAGAGCAGGCTCTCCCCCACCCACGCGTCGCGGATCTGGTGGTCGTCGCCGTTCACGTGCAAGGTGTAGATCTGGTTCGAACCGACCGGGTCGGCGGGACCAACAGGGCCGGTGGAAACGACAGGGCCTGCGGGAACAGTCGCTGGCGACCCGTCGGGATGGCGGGTGGTGTCACTCACGAGTTCGCTCCTGACGTGGACGCTGTGCGGCCGGGGTCGACCTGGAAGGCCCGACTCAGCAAGCGCTTGGCGAGCACCTCGATCGCTCGGCGCCGGTACTCGGCCGTGGACCGATGGTCGTCGATGGGACGAGCGGCGGCGCCAGCAGCGGCGCCGAACTCGACGACCGCATCGGCCGGGATGGTGCCCGCCTCGAAGTCGACAGCCGCGACGACGATGGCCTCGGCACCGGGTGCCCGGAGGATCACCGGGCCGACCGAACCGAGTGCCAGACGGACGGAGCGGCCCGGCACGTCGATCGCCAGGCACGCGCTTGCCGTCGCGATCACCATCGCGTTGCGCACCCCGACCTTCGAGTAGCCCTGGAATCCCTCGAGCACAGGGATCGTGACGCCGGTGATCAGCTCGCCGGGCTGCATCACGGTGCGCTTCGGCCCGGTGGCGAACTCGGCGAACGGCACGTCGCGGCGACCGCCGCTCGATGCGAGGTGGACGACGGCATCCAGCGCCGCGAGCACGGGCAGCCCGTCACCTGCCGGCGAGGCCGTGCCGATGTTGCCGCCGATCGTGGCGGCGTTACGGATCTGCGGCGAGCCGACGGTGCGTGCCGCCTGCGCGAGCGCGGGGGCGAAGCCGGCGAGAGGCTCGTGCATCAACTCGGCGTAGGTGAGCGCTGCGCCGATGTGCAGGGTGCCCGCCGCGGGATCGTGGCGCCACGACCGGAGCTCGCGCACCCGGTTCACGCAGATCACCGCATCGGTTCGGCGGTGACCCATGTTGAGCTCGACCATCAGATCGGTACCACCGGCGAGCACCGTTGCGGTGGGTGAGGCCGCGAGCGACGCGAGGGCGTCGTCGAGGGAATGGGCCACGGTCACCGACATCGGCAGGACTTTACAATTCGTACATCGCTACGGGCGGCATCATGTCGGCCCGTTCACACGACCTTCACACCGTCGAGTCCGGCCTCGGCCGCCGGGATCGCGGGGTCGAGCCGCTCGAGCGTGGTGCGCAGGATCTCGGCCACCGCCATGTTGCGGCGCGAGTTGCTGTCGGCCGGCACCACGTACCACGGGCATGCCTTGGTGGAGGTCTCCTCGATCGCGTCCTCGTACGCGGACTGGAACTCGGGCCAGAGCGCACGGTCTGCGAGATCGCCGTGGCGGAACTTCCAGCGCTTCTCGGGATCGTCGAGACGCTCCTGGAAGCGGCGGGCCTGTTCGTCCTTCGACACGTTCAGGAACACCTTCACCACGGTGGTGCCTTCGTCGGTGAGCAACTGCTCGAAGTTGCGGATGTGCTCGTACCGGCGCTTCCACACCGCGTCGGGCACGAATTGCTTCACCCGCACCACCAGCACGTCCTCGTAGTGGCTGCGGTTGAACACCGTGATCTCACCGTCGCGAGGGCACACCCGGTGCACCCGCCAGAGGTAGTCGTGCTGCGCTTCGGGCCCCGCCGGGGCCTTGAAGCTCTCCACGCGGATGCCGGCTGGGTTGAGCCCGGTGAGCACGTTGCGGATCGTGCCGTCCTTGCCTGCGGCATCCATCGCCTGGATGACGAGCAGCACGCTGCGGCTCGATTCGGCGTAGAGCCGCTGCTGGAGCACATCGATCCGAGAGCGGGTGTCGGCGAGTCGAACGAGCGCCTCGTCCTTGGTCATCCCGAAGTCGGCTTCAGTCGGCTGCCGGGACAACCGGGATCGATCGCCCGGTGTCACCCGCAGGTCGTCGATCAGTGACTCGAGCCGATCGGATGCGCTGCCAGAGGCCATGGTCGCCGAACCTACTCGCCCGGGGCACCGACCCACGGACAGTGCCGACAACCGGCGTCACAACACGAACCACGCTCGACCAGGGATGCAGCGGTGAACACCTGATAGCCGCTGACGGGGTCTCGATACGTCGGGCTGCCGGCGGCGACCGCCTCGGCATGCCGATCGATCACCTCGGCATACCGACGGTGGGCGACCGGAAACCGCATCGGGTGCGGCTGATCGAGGTGGTTGGGGCGCATCGCCGGCACCCAGCCAGGCTAGCTGCCACTCCAGGACGCAACCCCGCCGCCCGCCACCCACATGTGCGTGCATCGATCTGTATCGGCAAAAGCACTTGCTCACGATCGTTGACACCATCAGCCAACTGGCTAAGGTGAGCGCACCGGCATGTGATGGGGGTCACAACACGACGCCGATAACACGTCGGGTCCGCGAGGGCCCGACGAGCGCCGGACATGCATTCCAACGAAGGGGGACCAGGGTGACATCACACCGTTCAACCCGCCACCGATCGGGCAAGCTGCTCGCAGCAGCAGTTGTCACGATCGGGCTGGTGGCAGGAGCGTGTAGCAAGAAGGACGACGAGACCACCTCGGCGCCCGACACGACCGAAGCCACAGGCGATACCGAGGCACCAGACGCAACGGAGGCGCCCGACGCCACCAGTGCACCCGACGCCACCGATGCAGCACCGGAGACCACCGAGGCGCCCGCGCCGACCAAGGAACCCGTCTACGGTGGCACGCTCATCGTCAGCGGTGAGGCCGAAGTGGCCAACCCGTGGACACCTGCCGCGATGCAGTGCGACTCGTACTGCCAGCAGCGCGCGCGCACGTTCTACGACCCGCTGGTCGCAGCGAACGCCGACAACGAGATCGTCGGCGTGCTCCTCGAGAGCTTCGAGCCGAACGACGACTTCACGGTGTGGACGTTCAAGGTCCGCGAAGGGATCAAGTTCCACGACGGCACCGACCTCGACGCCGCCGCGATCGTGAAGAACCTCCAGGCCACCGGAACGGGTCTGCTGATCTCGGGTGCGATCGTCGACTACGGCAAGAACGCCGACGGCTCGCTCGCGATCGAGGCCACCGACCCGATGACGTTCACGATCACGACCGGCGAGGGCGGCGACCTCAGCAAGCCTCGCCCGTGGCCCGCCCTGCCGGCCACGTTGGTCGGACAGCTCGGTCTGATCGCCTCACCCACCTGGCTCGATGCAGTCGTGGCAGATCCCACGCTGGCCACCCAGCCGGTCGGCACCGGCCCGTTCGTCTTCGAGAGCTACGCCCCGCGCGACAAGCTCGTCGTCACCCGCAACCCCGACTACTGGATGACCGACGAGGCCGGCAATCAGCTGCCGTACCTCGACACGGTCGAGTTCCGCGTCATCGAGGACAGCGAGACAGCCGGTGAGGCCCTGGAGAGCGGCCAGATCGACATCTTCTCCACGTCGTCGGCCGTGGTGATCAGCGAGTTCCGCGACATGCCGGACGAGTTCCCGATGAGCGAGCAGGACACGTTCACCGAGACCAACTACATCCTCATCGACCTCGCCAAGCCGGGCCCGCTGCAGGACCAGCGTGTTCGCTGCGCCCTGTGGAAGGCCATCGACCGCCAGGAGCTGATCGACCTCACCGCCGACGGCATCCTCCAGATCGCCAACGGCGTGTTCTCGCCGGGCCAGGAGGGCTACCTCGAGGACAACGGTCAGCCGGTCGAGCAGGACCTCGAAGGCGCCCAGGCGCTCATCGACGAGTACGTCGCCGAGAACGGCCCGGTCACGGTGAACTACGGTACGACGGTCACGGCCATCAACGCCCAGGTCGCCGATCTGTTGTCGGGCTACTGGGCCGAGATCGGTGTCACCACCGAGATCCAGCAGGTGCCGCAGGACCAGTTCATCACCAACGCGCTGTTCGGTGATCCCGGCTTCTTCATGTACGGCTGGCGCAACCACGCCGGCACGACGATCGACGGCCAGTACTTCTGGTGGCACTCGTCCGCTTCGGCTCCCGATGGTTCCTTGGCACTCAACTTCGGTCGGGTCGAGGACCCGATCGTCGACGAGAACCTCGAAGCCCAGCGTGGCGAGGCCGACCCGGCCAAGCGGTTGGAATTCGCCGAGAACGTGAACCGCCAGATGGCCGAGCAGTGCTACCAGCTCGCCAACTCGTGGACCATCTGGGGGACGCCTCGCCAGCCGAAGGTCCAGGGTCTCGGCACCCTGGTGTTCCCCGACGGCAGCTTGGCACGTGACGGCGCTGGCTTCTCCGGCCAGTTCTACACGCACGCCCTCTGGATCGACGACGCCGCCTGATCCATACCGCAGCAACGAGCCGGGTGACGCGACCGCTGGTCGCGTCACCCGGCTCTGCTGAATCTGCTCCACTCTGTCGCCAGCTCTCCCGAGGTCCTGCGTGCGTTACTTCCTCCAAAAACTGAGCCAGTTCGCGATCGTGTTCTTCATCGTCACGTTCGTGGTGATGATCCTGATGCGACTCGGCCTCAACGCCCCGGGTGACCCCGCCCGTACCCTGCTCGGCGGCACCGCCGACCAGGGCCTCATCGACGCGACCACCCAGAAGTACCGCCTCGACAGCAACTACTTCACCCAGTACTTCTTCTGGTTGAAGGGCATGGTCACCGGCGACATGGGCTTCAGCGTGCCCAACTCGCTGCCCGTGTCAGAGCTCATCAGGGGGCGCGTGATGACCACGCTGCTGCTCGGTTCCTATGCCATCGTCTTGGGCCTGATCATCGCCGTTCCCTTCGCCGTTCGTCAGGCCTACAAGCGCGACAGCGCGTTCGACAAGGTCGGCAGCGGCCTGTCGTTCGCCTTCGTCTCGGCGCCAGCGATCGTGCTCGCGCCGATCCTCACCCTGATCCTCATCAAGGAGAACACCATCACCCTGTGGTGGCCGCTGAACGACTACCAGGTCACGATCGGTGGCTGGTTCCCTCGCATCGGCGAGAAGGTGTACCCATGGCAGGATCTCGGGGCGCACTTCAAGAACTTCTTCGTGCCGACCCTCGTGCTCACCTTGCCGATCGCTGCGATCTTCAGCCGCCTGTTGCGCGGCGACATGGTGATGACCCTGCAGGCCGACTTCGTCACCCTCGCCAGCGCGAAGGGTGTCTCGCCCCGCCGGGTGTTGTGGGTACACGCCCTGCGCAACTCGTTGTTCTCGCTGCTCACCAGCGTCGGGCTCCAGATCGGCGGCATCGTCGGCGGCGCGATCGTGGCCGAGACCTTCTTCGACCTCGACGGCATGGGCACGATGCTCGTCACCGCGATCCTCAGCAAGGACCTGTTCACCGTGCAGAGCGCAGCGGCCATCCTGGTGGCCTGCGTGGTGGTGGTGAACCTCACGGTCGACCTGCTCTACGCCGTCCTCGACCCACGTATCCGCCACATCCGAGCGCTCGCCTAGGGACCAACGGGGATCCGCCATGACCACCACCATTTCTCCCGCCACCGCTGCGGCGCCCGAACCGGCTCTGCCCGAGGCAGGCACCCCTACCCCATCGAAGCGTCGCCGCTTCAAACGGCCGCCGATCGGCTACGCGTTCGCCGTTGTGTTCCTCGTGACACTGACACTGATGGCGTTTCTCGCCGACTACCTCCCCTTCATCCCGTATCCCGATGCCAAGATCCTCGGCCCCGACGGGCGCCCTGGTCGCTATGAATGGGGTCCCAGCTGGACCGCATGGTTCGGTACCGACGGCGTCAGCGGCGACGTGTTCTCGAAGACGATCTACGGGGCCCGCACGTCGCTGCAGGTGGGCGTGTTCGCCACCGTGTTCGGCATCGTGGTCGGCGGCGCCCTCGGCGTGATCGCCGGGTACTTCCGCGGCTGGGTCGACCGTGTGGTGATGATCATCACCGACTGCCTGCTCGCACTTCCCGCGCTGTTGCTCGCGATCATCCTCGTCAACCGGCTCGACGACTACCGCAACGACACCGAGTGGCTCGGCTGGCTGAGCCGCAAGTGGCAGATCGTGCTCACCCTCGGCATCCTCGCCACCGCCCCGCTCGCCCGCATCGTGCGAGCCCAGACCCTGTCGCTGCGTGAACGCGAGTTCGTCCTCGCCGCACGCAGCATCGGAGCGAAGCCGGGTCGCGTGATGTTCCGGGAGATCCTCCCGAACCTCATCCCCGTGATCCTGACGGTGGCGTTCACCGGTCTGAGCATCCTCATCGCCGCCGAGGGGGCGCTGGCCTTCCTCGGTCTCGGCGTCGAGGTCGGTACACCCACGTGGGGCAAGCTCATCGACGAGAACCGCAACAAGATCGACGAAGCCTGGTGGGCGACGATGTTCCCCTGCCTGATGCTGTTCCTGACGGTCCTGTCCTTCAACCTCATCGGCGACCGGCTCTCCCGGCGCTTCGACATCCGGCAGGCGGGCGTATGAGCACCCAGATCCAAGCGACGGCCCGCGACATCGACGGGCCGCTGCTCGAACTCACCGACGTCACCACGCACTTCAAGACCCCTCGCGGTCTCGTACGTGCGGTCGACGGCGTCAGCTTCGTCCTCGATCGCGGCAAGTCGCTCGGCATCGTCGGCGAGTCCGGCTCGGGCAAGACGATCCTGTCGCGATCGATCATGGGACTCCTCCCGCCACGCGGCACCGTCCGCGGCGGCAGCATCAAGTTCGAGGGTCGCGAGATCGGCAACCTCGGTCGCAAGCAGATGCGCGGCGTGTGGGGCAAGGAGATGGCGATGATCTTCCAGGATCCGATGACGTCGCTGAACCCCGTCATGAAGATCGGCAAACAGATCGCCGAGCCCTTGCAGATCCACCTCGGCATGACCAGGCAGAATGCGTGGGCGACTGCCGAGCGTCTGCTGCAGGACGTCCGTATCCCCGAGGCCAGGCGTCGTCTCGACCAGTATCCGCACGAGATGTCGGGCGGTATGCGTCAGCGAGTGATGATCGCCATCGCGCTGGCCTGCGGTCCGACGGCACTGTTCGCCGACGAACCGACCACTGCCCTCGACGTGACGGTGCAGGCCCAGATCCTCGATCTGCTCGGCGAACAGCGGCGCGACCGCAACATGTCGCTCATCCTCGTCACCCACGACCTCGGCGTCGTCGCCGGTCACACCGACGAGATCGCCGTCATGTACGGCGGCAAGCTCGTCGAGAAGGCCAGCACCCGCGGCCTGTTCGCGAACATGAAGATGCCCTACACCGAGGCGCTGCTGCTGAGCATCCCGAAGCTCGAGGATCGCAGTCACACCCGTCTCAGTGCGATCGCCGGCCGCCCGCCCGATCTGGTGAATCCGCCGACGGGGTGCCGATTCGCGCCGCGCTGCCCGTACGCCGCCGACAAGTGCCGCAACGAGGAGCCACCGCTGATCGCCACGGCCGAGGACCCCGGCCACCTCTACGCATGCTGGTACCCGGTGGGCAGTGCGGCGTACCACGAGGCGAAGGTGCGCATCGCGAACAACAAGGCCGGCTTGGCCACAGCGGCCTCCGCTGCAGGAGGCAACTGACATGGCCGGTACCGGCAAGGCGCACCTGCGCGACTCCCCCGATGTGCTGCTGCGTATCGAGGACCTCGTGGTCGAGTTCCCCGTCGGCCGCACCGGGCTCAAGGTCCATGCAGTCAGCGGCATCAGCCTCGACGTGCTGCGCGGCGAAACCCTCGGTCTCGTCGGCGAGTCGGGCTGCGGCAAGAGCACCACGGGCAGAGCGATCATGCAACTGCCCCGCCCCACCAGCGGTTCGATCCAGTTCGAGGGCAAAGAACTCACCGCCATGACGGGCGATGCGATGCGTGAGGCCCGCACCCGGATGCAGATGATCTTCCAGGATCCGATCTCGTCGCTCAACCCGCGCCGCAAGGTGCGCCAGATCGTGATGGAACCGCTCAACATCTGGAAGCGCGGCACCGACGCCGAACGCTCGCAGAAGGTCGACGGCATCCTCGAAGAGGTCGGCATCGATCCGATGCGCGCCGCCGAGAGCCAGCCACACCAGTTCTCCGGTGGTCAGTGCCAACGCATCTCGATCGCCCGCTCGCTCGTGCTCGACCCGTCGCTGATCATCTGCGACGAGCCGGTGAGTGCTCTCGACGTGAGCGTGCAGGCGCAGGTGCTGAACCTGCTCGAGGACCTCAAGGCCGAGTACGGCCTGACCCTGATCTTCATCGCCCACGACCTGGCCGTGGTGAAGAACATCAGTGACCGCGTCGCCGTGATGTACCTCGGCAAGATCTGCGAGGTCGCACCGTCCGACGTGCTGTACGAGAGTCCGGCGCATCACTACACGTCGGTGCTGTTGAACTCGATCCCGGTACCCGATCCCGAGGTCGCGGTCACGAAGACCTCGATCGAGGGCGAGCCGCCGTCACCGGTGCTTCCCCCGCCGGGTTGCCGCTTCAACACCCGCTGCCCGGCGGTGCAGGACGTCTGCCGCAGCGAAGAGCCCCAACTTCGTGCCGTGGGCGACGGCCACTTCGTGGCCTGCCACTTCCCGACCATCACGCCCGTCGAGCTCACCACCCGCTGAACCGTCAGGTGTTGGTGTACTCGGGTGGGCGGCGCTGCAGGAATGCGGCCATGGCCTCCCGGTGATCGGCGGTGGCACTGGCCATGATCTGCTGACGGTTCTCCAGGTCGATCGCGGCCTGCATGCCGGGGATCTCGAGGGCGCTCCACATCCCCTCCTTGGTGAGCGCGACACCGAACGGGGCGTTGAGCATGATCTGCTCTGCCTTGGCGTAGGCGGTGTCGAGCAGTGCGTGATCGTCGACGAGGTCGACCACGAGCCCGATCCGGTAGGCCTCCTCGGCATCGAACACGCGACCGGTGAGCATCAACTCCTGCGCCCGCGACGCACCGATCAAACGGGGCAGCACCCAGCTCGTGCCGATGTCGCAGGCCGACAGCCCGATCCGGATGAACGCGGCGTTGAACTTCGCCGCCCGTGCCGCCAGGCGGATGTCGCTGCCCAGCACGAGCGCGAACCCGCCCCCTGCCGCAGCACCGTTCACCGCTGCGATCACCGGCTGCGGCAGCGACCTCAGGTGAGGGATCAGCGATGCGATGTGCTTCTGTGTGGCGAAACCCGCCTGGGTCCGCCCCATACCATCGGTGTGCGGGGTCGTGCCGTAGCCGCCCAGATCGAGGCCTGCGCAGAAGCCCCGGCCGGCGCCGGTGAGCACCACCACACGCACGCTGGGATCGACGGCGATCCCGTCGAGGTGCTCGTGCAGCGACTGCACCAGTTCGGACGTCATCGCATTCAGCTTCTCGGGCCGGCTCATGGTGAGTTGGGCGATGCCCGGGCGTGGTGCGGTGCGGAGGATGGGACCGGAGGCGTCGCTCATGGCGTCATCGTTGCCGATCGGGACGGCGCTCCCCGAAGGGAGCGATTCAGCGCTTGCGGTACTTCAGCGACAGGATCACGGCCGCAATGATCACCACCACGGTGATCACGATGAACACCGCCCGACCCGCTGCCGAATCCTTGACGTCGGTGGGCGCAGCGGCTCCGGCGAACGCCGGCTCGGCGAGCACGATCGACGCGACCGTGGAAGCAGTGACGACGAGGGCCGCGACCCGCGCGAAGAACAGGGACCACGAGAGACGCATCCGATCATCGTAGATCCGACCGAGGTGTCGCACCCCGCGGCTACGGTCGGCTCGTGCAGATCCTGACGTCACCGCCCACGTCCGGAGCCACGTCCGGAGCCACGTCCGGAGCCACGTCCGGAGCCACGTCCGGAGCCACGTCCGGAGCCGATGGTGACGGCAACGACGTCGGCGGTCTCCTGGTTCCGCAACGACCCACGCTTGCCCCACTCCGCAACGGTCGTTGGGACCCGACCACACGGCTCGAGGCGGGCGAGTTCTGGCGGTCGACGATCACCCCCGACGGCGCAGGCACGCTGCACATCGACTGGCG
>Ga0105047_10007015_pt1 | contig 19037 bp, 12 predicted proteins | sample MAT04_FD_78384 | JGI IMG/M metagenome (GOLD analysis project Ga0105047, IMG submission 78384) | Freshwater microbial communities from Lake Fryxell liftoff mats and glacier meltwater in Antarctica - MAT-04 (megahit assembly) | ecosystem: Environmental > Aquatic > Freshwater > Ice > Liftoff... | reverse complement strand
CGCTGGTATGCTCGCGACTGGGTCGAGACGACGAAGTTGAGTGCGACGCTCGTACCCGCTGATGCGGCACGGAATTTGAGCTTCGCGGAAACGGTTCGCGACTATGTATCGGTAGAACTGACGAACCACGAAGAAGCTGATAAAGCCGCGATTGTCGAACGCCTGAATCAACTGATCGACGAATTGCCATGATCCCGAACCGCGTCAAACTCTCCGGCTTTCTTTCTTACAAAGAAGAGCAAACACTTTCGTTTGCGAGCGCGTCGATCTGGATGCTTTCGGGCCTTAACGGCTCAGGGAAATCGTCGATCTTCGATGGAGTCACGTACGCCCTGTTCGGCCACCATCGCGGCGGCAGCCAGAACGCGATCGAGCTAATTAACAAGGGCTCGACCGCGTTTGCGGTCGAATTCGATTTCACGCTCGATGGAATATTGCACCGGATACGCCGAACCTTGAAACGCAGCGCGCGTGGCTCGGCGACCGGCACGCAACAGATCTTCCGCCAAGAAGTCGCGGCCAAAGAAGACGATGGCTGGCTGGCGGTGCCGGACACGAACAAGAAGGTCGATTTCGACTTGTGGATTCGCGAGAAGATCGGCCTGAATTACGACACGTTCACTTCGTCGGTCTTGCTACTTCAAGGCAAGGCGGAGAAGCTGCTCGACAGCAAACCGAGCGGCCGCGCAGAGGTGCTGGCGAGCATCGTCAACCTCGAACGATTCCAAAAACTGTACGACAAGGCGAACGAAAAAAAGCTGATTTACAAAGCGCAACTCGAAGTCTTGTCGAATCAGGCCGCCGCCGTGCCCGAGGTGAGCGACCTCGATTGTTTGCTCGTTCGCGAACGGATCGCGCAAGCCGAGGCGACGCAGACGAGCACGCAGGAACAAGTCGATACGCTCTTGCAACGCGAGCACACCGCGCGGCGATGGACGGCAGTCCAGACCCGCTTGACGGCCACCCGCGAGAAGTTGCGTGTCGCCGAGGCGTTGCTGAGTCAGGAGGCGACGCTGCAAGCCGACTTCACGCGAATTCGCGAACTCAAAGACGTGATGCCTGCAGTCGAAACTGTTGTGAAGTATCGCGGGAAAGATCACGAATCGAAGCAGAAAACCGAACGATTGACGAAGCAGCACGCGCAGGCATCCGAACATAAAACGTCGTCGGATCGGCAACTCGACATTGCGAAAAAGAAGCGAGCGACGCTTCGCAAAACGATTGAGGACGACGAAAAAAAAATCGCGGTACTCACCGCACGGTTACGCGAACTGGCCGCGATTCTGCAAACCGTACGCCTCGCGGAGACGCAAGAATCCGAGGTCAAACGCCTGACGGATGAACTCAAGCAGTACCCGGCTGATCCGACGCTTGAAGTGAAAGCGGCACAGGTGGAAGCGGATCGGCTGACCGATCTGAACCGCGTGCAGCCGATTTTACAGCGACTCCACGACGAACGCTCAGCCGGTGCGAATGCCAAACTGAAGGGCAACGAGTGGGAACGCAAAGCGGCCGACATCAAGACCGAAGGCGAGCAATTGAAGGCGCAGCACGCCGGTATCATGGTCAAACTGGAATTTGCGAAACAGGCTCGTTTGAAAGCCGATGAAGAACACGCGGCGGCGGCAGCACTCGAAACGCAAGCGCGCGGCAAGCTGAAAAACTTTGACAATATCATCGGCACCACCACCTGCAATGCATGCGGTCAACCGTTGACTGCGAATCATCTCGCCGACGAAAAACGTCATCGCGAGACGGAGTTTCGGAACGCCGAAGTCTGCCGCGAACGGGCCACCCAAGTGCAGACAGTGTCCACTGCCGACGAGAAACGCACGCTTACCGACGAAGCCGAATCGAACAAAACGCTCGAGACACTTCGCGAAAAATACACTGAGGCGACAACGGCACGGAAGCAGGCCGCTACCGATGCTGGAAGACATTTGAGCGTCTGTACGTTGGCGTATGCGGAGCTTCCCGAGCCGTTTCAGAGCAAAGTCGCGGCCACGAAAAACACCGATTGGTTTGCGACCACGTACCCCGCTCGCGATGAACTTTCGCTGTTGCGGCAAGATCTTGGCGGCCTCGAAGTCGCGAAGCGGCTGGTGCGTGCCGCACAAGATCGCTCCGATAGTTGGCGACAACTCCGCGCGAAACTCGACACGACGCGGGACACGCTCGACAAACTTCGCACGAACTTGCCGAGCGTCGATCTGGCATCGATTCGAGAGGAGCAAGCGACGAAACAATCCGAAGAACTCGCGTTAGTCAACGCGATCAAGGGCACGAAGGCAAGCCTGAAAGACACCGAGACGCAAGAGGATATTCACGGCCGCGATGCGCAAGCCCACGCGACGCTACTCGCCGATCTCAACGGCAAACTGCAAACCGAAGAAGTCACGCGGAAGCACTGCGACGAGATGATCGAGAAGTCGCTGAAGGGCCTGCCGACCGCGTGGCAATTGCTCGTCGAGAAGGCGGGCCTCACCGAGCATCACGCATGGAAGACCGAACTCGATAGCTTGCATAGCAAGGATACCGAAGCGAACTTTCAGCGGCTCGAACGCGCACGAAACACGCTCGATACGATCCGCGGCGAAGTCGCGAACATCGACGAGGAAGCGGCGGAGTTCTCTGAAGACGCACGGCTATCGCCGGAGCAAGTTAAGGAAGAACTCGTTGCCGTTCGGAGGTTGCTCGAAACCGCGATGCGGGAACTGCACATGGAGCAGCGGAGTTTGTCCGTGCTTGAAGGTTATCGCGAACAACGTGCGAAACTGAGCGATCAAACCAAGTCATCCGATGCCGAGTATACGCGCTACAAGGTGATTGCCGAACTACTTGGCCGCGACCGACTGCAACGCCACCTGGTTCGTACTGCCGAACGTCAGATCGTCGATTGCGCTAACGGCGTACTCGACCGGCTCTCAAGCGGGCAGTTGTTTTTGAAGCTCGTCGGCTCGGACGACTCTACCGGCGGGGATCGTTCGCTCGAACTCGAAGCGATCAACCGAATCGCGGACAGTTCGCCGATCAACGTGATGTTCCTGTCTGGCAGCCAGAAATTCCGAGTCGCCGTCAGCCTCGCGCTCGGCATCGGGCAGTACGCCAGCAAGCAGCACCGGCCAATCGAAAGCGTCATCATCGACGAAGGTTTCGGCTGCCTCGATCGGCAGGGGCGACAGGTGATGATTCAGGAATTGCAGAATCTGCGCGGGCACCTCAAGTGTATCTTGCTCGTCAGTCATCAAGAGGAGTTCGCCGACGCATTTGCCGACGGCTATCGGTTCGAACTGAAGAACGGTACGACAACGGTTACGCGATTTGTAAGGTAATACAAAATTCGTATGTTATGAAGCGTAGTCTCGATATAGTATTCGATTCACCCAGCGATGATTCACCATGGCAAGCTACTTGGACCGCACTCTCCGCAGCCCTCGCTGGGCGTGGCTCAACCGCATCGTCGGCCCGTATTATTATTCGGGCGACCCGCCAAACCAGTGGCTCCGGCAGGTGATGAACGCCGAGACGGAGACACTGATTGCAGGAATTCAACCCGCCGAGCGCAAAGTGCTCGAAATCTCCGGTAATTTCTGGGACCGCCCCGGTCTGTTTCGCGAATATCAGTCGATCGATTACCCATCGTACGATGTTTGCGCTGGGCCGATGCCGCAGAAGTTCGACCTCATCATTGCCGAGCAAGTCTTCGAGCATATCCCTTGGCCATACCGTGCGGGGAAGAACGTCTACGAGATGCTGAATCCCGGCGGGTACTTCCTAATTACGACGCCGTTCCTGCTGAAAATCCATGATTTCCCAATGGATTGCAGCCGTTGGACCGTCGCGGGCATGAAGCACCTGCTTGCGGAGTGCGGCTTTCCGATGGACGACATCGTTGCCAATTCTTGGGGGAATCGCAGCGTCGTGAAAGCGAACTTCGGTAAGCGTTGGGTGATCTACAAGAAGTGGCTCCATTCGCTGGCGAACGAAACGGACTACCCGATTGTCGTCTGGGCTCTCGCCCGAAAGCCGTTGTAAACGATGACCAATATGCCACAGATTCTCGACGAACTTTGGAGCCGTGGTACGCCCTGCCCTTTCAGTCAAATTATCGATGTGCGTTCGCCGGGAGAATATGCCGAAGACCACATCCCCGGCGCGATCAACTTGCCCGTACTGAATGACATCGAGCGGGCCGAGGTAGGAACAATCTACCAGCTATTGGGACCATTCAAGGCGCGCAAATTGGGGGCGGCACTCGTCTCGGCAAACATCAGCAGGCACCTTCACAAACACTTCCAAGATCTGGGCAAAGACTATCGCCCGCTCGTTTATTGTTGGCGCGGCGGGCAACGGTCCGCGAGCCTTTCGCACATTCTCGCGCAAATCGGCTGGCGTGTCAGCGTGCTGAATGGCGGGTACAAAACGTATCGCAAGCACGTGCTCCGCGAACTCGAAGCCGTACCGGAGACTTTGAGTTACCGCATCATTGCGGGCGCGACGGGTACGGGCAAAACGCAGGTCTTACACCGCTTGGCCGAACGCGGTGCGCAAGTCCTCGACCTCGAAGCGTTGGCGAATCATCGCGGTTCCGTACTCGGCAACATGGGGCCGCAACCTTCGCAAAAACTGTTCGATTCGCAGCTTTTACACACACTCAACACGTTCACGTCCGGCACACCCGTATGGGTCGAGTCGGAGAGCAATCGCATCGGCAACGTGTACTTACCGCCGAAGTTGTGGTCGGTGTTGCGGGCTGCAAGCGGGTTCCGCATTCACGTGCCGACCGACGGTCGCGTGCACCACTTACTATTGGAATACGCGCACCTCGTAACCGACAGCGAGACGTTGAAACGAATCCTGAACGTACTCCGCACTCGGCACGGAACGAGTCCGATTTCCGAGTGGATTCAACAAATCGACGCGGGCAAATGGCACGAATTCGTCGCGTCGCTGCTCGCGATTCACTATGACCCCGCCTACGGAAAATCATCCAGTCAGTGTTACCCGAACGTCGGCGAAAACATCCCTATGCGGGACGTGTCGCCGGAGGCGGTCGACGAAGTCGTCACAGTCTTACTTGCTGCACCGTAGCCATGTTTTTGGGTACAGTGAAAACCAACATCCATACGAAAGCGTTAAGTCAAAAATCGGAGAAGACCTGATGTAAGTATGCGAATTCCGCTACAATGCTCGCATGGTAATCGCGGAATCCGACATAATTCTGAAACGCGACGCACTCCTTGAGATCCTGCGGCGGTTGCGGGGGGTAGCAGTGGCGTTTAGTGGAGGGGTCGATAGTGCTGTCGTTGCGAAGGCGGCGTTTGTCGCGCTCGGCGATGCAGCAATCGCGGTGACGGCGGACAGTGCGAGTGTGCCGCGGAGCGAGTTAGTGGAGGCCCGCACGTTGGCGAAGCTGATCGGCATTCGGCACGAAGTCGTTCGCACCGATGAATTCGCGAACCCCGATTACATCAAGAATGATGGAAGTCGCTGTTACCATTGCAAAACAGAACTTTATTCGCGAATCGATGCGATTCTGCCCGCACTCGGCGTGACGATTATGTGCAGCGGTGCGAACCTCGACGATGCAGGGGATTATCGGCCGGGGCTGCGTGCGGCAGCGGAACATTCGGTGCGGCACCCGTTGCAAGAAGCGAGGTTTACGAAAGCGGATGTACGGGCACTCGCGAAACTCTGGGAGTTGCCCGCGTGGGACAAACCAGCCGCGCCGTGTCTATCGAGCCGAATTGCCCCGGGGCTGGCAGCAACGACGGAACGAACGTTGCGGGTGGAGCGTGGCGAGGAATATCTGAAGTCGATCGGTTTGCGAGTCTGTCGGGTTCGCTATCATGAAGGCGATATCGCGCGGATCGAAGTTCCACTCGACGACATCGCTCGGCTCAGTATCGAGCCGATACGTAGCGAGTTGAGCCGCACATTCCGCGAGATCGGCTTTCAATTCGTAACAATTGACCTCGAAGGTTTCCGCTCGGGTAGTCTGAACGATCTGATTTCCCTCGAAGTGAAAGCCCACTTTGGAGCTTCGCGATCATGACCTCGCTCGCCGCCGACGTTGCCCTCGACCAGTTTTTTCTGGAAGCACGCTGTCAGTTACTCACCCTGGCGGCGATTCTCGATCGGATCGACCGCGGCAGCGGTGCAGACAAAGCGAACAGCGACCAGCGGATTCAGCGGATTCATGCGGCAATTACACTGTTATCGAGTGAGAATCTCGATCGGGCCGCGCAGATTCAGCGACTGTTTTCGCTCGAATACGATCCGGAATGGAAACGTCCGCAGCCACGGTAACGATCGCGATTTCGTCACAAGATCGATTTTCGTCAATAGAACCCCTGCCCGTCGCACGCCAGACTTGTAAACTTCCCTGAATACATATCGGGCTTCGCACGGAAACTTGAGGGTTGACATCCATGCCGATCAAAGTCACCTGCAACAATTGCGGCGGCGTATTGCACGCGCCGGATGACTCTGCGGGCAAAAAGGGACGCTGCCCAACGTGTGGCACGGTTCTCACGATCAACGCCGATTCGCCGAACCCGGCAGCCGCCGCATCGGTGTTTGGCGCGCCGATGGGTGGCACGGATAATCCGGACAAAGCGAACCGTCCGCTGCCGTTTCCACCAATCGGCGGTCCATGGACGGGTCCTGCTCCTGCGGTGTTTGGAAAAGAGAGCGGACAGTCACAACCGGGGCCAAAGCCGGCGGCGTTTCCAGCGGCATCGAACGGACCGCGTTCGTCGTACGACATTGCAGGGATGCCAGAAGCCGAGCCGATTCGACCGATACCCGGCTCGCCGGCGAACACGCACGGGAGCCGCGTTCCCCCCGATCCGCGTAAATATTCCGAGCCGCTGGCGAAGCCAGGTCGACCTGCGATAGCGAAGAAAGCCGAATCCGATGACGGACGCTGGAACCGCGTCCGCAAGGGTTTGGGCTGGGTGCAGTTCGCCGGATTCTTCGCATTTCTTGCGGTCGTTGGTGCCACGCTGATGCCGATCCTCGCGCAGTTCGGCGTGATCTTGCCCGATAAAACGCCCGGCTACCTCGGCCTCGATACCGTTTCGAGCATCACGGAAATCTCCGTCGGTGCCGTGCTGGTTCCGGCCGTGCTGGCGTTGTTCTGCTTACTGATCGGGCGAATGGGTGTCTCGGCGGCACCAAGTTCTTCTTTCGCACGTGGCCCCGCACTCGCGGCTTCGTTGGCAACGCTGGTCGCGGTCGGTGGGGCGATTGCATGTTTCACGATCATGGGCCTCGGCGTCAAGGATGGCTTTGTGCCGAAATTCCAGTCGCCACCGATCCCCGGTGCGAACCTGCAATCGAAACTTTATGACCTGTCGAACAACAACCTCTTACCATCGGATGGCATCTCCGGTGTAATCCAGCGATTCGGCCTTGCTGCTTTCGTAGCGTTCGGCCTCGCAGCGGAAATCTGGTTCTTCGCATCGCTCGGGCGGATCGCGGCTTGTCTCCAAAGCGCGACTGCCAGCGCCCGCGTCAACCGCGTGCTGATCCTCAAAGGAATGTTGTTCGCGATTGCGGTTCTCGCCTGTGTGGCCAACCAGATTTACGGCGATTGGATCAACGCGAACATCTGGTCGAAGTGGAACGGCCTCGACGCCAAAACACAGGCGATGTTGGTCCCCGGCATCGTGCTGTTCGCGGGCTTCGTGATTTTCCTGATTCACACGCGAATGATCGGCGGCGTGAAGCAAGCCATCCGCGAACACGTCGATCCAGCCAGTATTTAAAGCACACCATAGCGCGAGTAACCCCGATGAATTCGATTTGCCGCACATTCTTCATCGTGGGTTTGCTCGCGAACTCACACATCGTATTCGGGCAAGCGAAGCCCGATGCAACGACCGACTTGTTCAAGCCGGTCGGACCGGTGCCGGTGTTCAAGATCGCCGTTGATGCGGACAATTTGAAGTTGCTGGCGAAAGACCCGAGAAAGTACTTCCGTGCGACGATCCGCGTCGGAGACCAGAGCTACGCCGATGTCGGCTTGCACCTCAAAGGGGCGGCTGGTTCGTGGCGCGATTGGAACGATAAACCGGGACTGACGATGAACTTCAACAAGTTCACCAAGGGGCAACTCTTCCGCACGATTGACAAGCTGAACCTGAACAATGCGGCACAGGACGGCAGCTACATGCAGGAACTGTTGGCGAACGAACTCGCGCTCGCGATGGGCGTGCCGGCGTGCCGTTGTACGCACGCCATCGTCGAACTGAACGGCCGCAAGGCAGGGCTTTACGTGCTGAAGGAAGGCTTCGACAAAACCTTCCTTCATCGGCATTTTGAGAACCCCAACGGCAACCTCTACGATGGCGGTTTCCTCACCGATATCAACGGCGACCTGAAGCTCGATTGCGGCATTGAGAATGGCAGGAAAGACCTCAAGGAACTCGCCAAGGCGTGCAGCGAGGGCGATGCGAACAAACGCTACGCCCTGATGGAAAAGCTCGTCGACGTCGACAAGTTCGCCTCGAACGCGGCACTGCAAATGATTACCGCCGACTGGGATGGCTACATCCGCAAGCCGAACAATTACCGCATCTACTTCGATCCGAAATCGGGTAAAGCGGTAGTGATTCCGCACGGTATGGACCAGATGTGGCAGAACCCCGGCGAAGGACTCTGGCACGGCTGGGGCGGCATGATCGCCCGTGCGATTATGAATCATCCCGAGGGCAAAAAGAAGGTTATTGCGAAATTGAAGGAACTCACTGAAAAGCACTTCAACGTCGAGAAGATGAACAAGCGAATCGACGAGGTTTTCCCGCGAATCAAAGTCGCGATGGCCACCGTTAACAAGGATTGGGCGAACAACCTCGAGGGCGAGATGAAAGGCCTGAAGGAACGGATCAGGCAGCGGGTGGAATTCCTGAAAGTGGAACTGCCGAAGCTAAAGTAACGGCATTTCCCTAAGATGGTCTGACCGTACGGCGAGGTGCCGTGCGGTCTGTTTTGTGTGCGCTGCCCAGTCCAAGGGTGTCGCGTGGAGGGTTTGCGATTATGCCTGCGAAGATCGATATGGCGAAGTTCGCTAAGTTCTGCAAAGACAACGGATTCATCTTTCAATCGAGCGAAATCTACGGCGGCATCAACGGCTTCTGGGACTACGGTCCACTTGGCGTCGAGCTGAAAAAGAACATCAAGGACGCGTGGTGGCTCGACATGGTCCGCAACCCGCCACCGGGGCCAGACGGCAAAGAAATCCGCATGGTCGGCCTCGATTGCAGCATCATCATGAACCCAGCCGTGTGGGTAGCGAGCGGCCACGCAGGCGGCTTCGCCGATCCGATGGTTTCTTGCAAAACCGAAGGATGCAAGGGGCTTTTTCGTGCGGATCAAGTCATCAACCTCGCCTGCCCCTTGAAACCGAGCAAATGCCCTGGCGAAGGTGCCGCCTGTACGCTGACGGAACCTCGTGCTTTCAACCTTATGTTTCAGACTCACACAGGGCCGATACAGAGCGATGAAAATATGGCCTATCTCCGACCCGAGACGGCACAGGGAATTTTCGTCAACTACCGCAACGTCCTGAACAGCACACGGCTGAAACTGCCGTTCGGAATCGCCCAGATCGGCAAGGCGTTTCGCAACGAGATCAACCCGCGGAACTTCATTTTTCGTTCGCGTGAATTCGAGCAGATGGAGATCGAATTCTTCTGCCATCCGAGCGAAAGTATGAAGTGGTATCACTATTGGCGAGATTTGCGCAAGAACTGGTACAGTACACTCGGCATACAATCCAGCAATCTCGTCCCTCGCGAGCAGGGCCAGGAAGAACTCGCACACTACAGCATCGGTACGACGGACATTGAATACATGTTTCCGTTTAGCGAGGAGCCGCAGGAACTCGAAGGCGTGGCCCACCGGGGTTCGTACGACCTCGAAGCGCACGCCAAGCATAGCGGCAAGGTCGATGACCTCGCTTACTTCGACGAGGAACGCTGGAATAATGACTCGCAGACTTTAAGTACGCGCAGCTTCAAGGAATGGTTGAAGTCAGAACCGAGTGCGGAGGATATTGGCAAATATAAGTTCGTGCCGCACGTGATCGAGCCAAGCGCGGGTGCAGACCGCTTCACGCTGGCGGTGCTGACGGAAGCGTATCACGAGGAAGAACTGATCGACGGCAAGGGCCAGAAAGACACGCGGATCGTCATGAAGTTTCACCCGCGACTCGCGCCGATCAAGGCCGCGATATTCCCGCTGGTGAACAAGGAAGGGATGCCGGAACTGGCTACGAAGTTGTATCGCGAGTTGAAGCCGCTGTTCAACGTCTTCTACGACGACAAAGGTGCGGTCGGCAGGCGTTACCGCCGACAAGACGAAATCGGCACACCGTTCTGCATCACGATCGATGGAGACACCGTCAAGGATGGCACCGTCACCATCCGCGACCGAGACACTATGCAACAACGACGCATCCCGATGAGCGACGTGAAATCGGAAATCCAGGCACGACTGATGCCGGGTTGAAGTGGACTTGACCGGCATCCCTTGCCCAATTTACCCTGTCGAATCTGACAGGTGACTTTGGGAGACTGCCGACGATGCCGACGATACACAAGATATTTTTGTTGAAGCTACTCGTTGCGCTGGCGGCGATTTGCGGTCTGTTGTTCGGAATCCATTCGATTCAAGCGGGCCGTATTCCCGACGCGCTGAAGCGTCAGGCCGAACGGGCAATCGACGCGAACAAGACCGACACGGCGGTGCATTACCTTCGGCAGTACCTCGAATTTTGCCCCACCGATGTCGATGTGCAAGAGCGCCTGGCGAACATATTGCGTTCGCGATCGACGGACACCTCGCGTTCCGAACTCGTGTTCCTTTACGACAAGATTTTGCGTGGTGACCCGAGCCGCGCGGGTATCCGCAAGGAAGCGATCGCGCTCTGTTTGAAGTTCGGGCGCTTCACCGATGCGAGCAACCATGCGGAGGCGTTCCTTAAAGATACGCCATCGGACGCAGCCGTTTGGCAGCAACTCGCACTCGCGCAAATCGGCCAACGCACCTTCGACGATGCGGACAAAAGCTTCCGCACATCGCTCCAGTTCGACCCCAAAGAGCCGACGACGTATTCGCGGTTTGCCGAGTTCCTGGTACGCGAACAGAAGCGGCCCGGCGAGGCGAAGATCATGCTCGACCGCATGGTCTCGGAACTGCCAAACCTCGCCGATTCGTACGTGATGCGCGCGCGATTCGCGATTGCCACGCAAGGCGATGCCGTACTGCCCGCAGTGGCGAACGACTCCGTCATTCGCGACCTGAAGCAAGCGATCTCGCTCGCGCCCAAAACGCCCGAACCGCGGTTGTTGTTGGCCGAACGGTACCAGCGTCAGCGTGCGCCGCGCGATGCGCACGACGTGCTAGCGGAAGGCTTGAAACAGACGCCGAACGACATCCGGATGATCCGCAGCCTGGCGTGGCTCGAATCGCATCGCGGTCACATTCCGCAGGCGATTACCGTCCTCGAAGACGGCATCACCGCCACCCGCGACACCGCCGATTTGCTGATCCCACTCGGCGATTTATTGCTGCAATCGGGCGACACCGAGAAGGCACTAGAGGTGCTTGCGAAACTCGAAAAGCGTCGCGGGCCCCTCGTGAAATTGCAAATCAAATACCTGCGTGGTCGGTTGGCGATGCACGCCGGAAAGTGGTCGGAAGCGATCGAGATGCTCAGCGAACTCCGTTCGGAATCGGCCGAGTTGCCGTTGCTCGAAGCCCAGTCGAATCTGCTGTTGGCGAACTGTCATCGACGTTTGGCGGAACCGGCAAAAGAGCGAGAATGCCTGAAGTTGATCCTCGCGAAAGACCCATCGAACATCGCAGCGCGAGCAATGCTCGGGCAAGCGTTTTTGAACGCGGGCCAACTGACCGAAGCGATTCGCGAATACGAACTCGCCGCACAAAATCCCGCCGGCGCGGGTACATACACGGCGACGGTGATACAGATGAAAGCGCTACGACTCGCGGCAACGAATGCCGCGAGCGATGCGTGGACGAAGTTCGAAACCGAAGCAGTGGCGAGTTTGAAAAAGGGTGGAGTCGACACGGCCGATTCGGTGCTGATTCTGGCGGATGTGGCGTACTTGTCCGGGAAGCCGGGTGCGGCGTTGAACGCGCTCGAACGCGAGCGATCGCAGCGGCCGGGCGATGTGCGATTGTGGACGAAACTCGCCGAGCGGATCGCCGATGTGCGCGGCGTGGCGGCCGGCCTCGCCATCCTTGACGAAGCCCAAGGTGCCATGGCCGACAGTGTGGAACTGCGATTGGCAAGGGCCGAATTGTATGCCCGCGACCCGGTGGGATTGCGACCGATACCGATGCTCGAATCGCAAATCGAAAGCTGGCCCGATATCGAACGGAACCGGTTATGCGCGGGTCTGATCGACATCTACGAGCGCAAAGGCGACCGTGCGGATGCGTTGCGATTACACCATCGCATCGCGACCGAAACCGTGCGTGATGCGGCACTTTGGCAGGCGGTGGCAATGCGTGCCATCGAAGCCGACGATACCGCGATTCTTGCTCAAGCGAAGACTGCATTGAAGGCCATCGAAGGCGATGCGGGTGCGTACCAAATCATCGTGGCGACGGCCGTGGCGGTGAAGTCCGGGAATGCCGCAACGTGGATCGCTTCTCGCGATGCACTGACCGCGAAGTTCGGGGCCAACCCCACGAGCGCCGATGCGTGTCTCGCACTCGGCACGATTGCCGATCGCCTTGGTGACATGGCATTGTCAGTCCAATTTTATGCGCGTGCATTTGCGCTCGAACCGACACGCGTCGAAGCGGTGAAGGGGCTGCTACGATTTCACGCGATTAAAGGAAACGCTGTGGAACTGAAGGCGATGTTGTTGCGATTGTCGATCGACCCGCGATGGGCAAGCGAGCCATTTCAACGTGTGGTCTGGAATGTGGCAAGCACGATCGAACGACCCGCTGCTACACGTTTGTTTGCTGCATGTCCGGTGCATCTCGAACGACTGACAGGCCACCTCGGATGGCTGGCCGATTGCTGGCAACGTATCGGGCAGACGGCCGAAGCACAGGCGATTCGCACACGGGCGGTACAAGTACCCGGCGCGAATGTCGACGACTACGTTCGGTTGCAAGTAGACATCGAAACGACCCGCATCACTGAGTTGGCGAAACAAAAACTCGACGAACGAGCGTATGCCACGTTACTGGCAACGATCGATGCAGCGGCAAAAATCAAGCGAGAGAGGACGTTCGATTCGCCGACAACGCAGCGAATGTACATTCGCGAACGATTCGCGATTATGCTCGCGCGAATGGAGCGAACGAACGCGATCGAGTTGCTGCAAGGGTACCTGAATCAGCCGAGCGAACCGCAATCGGATCGCGCCTGGGCGACGCAAAATCTGACGATGTTACTGGCCGTGCGCGGCGAAACTGCCGATCGGCGGCGTGCGGCAGCATTACTGATTTCGCAGCGAGATTTGTTTCAAACGGCAGAAGAACGTCGCGCCGTGGCAGGCGTGTTATCGTCGTTACATCGCTACCTGGACGGTACCGATCGTACGGCCGCGTTGGAGCGTGCGATCTCATTGCTTGCCGAGATTGCCAAGGAAACGAATAGCCCACGCGACATGTTCATTCTGAGCCAGGCGTATCGTGCCGGAGAGAAAACGAACGAAGCCGTTAACTGTCTGCAAATGTTACTGAATCGCGATCCGACGAACGTCGAATACCTGATCGTCGCGATGGAAGTATTGATCGAAGGCAACCAGTACGATGCGGCGAAGGCGTTCGCCGAACGGCTGCTCGTGCGCGGCCCGAACGATAGCCGCATCGTAACGTCCGTCGCCAATTATTACTGCAAGGCTGGCCAGTACGAACGTGCCATCGCGATGATCGAAAGCGACTGCAAGGAGATCGACCGGAACGGTAACGAGACGTACGAAACGATTTTAGCGGCGGCCGAACTTTACGACCGATTATCGCGGCTACCCCAACTACGAGGTACTGCGGCGGTACGAATGTTGACTGATGCCGCTGTAGCGAAGTACGACCGTCTGCTGCCCACGCGGGCCGAGTACCTCACCCGGATCGCATCGCTGTTGGCAACGGATCGTCGACCGGCGGAAGCGTTCGCGAAAATCCAGTCTGCGAAGACTTTGAACCCGCGAACGAAGGCACTCGCCGGTGTCGCTGCGGTCCGCAACGGCGCGACCGATGTCTGGGCCGCGCGGGTTCGCGAATGGGTGCAAACGGCACGTGCGCAAGAGCCAGACTCGATTCTTCTTTGTCTGACTGAGGCGGATTACTACACGATTCGCAACGATTTTACTGCCGCCGAGAAAGCGTATCAGCAAGTGCTGACCATCGACCCGCGCAATGCGGTGGCACTCAACAACCTCGCGTGGTTGCTGGCCCCGATGCCCGAACGCGCGACGCAAGCGAACGAACTCATCGAACGTGCGATGAAGGAAAAAGGCCTGACGGGCGAGCTTCTCGACACCCGCGCCCGCATTCGCATCTCGGCGAAACAGTACGAACTCGCCGAGAAGGACGCGGCGGAGGCGTTGAGATACGAGAAGACCGCGATGCGATATTTTCACCTGTCCGTAGCGATGAACTCGCAGAAGAAACCCGATGCGGATCGCGCGTTTCGCGAAGCCAAGTCGCGCGGCCTCGAACCGATTCAACTTCACCCTGCTGATCGCGAATCGTATCGCCGACTCGATGAAGCGAATCGATCCCCCTCATTAGGCATGCCGAATTGAAACTCGGCCCAGACCTCCTAAATTGCTAGCGAGCAGATCTCCTCTGCAAGCGTTTTGGCGTCGTTTCCCGGTGCGGGTTCACTCGGTGATCCCGCGTTGTTTCGTTTCTCTTGCGAGGATTGTTCATGCCCGGACGATCGATTCGAACCTACACGGTTCTTCCATCCCTTCCGAAATCGCTAGAACCCCTCCAAAAACTCGTTTACAACTTGTGGTGGTGCTGGAACGCCGACGCCGTCGCGCTGTTCCGGCGGATCAATCCGGACCTGTTCGAAACGCTCGACCACAGCCCGATTCGGCTATTGCGCTCAACCGAACAGACGCGCTTCGACGAACTCTCCGAAGACGGCGGCTTCCTCGCGCACATGGAGCGCGTCGTCGAATCGCTCGATCATTACATGAAGGCGTCGACGTGGTTCGGCCAAACCTTCAAGGCCGACAGCGGCACGTGTGTGGCGTACTTTTCCGCCGAATTTGGCACGCACGAAAGCGTACCCGTTTACTCCGGCGGCCTCGGCGTGCTTGCGGGCGACCACCTCAAGAGCGCCAGCGACCTCGGCATCCCGCTCGTCGGCGTTAGTCTGATGTACCGCGAAGGGTATTTTCGGCAGTATCTCAACGTCGATGGCTGGCAGCAAGAACGCTACCCGGAGAACGATTTCTTCACGTTGCCACTCGTGCCCGAACTCAAGCCCGATGGCACACCGGTGATCGTCGCGGTGCAGTTACCGGGTCGCGAAGTGTCGCTGCGAATCTGGCACATTCAGGTCGGCCGCGTGCCGTTGTACTTGCTCGATGCGAACATCCCCGCGAACCGCCCGGAAGATCGCGGGATCACCGCACAGCTTTACGGCGGCGACGAGCAGATGCGGATTCAGCAAGAAATCATCCTCGGCATCGGCGGCATCCGGGCGCTCCGCGCCATCGGCAAAAACCCGAGCGTTTGCCATATGAACGAGGGGCACGCCGCATTCGTGGGCCTCGAGCGCATCCGCATGTTGATGGAGGAAGAGAAACTCGATTTCGCGACGGCATCCGAAGCCGTCAAGGCAGGCACTTGCTTCACAACGCACACGCCAGTGCCCGCCGGGAACGATGCGTTCCCCGCGCAACTCATGGACCAATACTTCGGCGATTACATCAGCAAGCTCGGCATCGACCGCCAGGGATTTTACGCACTCGGACGGATTCACCCGGAAAACCAAAGTGAGCCGTTCAGCATGACGGTGCTTGCCATTAAGCTCGCGAACACCAGTAACGGCGTAAGTGCGCTACACGGTGTGGTGTCGCGCAAGATGTGGAACGGCATCTGGCCGACGCTACCCGATGTCGAAGTGCCGATCACCTCGATCACGAACGGCGTACATACACAGACCTGGCTCTCGCCGGAAATCGGCCAGTTGTTCGACCGATACATTGGTATCCACTGGGAAGAAGAACCGACCGATTTCGCGATCTGGAAGCGCGTCGAATCGATCCCCGATGCGGAACTGTGGCGAACGCACGAACGTTGTCGCGAACGACTCGTGGCGATGGCGCGTTCGCGCTTGAAGGCGCAACTCAAACGTCGTGGCACCTCCCCCGCCGAGATCGACAAAGCCGAAGAAATTCTCGACCCCGACGCACTGACCATTGGCTTCGCACGGCGGTTCGCCACGTACAAACGCGGCGACTTGCTGTTTCGCGATCTCGAACGGATCACGAAACTGCTCGACGACAAAGAACGCCCGATCCAGTTCATTTTCTCCGGGAAGGCGCATCCGAAGGACATCGGCGGCAAGGAACTGATCGCACGCGTAGTGCAATATGCGAAGCGGGAAGAGTTCCGCAAGCGGATCGTCTTCCTCGAAGATTATGACATGAACGTCTGCCGGACGCTCGTTCAAGGCGTCGATGTGTGGCTGAATAACCCGCGCCGCCCCCTCGAAGCATCGGGTACGAGCGGGATGAAAGTCGCCGTTAACGGCGGCTTGAACCTGAGCATTCTCGATGGCTGGTGGTGCGAAGGTTACGACGGCGAAAACGGTTGGGCGATCGGCTCCGGCGAAGAGTACCAAGACCTCGCGTACCAGGACGAAGTCGAGAGCCGGGCACTTTACGAACTGCTCGAAAAGGAAGTGCTGCCCGCATTCTACACCCGTGGCAAAGACGGTCTGCCACGCGTCTGGATTAAACGAATGAAGCGATCGATCGCGACGCTCGTGCCGGTGTTCAACACGAACCGCATGGTCGAAGAATACACCGAGCGTTGCTACCTGCCATCGCATCGCCGGTTCCTGAAACTGAGCGGAAACCACCTGAAGGGTGCTACTGAACTCGCAGCATGGCGACGCAAAATCAACGGAGACTGGGGGCAAGTCCGAATCGAACAAATCGACGCGCCGAACGGCGACACGCTGCGAGTCGGCGGCGATCTCGACGTGAAGGTTCGCGTCCACCTCGGTAGTATCTCGCCGAGCGATGTCGAAGTGCAACTCTGTTACGGGTTGCTCGATTCGATGGGGCAGATTGCCGATCCAAAAGCGAAAGCGTTGCTGCCCGCCGGCACCGTCGCCGATGGTCGCGTTTCGTTCGTGGGAACCGTTGCCTGCCAGGCCAGCGGCCAGTTCGGCTTCAGCATTCGCGTGCTACCATCGCACCCAAATCTGCCACACGCCTTCGAGCCAGGTTTAGTCACATGGGGCTAATGGGGAAATGCGGATGGGGAATACGGAACGCGGAATTGAAACACCGCGTTCCGCCCACTGAGTGCTTGTCTGCGGTCATTTTGAATTGAGAGGTGTGCCATTGAAGACGACGATGCCTTTGTGGTCGCCAGTCTGCATTTCGATGGTCCGCTCGTATTCATACGTGATGCCGTTACGTGTCCAAGTGGCACGGACGGCGAACTTCTTCGACTGGCCGGGCTGCATTGCGGGGCCGACGAGTTCGTGAGTGGACGCAGGCTTTGGTTGGCGAACACCGTTCAACCATGCGTCGCCGACGAATGGAAGTTCCACGGTAAGTACCGTGTCGAGCTTGACAAATGTGGCCGTCTGCGCGATCCGCTGGCTGGCCAAAAAACTGCTCAGATGTGCCGGGTGCAGTGCCGCGACGGCCGCTACGGGAGCCATTACGATCGGCGTGTCGTAATAGGAATTATTGCCGAACGATCCACCCCAACTTCGCTGATAGAAGTACGGGTTGTAACCGCCGTAGCCGAATCCGGGGTAAATTAATGGGGTAACGGGAAAGCCGCCGCCAACTGTGCCGAACTGACCGCCAAACCCGGCGGGCCTGTCGTAAGGGGCGTTAATCTGCGCATTCGCAGATTGCAAACACGCCAGCGACACGAAAGCGATTGTTATTGAGCGCAGCGTCATGGTTGGCTCCGATGCCGTTGAGTGAGGTACCTCATCATACGTCATCCGATATCGGTAAACACTATGGAACTGCATCCGTTTTTTGCGGGCGAACTTCCCACGCTATGTCGCATTTCACCCGGTCGGTATGTTTTTGATGTGCCTCGCCCGAAGGCAGTGATGCCGGGTTCATTCAACCTGCTTCACGACGGTCACACACAACTCGCACGCGTGGCGGCTGTGCGACTCGGTCATCCCGTCGATTTTGAGTTGAGCATTCAAAATGTCGATAAACCGAACCTAACAATCGATGATGTCGAACGGCGGATGTCGCATTTCCCAGAAGGAATGCCGTTGTGGCTGACGCGGGCGGCCACCTTTGAACAAAAGGCGAAATTGTTCCCGAACTGCACGTTTGTGGTTGGCTACGATACTGCGGTAAGAATGCTCGATCTGAAATATTACGCCGGTGAAAGCGAGTTACGCGAAAGGGCACTCCGTGTGTTGATCGAATGCAGTTGTCGCTTTCTCGTTGGGGGGCGTGTCGATGCTTCTGGTGCGTTCCAGGTTTGGGAAGTGCAAGACGAACTCTTCGAAGGCCTCACCGAAACCGAGTTTCGTCTAGATGTTTCGTCTACGAGACTAAGGCAGCAGTGCCAATGACGTGCCTACTTCTTCTCGTCCTTCTTCGGTTTTGCCTCGTATTCTTCCCACTTCTTGAAGGCGGCTTTGCGTTTTTCGTCGGATGAAAAACTGTAATTGTTGTAGCTGTACTTCATCGCGACGTTTTGATTGGCGTTCGCGTACAACACATCGAAACCGTAATCTTCGGGCTTCTGTTCGGTCGAGAGCAGGCACATCCCGAGCGCCACATCGCGGACTTGAACATCGGTCTGTTGCT
>Ga0105047_10007013_pt1 | contig 19043 bp, 21 predicted proteins | sample MAT04_FD_78384 | JGI IMG/M metagenome (GOLD analysis project Ga0105047, IMG submission 78384) | Freshwater microbial communities from Lake Fryxell liftoff mats and glacier meltwater in Antarctica - MAT-04 (megahit assembly) | ecosystem: Environmental > Aquatic > Freshwater > Ice > Liftoff... | reverse complement strand
CGAGATCAAGAACCCAGAGATCACGAAGAAGACGTCGACGCCGATGAAGCCGCCGGAGAAACCAGGGACGCCGGCGTGATACGCCACCACGAGCAGGATGGCCACGGCCCGCAAGCCGTCGACATCGCCTCGGAACCACGTTGTACCGGCGATCAGCGCTCGGACCGGACGGCGTTCAGGGGCTGAGGATCACCAGTCGGGGTTCGGTCATCTCGTGGGCGGCATAGGCCGGACCCTCGCGGGTGTTGCCAGAGTCGCGCACCCCGCCGTAGGGCATCTGATCGGCCCGCCAGGTGGGCACTTCGTTGACCAGCACACCGCCGAAGTCGAGGGTGCGGGCGGCGTGCAGTGCCTTGGCGAGATCGGCGGTGAACACACCCGCTTGCAAGCCGTACCGAGTGTCGTTGGCGAGGGCGAGGGCATCGTCGAACGACGTATAGGTCTGGATGGCCACGACCGGCCCGAAGATCTCGGTGTGGCACACCTCCATATCGGGGCGCACATCGGCGAGCACGGTCGGACGCACGATGTTCTCCCGGCTGCGGCCGCCACCGCACACGATGCGAGCGCCGCCGGCCACGGCGCGGTCGATCGCGGCCTCCACCCGATCGGACTCTCCGGCATTGATGAGCGCGCTCACGTCAGTGTCATCGTGAGCCGGATCGCCCACCACCAGCGCCTCCACTCGTTCCTGCAAGGCGGCTTCGAAGGCCTCGGCCACATCCACGTGCACAAAGATCCGCTGCACCGAGATGCACGACTGGCCGGCGTGGGTGAACCCGGCCACGCTGATCTTCGCGGCGGCTTCGGCCACCCGTCCGTCCGGTTCGATCACTACCGGCGCGTTGTTGCCGAGCTCAAGGCCCACCTTGGCGCGCGGTGCCCGCGCCTTGATGCCCCACCCCACCTCGGGCGAACCCGTGAAGGTGATCAACGCGACGTCGGGATGGGTGACGAGGTGCTCCGCGGTGGCTCCGCCACAGGTGACGACGTTCAACCAGCCGTCGGGCAGACCGCACTCGTCGAGGAGGAGGTCGGCGAGGGCGAGGGCCGACAGCGGCGTCGCCGATGCGGGCTTGAGCACCACCGGACACCCGGCGGCGATCGCCGGCGCCACTTTGTGGGCCACCAGGTTGAGCGGAAAGTTGAACGGGCTGACCGCGGCCACCACGCCGATGGGCACCCGCAGCACGAAACCGAGTTTGCCTTCCCCGATCGACATGGCATCGAGCGGGATGGTCTCGCCCGTGAGTGTGCGGGCTGTGGTGGCGGCGAACCGAAAGGTGTCGACCGTCCTGCTCGCCTCCACGCGGGCCGTTTTGATGGGCTTGGCCGCCTCGTCGGAGATGAGGCGGGCGAAACGTTCCTGCCGATCTGGCTCGCTCAGAAGCAGGACAGCCCGATCGAGGATCGTGGCTCGTTGGTGGACCGGCATCGCCGGGCCGCGGCGGTGGCGTTCGAGCGCAGCGGCGACAGCGGCGTCGAGGTCGGCGGTGGTGCCGTTGGGGACACGTGCGATCTCCCGACCATCGAACGGTGACGACACGATGATCACGTTGGCCGGGTCGGTGCCATGGTGCACACGGTGGGCGCCGATGCGCATCGGGACGACAGTGGTGCTCATGGGACAGGTCCTCGGGTCAGTTGACGGCGGCAGGGATGGGCTGGGTGACGCAGTGAATGCCGCCACCCCCGTAAGCCAGCACGTTGCCGGGGACGCCGACGGGCACACGGCCGGGGAAACACGAGCCGATGAGGTCGACCATCTCACGGTCGGCGGCGGCGCCAGCCAGCGGCACGAACACCGCACCGTTACCCAGATAGAAGTTGAGGTAGGGGACCTCGACGGTTTGCTCGAAGCACTCCACGTGAGGGAGTACGTCGAGGTCGATCACCTCGAGGCCGGCGTCGCCGAGAATCCGCCGGCTTTCCGTGGCGGTATGCCAATCGGGATCGGAGGCGTCGGTCGTGCCTTGGAGCAACACCTTGCCAGGCTCGACGAAGGCGAGGAGGTTGTCGATGTGGCCATCGGTGCCGACGTCATCGGCCAAACCGCGGGGCAACCAGATCACTGTGTGGGCGCCGAGCCAGTCGTGGAGCAACGCCTCGAGTTCTGGTTTGCCGAGCCCACCATTGCGGTTGGGGTTGAGCAGACAGCTCTCGGTGGTGACGATGGTGCCCTCGCCGTCGGTGGCGATCGACGCACCTTCGAGGATGAACGGCGCTGCCAGGAACTCCAGCCCGAAGTGCGAGGCCACGGCTAGGGGGAGCGCGGCGTCTTTGTCGTGGGGGTTGAGGCGGCCGCCCCACCCGTTGAAACCGAACCCAATGGCCAGCCGGTCGCCCCCGTCATTGGTGAGCACGAGCGGGCCGTTGTCGCGAATCCACGAGTCGTCGATCGGGAGCTCGATCACGTCGATACCGTCTCCCACCCATCCTTCGGCGGCGCGTCCCTCGCCCTCATCGGCCACGATCGTGACGGGTTCGAACGCCGCCATCGCTCGGGCCACGATGGCGAAGGCATCTCGGGCGGCGCCGAGGTGGTTGCGCCAGAACTCGCGTCGTCCCATGGTGGGCCACGACAGCAACACCCGTTCGTGCGGCACCGTTGCGGCAGGGAGGCGGAAGCCTCGAGCAGCAGGTGTGGTACTCGGGTCTTGTGCGTCAACCATCGCAATCCCCCTCGCGAGTGCGGTCGGCCGGTCCGGCGGCACCCTACTTCGTGCCATCGGCCGCCCGATCCGCCCGCCTGAACTCCTGCGGTAGCGTCCCGACCGTGACCCCCGACTCCGATGCCCCCCCTGGCTCCGACGAGATCCTGTTCTCCTGCGACGAGGGCGTGGCCCGCCTGACCCTCAACCGCCCCGATCGACACAACGCCCTGTCGTGGTCGCTCGTGCACGACCTCCAGCGGCGGCTCCGTGCGTTGCGAGTGGATCGCGAGGTGCGTGTGGTGGTGATCACCGGTGCGGGCGAGAAGGCGTTCTGTGCCGGCGCCGATCTCGGCGGTATGGCCGAGGGGGCGGGCTACCTCGATCTGCACGAGAGCCGGGGCGAGTTGGCCGAGGTCTTTCGTTTGCTGTGGGGCCTCGGAAAGCCCACGATCGCCGAGGTACGGGGCTACTGCCTGGCCGGCGGCTTTGGGCTGGCGCTGGCCTGCGACCTGGTCCTCGCCGACACCACGTCTCAGTTCGGCACTCCGGAGATCGACCGCGGGCTCTGGCCGTTCATGATCACGGTGCCGTTGCTCCGTTCGATGCCCCCGAAGCAGGTGCTCGAACTCATGATGACGGGTCGACGGGTGCGGGCCGACGAAGCGTCACGTATGGGATTCGTGACGCGGGTGTGCGAACCCCATGCGTTGCGGGGGGCCGTCGACGAGCTTGCGGACACGTTGGCATCGAAACCGCCGGGCATCATGAGGCTCGGACGCGACGCGTTCTACGCCGTCGTGGATCAAGGGGCCGACGACGCCCTTCGGCTGCTCCACCCGATGCTCACGGTCACCACGGGGAGCGCCGACACCGCTGAAGGGATCACCGCGTTCCTGGAGAAACGACCCCCCATCTGGACCGGTCGATAGCGGCTTCCCTTCATGATCCATACCGAGAACCGTGGCGCGGTCGCCCGCATCACCTTTGATCGGCCGGAGCGCCGCAATGCCCTCGACGCTGCCGATGTGGAACGTTTCGGCATGGCGATCTCCGCCGCGATCGACAACCCCGAAACGCGGGTGCTCGTGATCACCGGCGCCCACGGTGATTTCTGCGCCGGCGCCGACCTCCACGATGCGGTGAACGAGACCTTCGCTCGAACGCTGGTGGCCGTGCTCGACGATCTCCGCCAAACCAGCTTCCCCACCGTCGCGGCGATCGAGGGGTACGCCATCGGCGCCGGCACGCAGATCGCGGTTTCGTGCGACATTCGAGTTGCGGCGCCGTCGGCCCGTTTCGGGATCCCGGCGGCCAAGCTCGGCCTCATGATCGACCACTGGACGGTGCAACGCCTCGCCCAGATCGTGGGTCAAGGCACGGCCCGGGCACTGCTCCTCGGGGCCGAAATGCTCGACGCTGAGCGAGCGATGCAGGTGGGCTTGGCGCAGCGGGTGGGCACACCCGAAGACGCCATGGTGTGGGCCTCGGAGATTGCCGAGCTGGCGCCGTTGAGCATCGCCGGCCACAAGCTGGCCCTCAACGACGTCGAAACCAACGGCACGAGCACGAGCGATGGCACGAGCACGAGCGATTTCGAGGTCGCCTTCCGGCGAGCATGGGAGAGCACCGACCTCCAGGAAGGCCTGGCGGCGTTCCGTGAGGGTCGGGTCCCGCGTTTCACGGGCGAGTAGCAAGGACCAGCAACGCCAACGGCCCGACGGCGCAAACGCCCGCGCAATCCATCGCGACAGGCGAGGCACCCCAGCACCACGATCGCCGTTGTAGCGGTGTCGGTAGCCAACGACCTACTCGCGTGATCCCTTGCGGGAGCCCTCGAGCTTGGCGTTGTCGGTTCCGGCTTTGAGCAGGCAGCCGAGCGAGTGGTCGAGCGTGAGGTTCCAGTTGGCGCTGCTCGGGGCCTCCCAGCTCAGTTCGAGTTTCGACAACTCGTACGCCTGGCCGACGTAGGCCTCCCACGATCGGGGGCACTGCTTCTTGGCCGCCGTTGCCAACTCGACCTCGCCGGGGTAGCCGCTGGTCTCGAGGTCGACGACAGCAAACACCTCGAACATGTGGGGCTTGGCACAATCGAACTTCAAGATGTACGACCGACTGGTGCCGTCGGTGGTTCGTCGCCGGTCGAAGCAGTCGCCCACCGCGGGCCGGTAGTCGAACAGCTGCATGCCCTCTTCGGGCGGGACCTCGGTGGTACCCACGGACTCTTCGTCGATCGTGGCGATCGTGGTGCCCCCCGGCGCGGCGGCATTGTCGCCCCGCGAGCACGCGCCGCCAAGCAACAAGAACACGAGCGCCGACGCCAGGACGGTGCACCAACGCGCACTCGACGGCCGCGACAAGCAACGGTGTGTCACGTCAGTACGCGGCGGGGAGCGCACGGTTGATGAGCTCGAAGCAGTGCCAAAGGCAGAAACCGAAGAGCGGGAGAGCCACCACGTAGGCAGGCCATTTGACCCGCCGGTAGAAGTGCCCGAGCACCGCCACCGCGAGCCAGATCGCGGCGGCGGCCGCGGCCCACTGCATCGCCGGCACACGGGCGGAGTCGTCGCCGGACGCGAGGGCCGTGAGCTCGCCGCTGCCGGTGGAAGCCGGTGCGGGTTCGACGGTATCCACGCCGTCGAGGTCGGGCAGGGCGGTGAGCTCATCTTCGTCGACCGGATCGGACTTGGGGGATGTCTCGGCGGGATTGTCGATCAACTTGGCCGACACCACGATGCGTTGTGCCGCGCTGTATTTGGGGTGGCACGCCATCAACGTGAGCCGGTTGTCGCCCTTGTTGTCGAGGATCGAAACGTCGGTGGGCGGCACGATGTAGCTCCCGAGACCATTCGCTTGCGGGATCACCTCGTAGGTGAACTTGCCTTGCAGCGTCTCGATCGTGATCTTGTCGCCCGGGACCAGTTCGTCGACCCGGTTGAACGGTGCCTGCCAAGTGGTGCGATGGCCGGCGAGGGCAGCGTTGCCGAGTTGGCCGGGGAACGGGGTGGAGGGGAAATGCCCGGGTCCGTCGGTGAGCAACGAAAGCTCGACGCCTTCGAGATACCAAAAGTCGACGCCGATCTTGGGGATCGTGATCTTCCCCAACGTCTCACCCCACCGGTACTTCTTGTTGCGGGCGTACTCCCGAACCTTGGGATCCTTGGCGAGATCACTGAAGCTGGGTATGGGCGCGGGCGCGGCGGCGGACTGGCCACCCCCGGCAGGCTCCGGGGTGGGGGCGACGGTGACGCCGGCGGACCGCTGCACCTCGGCCACCTGGGCTTCGAAGTTGTCCTTCATCTTCGCCTGGGCCTGATTCGTGCGCAGGCCTGTGCCCCAGAGTTGGTAGGCGACGAAAAGCAGGAGCAGCGCACCGACCGAGATCATGGCGCGACCGATTCCACCGAGCACCTTGGAGAGCAGCACCCTGCGAGGCTACCCGGTGGACCAAATCGAACCGCCGCGGGCCGGCACCCGTTCGGGAGGTGGTGGCCGGTACGATTGCCCCCGCGCTGAGCGGCCGTTCGGCCCGCAGCCCAAACCTCCATGGATCCCGTCATCCACCTCGCCGCCGCTGTTGCCTTGCTCGGCCGGTTCCCCGCCCTCGCGGGAGTCGACCTCGACGTCGCTCCCGGCGAGATCGTGCTGGTGCAGGGGCCCAACGGTGCGGGCAAGTCCACGCTCCTTCGGCTCTGTGCCGGGTTGGTCCCCTTGAGCAGCGGAGTGGGCACCGTGCTCGGCGCCGACCTTGGTCGCCAGCGCCGCCACCTTCGTCGCCGTGTGGGGTACCTCGGGCATGCCGCCGGGCTGTACGACGAGCTCACGGTCCACGACAACGTGGTGTTCTGGACCCGCGCAGCGGGCGCGGATCCCGGGGACGCCGAACGGGCCATGCAGGCGTTCGGCCTCGATCAGCGGCTCCGCTCGGTCGAGGTGGCCAAGCTCTCAGCGGGACAGCGCCGGCGCACCGCCCTCGCCGTCCTGGTGGCACGCCGACCGGAGGTGTGGCTGCTCGACGAACCGCACGCTGCCCTGGATTCCGACACCCGCGACCTGCTCGACTCGGTGGTGCTCGACGCCTCTCGGGCCGGAGCCACGGTGTTGGTGGCCACCCACGAACACGAGCGGGCAGCGGCGATGGCACAGCGGACGGTCACGCTCGCCGGCGGCATCGTCGTCGCCGACAAACAGGGAACCGCCCGTGTTTCGTGACGCCACCCTCGTGGCCAGCAAAGACCTGCGCATCGAGTGGCGGTCGCGGGTTGGCATCAACCAGATCGCCCCGTTCGCCGTGCTCATCCTCGTGCTGTTCGCTTTCGCTCTCGACCCCGACAAGGGCTTGCTCACGAAGGCCACGCCTGGTCTCTACTGGGTGGCCGTGCTGCTCTGCGGGCTCCTTGCGGTGCAACGATCCTTTGCCGTGGAAGCGTCCGACGGGGCCACCGACGCCCTCCGACTCTCGGGCATCGAGCCATCGGCGTTGTTCCTCGGGAAGGCCGCCGCCGTGCTGTTGCAGATCCTCGTACTCGATGTGGTGCTGCTCGTCGGCGTCACGATCCTCTACGGCACCACGTTCACCGGCTGGGTGCTCGTCGTAGGAACTGTGGTCTCGGCTTCCGTCGGGATCGCTGCCGCCGGTACCCTCTACGGCGTGCTCGCCGCCGGTCTTCGGGTGCGCGAGACCCTGCTGCCGCTCTTGCTGCTGCCGGTGCTCGCACCCGTGCTGATCGGCTCCACCCGGGCATTCGAGGCCGCACTCGCCGGCACCACCTCCGAAGGCTGGTTGTGGTTCGGCCTGCTCTCCGTGTTCGCGCTGATATACGTCGCGGCGGGAGCGGCCCTCTTTGGCCCCCTCTTGGAGGAAGCGTGACAACCGAACTGCACGCCGATTCGATCCCCGATGATCGCCCCCGTCCTGGCGAGGGCACACCGATCGATTCCGGCCCCCACTCCACGGGTTCGCCTGCCACTCGAGCGCTCGGCATCGCCGTGCTGGCCGGGTTCGCCATGCTCGCCTATCTCGGCCTCGCCGGCACTCCCGAAGACCAGGTGCAGGGTGAGCTGGTCCGCCTGCTCTACGTCCACCCGCAGTCGGCCACCGTGGCCTATCTCGGCTGTTTCTTCGCCACCACCGGCAGCGTGATGTACCTCTGGAAGCGCTCCGTGTGGTGGGACCTCGTAGCCCATGCCACCGCCGAGATCGGCGCCGTGTTCACCGCATTCGCCCTGATCACCGGCATGTTGTGGGGGCGGCCGAGTTGGGGCACCTACTGGGTGTGGGACGCCCGGCTCACGTCCACCGCGATGCTGATGCTGCTGCTGCTGGGCTACCTCGCCCTGCGCAAGCTGCCCGGCGACCCCGACGTGCGAGCCCGGCAGTCCGCCATCGTGGGCCTGCTCCTCGTGCCCAACGTGATCCTGGTACGCCAATCGGTCACCTGGTGGCGCACGCTGCATCAGGCCCCAACCCTTTCCTTGCCGGGCGCGCAGATCGAAGGGCTTTTGCTCTTTACGATGATGTTCGGTTTCGCCGTGTTCAGCGGTTTGTTCCTGTGGCTCACCATCCACCGTTTCCGGGTGGCCTGGTTGGCCCGACAGGTCGACGAGCTTGCCGTCGACGAAGCCATCACCGCCCGCATTGCCGAAGGGACCCCCCGATGAGCAACACCTTCTACATCGTCGCCGGCTGGATCGTGGTGCTCGGCGGATCCGCCGCCTACGCCACCATCGTCGTCCTTCGGGGCCGAGCCCTGTCGCTCCGGGTGCCGGTCGAACGGCGCCGGTGGAGCAGCAGCTCCCCCAATCTCCCCGGTCCCACCGACCGTCCCTGACACCACGATCTGTTACCACCATGCCTCCCGATCCTTCCGCCCGCGATGATCTCGTTCCCGCCGACCTCGAACCCGAACCCGACACTGCCCCTGTCATCTCGGACGTCGACGGTGGCCCCGGATCTTCCGGCCTCCACCTCTCGCCCCGCACCTCGGCCGACACCATGCCCGGCCGACGAGGCAAGGGTCTGGCCGCCATCGCGCTGCTGGTCGGTGTGGTGTTCGCCGGGCTCTTCGTGATGCGCAACCTCGCCAGCGCCACGTCGTTCTACCTCAACGCCGACGAAGCCGTGGCCCGTAAAACCACGCAGGGCACCGACCGCTTCAAGCTCCAAGGGAGCGTGGTGTGCCAGTCGGTGCAGCCAGCCGACGATGGCGTCACCTTCGCGGTGGCGTTCAACGGTGCGACGGTGCCCGTCCACAGCGTGGGCACGCCACCACAGCTCTTTCAGGAGGGGATTCCCGTGCTGCTCGATGGTGCGTGGAGCGCCGACGGTGCCCGTTTCGAAAGCGACAACATCGCCGTGAAACATTCTGAGGAGTACGTCGAGAAGAACAACGACCGCCTGGCCGAGGCCGGCAGCCCCGACGACGTCAAGCTCAAGGAAGGCGTGGAGTCGGCGCAACTCTGCGGCGCCCCCAAAACATCGTGAACTCCGCCCTCGGCGTCGCCGGCATCGTGCTCGGCCTCTTGGGATCGATCTGCGGGATCGTGGTGCTCGCCATCGGTTTGCGTCGGGGCAACGCCGCCCTGATCCGATCCGGTCGGTCGTACGCATGGCTCGTGTTGGGAGGCGCCGTCCTGTGCGCGGTCGCCATGCAGCGAGCGCTGCTCACCGACGACTTCACCGTGAGTTTCGTGCACGACCACAGCGCCACCACCACGCCGGGGGTGTTCAAGTTCGCCACGATGTGGGCGGCGCTCGAGGGGTCGATCCTGTTGTGGACGCTCGTCCTGGCGTCGTACACGGCGATCGTTGGGTGGCGGGAACGCACCCGCACCGATGATCCGCTCGTGGGCTGGGCCCTCCTCGTGATGCTCGTGGTGTGCGCCTTCTTCTTCCTGCTCCTCGCTGGGCCGGCGAACCCGTTCGGCACCGTGGCGATTCCCGAGGGATACGACGGCCCTGGGCCGAACCCGCTGTTGCAGAACCACATCCTCATGGCGTTCCATCCGCCGGTGCTCTACCTCGGCTACGTGGGTTTCACCGTGCCCTTCGCCTACGCCATCGGTGCGTTGATCACCGGTCGTGTGGGGGAGGGCTGGCTCGCCGGCACCCGCCGCTGGACGCTGTTCTCCTGGGCCTGTCTTACGGCCGGAATCATCATGGGCGCGTGGTGGTCGTACGAGGTGCTCGGCTGGGGTGGCTACTGGGCCTGGGACCCCGTCGAGAACGCGTCGTTCCTTCCGTGGCTCACCGGTACTGCCTACATCCACTCGGTGATGGTGCAGGAGCGACGAGGGATGCTGCGAGTGTGGAACTTGTCGCTGTTGTGCGCCACGTTCTCGCTCACGATCCTTGGCACCTTCCTCACCCGCTCCGGGGTGATCGAGTCGGTGCACGCATTCTCCGAAAGTGGCATCGGGCCGATGATCCTCGGGTTCTTCACCTTGATCGTGGTGGTGTCGGTCGGGCTGATCGGCTGGCGTGGCGACCGGCTGCGTGCGCCCGGCCGCATCGACTCGCCGTTGTCCCGTGAGGGTGCCTTCCTCGCCAACAACATCCTGTTTGGCGCCTTCGCCTTCGTGGTGCTTCTCGGCACGGTGTTCCCGTTGATCGTGGAAGCGTCGAACGGTGAGCGGATTTCGGTGGGAGTTCCCTACTTCAACCGCATGAGCACGCCGATCGGGCTCACGTTGCTGTTCCTCATGGCCGTGGCACCGGTGCTGCCTTGGCGCAAGGCGTCGGGCGAACTGCTCCGTCATCGGCTGCTGGTGCCGGCGTGGGTCGGTGCCGGAGCGTTGGCGATCGCTGTGTTGCTCGGTGCTACCGGACTGTCCGCCCTGCTGGCTTTCTTGCTCGGCGGGTTCGCCGCCGGAGCGGCCGGACGACAGCTCGTGCTCGCCACCCGGCGTCAGGGTTGGCGGGGGCTTGTTGGCCGTGCCAACGGCGGGATGATCGTGCATATCGGCGTGATCCTGATCGCCGTGGCGATCGCCGCCAGTACCGCCTACGGACGTCAGACCGAAATGAAGCTGGCGCCCGGCCAAAGCGCCGAGTTCGCGGGGCACACCTTCGTGTACCGCGGCACTGAGCAACGGCTGCTGTCGAACCGCGACGTCGTGGAAGCCACCATCGAGATCGATGGCTCGACCTACGCCCCGGCGCTGAGCCGCTTCCGCTTCGGCAGCACGATCATCGGCACCCCGTCGGTGGCGTCCACCCCTCGTCAGGATGTGGCCGTCACGTTGCTCGAACTTCCGGCCACGGCCGACGGTGTGGTGTCGATCCGCGTGTTCGTGCAGCCGTTGATCATGTGGTTGTGGATCGGCGGCGGGATCATGGTGTTCGGCACCGCCATGGCCATCGTGCCCGGTCGCCGCCGCAACCCCCTCGCCGCCGTGTCGGCCCCGATCGAGGTTGCTGGCCACGACGAGATCGAAGTTGCGGTCGACGACGACCCCGCCCCGTCCGGCGTGCCGGCGGAGGTGTGATGACCGAAAGCGCCACGACCGAGAGCTCCAAGACCGACGAAGTCGGTGAAGCCGACGTTCCCGCCCGGCCCACCGCCCGGCCCACCGCTCGGCGGTCGACACCGTGGATCGCGGCCACCGTTGGCGTGGTGCTGTTGCTCTTCATCGGGGTGTTGGCCACCCGCAAGCCGTCGGACCAGAAGGGCATCTCGAGCCCGTTGGTGGGCAAGGCCGTGCCTCCGCTCGCCGGCACCACCATCGACGGGAAGCCGTTCAACATCGACGACTACCGCGGGCGTTACGTGGTGGTGAACTTCTTCGCCACGTGGTGCGTGCCGTGTATCCAGGAACACCCCGAACTGGTGGCCTTCCAGGAGCAGCACGCCGCCACCGGCGATGCGGTGGTGGTGAGCGTGGCGTTCAACGACACCGAGGAGAACATTCGGGCGTTCTTCGCCACGAACGGTGGCAACTGGCCGGTGATCGGCGGCGACACCGGACCCACCATTCTCGACTTCGGGGTGGTGAAGGTGCCGGAGAGTTATGTGGTGTCGCCCAGCCGGCAGGTGGTGGCCAAGTTCACGGGCGTCACCACGGCGGGGCTCAACGAGGTGATGGCCGACATCAACAAGCAGATCTCGGGGCCGCGATGACCGCGAAAGAGCCGGGCCGATCCGATGCCCGCCCGGCACCCCCTGCCCGGCAAGGTAGTGGGTGGCTGGCCTGGGCTCCCGTGCTCGTGCTCGCCGTTGCGCTCCTCGCGTTCGGCTCGTTGCGCCCGCGCCCGCCCACCACCGACGCGGAACGGGTGAACGCCATCGCCTTGCTGATCAAGTGCCCGCAGTGTGTGAGCCAGTCGGCCGGGGCCAGCGACGCCGAGGTGAGCCGGCAGATCCGTCTCGACATTGCCAAACGTATGAGCGAAGGCCAGTCCGAGGAGGAGATTCAGGACTACTTCCGCGAGCGTTACGGCGACGAGATCCTCCTCACCCCGAGCGCCTCGGGTGTGGGGGGCGTGGTGTGGGCATTGCCGGTGGTGGCGCTGGTCTGCGCGATGGCGGGCCTGGTGGCGGCGTTCCGACGCTGGCGACGCACCGCCGAAGATGGGCCCCGGGCCACCATCGCCGACGAAACAATCGTGTCGCGAGCGCTCCAGACGACCCCGCAGGACCACCCATGAGTGGCACTGCGGCCCGCAGGGAGGCGGCGACGAAACCCGCCGGCGCCAACGGCTCCAGCGACCGTCAGGGCACGGGGCCTTCGGGGAGCAAACGGTCGACGAGTGCGTCGCCGCGCCGGGCGCTCGACCCCGATGTGTTGGCGGCGTTGGAAGCGGAGCGAGACTTCCTCCTGCGGTCGCTGCGCGATCTCGAAGCCGAACATGATGCCGGCGACCTCGACGAGCACGACTACACCGAACTGAAGGACGGCTACACCAGCCGGGCCGGTGCCGTACTCCGCGCCATCGAGCAGCGCCGCGCCGGGCTGGCCGATGCCGCCGCCAGCCGCAAGAAGGCGGGATCAACCGGTCGAAAAGTGGGCGTGGTGGCGTTGGTCGTGGGGTTCGCGATCCTCGCCGGGGGGTTGATGGCGGCGGCCGCCGGGCGGCGAGGAGCGGGCGACAGCGCCACCGGCGACATCCGCCAGACGTGCCGGGAGGGGATCCTGCAAGCGCAGGGCCTGTTGCAGTCGGCGCCGGTGGAGGCGCTCAAGGCCTACGACGAAGTGCTCGAACAATGCCCCGGCAATGCCGAGGCGCTCACCTACAAGGGCTGGCTGTTCCACCTCACGGCGCTGCAGTCCGAACCAGGCCCCGAAGCCGATGGTCTCCGGGCGCTGGCGCTACAGAACCTGCTCGACGCCACCGTGGCCGACCCGGGCTTCACCGACGCCTGGATCTTTCTCGGGAGCGTCTACAAAAACCTCGGTCGCCCCGACGACGCCCTCGCCGCCCTCGACCGCGTCGACCCAGCTCGCGTCCCGCCGTTCATGGCCGGGCGAGTGGAGGGCCTTCGAGCCGAGATCACCGGCGCCACCTCCGGCTCCACGCCCGGCACCCGCTGAGCGATACCCATTTCAGTCGTCGGGGAAGTTGGAGCGTTCGTAGCGACCGTGCACGATCCGACCCCGGTCGTCGCGATCGAGGATCCACAGTGAGCCCTTGTGGGCCAGGTTCGGGGTGTCGGTGGACATGCCGGCCGACACGAGCCGGCGAAGCACCTTCGGGATCACATCGCCATGACTGCACATGACTGTGGCCTGCGACGCGCATCTGTCGATCAGTGCCAGCGTGGCTGTGACGTCGGCGCCCTCGAGCAGCTCCGGCCGCGTCTCCACGTTGACTCCGTGGGCGGCGGCGATGCCGGCCACGGTCTCGGCGCAGCGGACATAGGCGCTGGTGTAGATGGCGTCGATCTGCTCACCCACGAGGAGCGATTCGACATGGGCCACCTGGGCGCGACCCTTCGCGGTGAGCGTGCGGTCGAAGTCGTTGCCGGCAAAACCAGACCGAGACCCGGCGTGGGCATGGCGCAGGAGGTAGAGCCGCACGGCGGAGAAACTACCCGGTTGGCTCCACCGGGTGGGAAAACCGCCGATGGGTCACCGATGGGTTTCTTCGAGCGCAACCGCAAGGAACTGGCGGCGCGCGGCATCGACGCCTCGAGGTTGCCGCCAGGTCAGTACCACACGGATCGTTTTCCGGTGCTCCACGTGGGCGACGTACCCCGTTACGACATGGCGACGTGGACGTTCCGGGTGTTCGGGCTCGTGGGTCGTGAAGTCACCTTGAGCTGGGACGAGCTCTTCGCCATGCCGCAGGTCGATATCGTCACGGACCTTCACTGCGTCACCAAATGGTCGAAGTTCGACACCGGCTGGCGGGGTGTCCGAATCGCCGACCTGCTGGCGCTCGCCGAGGTGTCGCCCCCACCCGGCGCCGCCTTCGTGCGGATGCACGGCGACCATGGTTACACCGCCAACCTGCCGATCGCCGATGTGATGGGTCCCCACGCCCTCGTCGCCCACACGTTCGACGGTGTACCGCTCGAACCCGATCACGGCGGTCCGTTGCGCACACTGGTGCCGCACCTGTATCTCTGGAAGTCCGTGAAGTGGGCGCGGGCCATTGAGGTGCTCGCGGCCGACGAGCCGGGGTTCTGGGAGCAGAACGGGTATCACCGACGGGGCGATCCGTGGTCTGAGCAGCGGTTTTGGGAAGGATGACCGTGGCGGCGCTCGTTGCGAGTTCGGTACGACGCACCCCACTCCGACGATCACAGAGAACTAGAGTGCGCGAATGCCCGCCGAGCTGACCGACGACCTCGCTGTCGACGTCCTCATCATCGGTGGGGGCGTGCAGGGGCACTACCTCGCTCGCCAGCTTGCCGATCGTTATTCGGTCTGCCTCCTCACCGACCCCACCATGCGGGTCGAGACGCTGGAGGCCGAGGGGTACCTTTCGGCCGGCTACGACGGCAACGATGCCAACAAGATCCAGCCCGCCCGTCGAGCGACGGGCTACTGGAAGCTGTGGGCCGAGTCGAACGAGATTCCCCACGACATCGTCGACACCGTCTACGCCGTGGCGCCTGACGACATCTCCCTCCGCACCCGGCTCTGGTCCGATGCGGCGCTTGGTTACACACAATCCGCCGACCTGCCCCAGGCGTTTGGCGGGGGCACGATCTCTGAGCACATGCCGTTCGTCACCACCAACGACGTCCTGATCTCCCCGTCGGTGATGCTCAACACCCTTCGTAAAGGCATCGAGCACTGTTGCATCGAGGGCAAGGTGATGAAGATCGGTCTCGCCAACGACAAAGCCATCGAGTTCGTCGATGTCGATGTCGACGGCACCACCGTTCCGATCGTGGCGCGCTACACGGTGTTCGCCGCATCGGGCGGGAACGCCGGCCTCCTGCAGAAGACCGCGGTGCGTTTTCGTGACGTGGCCAAACGCAAGGACCGCCAGGAGTTGGTCAAGAGCAGCCAGGCGATCCGCCGCCGCTACGTGCTCTGCGTGCGGGGTGATTCCCTGCCACCCGTGGCCGGCCACTTCGGTGGGTTCCAGGTGGCAAGCCATCAGGTGCCGGGCAGCCGTGATCGAGTGTGGATCGTCAACCCACCGATCGACGACGCCCTCACCACGCTTGGTCCTGACGCGCTGCAGTTCGAGGTGGCCGTGGATTCGGCGGTGGTCTCGGGTGTCGTACGAGTGCTCTTCGGCATGAGTCCGGAGCTGGAACGGATCGCCCATCGTGTGCAGTGGGGCGTGTATGCGCGTCGCAAGACCGAGCACCCGATGATGGCGGTCCGGAACACGTCGAAGGTGGGCCAGCCGGCACCAGCGAAGATCGAGAACTTCGGGCTCGACACCTTCATGGCGCTGTGGCCGTCACACACGAGCTACGCCATGATCGTGGGCGACGTCGCGGCGGAGCGGATCACCGAATCGCTCGGCCCCCGGCACGACTTCGGCCTCGCGGTTTCGCCGGCCGAACTGGCCCCGTCTGCTCCCAACCCGATCGTGGCTCGTTGGGAAGCCGATACCTTCCCGTGGCTGGGCTGGGACGCCTTCGCCCGTGAGCACGGCATCTCCTGACCCGCACGGTTACGTTCCGAGTGAACGCAGATGGGCGATAACCGGAGGGAGGGCGTGAGCAACCGCGTCAATGTCGGCATCGACGGTGCTCCAACCCACACTGAGCCGGAGCGATCGGTGGGCATCGACCCCCATCGCTTCAAGCACCGGCGACGGCTCCAACGATTCCGACGAGCAGGCGCTGCCTGAGTGCGCGGCGATGCCCTTCTGGTCGAGCCCGAGCAATACGCCTTGCGGTTCGATCCCGTCGATCGTGGCGCACACGATGTGAGGGAGGCGAGCGTCGGGCGACGACGGTCCCACTACGGTTACGCCGTCGATGGCGCCAAGGATCCGGCGCAGCTCGTGCGTCTGACGGTGGGCGGTGGCCGCCTCGACGGCGAGCTGATCGGCGTCGGTCAACTCGGCGGCGGCCGCGCCGAATCCCGCCGCGGCAATGAGATTCTCCAGTCCGGCGCGGCGCGCCCGCTCCTGGTCACCACCCACCAGGAGCGACGGGATGCGCAGGCCTCGACGGATGAGCAAGGCGCCGATCCCGGGAGGTCCACCGAACTTGTGGGCGCTGACGGCGAGCAGGTCGGGGCCGAGGTTCTTGAACGACACGGCGAGGTGTCCTGCCGCTTGGGCGGCGTCGACGAGGGTGGTGATACCGAGGTCGCGGCAGGCGTCGACCACCTCGGCCACCGGTTGGACCGCGCCAACCTCGTGGTTGCCGAGTTGTAGGCAAACCATCGAGACGGGCCCCTCGGATCGGTGGAGGTGATCGATCATCTCGATCATTGCGCGGGCGTCGACGGCGCCCTCGGGGTCGACCCCCACGACCTGTACCCGGCCGGCGCGGCGGGCCGCCGCGAACCGGACGGCGGAGTGTTCCACCGCCGGCAGCACAATGACACCGGGGTGTTGGCGCGCGGCGAGCATGCCATGGGCGATGGCCTCCGTGGCCCCCGACGTGAACACCACCTCGCGGCCTCGCGCGCCGAAGAGGCCGGCCACCTGCTCCCTCGCCGTCTCCAGCGCAAAACGGGCGCGCATGCCTTCGGCATGGATCCGACCGGGGTCGGCCGACGGTTCCGCCAATTCCGCCAGCATCGCGTGGCGTGCGGACGGGCGCAGCGGTGAGGTGGACGCGTGGTCGAGGTAGTGGCGGGCCACGGCAGGTGGGTCAGGCTTCGACGGCAGTGACACAAACGGCGTCGCCGAGCGCGACCGACGACGAGAGTTCCGTGGACGTCTCGCCGTAGATGGCGCTCAACATGCCGCGCACCATGCCGCGGTCGACGGCGCAGATCACCGGGTTCTCTATGGCGGCGTCGCCGAACGGACAATGCTCCGACACGATCCGCAGTTCGTTGCCGTGTTTCTCGGCATGGGCGGCGAACCCGTGGGCCGTGAGGGCATCGGCCACCACGTGGAGGGCGGATCGGAAGGAGCGCTGGGTGTCGGACACTGCATGATCGGCCCCGAGCGACGAGGCCATCAGCCGGCCGTACTCAAGGCCCACTTCCTCGGCCATGGCCTCGGCTTCGTGGTGCGGAATGCGGGCAAGGGCTCGCCCGAGCAAGGTGATGAGGAGATCGTCGTGGCGAACGGGCAGACCGGCTTGTGTCGATTTGGCGGAAACCCGATAGTGCTTCGAGGGACGTCCGGCGCCGGTCTTGCCGCCCCGCGAAACCTCGACGTCGAGATAGCCGCCGCCGGCGAGTTTGTCGAGGTGATGCCGCGCAACGTTGGGATGCAGGGTGAACTGTTCGGCCACGTCGGTGGCGGTGACGCCTTCGGCGGCTTCGCGCACGTAGAGGTAGATGTCGCGGCGTGTGGGGTCGCCAAAGGCCGAGGTGACGGCCGTGACCATCGAGGCGAAGTCGGTGGACGACAGCGCCGCCGGCGAGCCGGAGGCATTCGCCGCCCGAGGGACGGTGGAATGGTGTGGTGTGGAATCCACCTCGGTATTGTACCTACGTCGGTAGGAGAAATTCTTGCCGGCTTGCCCCCAGCCAGGAAGCCAAGCCATGACCGTCACTGACGCCGAGCTGATCGAGGCACTGCGCCCGGTCGAAGATCCCGAGCTTCACCGCAGCATCGTCGACCTGGGGATGGTTCGGTCGGTTGGTGTCACCGGCACCACGGCCGAGGTGCTGATCGCCCTCACGGTGGCCGGGTGCCCGATGCGCAACGAGATCCAGGCCAGGGTTTCGGGTGCGGTCACGGCGCTGCCGGGCATCGACGACCTCAAGCTCGAATACACGGTGATGACCCCCGACGAGCTGCGCGAGCTGCGCATCAGCCTGCATGGCGACCCCGGTTCCACCGCCGGTGAGAGCCAGGCCCACGGTCACGCCGAAGGCCGCCGGATTCCGTTCGCCGACCCCACCAGCCGCACCCGCGTGCTGCTGATCGCCTCCGGCAAGGGTGGCGTGGGCAAGAGCTCGCTCACGGCCAACATCTCGATCGCGCTGGCCCAGCGAGGTCACAAGGTGGCGGTGATCGACGCCGACGTGTGGGGCTTCTCGATCCCCCGGATGCTCGGCATCGATCGGCCGCCCGTCGTGCTCGACGAGATGCTCATCCCGCCGGAGGCCCATGGCGTTCGGGCAATCTCGATGGGCTTCTTCGCCGGCGAAGATCAGCCCGTGATCTGGCGGGGCCCGATGCTGCACAAGGCCCTCGAACAGTTCCTCGTCGACGTGTTCTGGGACGAGCCCGATTTCCTGGTGGTCGACCTGCCCCCCGGCACCGGAGACGTCATCATCTCCATGGCCCAGAACTTGCCTCGGGCCGAGCTCTACGTGGTCACCACCCCGCAGCCGGCGGCCCAACGTGTAGCTCAACGAGTGGGGTTCATGGCGGAGAAGGTGAACCTCTCGTTGAAGGGGATCATCGAGAACATGAGCTGGTTCATGGGCGACGACGGGCATCGCTACGACCTCTTCGGTTCCGGTGGCGGCGCCGACCTGGCCGAGCGGCTCGGTGTGCCGCTTCTGGGGCAGGTGCCGTTGGTGCAGGCTCTCCGGGAAGGATCCGACAGTGGCAAGCCGATCATGGCGATGGACCCCACCAGCGAAGCGGCACTGGTGATTGCCAAGATTGCCGAGCGAATCGATCTCGAGCTCGCCCCCACCCGTCGTTACAACGCCGGTCTCAAGATCCTCAGCTGATCGCCTGCTCGCCGTTGGCTGGTGGGCCCCCACCGCGTGGTGAGGTGGGTGGGCGTTGGCGGTGGTGGCGTTGGCTGGTGATGGTGAGCCCGGTGGGGGTGGTCCAGGTGAACCAGCCGTCGGCGAGGGGTTGCATGGTCCAGTTTTTGCGGTGGGTGACTCGGT
>Ga0105047_10007011_pt1 | contig 19049 bp, 17 predicted proteins | sample MAT04_FD_78384 | JGI IMG/M metagenome (GOLD analysis project Ga0105047, IMG submission 78384) | Freshwater microbial communities from Lake Fryxell liftoff mats and glacier meltwater in Antarctica - MAT-04 (megahit assembly) | ecosystem: Environmental > Aquatic > Freshwater > Ice > Liftoff... | reverse complement strand
CCACTTCGGCATTATTTTTGCCCGTTTTATGAAATATGACCCCCACAGTCTTATTCATACCGGGAATTGCTGGCAATCCATCAAGTAAAATAATCCTGTAAAAACTGAATCAAAGACCGCGCGGGTTTTCAAAACTCCTGCGCGGTCTTTTGATTCGGCTTTTAGTATCTACCCGCTATTGAGATATTTTACTGGGATATAAGTCCTGTTAAATTATTTTGTTATAGATGTAATGTCTCTCAGCTTGCCGGGATAGGTTCGTAAGAAATGTGTTGATGTAGCGGGCAAATACCTGAGCCAGTTCCTTTTCATGATTATTAAAGGGGGATACGCTGAAGCGTGAAAGCGCAAATAATCCAACAATTCCGCTTTGATCTGTGAGGGGAACTCCCATCCATGAACGCGTGTTTGATGAGGCATATACGCCCTTCCATGATGGCACCATGCGGACATCTTCAATGTTGAAGGGCTGGTTCATGGTAAAGACAGACCGGTAAATTTCATTTCCGTGCAAGGAATCATCCAAAAGCTTCACATGTTTGTTGGATGTCAGGCTTTCATAATCCGAACAATTTTGGATGATAATTTCCGCTTCATGGTAGGGGGTAACGAGACGTAAACTTTCAAGGATCAATTCCAAGACATTGCGCCCGGGCGTATCGCTGGCGAGGATCGTTTCAATATGATTTAATGAACTGATTACCCCGTTCAAATTACTTAATAATTGTGATTGACTTAATAAAAGCACGTACATATCCAGCAAGGCATAATTGCCATCTTCGTATTCAACAATAATGGGGTCGTATGTGCCGTCTTGTGAGCGGCTGAGAGCAAGTTTTGCGGCAGTGTTAATGTGGAGTTGACTTTTGAGGCTGAAGACATCGGTTCGCAGTTCCAGCAATAGATCGCCTACTGGTTTGCTAAGAAATAATTCCACCCCATAGCGGCGTCCGAGCCTTTCAAACATCTTGTGACGCGGGATTACGCCCAACAATCTTTTTCCCTGAGTAACGATCGCCCCGGGGATTAACGCGTTGAACTGCAAATGATTTACCACGGTTTCAGTCAGCGTGTCATAGGAAATTATATAAGTGGAAAGAGGCAGATCCCCAATGCACACTGGCACTGGGATCTGACCTGTGGGGAATATATTTAAGTAATGTGGAACAGGATTTGCTCTCATAAGGGATGAAAGCATTATAAAGAGCCGCGCTTAACCTATTTTGAATGGCAGGTTAACAGGGCTTAAACGTTTTTCTTGAAATATAGGTTTGCCAGATTCCCCAAAAAGAAAACGAATACCACCGCCACGACCACTTCCGCCGCCCAGCCAATAATGGGGAAGAAGTTCAAGATTTCCAAAGCCGTATCCTGCAAAACAGTGGAAATTCCCCAGATCACCATCGCCGAATAACCGACTTCCTTGAAGCCGAGTTTGAACTCATGCACCTTTGCCAGATGAACGAGCATGTAAATTTCCAGCGCCGTCAACAGTAGGGATGTGCCGGGGATGGGCGCTGTGATTGCAGAGATCACGCCTGCCGCCAAAGTGTAGATCAGGACGAGTTTCATACTCACCAAATCCTTTCCAAATTTTCGTTGTCTCCGACCTTGCGCCCCACTTTTGCCATGTCGATCCACTCGCCGTGAATTTTCACGCGCACCACATCCGCCGTATAGTCGGTGGTGGTTAAGTTGCTGTTATTGAACAGATAGGAACCCACCGCATAAATATCCACCGGGACTTCCAATTTTTCGAATTTACGAATTTTATCTGGATTGAAACCACCCGACACAACGATCTTTACCCTGTGACAAAATTCCGCCGCCGCCTCTTTCCAATCTTCGGGCAGGGTCCAGTTTTCCCAGGCATGATCCAATCCCTGGCGGACGTTGAACACAAGCCGCGGATTCACACCCAAATCCAAAGCGGGGTCGCCCAGCGGCTGTACAGAGACATCGCGCAGGTTTCCGCTTGTATCCAGGCGCACGCCATATAATCTATATTTTTTTGCTTCTGCTTTATTTCCCGCATCCATCAGCTCGCGGTATTTCGCGAACATTGATTCCAGCACGCGCAAAGAATCGCAGACAGAATCATTATTAAAATCAACCAATGCAATCCGTGGAATCTGCGTGGGTAAAATACGCGAGAACTCCATCATCCCTTCGGCTGTGTCGCCGAGGAAGGATGCAATTGCAGCATGAGCCACCGTCCCGCCGCCAGCGCCGCCCCACCAATCTCCCTGCGCATCGGTCGAGACGAATGCGCCGAGATCATGCTCATTGTCAATGTTGAAACGTTGTAATGCAATGTTGTAGGCGTATCCGTCTGCGGCTTGCACTTCATGCATATCAAACCGCGCAGGGAAAAACAATACGGGTTTGCCGTTCGCCGCGACCAAGGTTTCATATACATTTGTCGCCACGCGGCTGGAACGTGTGAGAATGCCAAGCGACGGGGTTTCCAGCAGCGCAAAATCGCGATAACGTCCGCGCACTTTGATGACAGGCTGAACTTTGGTCGGGTCGCCTTCGTATTTCACAATTGTCCCATCCTGCACCGCCCATACTTCGAGCTTGTCTGATGTGTCAATAAAAGTATCACCCTCAAAATACCCAGTGCAATGTCTGAGCATGGCGAGAGCCTTATCCACACCTACGACAGTTGTCTTACCCAGCCTGCGCGTGAACCATTGCATTTCCACTTCAATGTCACCTACGGCAATATCATCGGGTGAAATACCATTAGGCAGGTTGTGGAATTTTCCTGAATAACTGTAGTTATCGCTGGATAAGGCAATCAGCATTCGATTGACATTTTCAAAATATTTATCCGAATACCAGCCTCGGCGCATACGTTCAATATCCAGCTTAAAAGTTTCATTGGTCAGGCGTTTACCATCGAAAATAGACATGATTCCTCGTGTGTAACTTTTGATTTAGTTTTCTTATTCCAATGGGTCTGTGGATTTGACGATTTTCATCCCAGCCTGCGCAAAGCGGACATACGCTTCATTCGCCGCGTCGGTATGATCCACAACCCCAGGCACCACTACTGGCGAGGTGCAGTCTTCGAGTAGATGGACTTTCTGCGCGAGTTCAGGGTCTGTGGATTGGATGTCTTCCAGTAAGTCGGCGACTGTCCACGCGACGCAGTGACTTTTTGCCTGCCCCGCAATGTACAACTTATCCATATTCTGTAGTTGCTGAATGAACTGCGTGTTGCGTTTGCCGAGAGTTTCACCCATGGGACCTGTTAAAACTTCGGGACCAATGGCGGAATAATTTTCGGTAAACGGTTTGTCGCCTTTGATCTCAAAATCAGGTTGGGCAAGCCGCGCAATGGAATGGAAGAAAATGGCTTCCTCGATTGCCGGCACAAGCGCGTGACCAATCCCGCCGAGCATGGCATGATACGGCCAGATGGTGAGCGCGTATTTGCCTTTCTCCTCCAGCGACTCTGCGTAGTGGATCATCATTTGCTGACCGTATTCAGGCGCGATCTGATAATTTGGCGCGAGTGCGGGGTTGAATATCCACTTGCCAGCGCGCAACTCTTCGGTGTGAATATCGGTGTAGGGCGCGGGGTGACTGCCGTCTTTGTCCACAAAAAATATGGGGTGAAATATTTGTTGTGAAAGATGGGTGTCCATGGTGGCGGTGATGTATGTGATATTGCCCAGGTTGCGGTAGATGAATTCGCACAAGCGGATATTATCATCCACTGCACCGCGCCCGTTGCGACCGCCGACGAAGAGTTCAAAGTTGGGAATGCAGAAAGTGTTTTGCGCGTCAATCACCAAAAGGGAGATTCTGCTTTTCGAAACGGAAGCAGGCTCAAGGTTGTGTTGATGCGCCCAGTCGCGTGCCTGATCTGCGCGGGCGGCGTAATCCACTTTCAAGATTTCGCTCACGCGGGACGAGTCAAAAAAAGAGGGGACGGGAAGTGTGTTCATGTCCCTAGTATACCCTTGCGGGCACTTCGTAACGAAAAACAGGCTTCGCGTCACATGGGACTTGAAGCCTGTTTTTTTTGCAGTAAATATTTTATTAAGCCTGAGCCTGTGCCACGGTTTTCTGTTTGCGTCCGGCAAATTGCAATGCGATGATTACGCCTGCAAAATATACAATATAGGCAATCATCTCGCTAAGTGAAGGGGCAGGATTGTATCCAAAGAGTGCGCCGAGCAATTGTCCTAATGTTGATTCTGCGCTCACAACCGAAGTTAAGTCCCAAACGTGTTCGATGATGGAGGGAATCCATCCGACCTCGGTAAACTCATGAATGCCGTGCGCAAATAAGCCAGCGGCGAACAAAACCAGCATGAAGCCGGTGACCTGGAAGAAGCGGCGCAGGTCGAGGCGGACAGTTGCCGCGAAGATCGACCAGCCGAGCAGGACGGCTGTACCCAATCCGAGAATGGCTCCTAGTGTAGTTTGGAGCGCATTGGACGTTGCAAAGACCGAGGCTGTCAGGAATAAAGCCAGTTCAATCCCTTCGCGTAAAATTGCCACGAAAGCGACGAAAAATATGGCGCGCTTGCCGCCTTGTGAGGCGCGGTGGACATCTGCTTCAAGATTGGCTTTCATGAAGCGCGCCTGGCGACTCATCCAGAAGATCATCCACGTGAGCAGACCAGCAGCCACGGTCATGGTGAAACCTTCGAAGATGGCTTCGCCCGGGTCTTTCATTTCCAGCCCGAAAGTGGTGAGTAGGACGGCTGTAAAAATACTTAATGCAGCGGCGCTAATGGTCCCAAGCCAAAGGGCAGGGATAAATTCAAGGCGACGCGTTTGCCGCAAAGCACCCAACAGGATACCGATAATAAGGGCGGCTTCAATGCCTTCGCGCAGGGACAGTAAATAAGACGGGAGCATGTTGTACCTCGTGTGAATTGAGAATAAAAAAACAGCCTACTTTATAGGCTGTTTTTTGCAAAATTCTAACATGGAGGGTCGGGAATTGACAAGATATTTATCACATTTTTGATAGATATTAGTCATCACAAATAAGAGACAAGTTGTCTAAATTTTGTGGCTACATCCCTACTTCTTGGTAGTGGGTTTCCGTAAATGATGACTCCCGCAAATCAAGAGCGTATGGTATTGCAAGTCATTTAGAAAGACCCACTACCTACTTCTTCTTATGTGGGGTTATTTTGCTCGTCTTTACCACACGCCGATACGGGGGCATGTCAATCACGAGGATTTGAGACATGGTTGGGTCAAGTAGTTTGTTCCACAAATTGGAGTAACTCAGCGCAAAGGTATCAGCCCGCATGTTGGATGTGATGACGGTTGGCAAATGCGCGTTGTAGCGATAATTCAAAACGCTGTACAACTTGTCTTCCGCCCAGACGGAACTCGCTCCGCTTTCCTTCAAATCATCAAGGATCAACAGCGGCGTGGTGCGGATTTCATGGAAGCGTCTGTCAAATGGGACCTCTGAGCTGGGGCGAAAAGTCTGACGCAGGTAATCGAGCAAGGCAGATACTTCCACTAGAAGCGCCTGTCCGCCCAGACCGATGCGATAGTTGCCAACCGCCGCCGCCAGGTGAGTTTTGCCGCAAAAAGATTGACCGAGCAGCACCAGCCAGCCATGTGGTTCTTCGGCGAACCCCGCCGCCGCGCCAAAGGCATTGTGTAAAGTTTTTACATCTTCCTTGCTTACTTTTACGCGGATGATCTCTTTGTCTTTGTATTTATTTCCAAACTTATCCTGTTTCTCGGTGATGACGGTTGTGATCGCTTCCTTGCCGATCTCATCTTCACGCATCTGAAATTTCTCAAATGTCATGGCTTTCATTTCAGGCAGGGACAATATCGAAATACCCGGATTGCTGGTCTCTTCGGGACGGCGGTAATCGGGCGCGCTCATCTTTACATATTTTACAAATTCATCATCCTGCAAACGCGAGCGGATGCGCCCTTCGATCTCGTCCAGCATTAAGTTGGTAGTGATGACAGTCGCCAGTTTGTTGATGTAGCGGTAATTGATGATCTGAAATAATTTTTCCTGCGCCCAGTTCGTGGCGTTCTGTGTGCCGAAGTCATCCAGAATTAACAAGTCTGCGCTGCGGATTTCGTCAAAGCGCTGTTCAAATGTTGTTTCTGGGTCAGCGTAGGCAAAGCGCAATGAGTCCAGCAGATCGGGGACGGTGATAAACAAAGTCGGCGTGCCGCGACTGACCGCATCGTTTGCAATTGCCGCCGCAAGATGAGTTTTGCCGCAGCCATATCCGCCTTCGAGCAAGACCCAGCCTTTTTGCAAACGCGCAAACTCTTCACAGGTCTCGAACGCCTTGTGTAAATTTTCTTTTTCCTGCGGCGTCATGAATTTTGCTTTTTCATTCCCCGAAGCCTTGAAATTCTCAAAACGTAAATGGCTCAAGCGGTCTAAATTGCTTAAAGCAAACAAACGACTGCGCGCGCCATCCGCCACATCTTTTGCGCGGCAGACGCACGATTCGAGTTTGCCAAATTTCTCATGTCCGAGCGGCACGTCATAGCGCACATAACCCACGCCGCCGCAATGTGGACAATTTGGGTCGCCCAGTGTTTTCACCGAATTTTCAATCTCGGTTGATGAATTCTGAGAATTCGCTGTCCGTGTATCTGTCTGCATCTTTGACAGGGTTTTGTTGATCTTTTCTTTCATCTTTCCCTTTTTCCTTCCAGCGCGCCAAAATGGCTTCCACATATTTCCAATTGCGAATGTTGCGGCTGACCGCGATTTCGAATGCTTCCTCGAACCACATGCCTGGATAATTTTTTTCCGCCTCACGCAACATGTCTGATAATAAAGGCGTGAGCGCGCCAATGTTTTCCTCGTACAACTTAAAGATATTTGATTTTCTCATCGGCGCAGACATGATCCGTGCTGACTCGCGCCATTGCCCCTTTGCGAATGCTTCTGCTGCGAGACGTCCACGCGGGGAGTTGAGGAAATAAAAAGTATCCGCTTTATGCTCCGCCTTGAGCAGGGTTCCGCGCTCGACAGATTTTTCCAGCCCAAGCCGAATCTCCGCGTCGTCCATCCCCAGCGACTCAGTCTCGAAATCAGTCTCACACAACGCGCGGAAATGTCCCTCGATATGCTCGATGCGCCAGATGGCATACAGCGTCACCTTTAACTCCGCAATATCGTCTATCTCTTTTACGAGATGAATAAACGAATCAGGGACTTGGGTAAATGTTTCTGAGGAGGTAAAGCCAGGGAAGGTTGACATAATATTTATGTGTCATTGCGAGGAGGGTGCTCTCCCCGACCAAGCAATCTCAGTTTGACGAGGGGATTGATTCGGACAAAGAGCAAAGGCGTCCTCGCAATGACATCATTCATTCGGTCTAAATACCTTCGTCGCCGCGTTTTCAAACTTCGCCAGTGCGCCGCGGAAGATCAACTCCACACTGCCCACAGGTCCGTTGCGATGCTTGGCGATGATGATCTCAGCAACATTTTGCTTCTCACTATCCTTCTCATATTGATCGGGACGATAGATGAACATCACGATGTCGGCATCCTGTTCCAGCGAACCTGATTCACGCAAATCGGAAAGTACAGGGCGTTTATCGGTGCGCTGTTCAACGGCACGGGATAATTGCGCGGCGGTCAGCACTGGGACATTCAACTCACGCGCCAGCACTTTCAAACTGCGCGAGATATGCGAAACTTCCTGCACGCGGTTATCGTTGCGCGAGTCGCCGCCCATGAGTTGCAAATAATCAATGATGATCAGGTCAACGCCGAATTCCATGTGCAGACGGCGGCATTTTGTCCGCAGCTGCAGGGGCGTGATGGCAGGGGTATCGTCGAGATAGATGTGCGTGTCTGAAAAAACTTCAATGGCATGTGTGAAAAGCGCCCATTCGTTTTCCTGTAATTTTCCGTTGCGCAGACGCTGCGAGTCAATGCCTGTTTCCTGCGCGATCAAACGCTGGACAACCTGCTCGTTGGACATTTCCAATGAAAAGATGGCGACGTGTTTTTTATGAGTCAGTGCTGCGTTCTTGGCGATGGAAAGCAGAAAACCCGTTTTACCCTGACCAGGACGACCTGCGATGATCAGCAAGTCAGAGGGCTGCAAACCTGTCAGCATTCTATCGAGGTCCATAAATCCCGTCGGGACGCCGTGAATTTCTTCGGGGCGTTTGGCGAGTTCATCAATGCGGTCGTAGTAATCGCTGAGTACAGCCGAGATCGGCTGCAGGTCATGTTTCAGGCGGCGTTCGCTGACGTTGAAGACTGCCTTTTCCGCCTCGTTCATCACGTCATCCACTGTGGATGATTCGTTGTAGGCGATGGACGCGATCTTGTTCGCAGCGGTGATCATCTTACGGCGGATCGAATGTCCTTCGACGATGCGCCCATAGGATTCCGCATTCAGCGAGGACGGCACTTGATTAATGAGCGAGGTGATATATGCCGAGCCGCCAACATCCGCCAACAAGTTGGAGCGGTCCAATTCTTCTGAAAGGGTCAGCAGGTCAACGGGGATGCGCTGTTCGTGCAGGCGTGTGAATGCCTCCCAGATCCATTTGTTGCGGTGGATGTAGAAATCATCCGCTGCGAGGAATTGGGCTACGTCATAATAGGCTTCTGGATTAATCAGCACCGCCCCTACGACGGCTTCTTCGGCTTCTCGGTTGTGCGGAACAGTCGAGGGTGTCGAGCTGGCGGGGGCGGCGGATTTATCATCCCCATACGGGGGTGTTTCGGGGAAATAATCTGTCATTGATGTGTTTCAACTTTAGAGTGAGGGAGAGGCGGGTTTATCTTTGTTCGGATCGTCAATATCGAGTTTGTCAATAAAATCCTTGAAGATAGATAATCTATCATTTGCCTCGTCAGAAAGCGGGGCGGGAGCTTCCTTCCGCGCGGGGGCGACTGCCTCGGCAGGCATATCCTGCTCAGGCGACATGCCCGCCACGTCCATCACATCCACATGGACGAGGATCGGCACATGCGCGCGCACGGCAATTGCAATGGCATCTGACGGGCGCGAGTCGATCCGTATTTCGCTGCCATCCACTTCGGCGATGATGTTGCCGTAGAAAATGTCATCCTGTAGTTTGACGATCTCTATGCGGGTGATGCGCGCGTTGAATGCGGTAAAGATGCTTTTGAGCAGGTCGTGGGTGAGCGGACGCGCCACTTCAACTTCCTGCAGTGCAATGGTAATGGCTTCCGCTTCGTAAGGTCCAACCCAAATGGTCAGGTAGCGTGCGGCGTCGGTTTGCTTCAAGACGAGAACGCGCTGCGGTGCCATTAAATGCACACGGATACTATCAATAATTACTTCAACCATATCTGACATTAGGCAACTCCATTATTTACATCTATTTTAGCATAAATAAATCCGTCATTGCGAGGCGATGCTCTTTCGTCGAAGCAATCCCATGTTTTAACAAGGAGGTTGCTTCGAACACCTGCCTTGGCAGGCGGTGCCAGGGCAGGGCGCTCGCAATGACATGTTGAGAATTCCTGTCCATTTTTCATTTGCCAGAATAATAAAACGCGACTATAATACGGTTCGCTCAATCGGGGCGTGGCGCAGTCCGGCTAGCGCGCTTGCATGGGGTGCAAGAGGTCGGAGGTTCGAATCCTCTCGCCCCGACAGCTAAAGCAAAATCGTCCTTGCAAAAGGACGATTTTGCTTTAATATCCTGCGATTGCATTATTTCGTTTTGGGGTGTATTAATTGTGCAGCAACAATCACAAGGAGAGAAAATGAATATTGTTCATGTGCATGTACATGTCAAGCCTGAGTTCGTGGAAGCATTCAAACAGGCGACCATAGAAAACGCATCCAAAAGTGTGAAGGAGGAAGGCGTTGAACGCTTTGATGTAATCGAGCAAGCAGATGACCCGACGCGCTTTATCCTTGTCGAAGTATATAAAACGGCGAAGGCTTCTGCCGCGCACAAAGAGACCACGCATTATGCAAAGTGGCGCGACACCGTGGCTGAGATGATGGCTGAACCGAGGCTGGGAATTAAGTACGGCAATATTTATCCTAAAGACTCTGATTGGTAATCGCCATGTCCTCTTTTGAATTCGCTACGGCAAGCCGAATCATCTTCGGGGCGGGAAAACTGAATGGGTTGGGCGAACAAACCTGCCCTGAGTTTGGTCGAAGGGTCAAAGGGCGCGCGAAGCGTCTGCTTTTGGTGTGTGGAAATTCGTCGGATGCGATTCCGCGTGTGAGGGAGATTCTCTCTGCACAGGAAATCCAATTTGATGAATTTCACGTTCATGGCGAGCCGACAGTGGATACGGCTTCCGAGGGAGCTTTGCTTGCGCTCGAACAGGGCTGTGACATGGTCATCGGTCTGGGCGGTGGGAGCGTGCTGGACGCGGGCAAGGCGATTGCGGCGCTTGCAACCAATCGCGGCGATGTGTTTGATTATCTCGAAGTAATTGGCAAGGGACTGCCGTTGACCCATGCGCCGCTGCCATACATCGCCATCCCAACGACTGCCGGGACGGGTACTGAGGTGACGCGCAACGCAGTGCTTGAGTCGCCTACGCATGGGGTGAAGGTCAGTCTGCGAAGTCCGCTGATGCTGCCGGGAATCGCGCTCGTTGACCCTGAGTTGACATATTCTTTGCCGCCCGCAATCACCGCCAGTTCTGGCTTGGATGCGCTGACGCAGTTGATCGAGCCGTTCGTTTCGGTCAAAGCCAACCCAATGACCGACGCCATTTGCCGCGAAGGGATTCGCCATGCAGCGAAGTCATTGCGGCAAGCATATCATAATGGCACAGATGCGTCTGCGCGTGAAGGCATGGCTTTGGCGAGTCTGTTTGGCGGGATGGCGCTGGCAAATGCTGCGCTCGGCGCTGTACACGGATTTGCAGGTCCGCTGGGCGGAATGCTGCACGCGCCGCACGGAGCAATCTGTGCGCGATTACTTCCGTTGGTGATGGAAGCGAATCTCAAGACATTGGAGTTGCGGTATGCAGGGCATGTCGCGCTTGACCGATATGATGAAATTGCACAAATCGTGACCGGAGATAAAAATGCTTTCGCACAGGATGGCGTGAATTGGGTGAGCGCATTGGTGCGTGAATTGAACATCCCGCCGCTATCAGCGCATGGGATGACCGAGTCGCAGATTCCAGATGCGGTGGAGAAGACATTGAATTCGAGCAGTTATAAGGGAAACCCGATCCCGTTGAGCGAGGGGGAATTGAGAGAGATATTGGAAAGGGCGATGTAATATTAAACGTCCGTGCATATTAAAATTACGGCAACAAAGCCAGCAATTCTCACTATGTCATTGCGAGCATATTTTGCGAAGCAATCTCCTCGCTAAAACAGGGGATTGCTTCGACGGAAGAGCGCCGTCTCGCAATGACATGGTTCATATTGAGAATTGCTGCAATAAAGCAATTACACTTGTTGTTTCCTCAATCAAGATGTAAGATGAAGAAAATATCCTCAAAAGGAAATAACCAAAAACATGGATGTAAATTATTGGAACGAGTTTGCGCACGAATACGATGAACATGTAATCGACGCCTTCACCTATGGACGTTCGAAGATGATCGGACAGCAGGTCAAGCGTTTTGCTTCGCCAGAAAAAGACGTGGCGGATTTCGGGTGCGGTCCCGGCAAAATGCTCCCGTATCTTTCGGAAAAATTCCGCACGGTGTACGGCTATGATTTTTCGGATAAGTTGCTCGAGTCTGCGCGCAAGTTTTGCGCTGACCTGAAAAATGTCCACATCCTACAGGCGGATTTATCCCACCCTGTGGATCATCTGCCGCTGGTGGATGTGATCGTCTCGCTTAACGCCGTGCTGATGCCTGACCCGGAATTACGGATAAATTTCTTGCGCGGCATGGCTTCGCGCCTGAAACCCGGTGGACATTTGATCCTGAATGTGCCCTCGGTGGAGTCTTTGCTTTTCAGCTATTTCCGCGAAACAGAGTGGTATCGCAAGGAAGGTAAATCGCTGATAGACGCCGAAGAACTTGTGGATGCCAGCTATATCATCAACCCCAAGCGCACTGCCCAGGGAATTTTCATCCGCGGCACCGAGCCGACCAAGCATTACCTGCGCGAGGAGTTGATCGTGCTGGCACGCGATGAAATGAATCTCGAAGCGCTTGACGTGATAAAAATGGAATATGACTGGAAGATCGAAATGGAAGACGACAAAGTCCCAGAGTGGATGGGCGAGCCATACCCGTGGGATTGGATACTGGTCGCGAAGAAAAACTAAAATCGTTGACCACAAAGGTTTACGAAGAAAACTAAAAACCCGCCTCATTACGAGACGGGTTTTCTCATTACTCATCACTTCTTACTTTTTACTTTTCACTTTTTCAACTTCTTCTCCAACTCCATCACCACGAGCACGATCACGCCTGTACTTGCCGCAATAGACAGGTCACAGCCGCTGAGCGGAATGACTTCAAAGAATTGCGCCAGCGCGGGAATATATAACACCATCAACTGCAAGACAACCACCAACGCTGCCATGCCTGCCAGTAATGGATTGCTCAACAAGCCCATCTTGAAAAGTGAATCCTTATTCGAGCGTGAAGCCAAAGCTTGAAAGACCTGTATGAAAGCCAGCGAGGTGAAAATCATCGTTTGCCATTCGGGGCGACCTGTGAAGTAGAACCAGGAGCCGAGTCCGAGGGCGAGAGCACCGATCAGCCCGCCGACCCAAATCGTTTGCACGCCTGCGCCGCGTGAGAAGACGCCTTCCTTTGGTGAATATGGAGCGCGTTTCATCGTGTCCGCTTCGGGATTTTCCACGCCCATACCGAGTCCGAGCAAGCCGTCGGTCAACAGGTTGAGCCAGAGCAATTGCAAAGGTAAAAGCGGAAGCGGCTTGCCTAAAAATGGTGCAATCAACATCACCAACACTTTGCCGATATTGCCTGCCACGCTGAAACGCACAAACTTGCGGATATTATCGTAGATCGTGCGCCCCTCACGCACCGACGCCACAATGGTCGCAAAGTTATCATCGAGCAAAACCAGGTCAGATGCTTCCTTGGAAACGTCCGTGCCAGTGATGCCCATCGCCACGCCGATGTCCGCTTTGCGCAGCGCGGGCGCGTCGTTCACGCCATCGCCTGTCATCGAAACGATGTGACCCTTTTCCTGCAACGCCTGCACGATTCTCAATTTGTGTTCGGGGGCAACGCGGGCGAATACGTTGACTTCTTCCACAACATTTTTCAATTCATCAAAACTTAGGTTTTCAATTTCAACGCCAGTCAATGCGCGTCCGTTGTCGGTGATTCCCAACTGCCGCGCAATCTCAATCGCGGTCAACGGGTGGTCGCCTGTGATCATCACGGGGCGGATGCCTGCGGCGCGGCAGGTTGCAACCGCATCCTTTACTTCGGCGCGCGGCGGGTCGATCATGCCGAACAAGCCAACCAATGTTAGATTTTGCTCAAGATCAGTTTGGATAATTTCGGGGATGGAATCCATCAGGCGGAATGCGACACCAAGCACACGCATGCCCTTCTTGGCGAGGCGATCATTTGCCGCGAGCATCTTCTCCCTCCAGCCTGAGTCGAGCACCTGGGCTTTTCCCTCCACCCAAATTTGAGAGCAGACATCGAGCAATCCGTCCACGCTGCCCTTTGTGAAGGCAATGTAACGACGAGCACCGACTTCCAAGCCTGCGAGCACGGCAGGATCGTAGCGTTCCAAATGGTGGACAGTGGTCATGCGTTTGCGTTCCGAGTCAAACGGAAGTTCTGCCGCGCGGGGGAAAGATGAGTCGAGGGACGATTTCCAATATCCCATCTTGGCGGCGGCGACGACCAACGCTCCTTCGGTGGGATCGCCGAGGGTGTGATAATGGTCATCGCCTGTGTCTATTAGTTTGGAGTCGTTGCAGAGCGCGCCGCCAATCGCTGCCAGCGACAGAGATGATTGGACGGGCGCACCCAGTCCACGGGTGGCGTGAAGCGTGCCGTCGCGTCCGATCTCTTCGGTCAAATCCAGGGCATGTTCGGCAACATCCAGCACGACCACGCTCATGCGGTTTTCGGTCAGCGTGCCTGTCTTATCGGAGCAGATGACCGTGACCGAGCCGAGCGTTTCGACAGCGGGCAACTTGCGGATGAGCGCGTTGCGCTGCAACATGCGCTGTGCGCCGAGCGCGAGCGTGACGGTGACGACTGCGGGCAGACCCTCGGGGACGATGGCGACGGCAACACTGACGGCTGTGAGAAGCATGTGACGGAGTTCATCGCCGCGTAGAATGCCGAGCACAAAAATCAGCGCGGCAATGCCAACGCCAATCAGCGCGAGATTTTTTCCAAGCGCATCCAGCCGACGTTGCAGCGGAGTATTTTCCTGTTTGACCTGTTGAATGAGTTCGGCGATCTTGCCAAGTTCGGTCTGCATCCCTGTAGCGACCACCAGCGCAAGTCCGCGCCCCTGTGTGACAATGGTTCCCATGTAGCCCATATTGCGGCGGTCACCGAGGGGCAGAGCCTGCCCTGAGCCTGACGAAGGATCACCAGAGAGCGCGGCGGTATGTTTTTCGATCGGTTCGGATTCGCCCGTGAGTGCGGCTTCTTGAATGCGCAGATTCACGGCTTCGAGCAAACGCAAATCGGCGGGGAGGACGTTGCCTGTTTCAAGTTGGAGGATGTCGCCAGGGACAAGGTCGTGCGCAGGCAGTTCCTGCAATTTTCCGTCGCGCAACACGCGTACGTTCGGCACAGACATTTTCTTGAGCGCGGCGATGGCTTTCTCTGCACGATATTCCTGGCTAAAGCCAAGCAGGGCATACAAGGCGACGATGGAAAGGATCGCGATGGCATTCTTAGTATCGCCAAGCAAGCCTGCCGCGACTGCTGCCGCAATCAGGATCAGTACCATCGTGGCGGTCAGTTGCTCCCATAAAATTTGCAAGGGACTGCGTCCGCCGCGTTCGATGAGTTCGTTCGCGCCGTATTGCGTCAGGCGGGCGGTAGCTTCGGCTTTGGTCAGCCCGTTTCTGCCGTCTGAGTTGAGGTTCGAGATGCTTTCTTGAATTTCGATGAGATGCCAGTTCATAGTTTGTTATTATCCATTTTTTTTGTTTTTATCCAAGCCAGCGTGGAGATGCGGTCACGGAAGCGCCAGACAAGATATCCGCTGCCCGCAAGCGCTATCAGCAAAACGACCAGGGGCATGTGCTTTTTGATGTAGTCGCTGATGAGCATCCACTCGTGTCCGAGCAGGTAGCCTGCGCCGATAAAGAGTGTACACCAAATATAGGCTCCGATAAAGGTGGCAAAAAAGAATTTGACGAAGGGGATTCTTGCCAGCCCAGCGGGGATACTGACCAACATGCGGATGCCAGGCAGGACTCGCCCCGCAAAGACCAGCCACACTCCCCATTTTTGCATTTGCTCCTCTGCCCTGGCAATGAGCGATAGTTTGAGACAGAAGAGTTTGGCAAACTTGTCGATCATCGGACGCCCGCCGAGCCGCGCTACCCAATAGATGATGGATGCGCCGATTGCGCTGCCGAGCCCGGCATAAACACCTCCAAGCAGGATGAAACTGGGGGCGATGCCGTGGTGTTCGATCAGCATCCAGCCCGCGAAGGTCAGGATGAGTTCGTTGGGTGTGACGCCTGTGGCGTTTTCCAATACCATCAGTCCAAACACACCCATCCAGCCAAACTGGTCAAAGATGGCTTGCAGGGTGGATAGGATTGTCGCTTCGATTTGGTCAAGCATGGTTCCTCATGGTTCGCCCTGAGCATAGTCGAAGGGCTTGCAGGTAATTGTGCTTCGACTTTGCTCAGCACGGAGTAATTCATCAAAATAAAAAGACCATCGCCAATCTTTGGCGATGGTCTTGCCGTTGACAGAACAGCCGGGAAAATTTTCCGTATTGACGACTGTGCATCCCAAATCAGTGGGCGGCTACTCCCCATCGGAGTTAAGGATTAGTATACAGAAGAAGAAGCATTTTGTGGTTAAGAATTCTCTTATCTATGCTGGCAAATCCGCTCAGGAAGTTAATGCCGCTCTTTTCAATGCGGAGCGGATCATCAAGTACTCGGTGATATTCTCGGCGGTGACGAGTCCTACCAACTGCCCTGCGTGCGTGACAGGCAAAGCTGGGATGCCAGATTCTTGAAGGCGCATGAAGGCGGTTTCGACCATTTCATACGAATCCACTTCAGGCAAGTCTTTTTTCATCACAGATGAGATGGCGATGTTTTCTCCATGCTGGGTGAGGGCGACGAGAAAATCATCACGGGTGACAACACCCACGATGCGGTCATTGTCGATCACGGGGAAATCGTGCTGTGAGCCAGCCAGCAGTAACTGTGACATGCGCGAGAGCGGATCACGCGGCGAGAGGCTTTTGTAATCTGTAAGCATGGCTCGCCCAACGGGGATTCCGCTGATTGCGTTTTTCATCTGGGTCATGCCTGCTTCCTGCGAAGCGCCGATCCAAATAAAGAAGGCAATGAAGAGCAGCGAGGCATTGCCAAACAAACCGACCAGCCCGAACAACAACGCCATGCCCTGACCAATTGTCGCGGCGATCTGCGTGGCGCGGACATAGTCCATGCGCATGGCGAGCAGGGCGCGGAGTACACGTCCGCCGTCCATGGGGAAGGCGGGGATGAGGTTGAACAACACCAGCGAGACGTTGATCATCATCAGTCTTTCGAGGAAACTGCCCGAGGCGATGGTCAACTCACTAAGCGGCACCAGGTTCGAGGTCAGGTAGAGATAGGCGAACAAGCCGCCAGCGATGACCACGTTCACAGCGGGTCCCATCAGGGCAACCCACAATTCCTCAATCGGCTTTTCGGGCATCCGTTCTAGCCTTGCCACGCCGCCAATCGGGTAGATGGTGATGTCGCGGGTTTTGATTCCGTACTTGCGGGCGGTGAGCGCGTGACCGTATTCGTGCAAAACCACACACGCAAAAAGCGCGAGGATGAAGAGGATGCCGCTAAAGACCTCGCTCCAGTTTTGATTTTCCAGCCAGTGGCTGTAGCCAACCCATGCAATCAGAAGCATGAAGGTGGCGTGAATATAAACGTCAATTCCTGCAAATGTTCCTAATTTCCATTGCCATTTCATAGTCTAAACTCCTTGTTATTATTGATGTCATTGTACAGGGAATTTATAAGAAAAATGTTATAAAAATTCTATCAGGAACTATCAGAATCAAAAAAGACCTCGGAGTTTTCCGAGGTCTGGCAGATAAGTGGCAAATTTGTCAATCGTTCGATGTGAAATCAACCACGCATACTTTTTCCAGGTTTGGATCCAGATAATTTTTGCAGAAGGCTTGGTGCGCGGGATGCGGCAGGTAAGCGTCGCGGTCTTTGGCGCTGGCAAAAGTCACAATGAAACAATGTGTATAACCTTCGTTCAGGTTTTCAGGACTGGAATTCCGTCCCCATTCAAAATCCTTCACAAAAGGGAGTTCGGCGCACAGCGCGCGGAATGCTTCCACAATTGATTCCACTTTATCCGCGCTGGTATTGTCGTGGAACTTGAACAGCACAACATGCCGATATACATTGATTTTTTCGCTCATAATATTAGCCTCCTGAAACCTGTCTTGTTTGAATGTATTATCCATAGTATCATAAAAAAGGTTGCCCTCAAAAAGGGTGTTTCAGCATAAGTATTCGATGAATAAAGGAGAATCAACAGCATGAAGAATTTTGAATTCCAGAATCCGACCAAAATAATATTTGGTCGCGGCGCTGAAGAAAAAGTCGGCGATGAAGTGGCGGTTTACAGCAAGAATATCCTGCTGCATTTCGGCGGCGGAAGTATCAAGACTTCGGGATTGTATGACCGCGTGACCGCCTCCCTCAAGAAAGCTGGTGTTGCATGGGTGGAACTCAATGGCGTCAAGCCAAATCCGCGTTTGAGCATGGTTCATGAAGGCGTCAAACTTTGCAAGGAACACAAGCTCGGTTTTATTCTGGCAGTCGGCGGCGGAAGCGTGATTGATTCAGCCAAGGCAATTGCCATGGGAGCGGTGATCGAAGGCGATGTCTGGGATTTTTACCTCGGCAAGGGTGCGCCTGTCGATGCGTTGCCAATCGGAACAGTTTTGACAATCCCCGCGGCGGGCAGCGAAGCCAGCACTGGAACCGTCATCACCAACGAAGAAGGCTGGCTCAAGCGGGCGGTCAATTCCGAGTTGATCTATCCGCGCTTTTCAATTCTCAACCCTGAGCTGGCTTTTTCCCTTCCCAAGTTCCAAGTGGCTTGCGGGGTGACAGACATCATGGCGCATTTGATGGAACGTTATTTCACCAACGTCAGCCATGTTGAGTTCACCGATCGTTTGCTCGAAGCCACGATGAAGACGTTGATCAGTCAGGCTCCATTGGTCTTGAGTAATCCCGAGGATTATGATGCCTGGTCTGAATTAATGTGGGCTGGCACCATAGCGCACAATAATCTGCTTAATACCGGACGAGTAGGCGATTGGGCTTCACATGAAATCGAGCATGAAATCAGCGGTATTTACGATGTCGCCCACGGCGCCGGGTTGGCAGTTGTCTTCCCGGCCTGGATGAAATATACATTGCACCATGACCTGAACCGCTTTGTCCAATGGTCGGTGCGGGTATGGAATGTGGAAATGGATGTCTTCAATCCCGAAGCGGTAGCCCGCGCCGGCATTGAAAAAATGGAGGCTTTCTTCCATTCCATTGGTCTCGGTACCCAACTATCTGATTTGGGAATCAAGGACAATCGTATTGATGAAATGGCTGACAAATGCACTGATGGGAATACCCGGACTTCCGGCAATTTCGTGAAACTTGATCGCGAAGCAGTCAGGGAGATACTTTTGCTGACTCAGTAAAATCACTTTGCGCTCCCGAAAGGGCACACTGCACTGGCGCACGGTGCAAGTGTCGGGACGATGTGAGCGCAGTCGAAGGGTGACAGGTTTTAATTCAAAAAAGACCTCGGAGGTTTCGAAAACCTCCGAGGTCTACATTTTTGTTACTTGATCAATCCCAGCTTTTTCCCAGCCGCGCCGATCACATCCATGGCGCGCTCGATCTCGCTT
>Ga0105047_10007010_pt1 | contig 19051 bp, 13 predicted proteins | sample MAT04_FD_78384 | JGI IMG/M metagenome (GOLD analysis project Ga0105047, IMG submission 78384) | Freshwater microbial communities from Lake Fryxell liftoff mats and glacier meltwater in Antarctica - MAT-04 (megahit assembly) | ecosystem: Environmental > Aquatic > Freshwater > Ice > Liftoff... | reverse complement strand
TGCCGGGAGAACCCGCCTGGACACGGTTCAATTCGGTTGGTTCAAAATCCGTTTGCCTGACAACCCAGAACAGAGCCTATGGGTTTTGGTGGCAGAGGATCCCAATTTCAAGAACCCCTTGGTCTTGATCACCAATGTCCCTTTGGAAACAATCCCCACCGTTCAGCAAGTTTACAATGATTGGCGGTTGCGCTCCCGCATCGAACACGGCTATCGCTTTGATCAGGAGCAGGGCCGGGATGTCGAAGATATGCGCGTGCATACGCTCGACCGCACACCTGCCCAGTACCGCAGGTGCTGGGTGCGCCGCTTATTTGCGATCGTCTTGCTTTCCGCTCAGATTGTGTTCGTGATCTCCATCCATTGGCCGCCGATCGCGGTTCTTTGGTTGCGCCAACTCGGTGGTAAATTGGGGTTGGTCGGTGATCGCGATGGCCCTTATTGGCTTTTGCACGGCATTTCTGCTGTAATTGTGACTGCTATGACCTTGTCGTTTACTTTTTTGCACCCTTTCCCTTTTCAGGAGAATACTTATGGGTAATCACCAGTTATACACACCCTGTAAAGTTAAGCCCAAACGGCTTATACTTTTGCCTATGTCTATCCAACTATCTGCACTGCTGCCGGGCCCCGGCACGCTGGCCCTGGTGGGCAGCGGTGAATATTTACCGGCCATTGCGCCGCTGGACCGCTGGCTGCTGTCGCGCCTGCCAGCCCCGGCCCGCGTGGTATGCCTGCCCACCGCCGCCGGTACCGAAGGCGAAGAACGAATTGCGCACTGGTCCAACCTGGGTATTGAACACTTTACCCAATTGGGCGCGCAGGCTGAAGCCCTCCCCGTGATCGACCGCGGCAGTGCGTCTGACCCGGCCCTGGCCGAACGGGTGCGCGCCGCAAATTTTGTCTACCTCTCCGGGGGCAAGCCCGCCTACCTGTATGCCACCCTGACCGGCACGCCCGTGTGGGATGCAATTGAGGATGTGCTGCGCCGCGGCGGGGTGGTGGCAGGCTGCAGCGCGGGCGCCATGATCTTCGGCGAGCGCATTCCCACCTCGCTGTTTTCCAGCCAGTGGCAGCCGGCCTTTGGGCTGCTCCCCGGCGCGTTTATCATTCCGCACTTCGATGAAATTCCGCGCATGATGCTGCAAGGCATGCGCCTGGTGGCTGGTAAGTTGTGTGTGGTGGGGGTCGAAGGCTCCACCGCGCTGGTATGCGGCCCCGAAGGGCTGAGCGCGCGCGGCAAAGGCAATGTGGTGGTCATACAGGACGGCCACGAGCGCAGTTTTGCCGACGGGGAAAGCGTTTTCACGTAAAATGGTTCTATCCCTTTTTTGCATCACCCCGCGATCACCGCCTTGCCACGCCGAGAGGAACTTGCGAACCAGATAATAATACCCTTCTGCTTTTTGGATAACCAGACGTACCATTCCTCGGTATGCGCCGTCAATTTCATAAGACCCTTCAGAGAGTAGATATCCCATCCATGATACATATCATTGCCTGGCGTTCCAAGATTGTGGCCAATTGGGTGCATTTTAATCCTGGGGCAAAACCCCACTCCCAACCCCTCCCCGCCAGCGGGGAGGGGAGCAGATAAAATCGAGAGTTTTTGCACCCTATGGGTGCAAAAACTCTCTAAATCTTTTGCTTTCTCTCCCTTCCCATCGCAGAGCGACGAGAAGGGGCGTGTGGCGGCAAGTCAGGCTCAGTTTCTATGGGCTCCGTTGAGCAGTTTGGCGGCCCGCCCCACCAGGTCGGCGAACTCAGACACGCTCTGATCGTAGGGCAACTGCTCGCGCACCCCGCTGGCCATCTCGTACACCTGCCACAGGCTCACTTCCTGCGCCCAGGGCGTGCCCTTGAGCGTTTCGGCATACTGGGCAGCCAGCACGGCCAGTTGGTAGTGCGCCGGGGTCTGGCGAAAGTCCGATTTGAGGTCCCAGGTGTTCAGGTTGCCGTTGATCTCGCTGGGTTGGCGGGTCTTGGGGTCCAACCAGCGCAGTTGGGCAGTGGCCAGGCGGCCCTGCGCGCCGGGCTGCAGTTGCACCGCGTACAGCGCCACCACGTGATGCCCCGCGCCGATCTCACCCGCATCCACCGTATCGTTGCGGAAATTCTGGTCGGCCACGGCGCGGTTCTCATACCCGATGAGGCGGTAGTAGCGTACCACAGCCGGGTTGAAATCGATCTGGGCTTTGGCATCCATGGCAATCGTCATCAGGCTGCCGGTCAGGTTATCGATGAACAGGCGGTAGACCTCTTCCATGCTGTCAATGTAAGCGTACATCCCATCGCCGCGATCGGCCAGGCGTTCCAACAAGACATCGTTGAAGTTGCCCATGCCAAAGCCGTAGGTGTTGAGCGTAATGCCTTCTTTAATAAACCCGTGAATGGTTTCGAGGATCGCATCCGGGTTGGTCAGGCCGGTGTTGGCCACCCCATCTGAGCACAAAATGACTTTATTGGTGGCATCGCCGCGGTATGCGCGCATGGCCTGTTCATAACCCAGGCGCAGGCCGGCTTCGGCATTGGTTGAGCCTTCGGTGCGCAGGCCATTGATGGCGTTCATGATCACATCCTTGCGTTCCACCGGTGTCGACTGCAGCGCCAGGCGGGCACTGCTGCCAAAGACCACCACCCCCACCCTGTCCTGCGGGCGCAGGCGGTCGACCAGCACCTGCAGCGCGCGCTTGACCAGGCCCAGACGGTTATCCATGTTCATCGAACCCGAAATGTCGATCACAAAGGTCAGCGCCACCGGCTTGCGCTGCGATTCGGGGATGCGGTAGCCCTGCACCCCAAAGCGCAGAATGTAGGTGCCGTCGTTATAGAAAGGTGAGGGCGCGCCTTCGGCATACAGTGCAAAGGCAGCCTGGGCGGGCGGGTTATACCCGGCGTCGAAGAAATTGGCAAACTCTTCCGGGCGAATGGCATCCCGCGGCGGCAAATTGCCTTCCAGCAGGAACTTACGGGCTACCGTGTAAGACGCCGTATCCACATCCAGTGCGAAGGTGGAGAGAGGATCGCTGCGCGTATCGATAGATGGGTTGGTGCCGTAGTTTTGGAACTGGTTATCCCGCGGCGCCGGTTGCGGCAGGTACGGGCTGGCACCCGGTAGAGCGGCAGGCGCGGTAGGGTAGGCCAAAGCCGAGGGAGCGGCGGTAGCCATGGGCTTGTTGGGCGCCGAGGCAGGCGCTTTGGTGGCCGCTGCCGCCTGGGTGGCCTGGGGGCGGGTGTTCTGCGGTGCAACGGCGATGGGCGTGGCGGAGGTGGCAGCCGGCGCGCAGCCGGCCAAACCGACACACACCAAAAGGATCAGGCTGAGCATACGATGAGCGTTCATGGGGCATTCCTCCTCAGGAATTTCCTCCGCCGCGATTTGCGCGAAAACGTGCATCGTTTTCTGTGCGGTGCTGGCGGTGGTTTGTTTCTCTTCGCATTCACGATAGCGCTTTCTGCGCGGCCGGCCTTGATATTCGGTTGACAAAAACCTGACAAACTTCTAGAATCAGCAGGTGTGAGATGAATCGCGGCAGTACTGCGCGGGTTCCATTCGAAAGCAACAGATTTTTGCTCAGGCAGATCCAGGAGGCAGCCATGAACGTGGTAACCCTCTCGCGCCAGTTGGGCAGCCAGGGATCGGAAATCGCCGAAATCGTCGCGCAGCACACCGGCTTCCGGCTGATAGCACGCGAATTAATTAACCAGGCCGCCCGGCGCGCCGGCGCACCCGAGGTGGGGTTGGCCATGATCGATGAGCTCAACCTGCTGGGGCTCAAACCCTCACCAGCCCAAACCCTGGCCTACCTGAACGCCGTGAAAATTGTGATGGAGGAGCAGGCCATCGCGGGCAATGTGATTCTGGTGGGCCGGGCCGGGCAGATTGTGCTGGCCAGGCATGCGCAGGCCGTGCATGTGCGCGTGATCGCGCCGGTAGCGCTGCGGGTAGAACGCGTGGCGCTGCGCCTGCGGATTCCGGTTGAGGCGGCCCACGCCCAGGTCGAAGCCAGCGATCGCTATCACCAGAACTACTTTAAGCGTTATTACAAGGTGCCGTGGGATGGCTCCGGATTATATGACCTGATCATCAACACCGCCAAGCTCACCCCCGCAGATGCCGCCGACCTCATCTGTACGTTGTTGGGTAAATGTTCGTGCCGCGAAACCCTTGCCGATTAAGCCTCCGGAGACCCGCTTTGAGCTCTATTTCCACCCAAATTAGCACTTTGCTCCCACCGCAGCCCAGCCCCAATCCGTCCCATTCTACAACGGGCGCCCCTCCTCAATACAGCCACCCCGCGGAAGAGCTGTTCGCCCGTATTTTAGATTTCTATGGGGTCGAGTGGCATTACGAACCGACCACCTTTCCTCTGGAATGGGATGAGCAGGGCCGGGTGACGGAAGCCTTCAGCCCCGACTTCTACCTGCCCGGTCAGGACCTGTATATTGAGCTGACCACGCTGCGACCGCAGCTTTCCACCTCTAAAAACCGCCGCCTGCGCCGTATGCAAGAGCTTTACCCGCATATCCACGTCAAATTGCTCAAACGGCGCGAACTGCGTGCCATGCTGGTGAAATATGGCCTGGTGGATGAAGCCGCCCGCATCAGCGGAACCGGCGCCCAGAAGCCCGCGAAGGTACTGCCATGATTTCTGCCGAACTGCTGCAGCGCTACGCCCCCCTGGCTGTCGATGTGCAAGAAGTGTTGTTAACCCCCGAGCAGATCCAGCAGCGCGTGGCAGAATTGGGTCAGGCGGTGACGCGCGATTATGCCGGGCGCAACCCGCTGCTGGTGGGAGTGCTGAAGGGCGTGCTGTTCTTCATGGCAGACCTGCTGCGCGCCATTCCCATCCCGGTGGAAGTGGATTTTCTGGCAGTGGCCAGCTATTCGCCTGAAACGCGCAGCCGCGGCAAGGTGCGCCTGGTCAAAGACCTGGAAGCGGATATCTCTGGGCGGCATATTCTGTTTGTGGAAGATGTGATCGACACCGGGCTGACCCTCAATTATCTGCTCTCCACCCTGCGCGCCCGCCAACCGGCCAGCCTGGAAGTGTGCGTGCTGTTCGATAAGCCCGAAAAGCGCCTGATCAATATTCCGCTCAAATATAAAGGGTTCAACCTGCCGGATCAGTTTGTGGTGGGTTACGGTTTGGACCATCGCGAACGTTACCGCAACCTGCCTTTTGTGGGAATTTTAAAAGCCTCTGCCCTTTAAACGCATAACGGATGATGAAATTTCCATCATCCGTTATGTTTTAACAAAAACAGGGGTCCCAAGTAACCTGTCAGCTCTTCCCTTTCGTTCCGTCATTTTCTCGTATTGCTTACTTCTCGCCAAAAATTCTGGCAATTTGAGAAGGTGAGAAATGTGCGAGGTTCAATTTGTGGGCGGGTTAATTCAGAATTCGTCTTCGAGTTAATTTTCTCGTTCGAGAAGGTACTTTCCGATCGATTCTCGAAATATTCTCTTCGCCCGATGAACCTTTTACCTTGGTGGACTGATTTTCTCCTTTTTACAACTGCTTCAGGTGAAAAATAGCCTTGTCCTTGGCATCTGAACGGTGTGGGTTCCACTTTCGTAGTTTTTGCTGTTCAATTTCTTGGAACGCCCTGCACATTCAATATAGCAACATGTGGGGCAAGAGTCAATCACCTGGGGATTCTTTAAGCTGGTTGTAAGGAGATCCAGCAGGAGTGGCGCGGTCATATATTACCCTTTTTGGTTAAGCAAAAAAGAGGTAATTTATGACCACGCGTGCTATATAATTGAATACGGTCGCCAATCGGCGTCTGGATGTGAGTGCGCTGCTGGCCGCTAGAATGAGGATCGGCCCATATCGGCCTTAATTACCCGTCGTTTCGAGCCGGGCGCCCGCAGAATCCGCTATAATGATTCAATCCAAAAATCTGTAAATTCGAACAAAGAACCAGGGATAAAACCTTGAATAGTCAACCTGTTATAACCAATCCAGATATACCCAACGCGCGTCCGGTTCTCTGGCGTGACCTGGCACACCTGTTGGGAGCGGGGTTGTTGTATTTTCTGGCAACCCTGTCAGGGTTAAAACTGCTCGCTGCCCCCCAAATTGTGCCCATCTTCTGGCTGCCCAGCGCCATTCTGATCACCGTGTTGTGGGTCAGAACGCGGGGCTTATGGCCATACATCCTGTGCCTTTTCGGCTTGATCGGTCTGTTAGGCTGGCTGGCGGGTGGCTTTGAGTTCGTGGCTGCTGCTTGTTACACTGCCACCTCCCTCATAGAATCTGTGCTGATCGTGCTGCTGGTCAAACGCTTTCTGAAACCCGTCCAACAGTTCATCACCCCGAAAAAATTAGGTTTATTGGCGCTGAGCATGGTGAGTGTGTATTTGCTCACCGCGCTGCTGGCTGCCACCTTCGCGCTTTTGATTTTTAAGACGCCGTTCTTCAGCGCCTGGATCACCTGGTTTATGGCCAACAGTCTGGGCACCCTCTTGCTGATGCCCATAGTCATCATCTGGGTGACAGAAAGACCCTCCTTCAAACGAATCGGGCGCGAACTATGGCTTGAGGCCGGCATCGTTCTGGTATTCCTGGCTCTCGTTACCTGGTTTGTCTTTTATTCCAACCTGGCCTCCAGCGGCCTGCTGCTTTCGATGCCTTACCTGGCTTACCCGTTCATCTTCTGGGCAGCCTTTCGTTTGGGCGTATTGGGCGCCGCCAGCGCATCCATCCTGCTGGTGGCCATCAATCTGCTCAACGCCATGCAAGGTTATGGGCCTTTCATTTCCACTGGCTACACTTCAGAATATCGAATTTTCACCCTGCAGGTTTTTCTAATCACCTCCACCGTGTTCGCCTGGCTGGTAGCGGCCCTGTTCAGCGAGCGCAGCCGAACCGAACAGGCCCGACAGGCTTCTGAAAAACGCTTTCGTTCCATCCTGCAAAATGCCCCGGTATTTATGGCACAAATCGATCCTTCCGGAAAGCTGGTGTTTTCCAATTGGTCCGATGCCAGCCGGCCGACCCCCGATTCGCTGTTTGCGCCACTGCTGCCCCAGTCGTACACTGCTCTGAAAGACGCCATCAGCGCCACAAGCATGAATGCCAACCCCTGGCAGGCCGAACTGGCAGCCCAAAGCGGCACCAAAAACACCTGGTTCGAGGTCCGCCTTAACCCCATCCTGGCCGACGGTAAAGTGGAAAGCCTGATCCTGATTGCCACCGAAATTACCGAACGCAAACTGGCGGCGGAAGCCCTACGCAACAGCGAAGAACGCTTTTCGGTGGCGGTGCGCGGGGCTAATGATGGCATCTGGGACTGGGACCTGCTGCATAACCGCATCTATTTTTCACAGCGCTGGAAAAAAATGATCGGGTACAGCGAGGGTGAAATCAGCGACAGCCCCGATGAGTGGCTGGGCCGGGTGCATCCCGATGATATTCAGCAGGTGCGCGATGACCTGAAAGCACATCAGATGGGTTACACCCCGCATTTCATCAGTGAACACCGCATCATGCACCGCGGTGGGGCCTATCGCTGGATCCTGGTGCGCGGTCTGGCGGTGCGCAGCGCCAAAGGCAAAGAAGTGCACCGCCTGGCTGGCTCTTTGACCGATATCACCGCGCGCAAAACCACCGAAGAGCGCCTGCTGCACGATGCCATGCACGACTTGCTTACCGGCATACCCAACCGGGCCTATTTTTTGGACCAGCTTAATCGCTCCATTCAACGCATCAAACGTCATAACGCTGAGTACTGGAATGCCGTTCTATTCATCGACCTCGATCGCTTTAAGCTGGTTAATGAAAGTTTTGGGCATCTGGCCGGCGACACCCTGCTGATTGAGGTTGCTCACCGACTGGAATGTATTTTACGCCCGCAAGACACCGTGGCGCGTTTCAGCGGCGACGAGTTTGCTATTTTGCTGGAGGATATTAACTCCGAAGAGGATGCCATTCAAGTGGCAGACCGGGTACAAAGCAGCATATCCAAACCGTTTAGCCTGCAAAATGGTGATTTCTTCACCTCGGTCAGCATTGGCATTGTGGTTAACCCCGGTACCTACGAACATGCTGAAGACCTGCTGCGCGATGTGGATACGGCGCTTTACGAAGCCAAAGCCAACGGGCGCGCCCGCTACCAGACCTTTGACGCCAAAATGCGCCTGCGCAGCCTGACCCAATTGCAGATGGAGGCCGACCTGCGCCATGGCCTGGAACGCGGCGAGTTCGAGGTCTTTTACCAGCCGATTGTCTCGCTGCCAGACGGCACCATCACTTCGTGCGAAGCGCTGGTGCGCTGGCATCATCCCGAACGCGGCCTGCTTTTCCCCGCCGATTTTATCCCCGCCGCGCACGAAAGCGGCTTGATTGAGCCGATAAACAACTGGGTAATCCGCACAGCCTGCCGCCAATTGAAAGAATGGCTGATAATTTCCCCACACCTGCAAATGTCGGTAAATCTCACCATCCGCCAACTGCAAGACCCCACCCTGCCCGAACAGTTCGCGCAAATCCTGGCAGAAAGCGAATTGAATGGCAGCTCGCTGCAGTTGGAAGTGACTGAAAGTGCCGCCATGGAAGACCTGGAACTTACGATCTCGATTTTGAACGCGTTGAAGGGCATGGGCCTGCAAATTGCATTGGACGACTTTGGCATGCGTTCTTCTTCGCTCGATTACCTCAACCGCTTCCCGGTCAACACCATCAAAATTGATAAATCATTCATCTGGGATATTTCCGAAGAAGGCAAAAATGCCACCATCACCCGTGCCATCATTTCGGTGGGGCACCTGCTGAAGGCCAGTGTGGTGGCCGAAGGGGTGGAGACGCATCACCAGCTCGATTTTCTGCACCTGAATAATTGCGACTCGGTGCAGGGGTATCTTTACAGCGAGGCGCAGAATGTGAACGCCATTACGGCCTACCTGGAGCGCAGCCCAAACCTGGTCCCCACGCTGTCCAAACCCGGGGAGGAGGCCGACGAGTAGTTATTCGGCGATCTGCACCTGATCGCGCTGCTCTTTGGCGCGGAACATGGCGGTGTCGGCGGCGTGCAGCAGTTCATCCAGGGTGCGCCCATGCTCCGGCCAGCCAGAGATGCCCACCGAAACTGTCAAATTTTTTATGACAAGCTGCTTGCCTGGTTGCACCACCAACCGCCGGACGCGCTGCCTGAAGGCATTGGCCCGTTCGGCGGCCTGCTCCAGATTGGCATTCGGGATAATCAATACAAACTCGTCACCCCCAAAGCGAAAAGCCACTTCACCATTGGCAATAAATTCACGCAGCAAAGACCCGAATTTTGCCAGCACGGCATCGGCATTAACGTGCCCATAGCGCGTGTTCATCGCCTTAAAATAATCCAGATCCATCATGATCATTGAGACCGGCTGCCCGGTTTGTTGCACAACCTGTAAGGTGTTCTCATAGGCTTCGCGCAGGTAATAGCGGTTATAAAGGCCGGTGAGTGGGTCGTGAATAGCCAGCTCTCGCAGGTTTTCGTGCAGTTGCAGGTTCGAAAGCGCCAGCCCAATCTGCTCGGCCATAGCCAAAGCCATCCCCAACTGCGCCCCGGTGATCGCCGCCTCGCTGCTTAATCCCCGCATGCTGATCACCCCGATGATCTGGCCTTCGGAAAGCACCGGCACACACAGGCTGCCAAAATTGGGCGCTGTTTGAAAATGCTGGCACAGATGGGTCTGGCTGTGCCCGGGCGAAAGATAGGCCTGCCCGCTGCGCAGTGCCCAACAATCATCTAAGGTGTAACTGTCGGGCGCGCCTTCTTCGGGCACCCCCCAACCGGCTTGAGATTTCAACAGTTTGCGATCGGCGCTTAACATCCGATACTGCCCGGCCGTCTGTGGAAAAAGCAGGGCGCCGTAGCGTCCAACAAAGCCGTAGGCCTCCGTGGGATTCAGGCAAACCTGCAGCATGTTGCTCATTTCCGTCAGCACAGTAATTTGATGAGCGCGCAGTTCCAACTCCATCACCCGTTGGGCCAGTTGTAGCTGCATATCCCGCAACCGGGTTTCGGCTTCCTTGCGGGGTGAAATGTCGCTGACCGTGACGATCATCATTTTCGGCGATCCCACCGGGCTGGGCATGGGGCTGGTGGAGATCTCTGCCGGAAAACGCTGCCCATTTTTGCGCAGCAGGGTCATTTCATGCGCCTGCTGGGCGCCTTCTTCAACTGTGGAGTGCAGCAGATCCAAAAATTGGCCCTGATCTTCGGCAGAAACCATTTGGAAGATATCATGCCCGAGGATCTCCGCTTTTGAGACCCCACCCTGTACATGCAGCGCGCCCATATTACAGTCCAACAGGATGCCGTGCGCATCGATCAACAGCATCGCATTGGGCGACAGATTAAACATATCCCGAAATTTTTCCTCGGAATTTTGCAGCCTGGCATCCACATTTTTGCGGTAGGTGATCTCTTCCAGGCTGCCTTCAACCATCATCTGCCCGTGGGGTTCGATGATCACTCGCGGCGAATCGCTTACCCAAATCACTTCGCCATCGCGGCGCTGCAGTTGCATTTCAAACGGATGCTGCGGAGGGTCGTCAGCCAGGCGTTCCAACATGTGCGCCCGGTCTGCCGGATTTACATAAAAGTCTATCACGTTGTGTGCCATCAGACTGGCGCGGTCCGGGTAGCCCAGCATCTGCACCAGGTGGGGATTGGCTTCCAACAGCCAACCAGCATGCGTCACGCGGTATAACCCGATGGGAAGCCCTTCAAACAGAGAGCGGAAGCGGGTTTCGCTTTGGACCAGGTTTTCTAAAATATGCTTGTAGCCGGTGATATTGCTGGTCAGTGCCAGAATTTTGAACACCTTTCCGGCTTCGCCGCGTTCAAAAACGGCATAATACACGCGCTGCCAGACCCACTCCCCGCCTGCCTGACGGCGGTACTCCAGCATGCGCACTTCTCCATCGGCCAGGTTGGCAACTTCGCGCAGCAGTTCGTGACGGCGCGCTTCATCCTCCGGATAAAACAGGGCGGCAATTTCTTGCGTTCTGAAGGGAGTGGCTTGTTCCTGCACCGGGTTGGCAAATTCAAACGTCTGCGTGATCACATTATAGATCGCGATATCCAGGGGTGCGGTGGCAATAATTTTTTCCAGAAAGTTACGCGTCTGGGTCAGTTCCACCTCACGCGCCACCAGTGATTGATACACGCGCCGCGCTTCGGTAACGTCGCGCAGCAGCAGCAGCCGGCCCTGGATCTGTCCGCGCAGATCGCGCACCGGCGAAACACGCACGGCGGCGATGCGACGGTTCTGAGGCAGGCCCAATTCCACTTCCAACTCAATCTCGCTCTCAGGCGGCAAGCCCACCAGCTTCGCCGTCAGTTCCGGCAGCATCCCGGCCAGCGGAAGAGAGACCGCCATGGCCGCCGCTATCCCGGTGATACGCTCTGCCGCCGGGTTGAAACTGGCCACCACCCGCCGCCGGTCCAGCAAAATCAGCCCATCGCCCATGCTTTGCAGCACCCCTTCCAAAGCAATCGGGCTCATTTCAAAAATGTGTGATTTCAAAACAAACCACGAAACCAACGTTCCGCACAATATACTGAGAAGCGGGATATGATCGTACCCCAACGGACTGACCCGGGTGCTATACAGCAGTGTGCCCAGGCCCGTCAGGCACCCCCCCAGGCAAATAAAGGCAATCTGGCGCTGCTCCACCCGGTTGGAGCGCGGCAATTTGGCCAATAAAACCACCAGGCTGAGCGCAAACAGACCGTAGGTATAAAAGCTATGCGCCCAGAATAGCAGACCGTAGCTCACCTGCCAGTTCACCAGCTCGCCGATTATTTCCAGCCGGTAGCTCTGGTAAAAGACCTGGTGCAGCGGCATGCTCCAGACCGCCGCCAGGATAATCAACGGCTCCAGCAGCAGGGCCAGGCGGAGCGAGCGTTTTTGCCAGATAGCGCGGCCGGTGAAGCGCAATGAAAACATCAGCAGAAGCGGAACCAATGCCACGATTGTGATATATTCGAGTTTGATCCAGAATAAGCGTGATGCAGCCGAGACTGAAACCAGCTCAAAGGCATACGTCAGCGCAAACCAGCTCGAAAGGAGAAGCATGGCGCCCACCAGGTACGCCCCGGCAATTTTTCGCTGGCGCAGGGTAAAAATGGCCAGCAAAACGCCAAAACACGCGGCGACCATAAGGAGAAAAATGTAGCTGTCGTTTTGTAATGTCTGCACTATATTTTAAATTCCCCTCAGAATCTATCGATACATAAACCATTTTATTACCTGCTTTATTATACTCATTTCACAAAAAAAGTGTCTTCCAAAGAGCCATGAAACCCAACCACCGCCCTGCCCTCATTCTACTGGCCCTGCCATTCCTGGCCTTGCTGGCCTGTGCCGCCCCCGGATTGACCCCGCCCCAGCCCACGCTCGCGGCAGCCACCGCGGCGCTGCCCAGCCTGCACGCGCTGCCCAGCGCCGCTGCCGCCACAAACACTGCCGTCATGCCGGCGGCTGCCCCCACAACCACCGCGCCGGCTCCATCCGGCAAAGCCACTGCCACCCGCGCTGCGCCTCCCCCCGCCAACCCATCACCCACCCCCGGTGGGCCGCTGCCGGTTGAACTGGCATTGAGCAGCCCGCAGCCCGCCCCGAATGGAATCCTGCCTCAGGTCGGCGCCTTTCAGTCCGGCGGCGGCAGCGGTTACGGCGGTGGCGCCGATTGCGGCAACCAACCCGGCGGGCCGCGCTGGTGTAATGCACTGAACGGCGGGGTCCTGCTGCTGACAGAAACCTATGCAGGGATGGCCTGCGGGTTTGGCGCCGGCGAACTAGGCGCCCAGGTGCGGCTGCCGGATGGCAGCACCCAGCCGGTACGCGTGGCAGGTGAACCGCCACGCTGTCGCGAAATAACCTACCAGCCCGACCCTACAGCCCCCCTGGGAAAATATCAAGTCATGCTCAGCCAGGGCGCCGCGCAGTTAAGCGACACGTTTGTACTGACCGCCCCGATCAGCCCGGAGGGAACCCTGTTTCAAAGCTGCGCCTGGCTGGCCGGCCTGCCGCCGGGGCAGGCTCTCAGGCTGTTAGCTTTTGGGTTATTCCCCGCCAGCCCTGCCGACCCGGCGGCCAACCCGGGGTTGGCGATCTGGCGCTTTCTGAGCGAAACCCGCCTGACCCCCAACCCGGCGGGCAGCCTGCTGGCCTGCCCAGACGCGTCCAGCCGGGCGCGCTACCCTGAGTTCATCTACCTGGCTTACCCCGCGGGCGCCGGTGCGGCCCCGCTATTGCTGGGCGATGCCGATCTGCTGCAGCAATTTCAGGGGGTGTGCGCCAACGGCCCGCGCACGCGCCTGGCAGTGAGCCAAAAGGCGCGTGTGATGGTGCAAAACCTGCCGCTGTTCAGCGATCCCGCGCTGAATGCCAGGTCACTGGCACTGCTGAAAACCGGCGCCGTGGTCAGCATCCTCAACGGCCCGGCCTGCCCACCACAGGGTCCGTGGACCTGGCAGGTGAAGACCGCCGATCATCAGACCGGCTGGCTGGCCGAAGCCGATCAGACCACGTATTTCCTGGCGCCGCAGCCCTGACGCGGCCCGTCAGCCGCCATGTTCGCGCTTTAGCAGGGCCTGCTTGCGCTCCAGCCCCCAGCGGTAACCGCCCAGTGAACCATCGGAGCGGATAATGCGGTGGCAGGGAGTGACTACCGCCACCGGGTTACGCGCGCAGGCACTGGCAACGGCGCGCACCGCGGCGGGCTGGCCGATGGCCTCGGCCAGTTGAGCGTAGGAGCGTGTCTGCCCGCAGGGGATTTGGCGCAGCGCCGCCCACACGCGCTGTTGAAACTCCGTACCGCGCGCATCCAGCGGCAGCTCCAATGTCTGCCGGTCGCCAGCCAGGTGTGCGCGCAGCGCTGCCGCCCAGGCAGCCAGTCCGGCCGCGTCTTCACGGCGCGCCGCGTGGGGGAACTCTGCCGCCAGGTCAGCCGCCAGCGCGGCATCCTCTTCGCCAAAGCTCAGCTTGCATACTCCGTGTTGGGTAGCCGCCAGCAGTGCGCGCCCCAACACCGTATCAAAACACGTATACCGAATCTCCATCCCAACTCCTCCTCTACGATACACACCCGGGGTCATACCCAGCGCCTGGCGCGCGCCCGCATACAGGCGGCTGGCAGAACCAAACCCGGCGTCGTACAGCGCCGTGGTCACTGTGCGGCCTTGCTGCAGGCCCTGCTTCAGGCGTTCCAGACGACGGGCAGCCGCGTACTGACTGGGACTCAGGCCAGTGTCGGCTTTAAATATGCGCTGCAAATAGGTGGGGCTGGCGCCCAATTCCCCGGCGAGCTGCGCCAGGCTGAGGGGCTCTTCCGCCGCATCCAGGCGCTGCCGGGCACGTTCCACCAGTTGCGCGCGCGGGTGGGCGGCTGCATCGGGCTGGCAGCGCCGGCAGGCACGAAAACCTGCCGCGCGGGCAGCGGCGCTGCCGGCATAGAAGCTGACCCCTTCGCGCCGCGGACGGCGGGCCGGGCAACCAGGCCGGCAGTAAATGCCGGTGGAATGCACCCCAAAAACGAATACCCCATCATAACGCCCATCGCGGGCAGCCACGGCCTGCCAACAGGTTTCTTCATCTGGTAAAACAACTTGGATAAGCTCGTTCATACTCCCAATCATACCCAAACCCGGTGGGTTTGACTACCCGATTCTTGCTTTCAAAAGGAGTATTGAATTGGTGGTATGATGCTCTTCAGTGCGCAGCGCCTCGTCGCCCCCGTAGGGGAGATGGATTTGCAGTACCCGCGCATTTCATCCGCCATTTGAATCCAATAACCACTTCAAGCAACGGTTCAGGGAGCCAGCATGTACGACGCATTAAGTTCCGATTATGACCGCTTTGTCAACTGGGAAAACCGCCTGGGATTTGAGCTACCCTTTCTCGAAAGCCTGCTGCGCCCGGTAAACGGGCCAGATGGCCAGGCCGCGCACGTGCTGGATGCCGCCTGCGGCACCGGCATGCACGCGATTGCCCTGGCGCAGCGCGGTTACAGCACCGCCGGCGCCGATCTGAGCGCGGCCATGATCGATCAGGCCCGCGCCAATGCCGCGGCTGCCTCCATCGCGCTGCCATTGCAAGCGGTGGGGTTTGGCAGCCTGGCCGCCGCGTTTCAGGCCGGGCCGCGTTTCCCGTTCGATGCGCTGCTCTGCCTGGGCAATTCACTGCCGCACGTGCTGGAACCAGACGCGCTGGCGGCAGCCCTGCGCGATTTTGCCATGTGCCTGCGCCCGGGTGGGCGGCTGATCGTGCAGAGCCGCAATTTTGACGCCGTGGTGGCCCGCCGCGAGCGCTGGATGGAACCGCAGACCCACCGCGCCGGTGACCAGGAATGGCTCTTCGTCCGGTTCTACGATTACGACCCGGACGAGCGCATCACCTTTCACATTCTCACCCTGCAGCGCACAGGCACAGGCAACTGGCAGCAACGCGCCACTGCCACCCGCCTGTGGCCGCAGCGCCAGGCCGACCTGCTGCCGGCCCTAGCCGCCGCTGGTTTTGGTGCGATTCACACCTACGGCGGGCTGAACGGAGCGCCCTATGACCCCGCTGAGAGCGGCAACCTGGTGCTGGTTGCCACACGCTTGTAACCTGCGTTTACCAGTTCTGGTGCACCTGCGGCTTGATGTGCTGCGCGTAAAGCGCCTCGACGTGGGCCATGGTAATCCCATCAATCGACGCCAGGTCGGCCGCCTGGCAGTTTTGCAGGGCCTGGCTGGGGCGTTTGGCGCCGGGAATGGCGCAGGTCACCGCGCTAAACATTAAAATCCAGCGCAGGGCAAACTGGCTCATGCTCATTGCGGCGGGAACCAGCGGGCGCAGTTTTTCAACAAAGTCGAGCGCCAGGTCATAATCCACCCCGGAGAAGGTTTCACCGCGGTCAAAGGATTCTCCATGGCGGTTAAACTGGCGGTGGTCGTCCGCCGTAAAAGCGGTCTGGCGCGTCATCTTGCCGCTCAGCATGCCGGAAGAAAGCGGCAGCCGCGCCAGAATACCGACTTGTTTGCGCGCGGCTTCCTGGAAAAGCAGGTCGGACGGGCGCTGGCGGAAAATATTAAAGATAATCTGCACACTTTGCACGCCGGGGAACTCGATCGCCTTGAGGGCTTCTTCCACCTTTTCCACGCTCACGCCATAATAGCGCAACTTACCGGCCTGCACCAGGTCATCGAGTACGCCAAAGGTCTCGGGCATGTAATAGACCGCGGTGGGCGGGCAGTGCAGTTGCAGCAGGTCGATGGCCTGGCTGCCCAAATTTTTTAAGCTGCGCTCCACGAAGGCCGTCAGGTTCTCGCGGTTGTAGCCTTCTGCCACATGCGGGTTCAGGCGCCGCCCGGCTTTGGTGGCGATGACAATTTCTTCTTTGCACTCGCTCTTCAAACGGGCCAGCAGTCGTTCGGAACGCCCGTCGCCATACACATCCGCGGTGTCAAAAAAGTTCACACCCTGATCCACCGCGGTATGCAGCGCCGCCAGCGACTCATCATCCTGCACTGCACCCCACGTGCCGCCAATGGCCCAGGCGCCAAAACTGATGGTGGAAACCTTCCACCCGGTACGTCCTAAAATTCGGTATTGCATCGTGCCTCCTAGAATATGCCCCGGTGCCCCATCGGGCCCGCTTCGGGCACCCGAAGCGGGTGACGAGGACATTGAAGTGATATAAAAAACTGTGGTTACTGCTCAGCCCTCCCCCTACCCCCTCCCGAAGCGAGAGGGGAAAGGGGTTCTTGGAGGTGATTTGTGGCACAATGTGCCGCAAATCACCTCCAAACCTCCTTTTCTCCCCGTTCCGCCGCTCCCTGTACCTCCATCAGGGTGGTATCGGCCACCCGTAGGGGTGTGGGGCGGGGCCGGGGGTGGGGTGAGCAGTTACAAACTGTGCATTCATTTTCTGAGCGAAGCGAATGCACAGTCTATTCTAATCCACTTTCACGGCGCGAGCGGCTGCTGCCGAGCGCGTGTGTATTTTTAATTTCTCAAAAATTGCCTTGAGATGGCGCTTGACTGTATTGGTGGAGATCACCAGTTTTTCGGCAATTTCCTTGTTGGTTAAACCCCGCCCCACCAGTTCCAGCACCTCGCGCTCGCGGTCGGTCAGCACGGCCAGGTCATCGGCTATTTGACGCGAGAGACGCGCCTGAGAAACCGTGACCAGAAAATTTTTACGGTCAAAGGATTGCTTTTCGATAAAGGCGAACACCCCCTGCTCTTTATACGCGCGTTCAATCTCCGCCGGTGCCGCGATGCCGCTGACCACAATGGCGGGAATGCCGGCGGCGCGGATGCTGACCAGCAAGCGCGCGCCCTCCAGGTCCTGTCCACGCGCGTTGCGCTCAGGCGCAGCCGCCGTTGGGCCACTGAGTGAAAGGTCAATCAACGCCAGGTCAAATTTCTCCCGGCGCAAGCTGCCCAGAGCTTCGCCATAGCCGCTGCACAGGCGTACCTGATAGCCCGCATCGCTGAGCACTTCCTGCAAAATATTGCGCCAGCCGGCATCGTCTTCTACCACCAGGGCCGCACCCATTGCATGCGTGCCCGCTTCATCGGCCGCGGCCGCCGGCCGCGCACCCGGCCGGCTCACCTCCAGCGCGGTTACCGCAGGACTGGCCAGGGCCTGGCGCACGGCATCGCGAAACTGGCTGCGGCGGAAGGTTTCTTTGCGCTGCACGGTAAACGCGCCATAACCGGTCAGCGCGCTGACCGCCACTTCCACTGTGGCAAAACCGCTCAACAAAATCGCCGCGCAGCCGGGGTCCAGGCGGCGAATCGCGGCCAGTGCCGCCAGGCCGTCCTGGTTGCGATGATCTTCAGGATCGAGAGAAAGATCCACCACGGCTACGCGGTGAGAGTAGGTTTTTAAGTGAACCTGGGCTTCTTCCAGGCTGGCGGCATAGTCTACCATCAGGCCTTCGTCCTGCAGAATTTCTCCTAAAATGCCCTGCCAGGAACGATCATCATCGATTACCAGTGCGCGGCGTTCTCCCATAGCGCTTTCCTCTTTCCTATAAACCCGGCTCCAACTGCCCCATCCTCTTACCAGACCTTTGTCAGGCGCGGCCGGGACCACCCCGGCGAGCGCCGCGTTAATGCAACCCGCTGTTCTTTTCCATCACCGGCAAACGCAGCCGGAATGTGGTGCCGCGGCGGCCGTCGCTCTCCACCGTCACCGAGCCACCCAGGCGGGCCATGAGGGTCTTGACCCACCACAGGCCAAAGCCCAAACCGGTGCGCTGCGATTTGCGTCCAGAATAATTCCATTCAAATATGCGCTCGTGCAAGTGCGGCGCAATCCCCGGACCATCGTCGCTGACACCCACCTCCAACAGGTTGGCGCGCTGCCCTCCTGCGAGGGCGACGAAGCGCTGCGCGCCAGTAATCGTAATGGTACCCTGCCCGCCCTGGGCCTCAATCGCATTTTGCAATAAATTGGCAAACACCCACACCAGGCTGCGCTGGCCCGCCAGCACCACTGGCAGCGCTTCAAGGTCGCGCAGATCCACCCGCACACTTTCCGGCAGACGCGCCTCGGAAATGGCCTCACGCACGCACTCGGCCACGTTCACTTCGGCCAGGTGAATGGGGCGCAACTGCGACAGATTGACCCGCACAGCTTCCATGGCTTCGCTGGCCGAACATTCGATTTCGGCCAGGTTAGTCGCCAGGTAGCGGTCTGAAGCCACCAGCCCCTCGCATTTATCTTGAATGCCCTGCACCCGCACCGGAATGGCGCCGATTTTATTATTCAACTGGTGCAGCAAGTTGGCAGCGATATCACCCACCGCGGCAAACGTCTCGGCTACCGCGCGCTGCTCCTGCGCGGTGCGCAATGCCTCCTGGTGCGCGGCATTCTGAATGGCCAGCACCGCGTAGTTGGCCAGACAGGTCAGCACCTTATGATCCCAATCCGACTGTCCCGCCTCGGAGGCCGGACCATAAATGGTCATCATGCCCAACGCGCGCACCTCGCCGCTGCCCTCCTGCGGGGGCGACGAAGCGCTGCCCCCCTGCGGGGGCGACGAAGCGCTGCCC
>Ga0105047_10007008_pt1 | contig 19054 bp, 12 predicted proteins | sample MAT04_FD_78384 | JGI IMG/M metagenome (GOLD analysis project Ga0105047, IMG submission 78384) | Freshwater microbial communities from Lake Fryxell liftoff mats and glacier meltwater in Antarctica - MAT-04 (megahit assembly) | ecosystem: Environmental > Aquatic > Freshwater > Ice > Liftoff... | reverse complement strand
TGCCGAAGTGGCATCGGCGGCCGGTGCACTCAACGCTGGCGCCTTTGGGCCGATGGAAGGCAACATCTCCCGCACCACCGTGGCCCAGGTCATGCGCACGGGCGCCGTGCCGGCCGAATTGCTCGTCCGATCTCGGTAGCGATGGTGCCGAAATCGATTACATAGGTACTTGACACACGGTGGGTTCGGGTGTAGGATCGACAGTAACAAACGAAACCTCGTTAGGCGAGGCGTCTGCGCAAGATATAGGCCATTGTCCCGAAACGTCGAGAGACGCCAAGGGGTATACCAGGCATAGCCGAGACAAGGCTTTGCTCAAAGTGGCTGGGGTACCTTCCCTACGCTGTGCAGTGCCAAAGCTCAACCAGTGAGGTGCACACCGCTCTACGCGATGTGCTTTGAGTACGTGTTGTTTGCACGTAAACCTCTCTGGTAAGCCAGGGAGGTTTTTTGATCCGGTGAGCGGCTGGTGGTCCAGCGGCATCCAGCGTAGCAGCCTCTGGTAGCTGACACCGGTTTTGAAAGGGGGTGACTGCGTGGGCAGTGGTGCCAGTACGACATCAAATATGCATTCGATCATTGGCTGGCAATCCGAGATGGCAGCCGTGGACGAGCGTGCAAGGATAGCGGCCCTTTGTTTGGCGTCTTCTTTGGGAGCATGCCCCTGATCTAGACAGTTTCTGCTGCGCTATCTTGTCCTCTTCGCTCCCCGCACCCGCCGCTGTTTGCCAGTCCTGGCAAGCGGCGTTTTTTGTGCCCAGCTTATCCCGCCGGACCAAACGCCCCAACAAGTAACGAACGTGCTGCGTTGTCGTATGGACGCGGCCCGACCGGCACAGGGGAATTGTCATGAACGTGGAACAGACCGCAGTGAATTTGAGGGCCGTGGGAGCGGCACCGCCGGGCGCAAGGGCCGTCCGCTCGCGCACGCTGGCGCGCATCTTGTCGTTCTTGATGGTCTTTGGGCCGGGCCTGATTGTCATGGTCGCCGACAACGATGCCGGCGCCGTGTCCACCTACACGCAGGCCGGCGCCCAATACGGCCTGCAATTGCTGTGGTTGCTGCTGCTGCTGCTGCCCGTCACCTATTTTGTCCAGGAGATGGTGGTGCGGCTGGGCATCGCCACCGGGCGTGGTTGCGCGGCGATGATCTATCAGCGCTTTGGCAAGTGGTGGGGGCGTTTCTCGCTTTGGGATCTGGAACTGCTCAATTTCCTGACCCTCGTGACTGAATTTGCGGCGATCAAGTTGGCCTTGGGCGCGCTGGGCATTGCCGGCGTCGTTTCGGTGCCGATCGCGGCAGCGACCCTGATCATCATGGTGGTAACTGGGAGCTACCTGCGCTGGGAACGGATTGCCGTTGCGCTTTGCGTGTTGAACCTGGGCTGGATCGTGATTGCGATGCAGTCGCGGCCCGCGCCGGAAGCCGTAGTTTCCGGGCTGCTGCCGCAGGTGCCGGCCGGCGGCATCACGGGCAGCCTGGTCTTTCTGGTAGTGGCAATTGTCGGCACGACGATTGCCCCTTGGCAGCTCTTTTTTCAGCAAAGCTGCGTGGCCGACAAGCGCCTGCGCTTCAAGGACCTGAACCGCGAGCGGCTCGACACCTTCTTGGGCGCGGCCTTTACCATCACCAATGCAGCGTGCATGATGATCGTCGGCTATGTGCTCTACACGCACAATCTGCCGTATGAGGACCCTGCACAGATGGCGGGATTGCTGGGGCCGCTGTTGGGCAGCTTCGCCAAGTACGGCATACTGCTGCTGATGGTCAATGCCGCCGTGTTGGGGGCGGCCACGATCACTTTGGCCAGCGCCTGGGCGTTTGGCGAAGTGATGGGCTGGCCGCACAGCCTGCAAAAACCCGTGCGCGAGGCGCCGGGCTTCTATGCGGTCTACATCGTGGCGATTGTCGCCGCGGCTGCCATCGTGCTGATCCCAAACGCACCCTTGCAACTGATTATCGTGGGGGTGCAGGTGCTGGCCGGTCTGATGCTGCCCTCGGCGATCATCCTATTGCAACTGTTGCTCAATGACCGGGAATTGCTTGGCGACTTTGCCAACAAGCGCTGGAACAACTGGATCAACTGGACGGTGATCGCCGTACTGTTCGTTCTTTCGGCAATCCTGGCGGTGCAGGTGCTGGTGCCCGGCCTTTTTCCGGCCGGCTGAGTTCAAATCGCTTTTTAACGACTACCTGGCTGTCCATCGGCCAGACGAGTCTACTCACAATCAACGTGTTTTTGGGAGGTACAATCATGGCGCCACTAAGCAACATCTTCAGCCGCAACCCGTTTGCCCGTTTGTTTGGGCCGGCCGACGGCCAGGTCTACTACGTTGTCCACCCGTTGGACGATGAGCCGGAGGAAAAGTGTGACCCGGCCGCGCTGGGGCCGCTGAAGCTGTCGCGTAGTGAGCGCGTTGTCTTGGTTGCGTTGCAAGGGTATTTGCTGGTGATAACGGGGCTGGCGATCTACCGGGTGGTTGACCTGGCGAACACGGCGGGTGCCGCCATACTCCATTGACATAAAGTTCAGTAGGAGCGGTGTGGGCGGGCGTCCGTACAGAGTGACGCCCACCCAGCAGCGTCACGCTCGTGGCGGTGCCCGTGCTCGGCACGAGCACCCTCTATCTCCCACTGGTCCCGCGCTGACGCGCCGATCTGAGGCGTCGGTCTGCGCTTGGAGAACGTTTTACGCAGGGACTTTGCCATGCTGTTCCAGCCAGCGTTGGAAGGATTCAGGGCGCTCACCCAGACTGCGCCCTAGAAGCAGCGTTTCTACGCAGATGTCTTCGTCGAGGTCGGGCCAGTGAATGCTCGTGCGACCGACGACAAAGTTGCTGCGCTCTGCGGCAGAACCATAACTCAGACGCGGGAACCAAAGCAACGGCGTTGCAATCACGCGGCCATCGGCAATCTCGACGATCAACTCGTCGTCGTTGACCTGAACGCCGACGATTTCGGCGCGTGCTAGCCTTATCTTGAGCAACTCAAGCTCTTGCGCAATGTTCATCCCATGCCTCCAGTAACAGCGAAATATTGACTACAATAATCCGTTCGATCTCGCGCAGCTCTTTGCCCCGGAATCCGTAACTTTCCTCCAGCAATACCGGATCGAGCCAGAGTTTCGCCTGTCTCTGATCACGCTGGACATGAATATGACACGGTTCTGCGCAGTCGTAAGACCAAAAATGAAACCGGTACGGACCGCTAATCAAGACTGTTGGCATTTGTTTAGCATCAAAATCAGTAGCTGTTTGTACCAGATTGTACCTGCTACAGCCCGCTCCGTCAATTCATTCGGAACACACTCAATCCATTGCGTCATTCAGAAGGGTACGGACAAAGGCTCATATGCCCCTGAAATCGCCCTTTTGTGGACTCGAGCCAGGCTTCGTCAACTTCTCTGACAACTCTTGCTTGCACCCAACAGAGGAGCAGCAATTCGGTCGAGCAGTGCAGCCCACGCGCCCAGGATAGGTCAAATGGCGTAGTGACATCTATCCTATAGCCTGCTACACTGTAGTTGTATCGAGTGTATTGCAATCACCAGCGGTTTGGTCTCCTCATTATACGCTTACATTGCTGCCTGGGAGTCTTGAACGGCCACCTACGAAAGAGGGCCATCATGGAGCAGCAAGACGGCTATTCCGATTTGTTCTACCTCATGCTGATCATCGGTATCATCGGCGCAGTTGGGTTTGTTTTGATTGCGGCCGGCGCCGGCGGCGCCTGACCTGATCGCAAGGCACTCTCCCTATCCGTGCATGCCTGCCACGACACCCTCTATCCATTGGTCGCGCGGTTTGATAAAGCTCTTGATCACCTTGATGGGTGACCCGTCTTCACTGGTCAGGCGGTAGGCGCCAGCAGCGGCGGGTACCACAAAGGTCTCGGCGAAGCTGAAGCGCTGGCGTTCGCCGTGGGCGGTTTCCAGCAGCACGGATTTGCCTTCGACCAGGCTCATCACCTGGCAGGAACCCTCGGTGCGGATGTCCACCGTGCCGTCGAACTCGTAGCGCTGCACATCGTAGAAATGATCGCGGTGCGTGGGCTGGTGGACAAGCTGCCAGCCGGGGCCGCGTTCGATCACGGCTGGGTGAGAGATGAACTCGGCGGGGATGCGCGCACCTTTGCGGTCAAAATAGAGATTGTCAAATGCACGGTCGATGTTGATCGGTCGCGGCTGGCCGTCCAGATCCAGACGCATCCAGTCGTACATCTTGAAGGTGAAGATGTAGGGCGTGGCGCTGATTTCCAATACCAGGTTATTGATGCCGGCGCAATGGATCGTGCCGTTGGGAATCAAGACCAGGTCGTGCCGCTGTACCGGGCGCGCCTGCACATACCGTTCGACGTCGAACGGGGTCGCCTCCCGAAAACTGTGTTCCAACGCATTGCGGAATGCGACGGGATCGATGTCATCCTGAAAGCCCAGGTAACAACGCGCATCCGGCCCACAGTCCAGGATGTAGTAGGTCTCATCCTGTGTGAAGGTCTCGCCAAAGGCACGGCGGACATAGTCCGGACGCGGGTGACATTGTAGTGATAGATTGCCGCCGTCGAAGGTGTCGAGAAGGTCGAAGCGGATTGGGAATTCATAGCCGAACGCGCTGGCCGCGTCCCCGATGATGTCGGCCGGGTTGCGATGCATGAGAAAGTCGAAGGAAATCTCGAGCAGCCAACCGTCGCTTTCGAGCACAAGGCCATTTTCAGGCACGATCAGTTCAAACGACCATGCGTAGTTCGGCACATCCTGTGCGAGTTGGGGCATGCGGCCGCGGATCCATTGGCCGCCCCACGGACCCGGCTCAAACCACGGGCGCACGCGGAAGAAACTGGTAGCCATCTGGTCGAGCGCGTGCCGTAGCACGTTGCCCTGCGCAAAGGTAATCTCGTCCGGTCGCTGCCCGTCCACGATCCAGTCGATGCGCTGATACAGGGCCAGCTTGTGGCGGTTGGCCACGACCCAATCCACAAAATAGCTGCGTTTGTAGGCGGGCTTGGGGTCCAGGGGTGCCACTGCTCCCAGGCAATGGACGCTGGCGGCGCGCTGGCGAAACTGGATTTCGTTCTTGGGCACGTCGACGTAGACCAGCACCCCCGGCCAGCCGGCTAGCGCGGCGCCGCATCCGTAAAGAATGTTGAGATCCGCGGCCGGGTCTGGCCGTAGCGTGTCTAGGGCTGTGGGGGCGAAGAAGTCGGCCAGTATGCCAGGATAGCGAAAGCCGAAGATGGGATCGTCGCCGCCCAGGAAAGGGGCAATGGCGGCGTCGATGATCGGCTCCGGCAGTTGGGCCGTGGCTACAGTGCACCAGTGTGTGCGCACACCGAGTTCGCATAGCGCGTCCTCCAGCCGGCTGCGGAAATCCTCCCACAACACGCCTGGATAGCCATCCAGTACAACTTGCCGTGCGCCAGCTAGATTGTGCGCCAGCGCTGCGAAGCCAGCCTCAATCTGGCCGGCCGCGAGCGAAAGGGAGGGGTAGATGTCGTAGTTTCCGGCGGCGGTTGCTTGCCGCCGGCTGGGCATCAGGTGCTGGGTTGTTTTGCGCCAGGGATTGGGGTTCGTCACATCACTCTCCCAGTTCCGGGCGGCGGTAGTCATCTTCGTAGCGAACAATGTCGGCCTGTTGCCAGTTGCCGAAAGCGACTTCCAGCACGCGCACCGCGCCGTCACGGGCAGTGAGCCGGTGTTTGGCATTGGCTGGAATCCACAGTTCCTCGCCGGCGGCGGGGCGCCAGATTTCTTCGCCCACCTGCACCTCGCCACCGTCGTCCAGCACGATCCATAGTTCAGCACGGCCGCTGTGCGACTGCAGGCTGAGGCGCTGGCCAGGCAATACCGTCATCAGGCTGACGGTGGACTCCTGGTTGAAGGCGTATTGCTTGAATGATCCCCAGGGCCGGACGACGAGGTCGACCGCTGGTTTTTGTACAGGAATCGGTTTGATTCTATAGTCGGTCATTGATCGATTCGCCGTAGGTATTCTGTGCGCTCCATCATCACGGGGCTGCCGTCGATTTCCACCACGACCTGGCGGAAGTTGCGCGCGCCGACCGTGCCGTAGTCATGACCGGCTTCGCTGCCGAGGATACCCCAATAGACCAGGGGTTCGTTGCCGGTGTTGATGGTGCGATGGGCGGTGTAGCCGGGCACATAGACCACGGTGTTTTGTTCGAGCGCCACGAGTGCGCTTTCACCGCTGCGTTCATCTTCGAGCAACATCACGCCACGGCCGGCCAACCCGACATAAACCTCGGCCGCCGGCCGCCAGGCGTGGAGGTGGCCCTTGGTCATGAAGTACTCGTCGCCGACCTTACCGGGATGTAGAACACCCAGGCCATAATGCAGTTGACCGGGACCGTTATTTTCTTCGACCTGGGTGACTTGATAGAGCAACGGGTCGCCGCCATCGAGCATGCGGCGGTAGGCTGCGGCATCCGCAAATGCCGTGGGCAGGTCGCTCAGATGGCGACTGGTGGGGACATGACCGGCAATCAGGCCGGTCTTTAGGTCGTAGGGGCAGGATCTCCACATATAGGTCTCCGCAACAGGGCAGGCATGCCGGTTTACTGGCAACAGGGCGCCAAGCATGATATTTATTGATATATTTTTTGCGAGGTATTTGTATAATATACCAAGTTGTCCCATTTGTCAACCGGCATCATAACAGTTTGTCGCACAAGTTTTGCTTGAGCGGTTGACAGCGCCTGCGAATCGTGTTATATTTTGTTATATTCGTACCGGCAGTCTGTGCAAGGTCACCTGACCTTGTCATTCGCGGTTAGCCAGGGACACACCGCATGAACGCGCATCAGGATCCTCTCAATCGCAGGTTGTTGACCGACTTACGGCGCGACAAGATCGTCGAAACTGTGGAGCAAAGCGGCACGGTAACGTCGGAAGAGATTGTCAGCCGCTTTGGCGTGTCGTTGATGACGGTATGGCGTGACTTGACCAGTCTGCACGCGAGCGGCCGTTTGCGCCGCATCCGCGGCGGTGCCAGGTGCATCGACCGCCGCAACGACGCCGAGCCGCTCTATGTCAGCAAGCAAGTGCTCAACCAGGAACTCAAGGAGGCGATTGCGCGCTACGCCGCCGCCAACTTTATCCAGGACGGCGACATCATCTTTATGGAGGCCGGCACCTCGGTCGCGGCGATGGCGAAATCCCTGGTGAACTACCGGGGGTTGACGATCATCGGCAACGGACTTGGCACCATGAACGAGCTGGCGACGTTGCTGCCGGAGATCACGATTTACTGCTGTGGGGGGATGCTGCGCGAGGTGGCGCTTACCTTTGTGGGGCCGCAGGCCGAGGAGTATTTTCGCCATGTCAACGCCCACACCTGTTTTCTGGGTGCGACCGGACTTGCCTTCCCTGAGGGTGTCACCGACCCGAGCCCGCTGGAGATTCAAGTCAAGCGCGCCATGGCCGCCAGTGCGGGGCGCGTTGTGCTGTTGATCGACAGCACGAAATTTGGGGTGCGTTCGCTGTCGATGATGCTGACGCTCAAGCAGATCGCTGTGATCGTGACGGATGGCGGCGCGCCGCCGGCCTATGTGGCCAGGCTGCGCGAACAAGGGATCGACGTGCATGTGGTGGACGTCGGGTGAAAGGCGGGGGATTTTCAGGAGGGCCGGAAGATCGGGCCGGGCGCAGTGGTTAGCGGCGCAGCAGCGGCAGGAAGTCGCACCGTTGGATGGCTACGGGGGCGCCATGTGGGGTTCCCGGTGTGGGCACTGCCGGGTTCAGGTAGTCCGGCATCTGTAGACAGCCGGCCGCGCGTGGGTGCAGCGGGTCTGGTCCGGCTTCCTCCCGGTCCGTAAACTCATCGTTGTCGGCGTCGGGGTCCAGACGATTGGGCAGGCCGTCGGCGTCGGCGTCGGCGTTCCCCTCCACGACATCTGGAATCGAATCGTCGTCAGTGTCGATCAGTACGTAGGCCGTCCCCCGCCCGCTCGCGACAAATGCGCCTGCCGGCGTCTGACCGCCGGCGCCCGGTGCGACGCTCGTTGCGGTCACCACGACGGTACTGGTCATGTCCTGCAAGGCGTTGAAGGGTGGCCAGTCCACCAGCACGCTGCGACCGAAGGCGGCGGCGGCGCCAGGCGGCAGCAGATAGACCAGAGCCTTGGCGTAACCGACGCACAGGTCAGTGACGGTGTAATTGGTCAGTGTTATGCCGCCCGTATTCCAAATCCACGCGCAAAAATAGACAGGCGTTCCTGGTTTGACGACGATCAAGCTGGCGGCGCCACAGGTCAGCGGGTCGATGCTGACAGTTTTGGTGACCACGACAGCCGCGTTGCCCAGCGTGACACGGGCGGTGGCAGTCACTACAACAGTATGCACGGCGTCGACGTAGGCGTCCCAGATTGCTAGATTGGTGGTGGTCGCCGTGATGGTGGTACTGAATTCCATCCCCATCTGAAGCGTGGAAACGCGGGCGCCGGGTGTCAGCGTATAGGCGAGACCCGTAAAGAGGGTGCCCAGTTCACTGTCGTACAGGCCATGAAACGGTAGGGTGATCGCGCCGGTATTCTGGATCGTATAGCAATAGTAGACACGTATGCCTGACGGCACGATTAAGTCGCGCGTGTTCGCGCAGACTCCTGGTGTGATACCCACTGTCGTCGTGGCCACGATCGACGGATGGAACGGTTCCACTCCGACCGTTGCGCTGGCCACGGCGGTGGCAGCGAGAGTGGTTGAAACGTAGGCCGTCCATGTCGCCACATTGGTGGTGGTAATAGTGACTACGGTCGTGTAGGTGAAATAGGTGGATGCGCCAGGCGCCAATGAATAGACCATGCTGGTGGTCAGGACGCCGAATACGTTGTCGACCAGATCGTGGATCGTTAGCGTTACGTTACCAGTGTTGTGCACGGTATAGCAGTAGTCGACAGCCGTGTCCGGAAAGATCGTGATTGCCTGGGTGGCGGCGCAGACGGTTGGCGCGGTGCCCACCGTTTTGGTTAGCACGATCGCCAGGATATCTGGTTCGCCGTCTGGCTGCTGGAACACGTGGGCGCGCGCGCCACCAGCCGGCCGCTGGGATATCCCCCGTACGGGCGAAGTGCCGGCAAGGCCGTGGTCGAGCAGCAGCAACACCGCCAATGATCCGAAGGCAATCGCAAGTGATGCCAGCAGCCAGCGTCGAGACGAACGCGGTAAGCACATCATGGTGGATTGGTCGTGATCCCCGGCGCCAGCCGGTGTCTTTCTACTGACTCGTGACTGGCGCCGGGGATGTCCTACATCATCTGACGAGAACCCCTGGGTGTAACTCCACCTGCCGGGCGCCAACGCAAAGTAGGTGATGGACGACCTACGAATTGCGACGGTAGCCAACGTCAGGTGTGAACCACCTACTGGCGAATCAACGGCAAGAACATCGTAGGATTGATCGTGATCGTTGCGTTGGCCGTGGCGAAGGAATCATTCGGGCTGCTGCTGTCGGTCACACGCAGTTGGATGACTATTTCGCCGTCCCGGTTACCCAGATCATATGGCAGTATGTACGTGAGCGTTTTTCCGAAGCCGATCTTGTTGGCATTGTCGATGCTGCCCAGGAACCAATCGTAGATGTAGTCGTCGGGATTGCCGCTCCCCAGGGCAAACGGGAAGTCCGCCACGCCCAGTTGTGCGAGCGTCTTGGAAGCATCGGCGGCGTTCATCGTGATCACGGTGCCGCCAGTCTGACTGGTCGTCGGCGCATCCAGGATGCGAGCCAACGGGCGCATGTAGAGTGGGCTAGCGGGAACATAGGCGAAGTCCTCTACGAAGGCGCCGTTCTGGCGGTCTTTGATCCTAAGCTTGAGTTCGTATACCGGGATCAATTCACCCTGGCTGACACCGGTGGGTTCCTCCCAGTAGGCGACCGTCTGCGATAGAATCTCGCGGCTCTCAATATCCATCGGAATGGTATTCATCGGCACGTCGTCGGGCAATGCAAGATAGAGATTCTTGACTTGATCCGCCGTGAGGATGTCCACCATCACCTGTTGCCCGGTGGCAGCGTTGACCACTGCCCCAACCTCACGCCAACCTCCCTGCACACCGGAAGGCGCCGTGTCGAGCACGCTGGCTGCGCCAACGGCGGCAGTCACCGGAACGTACACCTTTTGCTTGGCGCCCGGGCCAACTACCGAGAAAGCAACCGCTTGCACGCCGGCTGCCGTGACCGCTTGCCCAGAGAGCATCCGTGAGTAAATCACCTGCCAGACAACCGGCGTTTCTGTCGCCTCAGCGAAGCTCGCCGCTGCGCGCGCATCGCTGCCGACACCGCTGTCTACCTGGCTGGAAATGGTGTCAGACACCACTTCGTAGAACACGGCGCCCGTGCCATAGAGGTTGTTTTGACGCAGAAAACTGTCCGCTATCGTTCGTGCATCATCGGCGTTGATGTAGTTTGGGGAGGCCGCGGACACTGCCATCGCCTGTTCTGCCTGTGCGGTGGTCCATAGTTGGTTCAAGTCAGTGTAGTTGAAGAGACCACTGTTCTTGTCCATCTCGAGTGTGCGCGACTGAACTTCGCTAACCAAGAAGGGATTGCCCTCGGTGAGCGCAGCCACCTGCACGGTGGGAGTGACTGGAATGCTGAAGATCCCGCCTAGTTGGGTAAAGTCCTCCGTGGCATCGGCCAGGCCGTAGGGTGTCACCCGATAGACCGGCATTTGTTCCAGTGTTTCAACGGGGACATAGGTGGCGCTGGCTGTGCCGCAGGCGTGCGTCTGGGACCACGCGTCCGTGTCGAATGAGTCTGCGCACACTGAGCTCAAATTGGGCTTGTCATTCAGACACGCGAGCTCGTTGATGATCGTGCGAGTCGTGCGGCCGCGCTGTGACACGTCACAGGCCTTGTACCAGGCCTGCGGCATGGTGTAGTTCTGCATGATATAGCGCCCGAAGTGATAGGCCTGGGTGCCGCTCATGCTGTTGTTCGCGCCGGCATTCGTGACAAACCCCATGATCAGGTGTTGCCCGTTCATGCAGCCTGCCCAGCCGCCGAGGTTGGCGTCCGCCAGGACTTGACAGGAGGTGAGCGCTAACCACTCGTTGTCATTGTTGCCCCATGTGCGGTTGCAGTCGGCCGACGTCAGCCAGGCGTCATCGTGGGCGGCGTTGTCAAAGGTGAAGCTGTTTGGCGAACCGTGGCCCACATAGAATTGGAGATCTACGCTGTCGATATAGTTCTCCTCGGTGCCACCAAGCGCCTGGCGCTTGAAGTCTTCTTCCCAGGCGGTGGATTCACCGTAGCTGTACTTGGTCACCCAGTTACTGGCAGGGTCCAGCCAGTAGTTCATGCCAGCGCGTTCGGCCGCTGTCGCTGCGGTCAGGTTGCCTGCTGAACCGTGGATACCCACCTCCCAATTGCCACCGTCGTCCCGCGTGGCCTGCACTGCAGAGGCATTGGCGTCACCGCCGCTGCCGGGGGTGCCGGGAGGCTCCTGTCCCAGGCTCGTGGCTGCCGGCGAGGCCGGTGCAACGGCGGCATCTTGGGCCGCAGCGCTCAATGTTGGGGCCAACAGCATGACAAGGCAGAGTACAAACTGAATCGTGAAGCGAATTTTGCTGTGTTTCATAGGGTGTGTCTCCTTCAACACTGGTAACCACCTTCGGCGGCGGACAGTTTCCCATCCTTTGCGGAGACAGTGCGGCGTTGCCTGTATACACCCACCTCACGGGTATATCGCTCACCGCCTGATCCGAACTGCAGTCTCTGTTGTGGGTTTTGTTCGCACCTTCCTTTCTCTTACTTGTCGATTAGCGGCAGATAGACATGACGCGTCGTGTCCAGCTCGCGGCCGGTGGCCAACGGCAAGGGCAAGACGAGCGGGTAATAGCGTCCCTTGTTATCATCGACGGCGACGTTGCCGGCGGTGTCGACGACCTGTACAAAGAATTGGGTCGTCGCTGTGCCGGTAATTACGCCGCTCCACTTTTGCGCGGCGCTGTCGAACGTCAATTCACTGCTTTGCCATTGTCCCAGGCCGGTATCAAAGGCGACCACGACGCGCAGGACACCGGTAGTGTCGTTGGCTTCCACTTTGACGTGGCCCACACCTGCGGAGGGATCGAGAATGCCGTCCACGAAGGTGACAGCGGCGGGGACAGTGTCGGGGCTGTTCGAGTAGAACGTGCCGAGCGCCATCCGGTCATAGAGGCGGGTGGTGCCCGCGCCGCCGCTCTCGCTTTTGAATTGGCCCAGGCTCATCACCACCGTATTCGGCGCCGCTGCCCGCGCAACGATCGGCACAGCCGGATAAAAACCGTCGGTGTGGAAGGTGGGTTCGGTCTTGTCGACTACGTATTCGTTGTCTGCCAGCGCAATCACCGGGTCGACGCCCACGACGTCGCTGTAGACTCCGCCCAGGAAAAGTATGCCGTGCAGCGCGCCGGCGGCCGGCGCCGAAACGTCGACAAAGTACTGCGGTTGCACCGGGCTGCCCGCACTGAAAGTTACATTGCCGTCAAGGTCGAAGGAGTTTCCCTGGCTGCTGCTTTCCTCGCCAAAAGCGCCAAACGAGTCGGGTAGGCGATAGCCCACGCGTCCCTCGGCGATGGCGCCAAAGGCCGTGGGCGGCGTGCTGGTGCCCTCAGCGCTAGGGAAGGGGTTCTCGTCGTTCAGGGTACCCCCGCTGGTTACCTCGACCATGGGCAGACCGTAGAGGGTGACCTGCATCAAGACTTTGGCGTCATAGGCGTTGATGTCGGGCCTTTGGCTATAGTACTTCAATTTGGCGGCGGTCAGCGCAGGCCCGATGCTGGCCTTGGTGTCGCGCAGAATCTCGCGCGTATAGTAACGCATCAGCGCCTCACTGTAGACGACGCCACCGCCGCCCCAACCGAAACCCGTATTGCCCACGTAGTTGGCGAGTTTTTGGAGGTAGGCCTGCGGCAGGTCAAGCGCGCCGGGTTCGTTCAACCCACCGTGGCAGCCGATGGCAAAGACCAACGCCCCACTCAGGTCAGTCGTTGCCATAGCAACCTCGCTGGCGACGATGTCCTGGTGATCCGGCACGCCGGCCGCCAGGTGTGTCGAGTGGCCATTCACCGCATAGATGTCAAAGCGCGGCGCGGCGCTCAAAAACTTTGTGCGTAGGGAATTTCCCGGCCATGCGGAGCCGATCAGTTGCGCGTCTGTCTGGAGATTGTCGTTGGTGAAAAGTCCCTCCATGCTGGCGGCGCTGTCTTGCACGAAATCATAGCCGGTCACCAGCACCTTACTCGTGGTGATCGTAGTGTCGCCACCCAGGAAATTGTCGATAAAGGCGCCGATCTCTTGCGGTGTTTCGATCAAGCGCCCAACCGCATAGTCAGGCAAGTAGAGTTCATAAGTATTGTGCTGATTGTCTTGCCATTGCCCCGGCTCTTTATCGACCAGGTAGTCGTCGGTCAGCACCATATTGGCCGCCAGCGCCGCACGGATAGCGCCATCCTCTACCACACTTGCCGCGTAGTTGACCTCGATCGATCCGCCAGTTGCTCCCTGCGGCGCCACGCGATCGACGACGCGGCGGAAGGGGATCGCACGGTCATCGCCCACGACGATGACATATTTGATGCTCGTGCTGCCGCCGGCAAAGGCCAGGAAGCGGCCACGCACGGCAGCGGCCACCGCGTTGGCTTTGGCGTTGTCGGCCAACGTGGTGGCGTCGACGGTCCAGGCGGCGTAGGCTGCCGCCACCGAGGCATCATTCTCCACGGGGAGGATGGCGCCTTGGACGGCGGTGTGGGCCGCCAGTTGGCTCACTTTCTGCATCAGGGTGTTGTTCGCCGGCGCGCCATAGAGCGTTTCCATGCGTGCCCGATTGACCAGGATGACTGTCTTGACGCCGTTCGGGTCCGGGGTAGGGGTGGGGGTAGGCGTAGGCAGCGCAGTTGGTGACGGCGTGGGCGTGGGCGTGGGTTCGGTGGCGGAGAGCTTTACCTGGTAGCCGGTTTCGGCGCCGTTGATGGCAGAGTCGAACTGGACGGCACGCACATAATACGTGCCGGCGCCGGTGGCATTCAACTCGACGCGTGCGGCGCGCCCAGGGCCGCGGTCGTCATTGCTCTCGAGCAAGAGACCGTCTGGATCATACAACTGCAACACGGTGTCGCTGTTGGCGCCCAAGGCCGTCGTCTCGATCTGATACGCGCCGCCTGGCACCGTCGTGAAACGCATCCAGTCCTGATCGCCCAGGTCGGTGCGCAACGGGTCGGCGCAGAAATTGTGGTTCTGGGCGCCGTTGGGGGGCAGCGCTTGGGCGTCGCCGGGGCCATTATTGCCGGCAGCGCCTTCCTGATCGTCGGGCAGACAGAAGCCTTCCTGTACCTGGACGCCATACTGGGTGGTGGCGCCGCTGGCCACGGGATCGTGGTGATGGATGCGCACAAAATGAGCACCGTTGGCTTGCGCCTGGAAGACGATGCGCGAGGCACGCACGTAGCCGTAGTCGTCGTTTTCGGCGATTTGGGTGACGCCGTCCGGGCCAAACAGCTCGATCACCGTGTCGGCGGCAAAGCCTTGGACTGTCGTCAAGATTACGTAGATCCGGCCGGCCACGGCGTCGAACTTGATCCAGTCGGCGTCGCTGGAAGGACAGAAATTGTGGGTTGCCGCGGCGCCACCCACCGTGAGCAGGCGAGCCTGGGCAGGCGTATCATCACCTTCGAAGGCGTCGGCTATGCAGGCAGAGGCGGTCACCGCCACGGCGTAAGTGGCGCCGGCGCCATAGACGGTGGGATTGGTGTTTTTCAGCCGGGCAAAATAGGTCTGGTCGGTGGCCGAAGCCGCCGTCACCTGCTGCGCCACCGGTGCAAAGGTCGCATTGACTGGCACCTGGTCGCACGAACTGAAGACGCTGACCAGCGGGGAGACGCCCGCGGCAGCGTTGTCGGCCACGACGATAAAGCTCTCGCCAGCCTGGATCGCAAACTTCACCCAGTCTTCGTCGCCGGGTGTTTGGAAGCGGTGGGTCTGGCGCGTGCCGTTGGTGGTGATGTCGCGCGCCGTGGCGCAGTTGTTGTCCGGCTCGAAGTCGTCGGTCACGCCAGCGGCGACGCTCAGGGTCAGGCTGTAGGCCGTCAGCGGCCCCTGGGTGTCGACGTCACGGGCAAGGCGGGCCACGTAGACGCCGCTCGCAGGCGGCAACCAACTGGCTGTGGCGGCTGGACCCGCCAGCGGCGTCCCACTGCAGCGGTTGTAAACAGTCACCAGGGGGTCCGCGTTGGGAGCGGGATTGGTCGTGGCGAGCGTATAGGTGACGCCGGCAAAGGCGGTAAACTTGACCCAGTCCTCGTCGGCCAGCGTCTGATTGCCGGCATTGCAGAAGGTGCGTGCCTCGGAAGCATTCTCGTTCAGCGGGCGGGCGGCGGCGCAGGTATCGTCTGGTTCATAGCTATCCACCACGCAGGTGACGCCAACGCAAAACTGCTGTTGGGCCAGGTTGTTGTTCTCATTAGATTCAGTGACTGAATTGAGCTTGTCCACCCAAGCGTAGAAGATGTGATCGCAGCTTGCCGTTGCAAAGGTGTAGGTGCGGTGGACGGTAAAGCTCCTGTCAGCCAACAGCGACGGAATCTGAGTCGGATCGCCAAGCGTCCCTGCCTGTGGGGGGCGATCGACCGGATCGGCGTAGAGGGTGATGACGATTGGGCCGGCGGCATCGCCGCCCACATTGCGGACGATGACGTCGAGCGTCACCTGTTCGCCGACCGCGGGGAGCGCCGGGCTCATGCTGATCTCGACCGTCAGGTCGGGCAGCGCGTCGGGAGATGCCCCGACTTGGAGCGGATAGAGCGTCGCGGTCCAGACCAGGAACACCACTCCGGTCAGGATCAAGCAAAGAATGCGTTTCACACCCACCTGCGCTTCACGGCCCATCTGGTGAGGCCGCCAACAAAAAACCATTGCGCGGACATGCCATCTATCGGCTACTGTTTGGTCGCAAACGGCAGATAGAGCTTGATCGACTCACCGACGAGTTTGGGTGTCGCCTGGATGCCAAGACGGTCCTGTGCGTAAAAGACGATTCGATAAGCGCCGTCCTGGCCGAAGCCGTTCTGATAGTTGAAGAGATAGCGACCAGCCTGAGCAGGGTCCGGCTCCAGACGTACAACGGGCACTGCCAGGTTTTGGGTGACGTCGGTCGGTTCCTGGTACCCTGGCGGGAAGATCGTTGCCCAGACCAGTGTGGTCTGTTCAGCGCCGTCCTGAATCTGCGCGGTCAGCACGCCATTCGCGCCTTGTTGGTCTAGATTGGTCGCCGTGATCTGCGGACGGATCGAACTGAAGAAGCGGGTGACATAGCGACTTTGCGCCACTGCACCGTCATTGGCATCGGCCAGCGCGTCGCCGTTGTCGTCGAGCCACGGTAACTGCGAGATGCCGGTGGTGAGCACGGCCGCCTTGCCCTGGTCGTAGCAAACCTTGAGCGTGTTGCTGTCGGCCAGACACGAGAAGAAGGCGTCGGAGAAGAGTGCGCCTTCGGGTGAGGCATAGGCGTTCTTCTCGCGGCTCGTGGAGGTGATGACCACGCGACCGGCCTTGGAGAGGCTATTCTCGACATCGCCGTTGAAGCGGTCGACAAAACTGCCCGAACGGCAAGCCTCGATGACGATCGACACCGTATCAAGACCGGTCTCGGTTTCCAGTGTGCGCAGCCAGTTGTCCAGGTCATCAGCCGTCATCTTGCCGCCGGGACCGCAGCCGTTGACGCAAAAGTATTCCTCAAAGCCGTGGTCGACCAGGTAGATGAAGAGCGGTTTGCCGGGTCCCACACGTCCATCTTGTTTGGCCCAGCCGGTCAGCGCGTTTTGGATTGCCGCGGGGGTGGACGTGGCGTCGACATCCGTTGCGCCGTCGCCGTCGGCGTCTTGGGCTATGGGGGCCAGGTAGTAGATATTTTCGTCGGTGAACCCAGCCATCTTGAAGATACGGACGGCGCGGTTGGCAAGATTATAGATATTGGTTTGCAGCGCAAAGCTCTCGTTGTGGCCGGCGATGACCATGACGGCGCCGCTGCTACTACCCAAGCGTCGCACCAAAACCGACTGCTGAGAGACATTGCCGGCGGCATCGTAAATGGCAACCTGCACCTGGTTGTCGCCATACCCAAGGCTCAAGTCCTGGACGCGGAAATCGTCGCTGCCACCGGTCAGGCTATAGTCCCAGCCTTCGACGTTTTTGGTCGTGTTGCGCACATAGGCGCGGCTCAGGTTGCCGCCGGCGTCTTGCGCACTGCCGGTGAAGGTCAACAGGCCGGCGGTGGTGGTGTAGATCGTGCCGTTGCCCGGCTGCGCCAGGCTAAAGGCCGGCTGCGTCGTGTCGGAAGGCTGGCGGACGGTGCAGCGCACCTCGCCTGACAGCGAGCTTTCGTTGTTGGAATAGTCAACCGCCAAAACACGCATACCATAGGTCAGGTTGGGCGTGAGTTCACCGGCTTCCAAGTAGGTCGTGTTGCCGCCCAGTACATCAAAGGTCTTTGAGAAATCACCGACCAGGGCGACCCGGTAGCGACGCACGTCGATCTCCGGGCTTTTCTTCCATTGGACGCCCAAGGTGGTGGCATTGAGGTTAATGCAACGTGGGTCGGTCGGCGACGACGGCGGCACATTGTCCACCCTCACCGATATTTCATAGTTGGCTGCCTGCGGGTCGGTGACCGCCTGGTTTGAGCGGAGAGCAAGAAAGTAGTCGCCCTTTTTGCTTGAGTCCCAGTCCAGTTGCACAGTTGAACCAAAAGCATTGCCACCGAAGCCTGCCGGATCGGTCGCACACGTGTCATGCAGGGCGATAATGGCGTTCGCCTGCACCCCAACGTTATTGACCTCGATGATGTAGGTCTGGTTGGCTTGCGCCGTGAACTTGATCCAGTCGGTATCATCGCTGCCCTGGAAATTGTGTGTCTGTTTGCCACCGGATGTGTCGATGGCTTTGGCCTGTGCGCACGTGTCATCGACTTCGTAGGCGTCGGCGAACTGCGCCGTGGACGGTGCGATGCCGGCCATAAAGCCACCAGCCACCTGGATGGTGGAGGTTCCCGATACATCGGCGATGGCCTGCCCGACCGTATCTTGAATCAGGTATTGGGCGGAGGATCGTTCACCGCCGCCGCTGGCAAGCGTGGACCAACTCAGGTCGAAACTTGGGGAGACCTGGGCGATGGCGACGCCGGTCACCAGGAGCGCAAGTACGCCTGCGCCGGCCAAGAGCGCAGATCGTGGCCGCCACTGCCGGGCGCGACGCGACAAAGGGCCGTGGTGTATCCAAGCGCTTATCATCTGAATCATGGCAACCGTTCGAACTTGCATGATGCCTCCTTGCCAGCCGATGATGGCAAGCTACGTGTTGTTCAACGCACCGCCGTATAGTTGAGATCGACCGCGATGACGCGCACCAGATCCGTGTAGGTCTCGCCAGTGGCGCCACGCTGCATGGCGATCACCCAAAGCTGCTTCGCCATGCGTGCAGCCGGAATGGTGAAGGTCTGCACCTGGATCTTGTAGGCCCCGGTTGCGGGCACCGGCGTATACCCGATGTTGGAAATGTCCTGATAGGTATCTCCCGGATCGTAGGAGCGCGGCCGGATAAAGAACGCCACGTTGCCTGCCGCGCCGGTCTTTGGCGCAAAATAGATGCGTAGTGTGACGTCGGTGGCCGGATCCCAGTCGGTAGGGCGGGTGAGATTAAGCGTGGCGCCACCCTGGAAGGTGGACGCCCAGTCCAGACCGGCGCTGTCCGGCGTGATGATCGTACTATCGTAACTGAGTGCACCAGCCGGGAAGGCAAGTACGCGCGTGAAATCCTGGATGTCGGCGGCTGCGATTGAGTTGTCGACTATCGAGTCGCCGGCATGCGTATGGGTGCTTCCAGCAAAGGCCGTACTGTCAAGGCCGTCCAGGGCGCCGGCATTTTGTGCGTTCTGGGCGTTCTGGGTATAGAGTGAATAGGGTACGTAGGCGAGGCGCTGGCGCGGGAGCGCCTCCGGGTCGGCGCCCACGGTGATACCGAGCCACAAATCCTGGCCATTAAAGAGCGCAAGGTTGAGCGGTGCGGAATC
>Ga0105047_10007006_pt1 | contig 19055 bp, 11 predicted proteins | sample MAT04_FD_78384 | JGI IMG/M metagenome (GOLD analysis project Ga0105047, IMG submission 78384) | Freshwater microbial communities from Lake Fryxell liftoff mats and glacier meltwater in Antarctica - MAT-04 (megahit assembly) | ecosystem: Environmental > Aquatic > Freshwater > Ice > Liftoff... | reverse complement strand
TAGTGTTTGAATCCGTGTTTGCGTGGGCCAATCCGCTCATCGATGGAATCGAGCGCGGGCTCGCGTTTCTCGGTTCGAAACTTGGCGGCCTGTTACCCGACGGTGATTTGCGCAGCCTGATTGTTGATGGTGTGATTGGTGGTGTGGGATCGGTGCTCGTGTTCCTGCCACAGATCGCGATTTTGTTTGGGTTCATCGGATTGCTCGAGCAGTCGGGCTACATGGCTCGGGCGGCGTTTTTGATGGACCGCGTGATGCGGCGCGTTGGTTTGCACGGCAAGAGTTTTATTCCGATGTTGTCGGGATATGCGTGCGCGGTGCCCGGCATCATGGCAACTCGCACCATTGAAGATCCCAAAGATCGTCTCGCGACAATCATGGTGGTGCCGCTGATGAGTTGTTCGGCGCGACTGCCCGTGTACACATTGTTGATTGGCGCGTTTGTCCCAGCGATTCACTACTGGGGTTTTGTGGGGCTCCAGGGACTGACGATGTTGTCGATGTATTTGCTGGGCACCGTGGCAGCACTCGCGGCGGCCGCGGTGTTCAAGCGCACGTTGTTGAAGGGGCCTGTGCGGCCAATGATTCTGGAATTGCCGCCGTATCGCCTGCCTAGCGTGCGGTCGTTGGCCGTGTCGGTAGCACAGCGTTGTCGTTTGTTCGTGCAACGCGCGGGCACGGTGATTCTCGCGCTGTCGATTGTGTTGTGGGCGCTCGCAACGTATCCGAAGCAAACACCCGATACGTCATTGTCGGTGCCGGCGCAGCAGGAAGCGCAACTCGCGCATTCGGTGTTGGGTCGCATCGGACACGGTATCGAACCGTTGGTGCGGCCGCTGGGGTACGATTGGAAGATTGGCGTGTCGATCGCGGCAAGTTTTGCGGCGCGTGAAGTCTTTGTGTCCACGATGAGCACGATTTACGGTGTCGGCAACACGGACGACGATGCCGTCGCGCTGGGTCAGCGTCTGCGCGATGAGCGCTCACCCGAGACCGGCCAACTGGTGTACACACCGTTGGTGGCGGTTGGCCTGATGGTGTTTTACGTGTTCGCCCTGATGTGCATGAGCACCATCGCCGTTACTGTTCGTGAAGCGGGCGGTGGGAAGATCGGCTGGGGATGGGCCGGCTTGCAGTTCGGGTACATGCTGGCGCTGGCGTACGGAGCCGCGTGGATCGTCTATCGCGGTGGCGTCGCACTGGGCTTCGGAGGCTGATGATGAGTGGGATCTCGACGGATGGCGTAGTGGTGGTGGCCATCGTGCTGATCGCGGCGACTTTTATCGGCCGACGGATTTTTTTGGCAGTGCGGTCGGCGCGGAATGCGAAGGCGGGGTGTGCGAGCGACTGCGGGTGCGGGACTTCTAGTCCGGCGGGTTCGGACTGGTCAAAGTCCTGAGGTCGCGGACGACGGCGGCGGCAACTGCAACAGCAAGAGCAACGGCAACAGCATTTACGCGGAGAAAAGGCGGAGTCTTCGGATCAATCGGATACTTCGCATTGCAATGAAGGGTGACCGCTGGTGTATCGGCGGGTTGCTATTTTTTTGGAAACTGCATTCGGGCGGACCGATATCGTTGCGGAGTGCAGTATCGCATTGGGAACTCAAAAGTCCCGAGCGCTGTTATTGAAGAAATTCTCGGAGCGTCGAACCAGTCGCAGTCATCGCGGATACGATGTCCCCGATTAATCCGATGACCCCGCCTTTTCTCCGCGTGAATGCTGTTGCCGTTGCAGTTCTCAGCGGTGCTCCGCATTCTCCGCGCTGCTCAGCGTTCCGGCAGGTGCAGTTGTAGTTCAGTCGCCCCGGCAATCACACACCGTGCGTGATCACCGCCGCACACCGCGGCCACGCCTGATCCGCGGCCACGAAGACCTCGCGCAGCGCATTCATCCAGCGACGCCAGTCGTGCAGCCGCGTATCCAGTGCACTGACTCGCAACACATCGGCAGTGAGCGCGAGCCGCTCAAGCGCCGCGAACACGGGCTCACTCTCTTCGTTGAGTGCGGCGTCGAGCGCGCGCTGCATTGCGGCGTGCGCAGGCGCGAGTTCCTTTGCAATATCGGACATCACGCGGCGCAACTGCTGCGCGATCACGGCCGCATCGACCAGTGCCACCTGACGCTCGGCATCACTGATACCCGCAACCGCGCGACGCGCAGCTAACAGAGGGGCGAACCAACGATCGTGCGCGGGGCCAGGCGTGCCACGCAACGAACCAAGTGCGCGCAATCCACGCGTGAGTTCGGGTACGGTACATGCGCGATCGAGTACGCGTGCGGAGAAAGTGCGCAGCGCTTCGTTCTCAGTCAGTTCGAGCACATCACCGCTGGACAAATACAGGGTCAGTTGACCAGGGCTCGGCATTACGCCGTCAATGCCTTCGAGGTCAAGCTGCCACGGCGCGGCGTTTTCCCACGCGAGCACCACGTTGTTGCCTGCCAACGATGCCAACGCGTACGCGTCCAACTCGCGTCCCCGCACCATGCCAATCACACGCACGCGAATTCCCGGTTGCTGTTCGCCGATTGCACCTGGTGTGGCGGCGGTGCGCGGATCACTCATGATCAGTTGAGAATGGCGTGAACGACGGCATCGGTATCCGAAAAATCCGCGAAGGCCGCCGCAGGCTTGTGCGTCATCAGTTCCTCGACGGAATACCGACCCGTAGCGACACCGATCGCGCGTACACCGAGCGCGCGGCCACAGTGAATATCTGCCGGCGTGTCGCCAATGATGACGATGCCATCGCCAGTGAGATCGAGTCCGAGTATTTCCATCGCGCGTTGCCTGGCAATACCCGGGAGTTCGGGACGATGTTCGTGATCGGAGCCAAACGCGTTCACGTGAAACCGATTGGCATCGATACCAACCGCAGCCAATTTCCGCCGCGCGCCATCGGCAATGTTGCCGGTGAGCAGGCCCAACGTGGCGCGCTCGTGTGATTCCAGCGCGTCAAGCAGTGGTGCGACGCCGGTGCACATTTGCGCCGCTCGCGCGTCACGTTCGAGTTCGGCGGTCAGGCGCGCGAGATACGCGTCCAGTACGTCGGCCATGCGAGGATCGATGTGCGCGTCGTCGAAGCCGGCGCCGCGCATTTGTTCGCGCGCAATTTGCCGATCGGTCTTGCCGTCGTAGCGATACGTGCTGTCACCCGGGGTGCCAAACACCTCCTGCAGGGCACCTTCCATGGAGCGGCGACCTGCACCGTCGGTCCACAGCAGCGTGCCGTCGATATCAAACAGTACGAGCTTCACGATTTACGGAATGGGGTGAGTGTCGGTGATGGGCTTGACGGGTGCCGAGCGTGAGATCAGCAACCCGGCCATGATGAACGCTGTGCCAATCCACTGCCAGAACGCGGGCGCTTCGTGCAACATGACCCAGGCAACGATGATCGCGATGACCGGCTGCAAGTTTCCGTACACGGCCGTGCGCGTTGGTCCAATCACGCGGATACCGCGATAATACAGCAGATACGCGATGATCATCGCGAAAATTGTGGAGTACGACAACGCCCACCAGGCCGACGGCGCAATTTGCGTGAAATCGAGTCGCATCAAACCCGGTAACGCAGCGAAAAACATCAGCGTCGCGCCGCTGGCGAGGGTGATGCTTGCCAGGTGTAATGGGTGCACGCGCGTTGTGTACGGCTGCAGCAACACTGTGTACGTCGACCACACAATGCCGCAAATCAGAATGAGCATGGTGCCCACAGCAGCTCCACCTGATCCCGCAAGTGCGTGTGTACTCAGGACGACGCACACGACGCCCAGCAGTTGCAGCCCAATTCCCATCCAACCGCGCGTCTGCACACGCTCCTTTCCAAGCATGCGACCGATAATCGCAACCCACGCTGGTGACGCCGCAATAATTAGCGCAGCAATGCCCGCGCGCGTGGTGGTCATACCAATCATGAACAACAACTGGTAGACGCCGTTGCCGAGTAGTCCAATCAACAGCAGGGCTTTGATGTCTTTGCTTGACGGGCGAGGCGTGTCGCGGACGGTTAGTGTCAGCATCGACAGAATGATCAGCGCGCCCACCATGCGGATCGCACTGAAGGTGAACGGCTCCATGGTCTGCAGACCGATCTTGAGCACGGTGTAGTGCCCGCCCCAGATGGCCGCCATGACCACGAGGCCGATGTCGGTGACGCCGAACTTTGCGGGGGAATGGGGCTTCGCGGGTGCGACGGGCGTTGCCGTGCCCCCAGTCGCAGCTGTGGAGGTTTCGGCACCCGCAGGCACAGCGGATTCTGTTGATTCGATGGTTGATTCGGCAGACGACATTGCTGAAAACTAGTCGACTGCCGGTGGGATTCGGCGTGTAGTTCGGCAGTCGCGATGGGCCAGTCGCGATGCGCGAGTCGCGGAATCGATGTAATTTGGGCGCCATGCATGTTTCCTTCGCACTTTTCGCCGACGCCGCCAACCTCTCGCAAGAGGGGAAGCTGAACGTCCTGGGCGTGTTTGATGCTGTTCATGTGGGGTCGCTTCCGGCCGTGCATCCGCGCGCAACTCTGGTAGTGCGCCTGAAAGGCTCAATTTCCGATGTGGGTGGCCACGCGGTCACGCTGAGCTGGAAAAACCCGAGGGGCGCGGAGCTGTGGTCGTCGACGGCCGAGTTGAACGTGAATGCACCGCCGGGCCATGCGGCCGAGATGGATATGCCGCTGATCGCTTCCATCGACCTGCCGCTGGACTCGGTGGGCGATTACTCGATGCTGATATCGCTGGACGGCAAGGTGCACGCGGAGACGCGGCTGCATGTGCGGGCGGGATCGCCGATTGTGGCGCCGGGGCCTGGGGCGATGGTCAGTTAAGCAACGCGGATTCAGGCGATGGTGAGTTAATCGCGGGTGCGACAGCGTTCAGTGCTGGCGATGGTTTCGTGCCTGCAACTGCCGGGACGCGGAGCAGCGCGGAGAAAGCTGAGCACTGCTGAGAACTGCGACAGCAACTGCAAGAGAACGGATTTTGACGGATGCAACGGATTAAGCGGATACTTCGCATCTCGGTTAGAAGCGACCTCCGACGCGTCGCGTGGTTCTGATTTTCTTTGATTCACTAATCATCGGACTTAATCCAGTCGGAACAATGGCGCATTGCGGACTTCTCTTTTGGGGTGCAGTTTCCACAAAAATGAAGACTTGCCCATACTCCGGCCGTTCACCTGCCCGTTGCGAGGCGAAGTATCCGCCTAATCCGTTTTTCTCCGCCTGAGTCCGTTCAATTGCAGTTGCCGTTGCCGTTGCCGTTGCCGTTGCCGTTGCCGTTCTCAGCAGTTCTCAGCATTCTCGGCGCTTCTCAGCGTCCCGGCCGTTGCAACGACAGACCGGCAATCCGCACGACACGTCATCGCAAACGCGACAGTCCCACAGCGATCCCCGCAACGCGGCGACGAACCAAAGACCTACAACACCCGCCGCGCCGCGACGAAGTTCGACCGCAGACGTTGCACATAATCCTCGTCACTCGCCAGGATTTCGAGCACAACACCGCCTCGCCCGAGCGCGCTGTGTATCATGCGACCCCCAGTGACCGCGATCCCCACGTGCGTGATGCGCCGGTCCTCGCGATCGGAAAAGAACAATAGATCGGCCTCACCGATATTCGCGAGTGACTCTGTCGTACCAATCGATTCAACTAACACCGCAGTTCCCGCGTGCGCCTGCTGATACGCATCGCGCGGCAGTCGACATCCGTGCAATGCAAACACCGATTGCACGAGACCCGAGCAATCACATCCCCACTCCGTCACCCCGCCCCACTGGTAACTGGCGCCAGTGTAATAGGTGATAGCGCTCTGCACGACAGCTATTGGCGTGGGCGGGAATAACTGCGCAACGCCCGACGCGAGCACCGTATTGCCGCTCATGACATCGGCGTCATCGGCAATGTGCGCGCCAACCGGCAACGCGCGTTCGCGACCGTCATGTTCGCGTACGACGACGCCCAGACTCAAGCGCCACGACTGCTCGGCGCCTGAAGCAGGTTCCAGATATCCGCGATGTATCCACCCCTCGTAGCTGTCAGCGCTGCGAACCAACCACCAATCTGCTTTTTGTGCGAGCAGACGCACCGTGTGCCCCGCTTTGAGCTGCGACGTTTGCGGCGCACTCACTCGCGCTTCGGTGTGCATCGGTGCGACAGCCGCGCGCACTCGGGCTGGTTGATTAACGTCCAGCATCGCCCTCTCCCAATCCAGGAATGCCGTCGCGTCCTACGGCAAGTCGCACCGAACGTTCAATGGCTTCTTCCATCGCGGCCACCGCCAACGCTTCGATTACGGGCATCGGTGCATCGGCGCCGGCTGGCAGGCACGCGGCGAAGATCACGTCGCCGTCGAAACTTGTACCGCATGGAGTAATGCGCCGATAAAACGCCGCCGACGTTGCCGCCGCGAGTTGTCCGAGCTGCACCTTCGTAAGTGACGCGTTCACCGCAACGAATGCAATGGTGGTGTTGCCGCGAACAGAAGCCGCATCAGCGCTGCTCCTGGATGGTGCTCCCGCGCGTGACGCCGAACGCAGCAAACGTTCGCCGTCGGCCATCGTTCCGTCGGCTGCGCGCGTACCCGCGATGATCACTCCGCTGCCGTTACGCACATCGCCCAATGCGTTGGTGACAACGATTGCGGCCGCGACAATGCTGCCGTTCGTTGCAGTGCCACAACCAACGCCGCCCTTCATCGCGAACTGCGGACCGCCAATTTTTCCGACGGTCGCACCAGTGCCCGCACCGATCGAACCTTCCGCTACAGCGGTAGACGAGGCGTGCTCGCAGGCATCGTATGCCATCTGCGCCGTTGGTCGCGCGCTGAACTGCCCAAGTGGCGCGAGATCAAAAATTGTCGCCGCCGGAACGATGGGAACGACACCGGTGCCAATCGAGTGGCCACGCCCGCGTTCCTCCATCCATCGCATCACACCCGCCGCAGCGTCGAGGCCGTACGCCGAACCGCCGGTCAACATCACGGCATCAGTGCGATCGACCAGGTGTTCAGGATCACACGTGGCGAGTTCGCGTGTTCCACTGGCGCGACCAAGCAGATGCGCTGCACAGCGGAAGGAATTGTCAATCCCGCGAATCACCGTGCAGCCCGTTGCGCCCGCACTGTCGGTGGCGTGCCCAATGGCGAGCCCCAGTTCTTTCCACGGCATGGCGTTTGCAGTCATGCCGCTAAATCTAGTTGTCCAGCCGTTCCGGATTTGTAGTGCGCCGCACCTGGTCGGCGGAGATCTCGCGAACGACGCCCAGCCCACCCACCACCACTCCATCCTCGAGAAGCGGGGATGAGATCAACACGCAGACGCGTGGCACCCCCATATCATCGAGGTAACGCAACTCCGCCTGCTGACGCGTTCCCTGCATTGTGTTCAGCAACACTTCATCGGCGAGTGATTGGTCGCGAGGATCGACCGTCACCATGCAGTGCATGCCCAAAAGCTGCTCACGCACGCGTCCCGTCGCGAGCTCAAGCGCGCGGTTGACGGTGGTGAACCGACCATCAGTGTCCACGGTAAAGATGGAATCACTCGCGGATTCCACAAGACGTTCATACTGATCTTCGCTGCGCGCACGCGCCACCACGTGCCCGTGCTGCTCCGTGATGTCACGCAGCGAGGCAACACTGCCGACAACCTTGCCCAACTCCATCAACGGCGCACTGCTGACGGCTACGCGGCGTACCGACCCGCCCGGACGCGTGATGCGACATTCGTACCGAGATTCATCCCCACCAAACACCGTCGACTCCGAGCTGAACACGTGATCGAGTGAATCGCTGGATGTCAGGTCGGACACACGCATTCCCACCAACTCGTCGCCCCGTTGAAACAGTGCGTGGGCGGCGGGATTAGCCATGGAGATTCGACGATCGGGTGCGGTGATCACAATTGCATCCGAGCTCGTTTCGACGACCAATCGATAACGCTCGGCCAAACCGTGCACCGCCGTTACGTCATCAAACGTGACAACAACACCACCGTCGGGATGCGGCGAAGCCGCAATTTCAAACACGCGCGCGCCGCGTTCATCGGCCACGATACTCCGCGTCATCGTTCCGGTTTCGATCGCAGAAACGATCAGCGTGTCCAAACTCGCCGCACGGGCGCCCGCGGAGTTTCCCAGCAACGCTTCCCCAAACTGGCGACCAATCAACAACTGAAACGACTCGGCCCGACACAGCTCCAGAGCACGCGCGTTGCAACGTCGGATGCGCTGCGCGTCGTCTATCACCACCATGCCATGCGAAATGCTGTCAAACGCCACCTTCCATTCACGGGTGGCCCGTTCGACTTCTTCAAAGAGCTGCGCATTCACAATCGCGACCGCGACGTGGTCGGCCAGACGCTGCAACACGCGTCCGTCTTCGGCACTGAACGGAATTTCACGATTACTCACGGCGATCGTTCCGATAATGCCGCGCGCCGTGCTGAGCGGCGCAATCACCGTGCGGCGAACATGCGCCAGCGGGTGCGCCATTCGGTTGAAGTGCGAATCCCTGGCGTAGTCGTTGGACACGAGGCGCTCGCCAGTTTCGGCAACCTGCCCCATCAAACTCGTATCGATGGGCAGATGCACTCCGGCCAGCATCTCCATTTCACCAACGGCCGCCACGATGTGCATGTACTGCCCGCTACGCAGCGCAACCACCGCGCCTTCCGCGCCCAACAAGGCTAGCGAGTGACGCAGAATCAGTCGTAATACTTCGCCGCGGCGCAATGATTCACCCACGGCGCGCGCCACATCGGCCAACGCCTCCGTTTGACGACGTTCCTGCTCGCTTTCCGCATACCGTCGCGCATTCGCAATGGCGGTTGCCGCCTGCGACGCCATCGTCGCTACCACTTCTTCGTCTTCAAACGTGAATGCTTCAGGCGCCGCCGCGTGCAGCGCGACGACACCAATCAGGCGAATGCCCATCAACAGCGGTACCGCCATGACCGACGCGGCTGGGCCATCATCACCCAACACATCCTGCGCTGAGAGGAACGCGGTACCCGCCTGTTCACGCGCGCGATCGGCCATGCGATCTCCGACGCGAACCGGCTTCCCGGTGCGCGCCACTTCGGCCATAATGCCGTCGCCCAACGCAGTGACCGTCACCGGTCGTTCAGCCCCGCGATACACGCGAAGCCGTGTTGTCAGCGTTTGCTCTTGCAAATCCGGGCTCGCAATGACCACACCGTCGGCGTTCGTCGCGCGAGCCGCCTGGCGAGCGAGTTCGTGGATGATCTCCTGTTCATCGAGTGACCGCGCAAGTGCCGCACCGGCCTCCTGAAGTCGCTGCAACCGCTCGGCACGACGCAGCGCAACGGCACGCAAGTTGTCGTGCGCCAGTCGGGCACCGAGGTGGCGAATGAGCCAACTGATATCGCGCATGCACGAATCGCTGGGATGCTGCCCGTCGTGCGGCGCGGTGAGTTGCGCGATGCCCAGCAATTCGCCATCGGCACCACGGATGAGACCAATCAGGAGGTCGGTATCGATCCAACTTGTTGGTCCATCCAGACGCTCAAGCGATCCTGCCGCAAAAAATTCGCGAGCGACCCAGGGGTCTGTGCCGTCCAGCAAATACAAATGATCATCGTGCAGAAATCGTTCAATGCCGGGCAGCCGTCGTCTCCACACAACGCCCGGAAGCGGCTTCAATGAATTCGCACTGCTTTCAAGTGAACCGGCACTTATCGCCAACGTGGGACTCAATGCCGCATCGCGCAAGGTCAGCAAGACGCGATCAAAACCAAAGCCCGCCAATGCGTCCGCGGCCGCTTTCACACGCGCGGCAGGCGATTCCGCGTGGTCGATCGCATTGAACGCGTCGCCGAGATTTGCAGCAGGCGTTGTTTGAGTTACGGTGGGCACAGTATCTGGGGACGACTCACCCGTCGTCTCCGAAACTACGCGTCACTGGTTTTTCAGACTACCAGGCCCAGCTCCGGAATAGGTCCGCGCCAAATTGTGGCGACGTCTGTTGGAACGTTCGTGACAGTCCAAGCCGCCCGCATGACTGTGCGCTCGAACCGGGCTCGAGTCCGAGCGCCAAAGAAAGGCTGGAACTGAGGCGGCGTTCGACCTTCACGCCCAGTCCTTGCGCGAATTGTGACAACGCGTCGGAATTGCCATTTTGCGGCGCCAAGCCGCAGAAACCCGTGCTCAAGCTGAAGTAAGTGTTGCGCCCGAACTGGCGTCCCAAACCAATGCGAGTTGCGGCCAGAATGTTCAATCCGTTCTCGCGCAACTTGCCAGCATCGGCATCACCAATCGCGGTGGGTTCAATCTGCACCACATCAAAACGACCGCCCGCCAGACGGCTGGACAGATAGCTGCCGGCCAATCGCAGTGCCAGCGTCGCGCCTTGTTCGGAGTAACGCGCGCCCAACAACACGTTCGCCGGTTCACCGGTGACGAGATAGCTCAACATGTCGGATTCTGGCAGTGGCGGATTGTCGGCACTGGACAGTCCCAACGACAAACGATTGAGCGTGCCGCCAATGTTAACGCGAATTTTCACGTCCTGTCGGTTGGAATTGTTTCGCACTTCGCGCACGGTGTGCAACGCCGACAGATCCAGCGCGGGCTCGAGATCGGGATCGCCGAAGAACCGAATGACGCCGCGCTCCATCTCAAACGTCGGCCGGGCCAGACCGAGGTTCAATTGATACGTGCCGCGTTGCACCGTGAGTGAATCACTCAGTGCCAACCGCGCCAAGCCGCCCTCACGACCCACCGCGCGCGTCACTCGCAACGCCCCACCCAGTTTGATGTTGGCTTCGGGCGAACGCAGCCACACGTCATCGCCGATATCGATGATCACGTTGTCGAGCGTCAAATTTTCCACCAGCGAAGCAGGCGCGCTTGGCAGCAGCGCATCCATACGAATCACGCTCGTGTCCACGACATCGAAATTGTCAGTCACGTCTATCGCGCGCTTTTGCGTGAGCGCCCGCACGTACACGCGACCGCGATCGATGCGCACACCACCGCGCACCAGAGCGGCACTCGTGGATCCCGTCAGCACCACCGGACGCGTGGTGCTCACGACGAGAAACGCGTTACGCGGCTTGTCGATGGCCGTGAAGTTGTTGGCACCCAGACGCAGGTCGAACGACGGATTGTCCAGATCGGCAAAAGCAACATGTCCAACCACCGAAATACTGTCGCTGGGCAACCCACTGATCGCCCCAAGCTTACGCACCCACAGTGTGTCGCCAGCCAGCGCGAGATCGGCGTTGACATGCTCGTATTTCACGCCGAGGTCCGCCATCGTCAGCGAGCCGTTGTCGAGTTCTATCTCACCACGCAGGAGCGGCTGCAACCACGTTCCGCTCAGCGCAACGTCGGTGTTGAGCTTGCCGGTTGCCGTCGTGATGTCGGGAAAGAGCGATTGCAACAGCGTAAGATCGACCGAATCAGTGCGCAGACGACCAACGAGCGGGCGATCGAGTTTACGTTGACGCCCGCTCACCAGGCTGAGATCGAGTGGGAGCGCAGCGGTCGCCAGCACACCGCGTCGATTATTGGCCCAGAGTGTTGCATCAAACTGCAGCGTCGTGCTGTCATACACGCCGCGCATAGCCACTTGTTCGAGGCGCAACTTACCAACCGTTGCGTCGCGCAGTGCGATGGTCGCGTCGAACTTCGGTTGCTCGCGCGTTCCTGTCGCCGCGGCGTACGCGTTGATGCGCCCGGACCGCAACGAGGGACTCTGCGATAACATTCCGATATCGGCCAGCGGAAACCGATCGAGTTTGAGCAGTCCCTTCAGGATGCCATCGGCATCGACCGATCCGGTCAAAAACAGAACGCCCGTGTCACTGTGCGCCAGCACGAGCGAATCCAGTTGTACCGCGCTCTTGTCGCCCAAGGTAAGCCGTGCCGGGCCGACGAGATCAAATCCACGGTCCACATTCATGGAATCAACGCGCACACTCATCGTGTCCAGCAACACAAATGTCTCGCGCGCTTCAATCGGCAAATCCACATAGTTGCCGGCGCGCGTGACGGCGCCGGTCATTGTCATCGTGACATCGGCCGCCGAGCGAAGGTTGACGCCAAAGCGTTCGGCGAGTCCGTCTTTGAGAGTAGTGCGCCCGGCGATGGTGGACACACGAATGCCGCCAATCATCACGGAATCCATCGTCACCGATGCCAGGCCGTGCGCGCCGCGCATAATGTTTTGTGCGTCAAGCGTGAGCGCCGCACGGGATGCGCTGGACGTGCCCGCCAGGAGAGAGAATCCGGTGGCGAGCAGTTGCACATTGAGTCCCGCCGCGTCCAGCGTGTCGATGGAACCCGAGAGTGTGCCGCGAACATCAATAGCGCCGCGCAGCGAGTCGCTGACGGACGCCAACAGTAGGGGCAACGTGTCTTCGGCCGCAAACCACTGGCGCAATCCACCCAGTGAGTCGACAATCAACGCGAATTGCAGCGAGTCGCGGCGCGACGCGATGAGTCCTAGTCCACCGCTAGCGTTCAGACCGAACGCCGAACTTTCGATATTGAAGGAGTTGATCTGAACGTGTCCGGAGTCGAACTCGAGCCGCGCCCGTCCCGCAAAGAGTTGCGCTTCGCCAAATCGCGAGGGCGCACTGACTTCGCTGGACAACTTTCCCCGCAGCGAGGCGAGATCGGCTCCCGACAAGTCGGCATCGCCGCGCACGGTCAGATTTGTCCTGGGCAGTGCGGGATCACCCAGGAGTGTGCGCAAATCGACGCCACGCGTCTGGTACTTTCCGGTCGCGCTGAAGATTGGTTCGAACGCGTCGACGCGACCCGCGAAATTGATTTCGCCGCCTTCGCCCGCGAGTGTCGTGCTGACGGTGAAATCTTCGGCCGTGCCCGTCGCGCGGAGCGGACCAACCGCCAAACCGCGCAGTGGCAATCCGGGATACGATCGCGCCAGTGTTGTATACGATATCGGGGCGGCCAACATGTCCACATCGAACTTCACGCCTTCGTTGAGCAAGGTGATGCGACCGCTGCCCGTGAACCGACTGGGTTCGCCGGGGCCATCAAAATGTTGTAGATCCGCGTCGCTGAAACGTGCGTCAAACCACAACGAATCGAGATGCACTTTGCCTTTCACTGTTCCGCCGATTTCGGGAAACAGGGGATTCACGAAACGCGGCGTGCGTAAGTCGAGTTGGTCAATCTGTAAATCCACGCCACGCAGAATCGTGAGTGCCGGTGTGAAGATGTCCAGCATGCCCGCCGCACTTCCGCTGGACACGGCGCCGGGCACGTGTTTGTCGGCGTACGAAAACTCGGAGCGCTCGACCACGAATCGGTTGACGGGTCCGCCTTTTGCTTCAATGTGCGCCGTGAGATCACCTTGCCAATCGAACGGAAACGCTTCGCCGTTGAACTGACGCAGGAGGTCGGTGTTCGCGGGAATCATGTCCAGCGAAACGTCGGTCACGCGCAACACGGGCCCGCCCACGCCAAACGTCATGCCGCCGCGCAGTCGTGAGTTCATCGACCGCGCATCCAGATTGCGCAGTCCGTACTCGATGATGTTCAGGTTGCGTGGATCATTCTTCATGGTGAAATCGACTTCGCCGGAACCCGTCCAGGGCAACGAATTGTCGACCCACGCGACGTCGGCCATCGCGACCGTATCGCCGTGCAACTTGATGTCATACCGCACGGGCAGCCCGCCGCCATGCACAACTTTGGCGCTACCACGCACTGACGAATTCGCGAGGTTGAACGTCGTGTTGTCGACCCAGATCGAATCGCCAATCTGCCGGATGCCCGCCTGCATGTTGCGAAACCAGAAGGGCGGCATCACCCAGATGACGTCCATCTTTCTCAGCCCGAAGAATTGCCCCGCCGAATCCGGATCGGCCAAACGCGTGCGCCCCAAAGCAATTGATCCGTTCACAAAACGCCACGTGCGTGTCAGCCGTTTCGGTTCTTTATCAATTTCGGCATCAAGGCGCGTGAGGTTGTACTTGAGCGCACTGTCACGTTTCGCCCCGTTGAGCGAGTCTGGTAACGTCCACGGAAGGCGCACCGCCAAACTGGCGTCGTGAATCGTGGCCGTGTCAATCACCACGTATTGCCCAAAGCCGGTCTTCACGCCGCCGCCTGGCAAACTTGGACCACGTTTTTTCAGCGCACGTCGAAAATTCCAGTCGTCGTTGCCGTAGTCCACCAGCGTCACGCGCGGGTGTTCAATCTCGAGCGACTGCAGCACGATGCGGCGATCCAGCAAGTCGCGCGGGTCGTAGGTGAGTTTGATGCGCCCCGTGTTTACAAACGGACTGCCATCGGGTTCGCGAATTTCCAGCGAATCGATGGTGAGATTGGTAAAGAGTGTGCCGTGAATTGCTCCAACATGCAGCCGCCCCGACAACGTGGCCGTGATCGTTGGAATGAGCGCCGTCCGGATAATCCCGAGTCCGCGATCGGTTTGTGTCAGCAATGCAATACCGCCCACGAACAGTGCCCCGAAACTCAGGAGCACTGCGGCTGTTGCGATCACAACCGTGCGGCGGCGGGCCATGTTAGCGAACCATCCTAAAAGGCCTGCCCAATCCAGATACTGGGATTGATGCGCCGCAGGAAGCTGGTGCTCCCCGCCGGGCGAAATGTCGAAGGACATGCGCCGGATGCCTGCGACGGCAATCCGTTGGCACCCGTTGTAACCGCGAGCGTGTTCGTTGGGCTCACGCAGTACAACGGGGCAACTCCACCACTCAGCGGCGCATTGAAGTACGCCGCACCCGCTGGTGAGCGGTACGCGTTGTAGCCCAGATCAATACGAATGGCGCCGAACGGTGAGGCGATGCGCACGCCGGCTCCTGGTGTGATTTTGAACTTGCGGCCATCGTCGCTGATCGTTTGTTCGGTGCTCGTGTTATCGCGATTCCATAAACGCCCCGCATCGGTGAACACTGCCCACTGTAACAACGAACTCAGGATCGGACTGGGTAGCTGGACCTCGAGATTACCCACCAGCAGTGAGTTGCCACCGGTTGGTACGATGCGTTCGGCTACGGCGGTTGGCTTCGAGCGGAAATACGTCTTGCCGTCTTGTATGACGGTCATCGTGTCACCCACGATGTACACGGCGGGCCCAAGTTCGTTTTGCCGAAACCCGCGCACCGTGGTGGGGCCGCCGGCGTACAAGCGTTCCTGCGGCGGCACGAACCCGTTGCCTCTGAAATTCGTACCACCGTACACCTGTCCGACGCGCACGTGCGAGATCACGCGCGTCGCAGTTTTCCCCACCTGGAAATACCAGGTGCCGTCCAACACCGCCTTGTTGAAGCGCTGCGAGGACGATGAACCGATGGCCGTCGACGCGTGTCGCAACTCGAGGCGTAGCGTAGTTCCGGCCGTCGGCCGGAGCGCGTCGTTCACGGTCCCCCGCGTGAAGGAATAGCTGAGCGCGGCGAGCCGATTGTTGCGCTGCAGAAACGTTCGGGACTCGACTTCGCACGCGTTGAACACTGCGCAGAAGAATGCGGGCTCGGCCTCCGTGCGTCCCAGTTCCAGTTGATACGCCAGCTGACTGGGATATTTCGATTGAAACGGATTCTGCAAACTGAGCGCGCCACCAATGGGCGTGTAGCGCAGATACGCGCGGTATTCAGACAACGTGGAACTGAACACAGTCATGGTCGGGACACGCGACTGCCGACTTCGCACTGGCTGGCGCAAGGTCAATGCGCTGTAGTAGTTGAGCGTCTTGCTGTAGGGATCGTTGCGTGCCTGACTTTGGCAGAGGTTTGGCGCGCCATCCAGGGGCGCTCCAATTCCCACCTTGCTCACGCGCGCTTCCAACTCCAAACGCTCGGCGAACGGCAAAAAGTCGCGATCCGTAAACGATCCTTGCATGCGAAAACAATCGAGCGTGGCCCAGCCAATGCCGCCGCGGGCGGCCCAGCGATCGCCCTGCACCAGCGTCGCGGTGAGATTCACGATGGAATCACCACTCGGTTGGATGGAATCGGGCTGCAGGTCAACTCGTCGAAACGCGTCGGTTTGATACAGGCTTCGCTGAGCGTCGATGATCGCGCGTGCCGAAAACCAGTCACCCGTTTTCAAACCCATCGTGCGGCGAATTGTCCCTTCCGACAAACCCTTACCGTTCGAGTTATCCGTGACGACCTCGATCGCGCCCAACTTCGCGCGAACGCCGGGCACCACCGTCACCTCGAGATCGGCGGTGTGCGTCGCGTTGTCCGTCTTGTACGCCAGCAACACCTCGGCTTGCGGCCAGCCGGCGTTTCGCAGTCGTCGTACCAGCGAATCGCGACCTGCCTCAAAAGCAGCTCGGTCGAACACGCCACCGGGCTGCAGTTGGAAGTCGCGCGCGGCTTTGGCGGCTTCGGCTGCCGGATCTGTTTGTTTGATCGAAATGGTCGACACACGCATCGGCACGCCCTCGGCGATGCGAAACGTGACCTCAATCACGAGCGGTCGAATTGTGCGAATGGTGGTGTCGACGGTAACGTCTGGGTATCCACGTCGGCGATACAGCACTTCCAGCCGCTGTATATCGCGCACCAGTTCCACCGGATCGAGGCAACGCTTGGTGCCCACAAAGGGCAGCGAGGCAAGAGACGTTGGTGTGGTAGCGATCGAGGCCGCAAGCGAGGCGGCGTCAAACTCGCGATTGCCCTGGAACTTGAGGGCGCGCACCTCACGGTCACCGCGGTCGCAGGAAAGGTCCTGCGCGGTAGCCCATGGGGCCACCGTTGCGGAAAAAACGGCGAGGAGTAAGAGGCGTTTCAGTATGCTACGTGATCAGTTGTAGTTTGTGTCGGAAAGGTCTCTCTCCCCTCGCCCCCAGTCAACCGCAGATATGCGTTCAGTTGTGATGCGTCCCATGCTCACTGCCAGCCACCTGACGCTGGCTCTACTCACCGCTTCGCTGCTGATGGGCGGCTGCAAGGGCTCGGGTGATCAAACGACCAATCGTCACACGCTCATTGATTCGCGTGATACCTACGATCCGCGCTCGCTTGACCCTGCGCTTTCGACCGATGTCCCCACTGGTCGAGCGGTGTCGTACCTGTTTGACGGATTAACCCGGTTCGCGACGGACGGAGCGGTCGTGCCGGGTCTGGCCGCGAGCTGGGATGTTTCGCGCGATGGCCTCGTGTATACCTTCCATCTGCGCACCGGCGTTCAGTTTCACGATGGAAAGCCGTTCGTGGCGCGGCACGTCGTACAGACGTTTCAGCGTGTGCTCGATCCCGCCTCGCGTGGTGGACGCGGATTTCCGTTGTATCAAATCAAGGGTGCCCGCGACTACGCCGACGGCAAAGGCAAAACGCTTGGACTCGAAGCAGCGAACGACAGCACGTTGGTCGTCACGTTGGAATCGCCGTTGGCCACCTTTCTCAAAATGCTGGCGTTGCCTGTGGCGGCCATCGTACCGGATTCTACCGGCGCCGATTTCGGACAGCATCCCATTGGCACGGGACCGTGGCGGCTCGTTGAGTGGAAACACGACGACTACCTGAAGTTTGCGAAGAACGAGAAGTATTATGGCGGCGCGCCCAAGTTTGACACATTGCTGGCGCGCATTATTCCTGAGCCCACAACAGCCGTTGCCGAATTCGAAAGTGGCACGGTGGATGTGTTGTACGTGCCGGAAGATCAAACAAAAGATTGGGAATCCACGCCTGAGAAAAAAGCGCGCTTGCAGAGTGCTCCGGCGTTGCGCTTGTGGTATATGGGCGTGAACGTCACGCGTGGCCCGCTCAAGGACGTGCGCGTGCGGCAGGCCATCGCCCATGCGGTCGATACAAAAACGTTGCTCCAGCAGTTGATGAACAACCGGGGCACGCTGGCCGCCGGCATTATTCCGCCGGCGCTTGAGGGTTCGGATCCGTCGCGCACGCCGCTCGCGTACGACACCACTGCTTCGCGCAAACTGTTGACCGACGCGGGTTTCGCCAACGGCATCGACCTCGAGCTGTGGAGTTCACAAACGGCACCGTTTCCGCGTCTCGCGGAAGCCATTCAGGCGTATCTCACGGCCGTTGGCATTCGCATCAAGCTGGTGCAGCGTGATGCTTCGACTATGCGAGCCGCTGCGCGCGCGGGTCAGACCGATCTCGTGTTGAAGGACTGGTTTGCCGATTATCCCGATGCAGAAAATTTTCTGTATCCGCTGCTGCACAGTGCGAACAAGGGCGTTGGTGGTAACGTTTCGTTCTACTCGAACCCCGCGTTTGACAAACTCGTGAACGAAGCACGCGTCGAGAACGACGCCGCGAAACGCGCGACATTGTATCGTCAGGCGGACAGCCTCGCGTATTCGGAAGTCGGGTTGTTTCCGTTGTTCTTCTATAACGATTTGTTTGCCATTCAACCATGGGTGCAAGGCTTCAAGGTGCCAGTCATCTTCACTGGTCAACCGTGGACGTCGGTAACGTTGGGCAGCGGTAAGCCGGAGTGAAGTTGACGTTGCGTCAGTTGCGCGTCACACGCCGACATGTGCCGTCTGCAACGGCTGCCCGAGCTATTTGGCCAAGCAATTGCAAAAACAATCGCACAAGCAAGGCCGCATGCTGACCTTTATCACGCGTCGTCTGCTGCTGGCGCTGCCAACGCTGTTTGGTGTGTTGACGGTCGTCTTTCTGCTGCTCTACGTCGCGCCGGGCGATCCTGTGCAGGCGATGGTTGGCGAGCAGGCCGACAGCGCAACGGTTGCGCGTTTGCGACGCGAACTCAAACTCGACGCGCCGCTGGCCGTACAGTTTGGACACTACGTGAGTGGTGTCGCGCGCGGCGATCTTGGTCGGTCCTACATCACAAATCGCCGTATTGTCGATGACATTGCCGAGCGTTTCCCGAAGACGCTGTTGCTCGCGGGCAGTGCGATGACGATTGCGATTCTGCTTGGGGTAAGTATCGGTGTCGCGTGCGCCGTGAAGCCCAACGGCTGGTTTGATCGGCTGGCTCTGGGATTCACGTACGTGGGCATTTCATTCCCGGTGTATTGGGTTGGACTGCTGCTCATCGTGCTGTTCGCTGTGACGCTGCGTTGGCTGCCCGCGTCGGGCTACGGCTCGTGGAAGTTT
>Ga0105047_10007004_pt1 | contig 19059 bp, 17 predicted proteins | sample MAT04_FD_78384 | JGI IMG/M metagenome (GOLD analysis project Ga0105047, IMG submission 78384) | Freshwater microbial communities from Lake Fryxell liftoff mats and glacier meltwater in Antarctica - MAT-04 (megahit assembly) | ecosystem: Environmental > Aquatic > Freshwater > Ice > Liftoff... | reverse complement strand
CTCAATCCGCTGATCGCCATCGGCATCGCCTTCGCCGCCGGCCTGGGTCTGCCGCGGTGGGTCGTCGGGATGTTGGCCAAGCGCCGCTGCGCCAAGTTCTCGTCGCTGTTCGCCGACGCCATCGACATCATCGTCCGCGGCATTAAGTCCGGCCTGCCCGTCCACGACTGCCTGAAGATCATCGCCAAGGAATGCTCCGAACCCCTCGGATCGGAATTCAACCGTCTGGTCGAGAGCATCGGCATGGGCGTGACCGTCGAACAGGCTCTGGAGAAGATGTACGAGCGGATGCCGACCCCGGAGCTGCGCTTCTTCACCATCGTGCTGAACATCCAGCAGAAGACCGGCGGCAACCTGGCTGAGGCGCTCAACAACCTGTCGCTGGTTCTGCGGGGGCGCAAACTGATGCGCGAGAAGGTCAAGGCCCTGTCCGCCGAAGCCACCGCCTCGGCCGCCATAATCGGCAGCCTGCCGCCGGGCGTCGCCGCCCTGATCACAATCACCACGCCGTCCTATATGGCCCAGCTGATCACCGACAAGCGCGGTCACATGCTCCTGCTGGTCGCCGGGTTCCTGATGGTCTTCGGCATCTGGGTCATGCGCCGCATGATCAACTTCAAGATCTGAGGCCCCGATGAGTCTGCTCACGGCCGTCACCAACCCGTCCAACCTGATCGCCGCGGCGGTGGCCGCTCTGTCCTTCGCCACCATCCTCACCGTGGCCGGGCCGATGCTGAAGCGAGACACCCTGGACGCGCGCCTCAAGTCGGTGGCCAACCGGCGCGAGGAGCTGCGGCGGCGCTCGCGCGACGCCATCGCCCGCCCGGGCGCCCCGCCCTCGGCCCTGCGCCATTCCGACGAGGGTCTTTACAAGAAGGTGGTTGAGCGGCTGCAACTGCGCCGACTGCTGGAAGATCCGATGGTGCTGGACAAGCTGGCCCAGGCCGGCTTCCGCGGGCCCAAGCCTGTGACGACCTTCTATTTCTTCCGCTTCGTCAGTCCCTTTGTCCTGGCGGGGCTGGTGGCCTTCTATCTGTTCGTGGTCAACGGCTTCGGCCTGCCGACCATGTCCAGGGTGTGCTTCAGCTTCTTCGGGTTCGCCGCGGGCTTCTACGCTCCCAACATCTATATCAAGAACGTCGCCGACAATCGCCGCGCCAGCATCATGCTGGCCTTCCCCGACGCCCTCGACCTGATGCTGATCTGCGTTGAGTCGGGCATGTCGATCGAGGCGGCGATCCTCAAGGTCAGCCAGGAGATCGGCGGCAGCTCGCTGGAGCTGGCCGAGGAGCTGGCGCTGCTCACCGCGGAACTGTCCTATCTGCCTGAGCGCCGAATGGCCTACGAAGGTCTGGCTCGGCGCACCAACCATCCCGGCATCAAGTCGGTGGTGACCGCGATGATCCAAGCCGAACGCTACGGCACGCCCCTGGGCACCGCCCTTCGTGTCATGGCCAAGGAAAACCGCGAACTGCGGATGTCGGCGGCCGAGAAGAAGGCCGCGGCGCTCCCGGCCAAGCTCACTGTGCCGATGATCCTGTTCTTCCTGCCCGTGCTGTTCATCGTCATCATCGGGCCCGCGGTCATGCGGGTGATGGACTCCTCGGCCCTCGACTAGGGGCCGTCAGTTGGCGGAGGGGGTCCGCAGGGAGTCCCAGCTGCGCCCCGCCGTTCCGCCCGAAGCCGCCCGCAGATAGGCCAAGTTGTTGGCGACTACCTCTGGAGGCAGGTCCCGGCGGGCGATCTGTTCGGCTTCGGCCAGCCTGCCCTGAAGTCCCAGGACCAGGGCGAGGTTCTGGCGCACCTGCATCGAGGCGGCCGGATCGGCGGCCGCTTTGCGCAGCAGGCGTTCGGCCTCGGTGCTGTCGCCGTGGCCTGCCAGGTACATGGCCATGTTCGAAAGGGCGGTCGGATTGGCGGGGGCCAGGGCGACGGCCTGGCGGTGGGCGACCAGGGCCTCGTCGTCCCTCTGGGCCTGCTCCAGGGCGACTCCGAGCAGGGACGGCGCGCGCCAATCGCGCGGTTGCAGGACCTGAGCCCGGCGCGCAGGCTCGACGGCGTAGAAGCCCTGCTGCTGGGCGACGAAGCAGCGGGCGGTCTCCAGCAGCGCCTCGACGTTGTCGGGCTGCACCACCAGGACCCGCTGGGCGGCTTGGTTGGCGTCGGCATAGCGTCCCAGGGCCCGAAGCGCCCCGGCCAGCTTGACCCCGGCGTCGGCATCCGATGCGTCGGCGCTGACTACCCGCGCCCAGAAGGCTGAACGGGCGAGGGGATCCAAACGGGCCGCCATGGCGCGCTCCTGGGCCGTGGCGCGGGGTTCGGCAGAAGCCTGGGGCCGGGCCTCGGCGCGCGGAGCCCCGGCCTGCGACTTGGCCGGCTCGGGCGATTTGGACCGGCCCCAGCCGAGAGCGAGCGCCGGCGAGGCGCTGAGGGCCGCAACGGCGGCGACGAGGGCGGTTGCGGCGAGGGCGCGCTTGCGACACATGGAAGACGCTCCTGTCAGCAGAGACCCCAGCATGGGGCCCTCGCCTCAACGAAGCGTTAAGCATAATCACGTCTCACCGGCCGCCCTCGCCGAGGTCCCGCTCATGTCCGATGCGCTCATATCCGCCGCCCAGGCCGCTTCCGCCGGACCCGTAATCCCGGTGTTTTTGCTCACCGAAGAGGACGCGGACGCATACCTCGAACGGGCGCCGGGGTTTGTGCGCGCCTATGCCGAGCTTCAGCAATTTAGCGGCAAGGCGGGGCAGGTCCTGGCCGTGCCGTCGTCGGGGGGAACCATCGACCGCGTGCTGGCCGGCCTGGGTCTCTCGGCGGACGCCGACGCCATGGCGCTGCGGGGCCTAGCCGCCAAGGCGCCGGGCGGGGACTATCGCTTGGCTGCGCCCCTTCCGCAGCGGATCGACCCCCAGCAGGCGGCGATCGCGTTCGGTCTCGGCGCCTACCGCTTCGACCGCTACAAGCGGGCCAAGGATGCGCGGCCGGTGCGGCTGATCGCCCCCGAAGGCGCGGATCTGGCCGCGGCTCTTGGGGTAATCCACGCCTGCGCCTTGGCCCGCGACATGATCAACACCCCGGCCAACGATATGGGGCCGCTGCAGATCGAGACCGTCGCGCGCGAGATCGCCCAGGCCTACGGCGCCCGCATCGCGGTGACGACCGGCGACGCCTTGCTGGAAGCCGGCTATCCCGCCGTCCATGCCGTCGGGCGCTCGGCGACGGCGGCCCGCGCCCCCCGGATGATCGAGATGACCTGGACCGGCGCAGCGGACGAGAGCCGCCCGCTGGTGGTTCTGATCGGCAAGGGGGTGGTGTTCGACACCGGAGGCCTCGACATCAAGCCCTCGTCGGGAATGCGGACCATGAAAAAGGATATGGGCGGCGCCGCCCACGCCCTTGCTCTGGGACGGATGGTCATGGCGGCCGGTCTGCCGGTGCGGTTGGCGATCCTGCTGCCGGTGGCGGAGAACGCTATCTCCGCGGAGTCCATGCGGCCGGGAGATGTGTTGAACACGCGCAAGGGCCTGACGGTCGAGGTCGGCAATACGGACGCCGAAGGCCGGCTGATCCTCGCCGACGCCCTGACCCGCGCGGCGGAACTGGAACCGGACCTGACCATCGACCTGGCGACCCTGACCGGCGCCGCGCGCGTGGCCCTGGGACCGCAGGTGGTCCCCTTCTACACGCCCGACGACGCCCTGGCCGCAGAACTGGCTGCCTGCGCCGCCGAGACCGCCGATCCCGTGTGGCGGATGCCGTTGTGGAAGCCTTACGCCGAGGCGGTGGAGGGAGACATCAGCGACCTGAAGAACGATCCGGACGCCTGGGCTCAGGCGGGATCGATCACCGCCGCCCTGTTCCTGCAACGCTTCGCCCCGCAAGGGGCTTGGGCGCATCTGGACATCTTCGCCTGGAATGGGCGCGCGCGGCCGGGGTGGCCGGCGGGCGGCGAAGTCCAGGCGATCCGGGCCTTGCTGGCGTTGCTGACCCGTCGATACGGCTAAGGCTGGCCTAGTGACCGGCCCCCGGCGAGGCGGGGGCGGCCGTGGGCGCCGCTGCGGCGCCGGCCGACGGGGTCTGCCCCGACGGGCCGCCCGAGGGGCTGCCGGCCGGGGTCCCGGGCGGGGCGGCGACCGGCGCGCCGGCGGGCGAGGTCCCCGGCGCGGGGCCAGCGGCGACAGGCGCTGCGGCTGCGGCGGGATTGGGCGCGGGGATCGCGGCGGGGGCGGCGCTCAAGCTCCGCATGTAGGCGATCAGATTGACCCGGTCCTGCTGCTTCTTGACCCCGACAAAGGTCATCTTGGTGCCGTTGATGACCTTCTGGGGCGCCTTGATGAAGGCGTCCAGGGCGGCGTAGGTCCACGCCGGCTCGGCCTTGGCGTGATCGATCATGGCCGGTGAAAAGGCGAACCCGGCGTGCGAGCCGGGCTTGCGGCCGACCAGTTCATAGAGGTTGGGGCCGATGCCGTTCGCCCCGCCGGCCTCAAAGGTGTGGCAGGAGACGCATTTCTGATGGACGGCCTGGCCGGCGGCGACGTCGGCCACAGGCAGGACGGTTCCCCAATCGGAAGGAACTTCCGCAGCTGCGGCGCCCTCGCTCTCCTCCACCACGGCGATCGCGTAGCCGGGCTTTTCGGCCGGCTCCGGTGCATAGATTACTGTCGACAGTTCGCGCAGGCCGACGATGGTCAGGGCAGTCGCCAGAACCGCGCCGGCGACTTTGTTGAAGCCAAGTCCGCTCATAGTTGCCCGCCGGCCCTCTTGAAAACCTCGATACGGCAAGAAAGGTGACGGAGAATCGCGAGGGAATCCCCAGCCTTCGCCTTGCGCTGGGCTCTCTGACACGCTACCGGCGCTCGCGCAACCCGGCCTTCGCCCCTTGGCGCCAAGACGCCCGGTCGTCGCCGGTTCGAGCGCCAGTCCGCCAAGTCGCCGCCGCTATTGGGACGCCATGCAGCCGATCGTCATCATCCCCGCCCGCCTTGCCGCCACCCGCCTCTCGGGCAAGCCGCTGGCGGATATCGGCGGCGAGCCCATGATCGTGCGGGTGTGGCGCCAGGCGGTTTGCGCCGATATAGGCGAGGTCGTTGTCGCGGCCGGAGACGCGGACATAGCCGAGGCCGTGACGGCGGCGGGGGGCCGCGCCGTCCTCACCGACCCTGATCTGCCGTCCGGTTCGGACCGCATCCTCGCCGCCCTGCGCCTGGTCGATCCCGAGGCCCGGAACGACGTTGTGATCAATCTGCAGGGCGACATGCCCTTTGTCGCGCCCGCGGTCCTGACCGCCTGCCTGGCGGTGCTCACGGCTCAGCCGGGATGCGACATCGCTACGGTCGTCGCGCCCGAGGCCTCGCCGGCCGACCGAGCCAACCCTGACGTGGTCAAGACCGTGCTCGCCCTGCAGCCGGACGGCGCCAGCGGTCGGGCCCTGTACTTCACCCGCGGCGTCCTTTACGGCGACGGCCCGGTATGGCGTCACATCGGCATCTACGGCTATCGGCGCCAGGCCCTCGAGCGGTTCAACGCCGCCCCTCCGTCCGCCCTGGAGCAGCGCGAGAAGCTGGAGCAACTCAGGGCGCTCGAGCTGGGGATGACCCTGTGGGCGGCGGTCGCGGAGGCCGCGCCGATCTCGGTCGACACCGCCGCGGACCTGGAAGCGGCCCGCGCCCATGCTAGAACCGGCGCATGAGCACGCCGAAGATCGCCTTTCAGGGAGAGCGCGGGGCCAATAGCGACGAGGCCTGCCGCAGCTATTTCCCCGCCTATGAGCCGGCCCCCTATCCCACCTTCGAAGAGGCCTTCGAGTCGGTGAAGTCCGGCGCCTGCGCCCTGGGCATGATCCCGGTCGACAACTCCATCGCCGGCCGGGTGGGGGACGTCCACCACCTGCTGCCGGAATCGGGCCTGAAGATCGTCGGCGAGCGGTTCAAGCCGATCCGCTTCCAGTTGATGGCCAACCCAGGCGTCAAGGTTGAGGACGTGCGCTTGGTCAGCAGTATGCCCATCGCGCTCGGCCAGTGCCGCAAGACCCTGCGGCGTCTAGGGGTGCGCACCGAGGCGGCGGGCGACACCGCAGGCGCCGCCAGAGCCTTGGCGGAGACGCCAGACCCGCATCGCGCTGCGGTCGCCCCGGCTCTGGCCGCCGAGCTGTATGGCCTGAATATCCTGCTGCGCGATATCGAGGACCTTCACACCAACACCACCCGCTTCCTGGTGATGGCCCCGGAAGGCGAGTCTCCGCCGCCGGGGGCGGACTGCGTGACCAGCTTCGTGTTCCGGGTCCGCAACGTCCCGGCCGCGCTCTACAAGGCCATGGGCGGCTTCGCCACCAACGGCGTCAACATGACCAAGCTGGAAAGCTACATGGAGAACGGCGCCTTCACCGCGACCATGTTCTACGCCGAAGTCGATGGGCGGCCTGAGGACGCCGGCGCGGCCCACGCGTTCGAGGAACTGGGCTTCTTCTGCGAGCGGCTGGAGATTCTCGGGGTCTATGAAGCCGATCCGTATCGGCGCAAGCCGCGCGCTATTCAGCCCTGAGCACCGGCTGGGGCCGCTTGGACAGCGCCTGCAAGGCCGCAGCGACGCCGCCCAGAAGGGCCGCGCCGGCCGCTCCGGCGACCAGGGCGGCGACGCCGGCCCAATCGACGCTCCAGTCGGCGCGGAACACCCTGACGACCACCGGCCAGGCCGCCAGCAGGCCTAGACCCACGCCCGTCACGCCGGCGATGAGGCCTACGGCCCCGTATTCGACCCCGTAGGCGGTCAGCACCTGAGCCCGCGAAGCGCCCAGAACCTTGAGCACCGCCGCTTCGCGGGCCCGCGCCTGGGCTCCCGCCGCTATGGCGCCGACCAGGACCAGCAGGCCAGCCAGGGCCGCTATGCCTGCCGCCCCGCGGACCGCCAGGGACAGCTTGTCGAACAGGGCGGTGGCTGATTCCAGCTGTTCTCGCACGCTGATCACATTGACGTCGGGAAAGCTGCCCCCGAGCCGGCGCAGGACCGCGTCTTCCTGCGCCCGATCCGCCTTGGCGATGGCGATGCTGCGCAGGGCCGCTCCCTCCAGCGCGTGCTGGTTGAGGATGAAGTTGAAGCCCGGCCCGAACCCGCCGAAGTTGACCTCCCGCAGCACCGCGATGCGCGCGTCGATCTCGCGGCCCAGCACCGACAGGGTGATCCGGTCGCCCAGTTTGAGCCGCGCCCCCACGGCGGCTTCCTCGCTCATGGCCACCAGGGGCTCGCCGCGGTAGCCCTGCGGCCACCATCGGCCCTGGGTGATCCCCGCGCCCGCCGGCTCGCCGTCGATGACGCTGAAGGTCAGATCGTTGTCGAAGGCCCAGCGGGCGCCGCGGTCGATCTTGCTCATGTCCACCGGCCAGCCATTGAGCCGAACGACCCGTCCGGAGGCCATTGGCATACGCAGATAGCGGTCGGGGCTCAGGTCGCCGAGGGAGGCGGCGACCTCCTGGTCGAAGCCGGCGGCGTCGCCGTAGGGAATCTCGGTGAACACCAGGGACGGCGCCGTTCGCGGAGCGACCTCGCGAATCTGGGCCAGGAGGCTCGACTGGATCAGCACCACCGCAGACAGCAGGGCGACGCCCAAGCCGATGGCGGGTGAGGCGGTGCGGGCGGCCGATCGCGGACCGGCGAGATTGGCAAGTCCTAGACGCGCCGGGCCATGCAGCAAGCCGCGAAGGCGCCCAGCCGCCGAGGCGGCGCCGGCGCCCATTAGCCAAAGGACCATGAAAGCGCCGGCGACCCCGGCGATCATGATCACCGCCACCAGGGCGGACGGCGCAGTCAAGACGGCGATGGCGGCCAAGCCGCAGGCGCAGAGCAGGGCGACGACGACCTCGGGGCCCAAACTCATCCGTCCCGCCAGGGTGCGGCGGAACAGGGAGGCGGGGGAGGTGGTGCGCGCCCGGGCGAGGGGACCCAGGCTGAAGGCCGCTGCGGACAGGGCGCCGAACAGGCCAGCCTGAAGAAGCGGCTTTGGATAGACAGCGAACAGCGCCGGGACCGGAAGGCTGTCTCCGGCCAGATAGGCCAGCAGGAAGGGCGCGGCCGCCCCGATCGCCAGGCCGATCGCCACCCCGAGCAGCGCCAGCATGGCGACCTGGATCAGATAGATATTGCGGGTCATCGCGCCGTCCGCCCCCAGGGCCTTGAGCACGGCGATGGAGCCGGTCTTGGTGTCCAGATAGGCCGACACCGCCCCCACCACGCCCAGGCCGCCGGCCAGCAGCGACGAAAGGCCGATAAATCCGAGGAAATATTCCAGCCGGTCGATCAGGTCGCGGACGCCAGGCGCTGCATCGTTGCGGTCGCGGATGCGCAACCTTGCTCCGGGCAGTCCTTTCCGGATGGCCGCTGCCGCCGCCTTGGGCTGGACCCCGGGGCGCAGGGCGATGCGGACGGCGCTGGAGAACCGGGCGCGCCTCTGCAGAAACCCGCCCGCCTCCACGGCAGGCAGGTTGGTCAGAACCCGCGGGCCCAAAGAGAAACCCCGGCTCATCCGGTCCGGCTCGGCCACCAGGACCGCCCGCGCGATGAAGGCGGCGTTGCCCACCATAAAGCTGTCGCCCAGCTGAAGGCCCAGCTTGTCCATCAGCGCCTGTTCGGCGGCGGCGGGCGCGAGGCCTGGCCCGGCGTGCAGCACCGACATCGGCAGGGGCCGGCCGGCGGCGTCCTTCAGCTCGACGGCGCCGGCCAGGGGATACTGGCGGTCCACGCCGCGCAGCTCGACCAGGGTCCTTTGGCCGGCGGGCCCTTCCGCCATGGCGTCGGCCGCCGCCGAATAGGCCAGTCGCCCGGCGCTGGCGAACACCACGCGTTCCCTGGGGGTGAAGGCGCGGCGGGCGGTGACGGCCAGATCGCCCCCGAGAATGTCGCGCGCCTCGGAAGCCAGACCGCGGCGGAAAGCCTCGGCGGTCGAGCCGGCGGCGGCGATAGCGGCCACCCCCAGGGCGAGACAGGCCAGAAAGATGCGAAAGCCGCGCACGCCCGCCCGCATCTCGCGAGCCGCGAATCGCAGGGACAGGGGCCAGCCCATCAGACGATCTTCCCGTTCGCCATCCGCACCTGGCGGTCGGCGCGCGCCGCCAGCGCCGGGTCGTGGGTGACCAGGACCAGGGCGGCCCCCGTCTCGGCGACCAGGTCGAACATCATCTCGGCCACCAGGGCGGCGTTGGCGGCGTCTAGGTTGCCGGTCGGCTCGTCGGCGAACAGCAGCAGCGGCCGCGCCGCCAGGGCCCTGGCCAGGGCCACCCGCTGCTGCTCGCCCCCGGAAAGCTGATGCGGATAATGGGTCAGCCGGGGAGATAGCCCGACCCGGTCCAGCCAAGCCCGGGCGACCGTCATGGCGTCGGCCTGACCGGCGATCTCCAGGGGGGCGGCGACGTTCTCCTCCGCCGTCATGCTGGGCAAAAGATGGAAGGACTGGAAGACCAGTGAGACTCGTCCGCGCCGGAGCCGCGCGCGCCGGTCCTCGCTCAGCGGCCCCAGGTCCTGACCGAACAGGCGCACGACGCCCGAGGTCGGCCGCTCCAGCCCGGCCGCGACGGCGATCAGCGACGACTTGCCCGACCCGGACGGCCCCACGACAGCGAGCCGCTCGCCGGCGGCGACCTCAAGCGAGACTCCGCGCAAGATCTGCACCGGCCCGGCGGCGGAAGGGAGGGTCAGGGCGACGCCGTCCAGGGCGAGCGGCGGAGCTTGCGTCGTCATCAATTTGCCTGGTTGCGATGGGCTTTGAGGGCTCTACATAGGCAGTCAACATGTCCCATACATTTCCGCGCCCCTTAAGCCGCCGGCGGATCTTCGGCGCCCTCGTGATCGGCCTTGCGCCGGTCTGGACCGGCGCGGCGGCGGCGCCCCGCCGTCCGCGCGTCGTAACGCTTCTCGGCGACTCGATCACCGCGGGCTACGGCCTGTCGTCCCGCGCGTCGCTGCCGGCCCAGCTCGAGGCCGAACTGGCCGCCGCGGGAGCCGCCCGCGTGCGGGTACGCGGCGCCGGCGTGTCCGGAGACACTACTGCGGACGGCCTGGCCCGGGTCGACTTCAGCGTTCAGAAGGACACGGACGTCTGTGTGGTGGCCTTGGGGGGCAACGATCTGCTCCAGGGGCGCGACGTGGGCCGAATCCGCGCCAACCTCGACAAGATCGTCAAGCGGTTGAAGGCGCGCGGGGTCACAGTGGTCTTGGCCGGGCTTGAGGCGCCGCCGGTGATCGGCCGCAACTACGCCCGCGATTTCGACGCCATCTTCCCGGCCGTGGCCAAGGCCAATGGGGTGCTCTTGGCCCGCAACCTGTTGGAAGGCGTCGCCCTGGACAGCCGCTACAACCAGCGCGACGGCATTCATCCCAACGCCGCCGGGGTCAGGATCGTCGCCAGGCGTCTGGCGCCGGTGGTGGCCAAGGCCCTTGCCGCGCGGTGATGATCGGGCTGGCCGCGTCTAGACCGCGGCGTAGTCATTGAGCACCCCAAGGGTCACGATCGCGAGGGTCTCCTCGTGGGTCGAGGCCAGCACCACGGGCGGAGCCATGCCGGCGTCCAGGGCCTCCTTCCATCGCGCGGCGCAAAGACACCAGCGGTCGCCGGGCTTCAGCCCGGGGAAATGATACTGCGGCTGCGGCGTGGTCAGGTCGTTGCCGGCGGCAGCCGAATAGGCCAGGAACGCCTCGGTCATCACCGCGCACACCGTATGCAGGCCAAGATCCTCGGGGCCGGTCTCGCAGCAGCCGTTGCGGTAGAAGCCCGTCACCGGGTTGTTGCAGCAAGGCTCGAGCGCTTCGCCCAGGACATTGCCAGCGGTCTCGTCGAAACGCATGGTCATGCGCCACCTTAACCCCTGCCCAGCCCGGGCCAAGAGCCAACCATGACGTTCCGCCTTCGTCGCAGCGCCCTGTATCTGCCCGCCTCAAATCCCCGCGCGATCGACAAGGCCCGCGCCCTGCCTTGCGACGTGGTCATCCTGGACCTCGAAGACGCGGTCGGGCAGAGCGACAAGGCGGCCGCGCGGGGCTTGGCCGTCGCCGCCATCCGGAGCGGAGGGTTTGGGCCCCGCGAACTGGTGGTCCGCTGCAACGCTCTGGATACGCCCTGGGGGCGCGAGGACCTGGCGTCCCTGCGCGCCAATCCGCCAGACGCCGTCCTGGTCCCAAAGATCGCCTCGCCTGACGACCTTGCGGCCTACGCAGCCGCCTCGGGGCCGGGCCTTGGCCTGTGGGTCATGATCGAGACCTGCTCTGCGGTCCTGCGGCTCGACGCCATCGCCGCCGCCGCGCCGGTCCAGGGCCTGGTTCTGGGAGTCAACGACCTGGCCAGGGAGATGCGTTGCCGGAGCGGCCCCGATCGCCTCGCGTTGCAGCCTGCCATGGCCCTGACCGTGACGGCGGCGCGGGCCCATGGAAAAGCTGTCCTGGACGGCGTCTACAATGCCCTGGACGACCCCGAAGGTCTGGAGAGCGAGTGCCGCCAGGCGGCGATGTTCGGGTTCGATGGCAAGACCCTGATCCATCCGGCCCAGATCGCGCCCTGCAACCGGGCGTTCTCGCCCGACGCGGACGAGGTGGCGTGGGCCCGGGCGGTGATCGAGGCCTTCGCTTTGCCGCAAAACGCCGGCGTGGGCGCGCTTCGGATGGGGGGCTTCATGGTGGAGCGCCTGCACCTGGAAGCTGCTCAACGAACCCTGAGCCAGGCGGACGCGCAGGCGGACGCTTGATTCGGCCGCCGGTCCCGGCCAGATATGCGGCGACCGAGCGGAGGGCAGACGGGTCGTGCATAGTCTGATTTCCCTTATGGTGGCGGCGCTGGCGGTCCAGGCTGAGGGCCCCGCTGCGGTCGGCGGCCCCGTGGCGACGGCTCCGCCCATCGCCGAGGATCCCATCGCCGCCCTGGTGAGAGCCGCCGAAGACGACGCCGGACCTGCACCTGACGTCGGCTCGACGCCTTCGACCGCGCCGGATCCGCTCCTGTCGGCGCCCGCCTCGGCGGATGCCGTCGTCCCGCCTTCGCCGCCGGCGCCCGTCCCCGCGGCTGTCGCCGCATCGCCTGCTGTGGCGGCCCCCTCACCCCAGCCCCCCCGCTCGGCGCCGCCGCGAGCCCCGCAGCCCTATGCCCCAGCCGATTCCAGCCTTGGCGAAGACGAGGCGCCCCTGCCTTCGGGCCCGCTGCCCTATGTGTCCCTGCCCCCGGCCTCCAGCGGGCCGGTGCGGCCAATCTATGCCCAGCCCCTGGTCCGCCTGCCGCCCGCGCCTCAGGGCGCGCTGGATGGTGGATGGCTGGTCACCCAAAACGGCGGCGCGGTTCTGTATCAGTTCCAGTTTAATGACGCGGGCGGCGGGTCCGAGATCGACGGCGCATGGCGCGATATGCGCCGGGTCGGATCGCTGGCGGGATCAGGGTTGGTGGGCAGCGTCAGCTACAACGGTTTGGAAGTCACTATCCGGTTTGCCGAGCATGGCGGCGCGCAAGCCTCGGTGATCACTCTGACGCCGGCGCTGGGCGGCTGGTCGGGCGAACTTGCGACACGGGGCCAGAAGGTCCCCGTGATCATGCAACGGTATTGACGCCGCCCAGCAGGTCCGCCGCGGCGGAGCGGGCCTGGGCGATGCGGGCCTCAAGATAGGGCTTGGGTTCGCCGAAGCCCCAGACCGGGCCGGGCCAGGCCGGATCGTCTGGTCGCCGCCCGACCACATGGACGTGAAGCTGAGGGGTGATGTTGCCAAGGGCGCCGACGTTGAGCTTTTCGACGGGCTTGCCCAAGGCCGCGCCGATCGCGCGCACCGCCGCGCCGGCCAGGATTATCTCTTCCATCAGCCGGGCGCGATCGGCGGGCGAAAGGTGCTCGAGTTCCCGGGCGCCGATCCGGCGCGGGACAAGCACGACCCACGGAAACCGGCTGTCGGCCTGGAGTCTGGCCTCGCAAAGCCGCAGGCCGCCCAGGAACTCGGATGTCGAGAGAATAGCGGGATCAACGGCGAACTTCTTGTCCACGGGAGCGGTCGCCTTGCGAGGTGCGCGGGCCGGTCCGCGCGGCGCTGCTCTAGACGGGCGAGACCTTGCCGTCCATGCGCTAATCGCCTCTAGGGCCGGCGGCGCCCGCTTGCGGGTCGGGCGCTGGGGGGCTAGACCGCGCGCCTTGATCCCAATTCGACCGTCACAACTCGGAGACCCAAGCCCATGGCTCGCGCGAAAATAGCCCTGATCGGGGCTGGCATGATCGGTGGCACCCTGGCCCATATCGCGGCGCGCGAAGAGCTGGGCGACGTGATCCTGTTCGACATCGCCGAAGGCACCCCCCAAGGCAAGGCGCTCGACATCAACGAAGCATCGCCCGTGTTCGGCAAGGACGTGACCCTGAAGGGCGCGAACAGCTATGCCGACATCGCCGGCGCGGACGTTTGCATCGTCACCGCCGGGGTGCCGCGCAAGCCAGGCATGAGCCGCGATGACCTGCTGGGCATCAATCTCAAGGTCATGAAGGCGGTCGGCGAGGGCATCAAGCAGTATGCGCCCGGCGCGTTCGTCATCTGCATCACCAACCCGCTCGACGCCATGGTCTGGGCCCTGCAGCAGTTCTCGGGCCTGCCCAAGGAGAAGGTCATCGGCATGGCCGGGGTGCTGGACAGCGCCCGTTTTCGTTTCTTCCTGGCGGAAAAGACCGGCGTGTCGGTCGAGGACATCCATGCCTGGACCCTGGGCGGCCACGGCGACGACATGGTGCCGATGGTGCGCCATTCGACCGTTGGCGGCCTGCCCCTGCCGGCAGCCGTCGCCCAAGGCCTGATGACCCAAGCGGAGCTTGACGCCATCGTCGAGCGCACCCGCAAGGGCGGCGGCGAGATCGTCGCCCTGCTCAAGACGGGCTCGGCCTTCTATGCTCCGGCCGAGAGCGCCATCGCCATGGCGACATCCTATCTGAAGGACAAGAAGCGGGTTCTGCCCTGCGCCGCCTATCTGACCGGACAGTATGGCCTGGACGGCCTCTATGTCGGCGTGCCGGTGGTGATCGGCGCGGGCGGCGTCGAGCGGATCATCGAATTCGAGACCAATGACGAAGAGAAGGCGATGTTCGCCAAGTCGGTGGAATCGGTCAGGGGCCTGATGGAGGCCTGTAAGGGCATCGAAGCGTCTTTGGTCTAGTCGGCCGGTTTGCGCCCGGAGACCCTTGCGCGGGGCCTCGGGCGCACCGATATTAGGAGGGCGTCCAATGGGGGCGCTCTGCAAGGGTTAGACCTTCAAATGAGCGACTATAATCGCAGCCCAGCGCATGCGATCCCGGCCCAGGCCGATATGGCCATGGATGCGGGCCTGCGCAGCTTCATGCTCGGCGTCTACAACAAGGTGGCCCTAGGCCTGCTCGTCTCCGCCGGTCTCGCCTACCTCACCGGCACCTATGCGCCCGTCCGTGACTTGATGTTCAGCGTCGGCGCCAACGGCCGGGTGGGCTACACCCTGCTGGGCATGGTCATCAGCTTCTCGCCGATCGTGCTTCTGTTCGGCAGCATGTTTTTCATGAAGAACCCCACCGCCCGCGGCGCCGGAACCCTGTATTGGGCGGTCGTGGCGGCTATCGGCGCCTCGCTCGGAGTCAACGTACTGCTCTACACGGGCGCTTCGATATTCCAGACCTTCCTGATCACGGCCGCCGCCTTCGGCGCACTGAGCCTGGTCGGATACACCACCAAGAAGGACCTGACCGCGTTCGGCAGCTTCCTGATCATGGGCGTGTTCGGCATCTTGATCGCTTCGGTGGTCAATTTGTTCATGAAGTCGCCGGCTCTTTACCTGGCCATCAACGGCCTGGGCGTGCTGATCTTCGCCGGGCTGATCGCCTACGACACCCAGCGTCTGAAGATGACCTACTACGCCCTGCGCGGGGACGACGCCTCCATGGGGGTCGCGACCAACTACGGCGCGCTGAGCCTCTACATCAACTTCATCAATCTGTTCCAATTCCTGCTCGCCTTCATGGGCGCCCGCCGCTAGCGGATCGGATGTCGAATGAAAGGCCCGGCAGGCGACTGCCGGGCCTTTTTTCATTTGACGACGGCGAAACGTCCCCGTTCGAAGACCTTCAAAACCTGCGCCAGATCATGACCCCGCTTCAGGATCAGCCCGCCTCCGCCGGTGACGGCCCACGCCCCCTGTCGGCGGGCCAGGGCCGGCCGTTTCTCGATGCTGTAGAGCGGCGCTTCAGAGCTGCGCTGGAATACCGAAAAGACGGCGTGATCTTTGAGCCCGTCGATGGCGTAATCGCGCCATTCCCCCGCCGCCACCATGCGGCCGTACAGGCGCAGCAACGCCTCCAGTTCCCGGCGGTCGAAAAAAACCACCGGCGCTGAGGCGTTTTGCGGAGTGGAAGGGTCGGTCACGCATCCAACCTAGGCGCCGTGAGCGCGGACTTCCAGAGTGTGCCATGCAGGACACGCCGCCGGATTTACGGCGGGGATTTCGGCAGGCACCTTGAAATGGCCTTATTTCGGTCCAGCCCCCGCCTCCTTGGGCCCCGATAAAATCAATTGTCGATCGGTTGGAAGCCGCTGGTTCTGGATCCTGAACAGCCCCCCCAGCCCCTCCCGGATCGTGGTTTTTGACCGGTCGACATCTGCCCTCCAAGCCTATCGGCCCGCGCGGTTCCCCCCCACCGCGCGGGCTTTTTCTTTTTGGCTAGGACGCTATAGCAGCGGCTTCGGATTCGGTCTCGGAGGGGGCTCCCAGCACGCGGGCGATTTCGGCAAGAAGCGCGGGCGGGGAAATCGGCTTGGCCACCAGACCGTTCATCCCAGAGCACAGATAGCTGTCGCGTTGGTGGGTCATGGCGTTGGCAGTGAGGGCGACGATTGGCGTCGCCGCCGCCGGCCCGCCCAGGGCGCGGATGCGGCGGGTGGCTTCAAGGCCGTCCATGCCCGGCATCTGGACGTCCATCAGGATCAGATCGAAGCCGCCTCGGGCCGCCGCTTCGACTCCCTCGGCGCCGTCCTGGGCCGTCTCAACGGAGACCCCCATTGATCCCAGCAGCCGGGTGGCGATCAGGCGGTTGGTGGCGTTGTCCTCGACCACCAGAACCCTTAGATTCTGCAGCGGAGCGTCGTCCACGGCGCCGGCGACCGGCGCCTCAACGGGGGGTGCGTGAACCTCCAGCCAGAACGTCGAGCCGACCCCGTCGCGGCTCTCGAACCCGACGTCGCCGCCCATCAATCTGGCCAGTCGGCGCGTGATCGCTAGGCCCAGGCCGGTGCCGCCAAATCGACGAGTGGTGGAGCTGTCGCCCTGCTGGAACTGTCCAAACAGCCGGTCCAGCGCCGCTTCGGGGATTCCGACGCCCGTATCGGCGACTTCGAAGCGCAAGGCGTCGCCCGCCGCTCGGGTCAGTCGGACGTGAACGCCGCCGACCAGGGTGAACTTGGCCGCGTTGCCGACCAGATTGAACAGAGCCTGGCGCAGCCGCGTGGCGTCCACCAACACCCAGCCGATATCCGGCGCCGCCGACACGTCCAGGGTGATGCCCTTGGCCTCGCACTGGGACCGCAACAACGTGGCGACTCCCTCAACCGCCGCCGCCGGGTCGGTGGCGACCGGCGACAGCTCCAGTCGTCCGGCCTCGATCTTGGACAGGTCCAGCACGTCGTCGATCAGGGTGGTCAGCATCCGGCCGCAAGCCAGGGCCTCATCGAGGAGCTGGCCGCCGTCTTCGGAGACAGGCTCATTCTTGAGCAGGTGCAGGACCCCCAGAATGCCGTTCATCGGGGTGCGGATTTCGTGGCTCATGGAAGCAAGGAACGCCGACTTGGCCTCGGCCGCAGCCTGGGCGACCCGTTCGGCCTCTACAAGCGCCAGCTCCTGACGCTTGCGCTCGTCGATATCCTGGATCAGGCCGGTGATGCGCAGGGCGTTGGACGGCCCGGCGTCACGCCGCAGAGACAGCTTCACCCAGCGGACCTCGCCGTCGGGGCGCACGATGCGCAGATCATCGATGCGGCCGCTACGGTCCCCGGTGCGCCAAGCCGCCGCCTCGCCGCGCAATCTGGCGACGTCGTCCGGGTGGACGATCGGCCACGGGATCTGGAACGGCTCGTCATCGATCAAGGGGCGGCCGATGATCTCCGTGGTCTCCGGCGAGCACCAGAAGGTGTGGGCGCCGCGGTCAATCTCAAAGGCCCCCGCCTCTGCCGCGGAAAGGGCCAGTTGAAGCCGGTCCTCGCTGCGCGCCAGGCTGTGCCTGACGGTTTCGCTGCGGACCATCACCGCAAACAGTCCTCCGGCGAGAATGAGGACCACCAGCGAGACCGGCGCGACCGCCTTGGAGAGGAACTCCGTCCCCGGCCGCAGCACAGTCCATTCGAGCGTGGCGAGGGGCCGCTTGTCGTCATCCAAGACCACAAAGCGACCGACCCCCGGGCGCGGCGGGGTAACCCCCGGGGCCAGGTGCAGGTCTTTCAGCAGGTAGCGGTCGGAAAGAAGTTGCAGATAGGTCTGGTCCATCGCCCTGCCGGTCACGATGACGGGGGCGCGGTCGCCCTTGGGCAAGGCGTTGCCGAAGCTGGGTTGGACAAGGCTGACGGTGAGGCCGAAGGGGGTCCCCTCGACCATTGTCGCGGCGGTGAACTGGATCGGATAGGCGATCCTATCCCCGGACTCCGACTTGCCGATGAAGGGCCCGCGCTGGGCCTCCGCCCGCCGCACCGCTCCGACCAAGGGCGCAGCGGCGCGGGCGAAAGCAGCAAACTCCTCGGGGCTTTTGACATGGCCATGCAGCGTTGCGAACTGCACCTTGCCCTGGCTGTCGAGCAGGAAGGTCGCGTGCGAGCCGATCGCCCTAGGGGCGGACGGCTGGGAGGTGAGGTAGACCTGGGCCCACTTGACGTCGAACTGGTTGTCCAGCCGCCGCACCGCCTCGTCCCAGGTCGCCAAAAGGGCGACCCCCTGTTCCAGCTGCCGGAACGAGGTCTGCGAGGCGTTGGTGATCAGCTGTTCGTCGCGCGCTCGGCTTTGCCCGTCGGCGTGGGCGGCCCAGACGTACAGCAGCACGAACAGAGCCGCGGCCATGGCTGCCACGGCGGCCACGAACGGAACAATCAGGCGGTATTGGATCTTGCGGCGTTTCACTCGGGCTTCCCCCGAGCGTAAGCTTCGGCAAGTACTCTTAAAATGAGATTAGCCCGCGAAATTTTCGGAAAGGCTCAACCTCGGGCTGTGATTCGCCCGTAAGGAACAACCTTGTTCTGACCGTCGTGGCCGATATCCGCGCGCCCGAGATAGGCGATTCCCGAACGCCGGCACCAATCCTCGGCGACCTCCTCCTCTGTGCGTTCAAAGTCAGGGTCGTTGGGCGGAATCAGGCTGCAACGGCCCAGTTTGAGGCCTGCGATCCGGCGCATGGCCGGGTTGCTGGTGATGTGCAGGAGGAAACGGTCGATCCTGTACATATGCTCGGACACCTCCTCGAGCATCAGGATATGACCCTCCAGGTCCGGCTGCCAAGGCGTGCCGATCAGGCTGCTGAGGATAGCCATGTTGAAGGCCGCCGTGAGCGCCCCGGAGGAGACCGTCGGCTCCAGGGCCGCAGGGTCGCGGTCCACCAGCCAGGCCAGCGCCCGCGCGGTCGCCGCCTCCCCGTCCTCGCGCAGGGTGTCCTGGGGCATGGGCCCGTGCGCCGCCCCAGGGAAGCCTTGGGCGTAAAGGGCGCCCAGCAGCATTCCGGCGTCGCTGTATCCCAGATAGGTCTTGTCTCGCGCAGAAGGGGTCAGCGACGGCAGCACGGTTTCTATCAGCCGGCCCGAACCGTAGCCGCCGCGGGCGAACCACAGGGCGTCGTAGCCGGGATCGTTGGCGACCTCGACGAAGGCGGCAGCGCGCAAGGCGTCATCGCCGGCGAAATGGCCATGGGACGCGAAACACTGCGGATGGAATTCAATCGTCGGCGGATTTTCGGGGTATAGCCGAATGGAGAGCGCCTCGACCGCCTCGGCCAGGGCGGGCGAGATGCGAGAGGACGGAGCGACCACGCCGATCCGGACTGTATCCCCTGCCAAGGCTGCCTCCCCCGCGCCGAT
>Ga0105047_10007003_pt1 | contig 19060 bp, 14 predicted proteins | sample MAT04_FD_78384 | JGI IMG/M metagenome (GOLD analysis project Ga0105047, IMG submission 78384) | Freshwater microbial communities from Lake Fryxell liftoff mats and glacier meltwater in Antarctica - MAT-04 (megahit assembly) | ecosystem: Environmental > Aquatic > Freshwater > Ice > Liftoff... | reverse complement strand
GCGAACGCGCCGGTGCCGATCGCGCGGCGCCGCGGATCGCCGACCGCGATCCCGAGCGGACGCGCCGCGAGGACGCGCGCGAGCTCGACGCCTTCGCGCGCCGGGCGCAGCTCGAGCTGCAGCGCGCCTACCGCGCGTACGTCGGGGAGCCCGTCGGCGCCGACCGCCAGCGCACCGAGGAGCCACGCGGCGCGCGGCATCGTCGCGGCGCGGCGCAGCGCAGCGACGACGTCGGCGGCGACGAGGCGCTGACCATCGTGCCGACGCAGCGCGCTGCGCAGCGTGATGGCGAACGCGCCCGGCGTGGTCACGCTCGGCACCGGCAGCGACTCCGCCAGCACTGGCACGACCGCGCCGCGCGCGTCGATGGCGTAGAGCGTGTCGAAGATCGCGGCGGCGACGGCTGCGCCGAGCGGATGCGCTTGGCGCGCAGGATCGACGTCTTCGAGCGGCGCCGCGAGCGGCAGCCGCAGCACGCCGCCGAACGCAGGCGGGAGCACGCCGTGCGCTCGGGGAGTCGCCGCGAGCGTCGCAATGGCACACGCGAGCGCACACATCGCCAAGATGCGCGCGGTGAAGCGACGTCGCGCGCGCGGCCCCAGCGTGAAGGTGCGACGGCGCGCGGAGGTGACCGCCGTCATCGCACGATCCACAGCCGCGCAGGCTCGGTCGAGCCCGGTGCCGGCTCTTCCACCGCGAGCAGCTCCTCGAGGCCGTCGTCGTCGAGATCGGCGGACGCGGCGATCCAGATGTCGCCGGCGAGCATCTCGCTCTGCCACACCGCGAGCACCTGCGCCGATTCGCGCACGCGCAACAGCGCGAGTCGATCCCCTTCGCCGCTGAGCCCGGGTCCGCTGGCGAGCAGCTCTGCGATTCCGTCGTCTTCGAGATCGGCGAGCGCGAGCGCAGTGCCGTACGCGACCGCGCCGCCGGGCCGCGCACCGACCCGCACCGCGAGCCGACCGGCGGGCGTCACCACGGCCTCGACGTCGAGCACGCTGCCATCGGCGCGGCGCAGCTTGCGCGCGACGCGCGCGTAGAAACCAGCGAGCGTCAATGGTCCGCTGCGTCGCTGCGCCTGATCGCGCGGTGTACTCGCGCCGAGCGCGCCGAGCCGCGCAGCGAAGTGATCGTGACCAGGCACGGCGAGCGCACACGCGTCGCCGAGCGGATAGAGATTCTGCCCACACGGCGCGATGCTCTCGCTGAGCACCAGCCGCCCATCGACGAGCTGCGCGCGCGTCGGCGCGGCGAGCTCGCTGGTGCGCAGCACGACGCCGTTGCCATCGGCGGTCGCGGTCGCGATGGTGCGCCGCGGGCGCGATGACGCGCGCGGCAGCGTCGCGGGAAAGGGCTGGCTCGCGACAGTCTCGAGCTGCAACCTTCCGCGCGCGCTCGCAGCGAGCCGCAGCACCTCCACGGATTCTGCGCGTGCGAGCACCAGCTCGCTGCGGCCGTCGCCATCGAGGTCCGCTGCGGCGAGCGCGACGTAGCCCCGGCCCGGCAGCGCGAGCGCCCGCGCGACGACCGTGTCCTCCGTCACCTGCGGCAGCGCGCCCACGTAGAGCCGGAGCTCGGCATCGAGTCGCGCGCGCACGAACGGCGAGCCGATGCGCGCAGGCGCTGCGCGAAACAGCGCGCGCCAGCCGCCGCGCGAGGTGCGCCACAGCGCGCCGCGGACGACCAGGTGGTTGCCGCGCGTCTCGAGCACGATGCGCAGCAGCGCTTCGTAGCCGCGCCGTGCGGCGGCGCGCGCGGGCGCGTCGCTCTCGTCGGCCGCGTCGCTCTCGTCGATCGCGACGGCGTCGACCGACTGAAAGCGCGCGTCCGCACGCAGCGCGGTCAGCGTCGGCCCGGTCAGCGCGGCAGCGAGCGCGTCGGCGCGCGGCGCGGCGGCGAGCACGACGCAGGTCTCGACGCGCAGATCGCCGCGCAGCGCTGGCGCAGCGGGCTCCGCGAGCGCCTGCGTCACTTGCGCGACGAGCGTGCTGGCGAGCGCGTCGACCGTGGAGCGCTCGGCGCTCGCGCTCACCGCTGCGACGCCGCCATCTGCCGCGCCGGCGTCTTGCGCGTACGCCGCGCGCGCGCACGTGACCGTCGCGAGCGCGAGCGCCAGCGCGACACCGTGGCGCGTCACGGAGAGGCTCCACCGGCTGCGTTGGGCGCGCCGCCCGCGCGCGGCGCCGTCGGTGCGGTGCCGGCAGGCGCAGAAGGAGCCGGCGCGTTCGACGTCGTGCCGCCCATCTGCTCCATCAGGAACGTGCTCGGATCCGCGACGTCCAGCGGCTGCGCGGTCTCCGTCGGCTGCGTGCCCTCGAGGAACACCTCGTCGATCGCGCCGACCATGCCCTCGTACGCGAGCAGCCCAGTCGCCGGATCGATGCGCGCAGAGGCGACCCCGCTCGGCATCGGGAAGTCGACCGCCGGCCTCCCGCGCAGCACCTCTGCCACGAGATCGATCCACACCGGGAGCGCAGCTTTTGCGCCGCTCTCGCGTCGACCGAGCGGCCGTCGATCGTCGAAGCCGACCCACACGCCGGCGACGAGATCCGGCGTATAGCCGACGAACCACGCGTCGCGCGCGTCGTTGCTGGTGCCGGTCTTGCCAGCGATCGGTCGCTCGAGGCGCCTCGCAGCCACGGCCGTCCCCGACTGCACCACGCTGGTCAGCATGCTCGTCAGCACGTAAGCCTCAGCCGGCGTCATCGCCTCGCGCGCAGCCTCACGCGCGGGCAGCGCGACCTCGCGCCCATCAGGCCCGACGATCTTCGTCAGAAAGCGCGGCGCGACGAAGCGCCCGCCCGCCGCGAACGTCGCGTACGCGTTGACCAGCTCGATCGGCCGCACCTCGCTCGCTCCGAGCGCGAGCGCGAGCGTCGGGTCGAGCGGCGTCGTGAGGCCGAGCTGCTGCGCGAAGGTCACCGCCTCCGTCGGCGTCACCTCTTCCATCACGCGCACCGCCACCAAGTTGATCGACTGCGCCACCGCTTCGCGCACGCGCACCGCGCCCTGATAGCGCCAGGTCTCGTAGTTCTGCGGCTTCCATTGATCGAAGACTTCGGGCGCATCGAGCACGATCGACGCGGGCGTAAAGCGCCGCGAGCGCAGCGCAAGCCCGTACACGATCGGCTTGAACGTCGAGCCCGGCTGCCGCACCGCCTGCGTCGCGCGGTTGAAGCCAGCGCCCGACGACTCGTAGCCGCCGACCACCGCGAGCACGTCGCGGGTGCGCGGATCGATGACCACGACCGCGCCCTCCGGCCCGAGCTCCAGCCGCGCCTCCGCGGCGGCATCGCGCACATCCGCCTCGGCGACGCGCTGCACGGACACGCGCATCCGCGCGCCGCGCTTGGCGAAGCGACTCGGCGGCAGCTTCTCCGGATTGAAACGCCCGAGCAGCTGCACATCCGCCTGCGCGCGATGCCCACCGACGTCGAGCTCGACCGTGCCCGCGGCATCGTCGGTCCCGGTCACCACCGCGTCGTAGGTGTGTCCCGTCTGCAGCGTCGTGATGCGCGGCGGCGAGCGCGGCGCGTTGCGTCGCGGCGGCGCTTCGTACGGAGCGCGCAGCGCGTGCCGTCGATCGAATTGTTCGAGCTGCCCGCGCAGCGCCGCGCGCGCCGCGCGCTGCGTCGCGAGATCCATCGTCGTGTGGATCGTGTAGCCGCCGCCATCCGCCGCCGCATCGCCGACCAGCGCGCGCAGCTCTCGTCGCGCGAGCTGCACGAACTCGGGCGCGCGCTCGCCGTCTTCGCGCAGCGGCGCGAGGCGCGGCGTCGCGTCACGCGCGGCGCGGATCGCCTCGACGGTGAGATCGGGCCAATACTCCGCGCGCTTCTGCTCCAGCTGATCGAGGATGAAGCGCTGCCTCCGCTTCGCCGCCTCGGGATGCGTGCGCGGAGAGAGGCGCGCCGGCTGCTGCGGCACGCCAGCGATGAGCGACGCCTCGGCGAGATCGAGATCGGCGACGTCTTTGCCGAAGTAGTAGCGCGCCGCCTCTTGCACGCCGTAGCGCCCGTGCCCGTAGTTGATCGTGTTGAGGTAGAGGCCGAGGATCTCGTCCTTCGTGTATTCCTGCTCGAGCCGCCGCGCGAGGATCAGCTCTTTGATTTTACGCGGCAGGCTGCGCTCGGAGGTGAGCAGCAGGTTCTTCACGATCTGCTGCGTGATCGTGCTCGTTCCCTGCAGCCGTCGACCCGTGATCAAGTGCCGCCCGAGCGCGCGCACGATGCCCGGATAGTCGAGCCCTTCGTGCCGATAGAAGTCGGCGTCCTCGGCCGCGAGCACGGACAGCACCAGCACCCGCGGCATCCGCGCGATCGGCACCACCGTGCGCCGCTCGGTGAACAGCTCGTCGATCAGCTCGCCGTGGCGATCGAGCACGCGCGTCACCTGCGGCGGGTGATACTCGCGGAGCGCCGCGACCGACGGAAGACCGCGGCCGTAGTACCAGAAGACCGCCGCGAGCGCGCCGATCCCGAGCACCACCGTCAGAAGCGTCGTCCACGCGATGCGCCGCAGCCAGCGCCGCCACGCGGCCTCTTTCGCCTTCGGCGCGCGCACGACCGCCACCGGCCTGCGGCCCTTCATCGACGAGCTGGAATCGCGTCTCTCGGCAGCCATCTTCAGCGTCTCGTGCGTGCGCGCCGCATCTTGGACGCGGGGATGACGAATGGCGAATATGCGTCGCCTGCGCGCGCGGCGAGCGCAGGCCTCACGCTCCAGGCAACGTTCGGCGAGGGCGCGTCGATTCCTGCACCGACAGCCTCGTTCGACGCTGCCGTATGGGCGAGCGTCTCAGCCGGCAGCGGCCATGCGCCGCACGTGCTCGTGCACGATCTGCTCGGCGTGATCGATCGACTGCAGCAAAAAGCGCGCGCGCAGCTGCTCGCAGTCGCCCTCGTCGAGATCCCCGACGACGCCCGCGAGCGCCGCACTCAGCGTGATCGCAGCAGCCACGCTCACGTTCAGCGACTCGACGAAGCCGCGCATCGGGATCCGATACGCACCATCGGCGCGCGCGCGCATCGCCGCGCTCACGCCGGCGTGCTCGTTGCCGAAGACGACCGCCACGCGCCCAAGCGCGGCGAGCCCCGCCGGCTCGATCTCGCCGTCCATCGCCGCCACCAACACGCGATAGCCGCGCGCATGCAGCGCGTCGACGCACCCATCCGTGCTCGCGTGGCACACCAGATCGAGCCAGCGCTCGCTACCCTTCGCGACGCGCGTCGAGGCGACGAAGCGCTCCGCCGTCTCGACGACGTGCACCTCTTGCGCGCCGAACGCATCCGCGCTGCGTAGCACCGCCGCCGTGTTGTGCGGATCACTGAGCCGCTCGAGCACCGGAATGACCCGCCGCGTGCGCCCCGCGATCACCGACTCGATACGCGCCTTACGCTCGTCCGTCGCAAAGCGCGCGAGCGCGTCGATCACGATCGCCGCGCTCGCCGGCAGCGGCGCACGCTGCGTGTGCGCCGTCAGCGTCGCGACCTCTGGGTTCTCTCTGCGCATCGGCGCGCTGTCATACGCCGCGCGGGGCGGGCGTCAACGGCCTCCCCCAGCCCCTCGTTCGTTGCGCTCCGGCGCGGGAGCGCCTATTCCTCGCCAGCCGCGCTCGCCGGAGTGTCGCGCTCCTCGAGGCAGCCGACGCGGCGGAAGACGTACGGCGTGTTGATGTCGTACGCACCATCGTTGTTCACCGACTGGAACTCTTGGCGCATGGTGTCGATGGTGCCGCTGAAGTTGTCGGGGGCGTAGCCGGCACTGGTCGCGAAGAGCTGCGGGCAATGATCCGTCACCAGTCGATGCGTGCGCGAGCCGAACGTGATCTGCTCGCCGCGGACATGGCCGTGCGCGACCATCGCGTGCGTCTTGTCGAGCGTGCCGACGCTGCAGCGCGGTGGCACGCGATCGGACGGGGTGCCGTTCCAGATGCGCGAGCGGATGGACCCAGTGAGTCCGTCGGCGCCGTCGCGACGGATGAGCAGGGTGAAGCGCACCCACTGGCCGCCGAGCACGGGCGAATATTTGAGCGCGCGCCACACGCCGCTGACTGGATCGTCGCAGGTGGTCGCCGCGGGGAGCAGCGCGCGCTGGCCCTCGACGCTGGTCGGCATGAAGCCGGCGCTGCCGAGGATGAGCGCGCGCACGGCGGCCGCGCCGCGCGCACGGCCGCCGCTGGTCTCGGCTGCGTCGGTGCCCATCGCGCGTAGTCCGTTTTGCGCGGCGCTGGGCGTCGCGTTCGGCGATGTGGCGGTGTTGGGGCGCGCGACTTCGGGCTGCGTGGTGTCGGGCGGCTGCGTGTCGCGGCGCGTCTGTGCGGCGTCGTCGTCGACGGTCCGGACTGGGCTGTCGGCCACCGTGAGCGAGCGCGGCGGCGCGACGCGCGGCACGGCAGGGCGCGGCGCTTCGACGGCTTCTGGCGTCGACGTCGCGGCGGGCGTGGGTGCCGTCGCCGCGGATGGTGGGCTCGGCGCGACGGCCGGCTGCAGCTGCGCATCGCGCGCGCCCTCGACGGTGATGTCCATCGTCACGCCGCCTGCGCCGCTGTTGCCGTCTTCGCCGCCGGCGTTCGGCTGCCCGCCGAACTGCACGAACATCAGCGCGGTGCCGAAGTGCACGACCAGCGACACGGCGAGCGCAGCCGCGAGCCCGACGCCGATCGCGTCGCGGTTCGTCGTGCCCCGGCTCTCCGCGCGCTCAGCCACGTGCGCAGTGTGAACCGCGAGCGGGGCTCTGCCATGGCTCGCGTCGTGAGTATTCCGCCGTGTCGCGCTCCGCTGTCTCGCGCCTACTTCGTCGCCGCGCCGCGCTCGAGTGCGTCGCGTACCTGCTCGCTCATCTCGCGCGTCGCCCCGAGCGCAGCGTCGCGCGACGCCGCGATGGTGGTGACCCAGCGTCCGACGATCGGGTGCCGCGAGCGCAAGCGCACGCGCACGTAGCCCGGATAGCGCGAAGGCAGGCCCCACGGGCTCAGCCCGACGCGCGCGCCCTCGAGCTCCGCCCACGCGATCGGCACGCTGCTGCCGAACATCGTGCGCACCACGAGGCCAGTCGACGTGACGAACAGGCGACCTTGGTGACGCTGCTGCAGGCGCACGCCGACGATGATCAGCGCGGTGCCCGCGGCGAGCAGCCACGGCAGCGCGTCGCCGCGGCCGCTGCCACGCGTGGCGATGTAGAGCGAGAGCGCGCCGGTGAGCGCGAGCGGCAGCGTCGAGATCAGCGCGACCATCCGGCTGCGCGAGACCAGCCGCTCGTCGCTGAGCTCACGCCCGGGGAGCGCATGCGATGCGCGCGCAGTGGCGGAAGACGGCGCGTCGGGCGGCACGGCGCGCATCGTTGCGCGCAGGTCTGCGCGCGGCAAGAGGAGCGCCGGGGCAACGCCGCGCAGGTGTGATAAGACTTCCGCCCGCCATCCAAGGAGAAGCGCTCACCATGACGAATCCGACCGCGACGTTCGAGACCAGCCTCGGCAACTTCACCGTCGAGCTCTATCTCGACAAGATGCCGATCACCGCGAAGAATTTCCTCGATCTCGCGAAGAGCGGCTTCTACGACGGCCTGCACTTTCACCGCGTGATCAACGGCTTCATGCTGCAGTTCGGCTGCCCGCACTCGAAGGATCCGAACAGCGGCCGCGCTGGCACCGGCGGCCCGCCGCACGGCACGATCAAGGACGAGCACCCCGCCGAGCACAAGCTCAGCAACAAGCCGATGACGCTGTCGATGGCGAACACCGGCCAGCCGAACAGCGGCGGCTCGCAGTTCTTCATCAACACCGTCGACAACGGCCGCCTCGACTGGTTCTCGCCGGGTCCGTCGCGTCACCCGGTGTTCGGCCGCATCACGGCCGGCGAAGACGTCATCAAGAAGATCGAGACGACGCCGACCAACCACAGCGATCGCCCGGTGACCGCAGTGCAGGTGAAGCACATCGAGGTCACCGGCTACTGATCGCGCGCGCGCAGATCGCAGATCACAGTCCGGCGAGCGAGAGAGCTCGTCCGACTGGGTCGGCGATTGGCGCCGCGATCGCACCCGTGGTCGAGGTGCGCGAAGGCCTCATGATGCGTCGAGATCCGCGGTGAGAAACACCATCGTCAAATCCGCGCCGAACCGCACGCCTGCCGCGGCTTCGCTGAAGCGAGCCCCGATGCAACGGCTCGCTGCGACGTCGTAGGTGGGCGCGTCGATGGGACCAAAATCGCTGAGCGCGCCGGAGTCGTCGAATTGCAGGTACACGCGCGCGCGCGTCGGGCGCCCCGCGACGCGGCAGCGCTCGAAGCGGCGTAGGTCGCTCTGGATGACGGCGCGGACGGTCGCGAAGTCGACAGCGTCCTCGTCGCCCATTGGATCGGCGAAGTGCACTCCCAGCCCTGGCGGCATGAGCGGCGCGCTGGCACCCGGCACCGCTTCTGGGACCGCAGCCGTCGACTCAGCGGCGCGCGGGGCAGCGCCCGTCGGATGGCGCACCGGCGCGAGCGATACACCGCTTGGCGCGTCTGCTGCTCCGCCGCGCGCAACCGCTCCGCGCCCATACACGACGGCGCCACCCACCACGACCGCGCCCGACAACGCGAGCGCGAGGACCAAGAGCGCGCCCGCTGCGAGCACCAGCGAAGACGCCTGGCGAGGCGGTCTCGTCGGCGCGGCCACGCTCTCGCGCTCAGCCTCGCGCGGCGGGCCGCCGCCGTTCGGGCGCTCCGATGGACGCGCTGGGCCTTTCGTCGTCGGAATCGTCTCGATCACAGGGGCGCTCGGTGGCCGTCCGGCTCGCAGGAAGGTCTCCGTGACCGCGAGCGCGGGCAGCGAGCGCGTGACCGCGTGCGAGTCCGGCATCGAGTCGAGCAGCGCGCGCGCGAACGCACCAGCGTCCTGAAAGCGCTGTGCCGGATCGATCGACAGCGCGATCGCGATCACCTCGACCAGCAGCGGCGGCAGCCGGCCGAGCTGCGATGTCGCGCGCGTCGCCGCGACACCGCGCGTGATCAGTCCAACCCACTCACCGACCGACACGTTGCCGTACGGCCGCTCGCACGTGAGCATCGCGTAGAGCGTCACGCCGACGGCGTAGAGATCCGCGCGCGCATCGGCGCGCTTCGAGTCGGTCACTTGCTCGGGCGCCATGAAGTGCGGCGTACCGAGCTGCGCGCCGGTGCGCGTGAGGCGCTGATTCTGCTTCGACACCATCATGCGCCCGATGCCGAAGTCGAGGATCTTCACCAGCGACTTCGGCGCGTCGGGATCGTCGGTGAGGAACACGTTGGCCGGCTTGATGTCGCGGTGGATCACGCCGGCCGCGTGCGCGACCGCGAGCCCATCGAGCATCTGAATGGCGATGTCGACGGCACGCTCCGGCGGCATCGGTCCGCCGCGCATCTCGTTCGCGAGCGTCTGTCCCTCGAGCATCTCGAGCGCGACGTACACCGACTTGTCGCTGAACGACGCCTCGAGCACCCGTACGATGTGCGGATTGCCCGCGCGCACCGTGACCTCCGCCTCGGTGATGAAGCGAACGAGCATCTCGCGCTCGGTCACGAGCTCCGGGTGCAGCAGCTTCAGCGCGACGGTCGCGCCGGTGCGCGTGTCCTCCGCGACGTGCACGGCGCCAAAGCCGCCCGCGCCGAGCAGCTGACCGACGCGATAGTGCCCGACGATCGAGCCGAACGGTCCCTCGCGCACCGAGCGCTTCGTGCGCGGGCAGTTGAGCTCGTTGGCGAAGTGCCGATCGCCACATCCCATGCACTGCGCCGCATCCACCACCGCGGCATCGTACACGACTCGCGCAGGGGTCACTTCGGCGCGTCGCCAGCAGCGCCATCGTCGTCGTCGTCGTCGAGCGCCTGCGCCGCGAGGTCCGCCGACTGCGCGAGGTCCGCCGACTGCGCGCGTTCCGCTGACTGCACGATGTCCTCCATGCGCAGCGAGCGCGCCCGCCGCGCCCTGCGTGCACCGAGCTCCACGCCGATCGCCGCGAGACCGAGCGAGTTGGCGACGGCCAGCACCGTGCCGTGCCCGCAGAACGGATCGACGACGGTGCGCGTCGCCGTGTAGTGCAGCACTGCGTGGCAAGCGGCGCGGCACGCCTCGACGCCCATCCCGCGCGTCCATGTCGTGGCGCCTGCGCTCGGCAGGACATCGGCGCTCGCGTCGCCGAGCGCGAGCCGCGCGCCCTGCACCGCACCGCCTGGCGCCCATGCGACCAGGTGCGAATACGCAGGCAGTCCGCGCGTCACCGCGCCGGCCTCCGCGCGCAGCACGATCTTGTGAAACACCAGCGTCGCCCCTGCGCGCTCCGCTCCGCGAGCGACCAGCTGCGCCTTGTCGATCCAGCGGCCCTGCGCCTTCACGTCGGTCTGATAGAAGATGGCGAGCCCGCCGATCGGCACGCGCGACACGACCAGCTCTGCCGCTGCGACGAACCAGTCGGCCCACTCGGCGTGCGGCAGGCTCGGCAGCTCGGACATGTCCGGCAGCGAGGTGATCACCGACGCATCGCTGAGCTCCGCGCGCGCCCTGAGCCACGCGAGCGCGTCCGCCTGAAACACGACGCGGCTCGGCATCGGCGCCGCGCGCGGCAGTGGGTCAGCGGGTCCGCTCATCGCACGTGGACCCAGTCGAGGCGCGTCACCGTCACGTTGTCGCCCGACGTCGGATCGACCGCAAGGGGACCGAGAAATAGGCCGCGCGCACTATCCTGACATTATGCTGTCAGCGGGCTCAAGCACGGTCATCGAGTCACTCGAACGCGGCTCTCGTGGACCGACGATCCCACGCGCTTGCGCGCATCAGCCGGTGCGATCGACCTGGGTGAAGCGTTGCCCGAGCGCGAGCGTCACGTCGCCGAGGCCCTCGCCCTTGAACTCGTCGGCCCACAGGACCTTTCCGTCGTGCAGCGCGTGGCAGCGCACCTCGCCGCCGCCAGCGACGTGCACGTACGGCGGCGCGACGAGCAATCCGTCGACGGCCTTCACGTCGTGACGCCACACCACTGCCCCCGTCTCGGTCGCGATCAGCGCGAGCACGCCGATGGTCCGCACGATGACGGCGGTGTCGTTCACCGGCGCGAGGCGCACTGTCGACTGCGTGCCGAAGTCGACGCGCCAGCGCCGTGCGCCGGTGTGCGGATCGAGCCCGAAGACGCGCCCGCCGAAGGCGACGATGAGCGGCATCGGGCTTGCCGGCGCGTCGCGATAAGCCGCATTGCTCATCCGAATCTCCCGGTGATGTAGTCCTCGGTCTGACGCTTGCGCGGCGAGGTGAAGATCTGCTCGGTGTCGCCGTGCTCGACCAGCTCGCCTAGGTAGAAGAACGCCGTCGTGTCGCTCACCCGCGCGGCCTGCTGCATCGAGTGCGTGACGATGATGATGGTGTAGTGCTCGCGCAGCTCGCGAATCAGCTGCTCGATCCGCGCCGTCGCGATCGGATCGAGCGCCGAGGCGGGCTCGTCCATCAGGATTACCTCCGGGCGAATCGCGAGCGCGCGCGCGATGCACAGGCGCTGCTGCTGACCGCCCGAGAGCGAGAGCGCGGACTCGCCGAGTCGATCTTTCACCTCGTCCCACAGCGCCGCGCTGCGCAGGGATTCTTCGACGCGCGCGGCGATCGCCGCCTTACCCTTCATGTCGGCGATGCGTAGGCCGTACGCGACGTTGTCGAACACCGACATCGGGAACGGATTGGAGCGCTGGAACACCATGCCGACGCGGCGGCGGACCTCGACGACGTCGACGTTGCGCGCGTAGATGTCCTCGCCGTCGAGCGCGATGCGGCCGGTCACCTTGGCGCCGTCGATGATGTCGTTCATCCGGTTCAGCGAGCGCAAGAAGCTCGACTTGCCGCAGCCGGACGGGCCGATCAGCGCCGTCACCCGGCGCGCGGCGAGGTCGAGCGAGACGTCGTTGACGGCGAGCTTCGTGCCGTAGCGCACGAACACGTTTTCGCAGACGATCTTCGTCGCCGTTGGCGCGCGATCGACATCGGAGCGCGGCGGAATCGAGCGCGAAATACTGGGTGTCGACGTGCTCATATCAGGCCTTCAGCCCAGCGCGTGAGCGACTGCGGATCACGACCGCGACGAGGTTCAGTGAGAAGCTCACGGTGAGGAGCACGAGGACCGTCCCGAACAGGACCGGCCGCGCCGCGTCGACGTTCGGCGACTGTGTTGCGAGTGCATACACGTGATAGCCGAGGTGCATGAACATGTCGCGCAGATCGGTCGGCAGATACGGCAGGAAGTTCGCCGCGCCGGTGAAGATGATCGGCGCGACCTCGCCCGCGCCGCGGCTCACCGCGAGCACGACGCCGGTGAGGATTCCGCCGCGCGCGTTGGGCAACACGACGGTGAGGATCGACTGAAAGCGCGTGGCGCCGAGCGCGAGCGCGGCCTCCCGCAGATCGAGCGGGACCGCGCGCAGCGCTTCTTCTGTGGTGACGATGACGACCGGCAGCGTCAGCACCGCGAGCGTGAGCGACGACCAGAGCACGGCCGGCTTGCCCCACACCGGCTCGCTCGCGCCGATCACGCCGTCGAGGCCGCGGCCGATGAACAGCACGAAGAAGCCGAGGCCGAACAGGCCAAAGACGATCGACGGCACGCCCGCGAGGTTCTGCACGGCAGCGCGCACGGTCCCGGCGAGGCGCGAGTGCGGCGGCGCGTATTCGGTCAGATAGATCGCCGTCGCGACGCCCACCGGCACGACCGCGATCGTCATCAGCAGCGTGAGCACCACGGTGCCGTAGATCGCCGGCAAGATGCCGCCACCGGTCATGTCGCTGGTCGGCTCACTGGTGAGGAATTCGGCGGAGATGCTCGGTGCGCCCTCCCACAGCACGACACCAATGATGATGCCGAGCATGCCGAGCACGAGCAGCGTCGCGAGCCCCGTCGCGGTGAACAAGACCCAGTCGCGCCCGGTGTACTTCATGGGCCCGCCGCCGTGAGCTTGCGGTGGAGTCGCGCGACGACCGCGACGCCGATCCGGTTGAGCACGAACGTCACGCAGAAGAGCATCACGCCGAGCATGAACAACACGCGCCAGTGCGCGTCGCCCTGCGAGACCTCACCGAGCTCCGCGGCGATCGTCGCGGTCACCGTGCGTGCGCTGCTCGTCGGATCGAAAGGCACCATCACCGCGGCGTTGCCCGACGCCATCAGCACGACCATCGTCTCGCCGATAGCGCGTCCGAAGCCGAGGATCACCGCCGCGGCGATCCCGGGGAGCGCTGCGGGGAGCACCACCCGCAGCGTCGTCTGCCAGCCGCGCGCACCGAGCGCGAGCGACGCTTCTTTCAGCTCCCGCGGCACCGCGTCGAGCGCGTCCTCGCTGATGGTGAAGATCACCGGGATGACGGCGAGCGCGAGCCCCATCGACGCGACCAGCGCGTTCAGTCGATAGGGCAGGCCGAGCGTGTCTTGCACCCACGTGGCGAGCAGCATCAGCGCGAAGAAGCCGAGCACGACCGAGGGCACGCCGGCGAGCAGCTCGATCGCCGGCTTCACGATCTCGCGGACGCGCCGCGGCGCGTATTGCGAGACGAAGATCGCGCTGCCAATCGCCAGCGGCACCGCGAAGAACAGAGCGAGCACCGTGACCTTCAGCGTGCCGACGAACAGCGGCACGATGTTCATCTTCGCGACCGAGCCGACCGGCTGCCACACGTAGACCGGCGCGTCGTAGTTGGCCCACTGCCGCGGCGAGAACAGATCGGCGAGGTGGAGGCTCGAATCTTCCCACAGGATCGGGATGGCCTCGCGCAGCACGAACGCGAAGATGAGCACGATGGCGAGCACGGCAGTCAACGCCATCACGCGCACAGCCAGCTCGCCGAAGCGATGCCACGCGGGCCCGTGGCGTCGGCGCCGCGTGAGGCTGCGCGAGTCGTCGCTGCCGCTCGCGTCGCTGCCGCTCGCGACCGTGCCGCTCGCGACCGTGCCGCTCGCGACCGTGCCGCTCGCGATCGCGCGCAGTTCGTCGGGAGGGGGCGCGCTGGCGTCCGTCGAGTGCGTCTCGCTCATGTGCAGCGTGTGTGACTCATGGCGCGTGCGCGGCTCAGGCTCCGCCGCGCGGGACGGGGAAATAGCCGACCGGCTCGACCAGCGCTTGGCCCTCGGGCGAGGTGACCCACTCGAGGAATTCCTTCGCGGTGCCGGCCGGCTCGCCCGCGGTGTACATGAACAGAAAGCGCGCCAACGGATAGGCGCCGCTCGTCGCCGTCGCGAGCGTCGGTTCGATCGGCGTGCCGGCGCTGCCGACCAGCGCGACCGGGCGGACACCGGTCGCGAACGCGATGCCGCCGTAGCCGATGCCGCCGGGGTCGCGGCTCACTGCGTTGATGACGGCGGCGGTGCCGGGCAGCGTCTGTGCGTGTGTCGCGAAGTCTGCGTCCGCGAGCACGTGCTCCTTGAAGTAGACGTAGGTGCCGGAGTTGTTCTCGCGGCTGTAGAGGATGATCTGGCGATCGGCGCCGCCGACGTCTCTCCAGTTCGTCACTTGTCCGCGATAGATGCTCGCGAGCTGAGCAATTGTGAGCTGCTGCAGCGGATTCGATACGTGCACGTAGATGGCGACGGCGTCGAGCGCGACGCGCGTCTCGTGGGCATCGGCGTGGCGCTGGGTGCGCACGCGCGCCTTCTCGTCGTCTTTCATGGCGCGGCTCGCGTCGGCGATCGTCGTCGTGCCGTTGACGAGCGCCGCGATGCCAGTGCCGCTGCCGCCGCCGGAGACTTGAATCGTCGTGCCCGGATGCGCGCGCATGTAGGCCTCGGCGAAGCGCTGCGCGAGGATGACCATCGTGTCGGACCCGGCGATGGTCAGCGTGCTCGGCTCACCCGCACTTGCGCCGCCCGCACCGCTGCGGTGTCCGCCGCTGCACGCACCGACCAGCACCGACGCGAAGAACAGCGCGGCGCACAGCGCAGAGGCGAGCGTTCGTGGCGCGGATGAGCGTGCGTCGTGCGGCATGGTTTCCTACGCGCTCCGAAGGTGGGCGCGATGTGTGACGATCGTGTGAACGGAGAGCAACGAGCGAGGAGCGGGTGTGTGGATGGCGCTTCCCGGAGCAGCTCAGAGCAGCTCAGAACTGCATCTGCCCTTGGACGCGCACCTGATGGCGACCGCCCTCGAAGCTGTCGCCGAACAGGTAGAAGTAGTCGGCCTGCAGCTTCAGCGAGTGCCGCTCGAAGTACCAGCCGACCGCGCCGCCGAGCTCGCGTGCGCGCGCCAGCGCGGGGTCGGAGCCGGAGCGCGGCCGCAGATCGCCGTACCGCGCCGCGAGCTCGAGCCCAAACGGGAAGTAGTAGCCGCCTTGTACGAAGTAGCCCCACGCGGCGCGCGCGTATTCGGTCAGCGTCGTGCCATCGAGCTGCATCGCGCTCAGCGAGCGAACTGGCGCGTCGCGCCAGATCCACTCGGCTTGCAGCGAGAACCCTGCCCATTTGAAGATCAGATCGGCCTCGAGGTGTCGGTAGTCGAAGCCGCCGAGCGTGTAGGTCGCGCCCGTGGTGCTGCGCTCGCGCACGCTGTTCTTGTTGAGAGCCGCGCCGAACGCAATCTGCAGCCGCGGTGTCGACAGCCGGTCGTGGTCCGACTCGCTGTACGACTCGAACTTGCCGAACGGCGAGAACTCGACGCGCGCCACCCACAGCAGACCGCTACGCGTCGACAGCCGGTTCCGCCCGTCGCCGCCGAACATACCGAGCTGATAGCCGAGGCGATCACCGAGCCCGAGCAGGTTCTTCGAATACGCGTAGATGCCGACGTCGCGATCGAGCGTCAGCTCGTCCTGCACGATGGAGCGATCGGCGAACTGCAGCGACGACGACGAGATCACGCGCTGCCGATTGAACGGCACTTTGCCTTGCCCGACGCGCAGCGCGAAGTCGCGCAGCGGCGCGTAGCTCACCCACGCATCGCGCAGTGGCAAGCGCAGATCCGCCTCCGTGTCGCGGTTGGCGAAGCCGAGCTGCAGGTAGAACGTCAGCTCCGGCACGATGAAGTGCCCAGCGAATGCGAGGCGCACGCGCCGCGCCTGAAACTCGGTGCTCGCCGCTTCCTCGTCGCCGGCCGCGTCGCTGATCGTGCCGCGCAGCTGAATGCGACCCTTCAGCGTCAGCGCGTAGAGCCCGTCTGCGGAGCGCAGCGTCACGCCCTCGCCGACGACGTAGCGCGCCGTCACAGGCGAGCCCGGCTCCTCTTCTTCGACCTCGCCTGGCGGCGCCGCGGCGGCTTCTGCGTCCGCGGTCGCAGGGGAGTCGGCCCCGGTGCCGGCGGGCGCGTCTGCGAGCGACACGTCGGTGTCGGCCTCTCGTGTGTCCGCCGTCGGCGTAGAGGACGGGTCGACCGTGGCGTCTTGCGCGGTGGCGGTGGCGACCTGCGTCGCGAATGCGAGCGCGACGACGAGAGACGCAGCGAGCGGTCGGTTCATGGGGGCGGAATCTCTGCGCCTCATGTGTCGGTTGCGTGTCGGAAATGGAGCAAGTCGAACAACTGTGACGTGCGAGCATCGTGAGTGACCGCACGGGGTCGACCGCGCGGCGCCGCGTCACACGCCGTCCGCGAGTCCCGCGCGGATCCGATTCGGTGTAGCGTGGGCCACGAGGTGCGCGTGAAACGTCGACTGGCGATCGCTGTGGGCCTTCTTCTCTCGCTGGCGAGCGCGGCCTGCGGTGACGATGACGCTGGCAATACTCCGGACTCCGGCACCGACGCGGGGCCAGCGTGCGGAGCGCCCGAGGCGTTCACGATGGGCTCCGCGACCGGTCATCCAACGCCGCTCGGAGCCGCGCCCGGTGAGGTTCGTGCCGGCCGTGTGACAGCCGCGGATCTGCCGCCCGATCCCGCGGACCTCGCGACCTGGACCGCCGGCGACTACGTGCTCGCCAACGATCGCGTGGCGCTGGTCGTGTCGCAGCTCGGCCGCTTCGAGGTCTACGACCCGTATGCGGGCCGGGTGCGCGGGCTCGCGCGCGTGGAAGGTACGCGGCTGGTGCAGCCCGCCGACTTCAACGTCGCGCTGCTCGGTCTCGGGCGCTTCGTCGTCGCGACCGATGCGATCAGCGTGCTCAACGACGGCAGCGACGGCGAGGCCGCGGTGGTGCGCGCGACTGGTCCGCTGGTGGCGATCGAGGCCGTCGGCGACGTGTTGTCCGCGCTTCTGCCAGGGCGTCTCACCGGGCTCTCGGCCGCGCTCGACTACGTGCTCGCGCCGGGATCGGATGCGATCGACGTGCGTATCCGCGTGCGCACCGGCCCGTCGAGCGCGGCGACCAACAACGCGACGATCGCGTTCTTTCAGTCGTTTCGCATGCTCGGCTGGAACGAGGCGTTCGGCTTCGAGCCGGTCGGCACCGCGCCGCAGCGCTTCATCGCGTTCGAAGATCCGGACGCGACCAGCTACGCGTGGCTCGCGCCGCGCAACGACGACGACACCGCCGGCGAGCTGCGGCCGCTGCTGTCCACCAGCGGCTTCGACTTCTTCAAAGTGCCGATCGCGTTGGCACCCGCGTGCAGCGAGCAGACCTTCGCGCTCGGCAGCTTCGTCATCGGCGATGGCGTCGGGCTCAACGGCGTGCAGCGCGTCCTCGCGCGTGCGCTCGGCGACACCACCGTGCGCGTCAGCGGCGTGCTCAGCAGCGCCGATCCGCTGGCCATCGCTGGTGCGCGCGTGCACCTGACCGACGCGACCGGCGAGCGACACTTCACCCGCGCGCTGGTCGACAGCAGCGGCACCTTCGAGCTCGATGTGCCCGCCGCCGCGACGCACGCCTGGGTGTGGCGCGAGGGCGCGCCGCTCGAGGGCCCGTTTCCGATCACCGCAGGCGCACCGCTGTCGATCCCGCTCGCGGCGCTCGCGACGGTGCGCGTCACCGTGCGTGACGCGACGACCGCGGCGCCGCTGCCTGCGCGCGTGCAGCTCTTCGCGATGTCGGGACCGCCGATGGAGGCGCCGCCCAACTTCGGCGAGCGCTCGCTCGAGCGTGGCCGGACGCGCCTCGAGTTCAGCGGCGCGAGCGGCGTCGTCGAGATGCGCGTCGCGCCCGGCACGTACCGGCTGGTCGTCTCGCGCGGCTGGGAGCTCGAGCGCGATGACCGAATGATCGACGTGAGCGCGGGAGTCGTCACCGAGATCACCTCGAGCCTGGTGCGCGCGTTCGACACGATGGGCACAATGTGTGCGGACTATCACATTCATACGCATCGCTCGGTCGACAGCGCCGACACCGGCGCGGCGAAGGCGGCCGCGCTCATCGCCGATGGCCTCGAGATCGCGATTCGCTCCGAGCACGAGTGGGTGAGCGACTTTCAGCCCGTCATCGAGGCGCTCGGCCTCGCCGACTTCGCCATTGGACTCGGCGGCGAAGAGCTCACGACGTTTACCTACGGACACTTCGGCGTGTTCCCGCTCGAGCCTGATCCCGCGCTCCCGAGCGCAGGCGCCGTGACTTGGTACGGACGGCTCGCGCCCGAGGTGTTCGACGAGGTGCGTGCACGTGCCGAGGCGCCGCTGCTGATCATCAATCACCCACGCGCGGGCGGCCTCAAGCAGGGCTATTTCACCGAGACTGGCTACAACGCGGTCACCGGCATGATCGAACATCCGGAGAACTGGGACGAGAGCTTCGACGTCGTCGAGGTGATCAACTCTGGCGACTTCGAGAGCAACCGCGACGGCACCGTGCAGGACTGGTTCTCGCTGCTGCGCTCGGGCCGCCGCGTGATGATGGTCGGCTCCTCCGACAGCCATCGCCTCACCAACGACGCCGTCGGCTATCCGCGCACCTGCCTCGCCGTTGGCACCGACGATCCACGCGCGCTCACGCCGAATCGCGTGCGCGACGTGACCCGCGCGGGCGCGTCGTACGTGACGGGCGGCATCTATCTCGAGATCAGCGGCCCGATGGGCATCGGCCCCGGTGGCGAGGCGAGCGGCGTCGGGCCACGCGCGTCGATCGACGTCGTCGTGCGCGCCGCGTCGTTCGTCGACGTCGATCGCCTCGAGGTGTTCGTCGATGGCGTGACCAGCGAGCTCATCCCGATCAGCGCCGCCGACGCCGATC
>Ga0105047_10007001_pt1 | contig 19061 bp, 19 predicted proteins | sample MAT04_FD_78384 | JGI IMG/M metagenome (GOLD analysis project Ga0105047, IMG submission 78384) | Freshwater microbial communities from Lake Fryxell liftoff mats and glacier meltwater in Antarctica - MAT-04 (megahit assembly) | ecosystem: Environmental > Aquatic > Freshwater > Ice > Liftoff... | reverse complement strand
TCTGGCGAGACCACGGACCGTCCAGCGGGCCGCCCGCTCGACGACGCACAAACCACCAGCCGCAAAGGGAGGTGCAGCGTGATGAGCAGCATTCGAACGACGCACAGCAGCCCGAGCAGCCGCTGCAGCTTCATGAGGAGCAGAATGATCAGGGCGATTGATACACCGGCGATGACTACACGACGGCTGAACAGCCCCGCACCTTCCCACGCCATTACAGGAGGCCGAAGCGGAATTCGACGAGGCGCGCAGGCAGGCGAAGGCATACAAGCGGATTGGCGAACCGCAGGAGCGCAGCGGTCGCCGCGTCGAGCACTGATCGTGCGCCGTTGTCCGCACGGCGCGCGCAGAACCGCCGTTGCGCGGGCGAGTTGGATTCGTCGGCTTCATCCGCGCATGCAGGCCGGTGCGTCACCCGGCATGCTCATGATGCGCGGCGTCGTAACCTCTATCGCAGGCGACAGGTGCCCGATGATGCGCGTGCGGCGTGCGGTGATGGCTGTCCTGAAGGCGCACGACAGTCGTCCGGCATACGCTCCGTATTTCACCGGATACAGCGTCACCCGCACCGCGTCGATGTTTATGCCATGACGCCCGCCGACGTTCTGCCATTCGCTCGTTCCGGTCAGCCGCACCCGCGCGGACACGTTCCCGATTCCCGTGTTCATGGCGGTACCGGCATCGTGATGATGAACCTCGGCGGGCCAGCCACCCTCGACGAGGTCGAGCCGTTCCTGCTGCGGCTTTTCGCCGATCGAGAGATAATCCAGCTGCCATTCCAGTCAAAGCTCGGGAAGTTCATCGCGACACGCCGCGCACCAAAGGTGCGAAAGCTCTATGACGCAATTGGCGGCGGCTCACCAATTCTGAACTGGACCGAGGCGCAGGGACGCGCGCTGTGCACGCGCCTCGACGAAGCCTCACCCGAGAGCGCGCCACACCGGTTCTACGTCGCGTTCCGGTACACGACACCGTTCGCCGACGACGCGGTCACGGCCATGAAGGCTGATGGAATCTCACGCGCGATCGCCTTCACGCAGTACCCGCAGTGGTCATGCTCCACGACCGGTTCGAGTCTCAATGACCTGTGGCGTGCACTCGCACGCACGGGGCTGGAGGACGCCTTCACCTGGAGCATCATCGACCGTTGGGGTGAGCACGAAGGTTTCGTGAGCGCCATGGCCCGCGCCATCGAGGACGGCCTGCAGCAGTACGCCACGCCCGAGCGCGACGACGTGCTGGTGATGTTCAGCGCGCATTCGCTGCCGTTGTCGGTCATCGACCGCGGTGACTCGTACCCGGCGGAGATTGCGGCCTCGGTCAGTCGCGTGGTGCAGTCGCTGCAGATGCCGAATCCGCACATGCTTGCCTTCCAGAGCAGCGTCGGCCCGGTAAAGTGGCTCGGTCCGAGCACCGAGACCATGATCCGCAAGCTTGCAGCGCGCGGGCAGAAGAACGTGCTCGTGGTGCCGATCGCGTTCACCAGCGATCACATCGAGACGCTGTCCGAGATCGACATCGAGTATGCGGATCTGGCGCACTCGCTCGGCATGCACGGCTTCCGCCGCTCGCCATCGCTGAACGCGCGTCCGGAATTTCTGGATGCACTGGCCGACATCGTCGTCACGCATCTCGCCGCTGCGGAGCCGTACAGCCGGCAGTACCGTCAGAACTGTCCCGGATGCACCAATGCTGCCTGCCGTGGTGTGCCAGGCCGGATGGCAATGGGCGCTCATGCTGCGATGGCGATGGAGTCGCTCGCGCGGGGCTGACGTGTTTCTCCTGCCGCTGCGACAGGTGCGCGCCGCGACGGTCGCGCGGGCAGCCTTTGCGGCCGCGTCGTCCACCCCTGACGCCGCAGCATCAGCCGATGCCGTGGCGCGTCACATCACGCGATTGCTCCTGCGCGAGCTGTCGAAACTGTCGGCTTGAGCGCGGCCGGGATGCGGTCGAGATGACCAGCCCGTGTGCTCGCAGGTTGTGACGCGGTGTGTTCACGCAGCATGAGCAGTCGATCAGTCCGGTATTACCCCGTGCAGCGCTTGTCGGCAGGAAAACTTTGTGCCGCGGCACGGTTCGTGAACATGAATCTTCCGGCGAATGCCGTGATGGCGAAGGCGTCCGAAGCAGTCGGACGGACCGGGAGATCGGACCGCGCACGCAGGCACGCACCGCTGCACGCGGCATCATGCTCGAGAACCAAGGAACGTCATGGATATTGATTTCACTGCGGCGATGCGCCGCACGGGTGTTCTGGCCGTCATCTGTGCGCTGAGCCTGAACGGGTGCGCGTCCTGGAACAAGAAGGGTCAGGGTGCGGCCATCGGTACGGCTGCGGGTGGCGCGATCGGCGCGGTGATCGGCAACCAGACCGGCTCGACTACGCGTGGTGCCATCATCGGTGCTGTCGTCGGCGGTGCGACCGGCGTCATCATCGGCAACCAGATGGATCAGCAGGCGAAGGAATTGCGTCAGGACATTCCTGGCGCAGTCGTCGCACGGGTCGGCGAGGGCATCACGGTGACGTTTGCCTCAGGACTGCTGTATGACTTCGATTCCGATGTCGTGCGATCCGACGCTGCGACGAATCTGCGGAGTCTCGCAGCAAGCCTGGGCCGCTACCCGAACACCGACCTGCTCGTGTCGGGGCACACGGACGCTGTCGGCACGACGGCGTACAACGAGGCGTTGTCGCTGCGCCGCGCGACCGCTGCCTCGAAGTACCTTGTCGAGCAGGGCGTGGCGACCGAGCGTATCCGCTCTGTGGGTCGCGGTGAAGCCGAATCGCTGGTGCCGAACGAAACCGAAGCAGGCCGTCAGGCCAATCGTCGCGTGGAGATCGCCATCTACGCCAACGAGATGGCACGGAAGAAGTAGCATGATCGGGTACGGCCGGACACGCGCAGACATCGGGCGCCGACGACCAGAGGCCGCGGCGTGACAACGGGGAATGCGCCACTGTGCCTGGTCGCTCGTCGTCTGTCGACATCCGTGCTCGAGCTCGATGCTGTGGAACGACTCGTGCCAGTCTGGTTGCATGGCCACCATGTCTCATGATTGCATGGGGCTGCGCCCGCGACATTCAGGTCGCGCTCGCTCCCGCAGTTGTCGAACACGAATTCGGAGATCCGACCATGTATTCAGTTCTTGTCGAACGACGCGCTGCGTCGACGTTTCTTGCACTCGTGGTGCTCGCGGCGGCGCCTGCAATCGGTGCGCAGAGTGCCACCACCCTCACGCAGCCCTCCAACACGAAGGAATTCGGACTCGATGCCGGTGCTCTGCTGGGGCTCGGGGATCGGTCTTCCTTCCAGCTCACGCTGCCGGCGGCCCGCGCCCGCGTCGGGTTTTTCCTGAGCAACAACTCTCGCTGGTCCATCGAGCCCGCGGCCGGCCTGGCGTACACGAAGGTGGAGGACGTTCCGTACCAGTTCAACTACAACCTCGAAGTCGGTGCGCTGTATCACTTCAGTCCACCGGCGAATCTCACGTCTGCCACGCGTGCGCGTGTCGCGTACCTGCGACCATTCGTTGGACTCGCAGGTGTCGTATCCGGCGGTGATGATGGTGGCAGCGACAACCAGTTCAGTGCCGGCGCCGGCTATGGAATCAAGATTCCGTTGCGCTCTGGGCTGGCGTTCCGCATGGAAGCGAACGCAGGCTACGGTTTCGACAACGATGCTTTTCGTCTCGGCGCGTTTGCCGGAATATCGTGGTTTGGACGGAGCATCATCCCGACCCGTCGCTGACGTTCGTCGCATGTGAGCATGGCGGCCCGGAGACTGTAGTCACGACATGTGGCACTGCACCACGCGGGGGGACACGAACACCGCGTTCTTCGCCGGCATGACGGCCGGCTCGTTGGTGAGCCGGCTGTTCACGCTGCATTCCGAGACCGGCGCGGGCACGCTGGTGGGCAACATCAGCATGGTGGGCGGCATCGAAGGCCTGGCACTGACGGCGGTGCCTGTGCCGTCGTCGTGCGCGCTGATGGTCACGGGACTGTTGGCGCTCGGTGCGGTGAGTCGCCGTGCGCGCCGCAAGGCTGGGCGCTGAACAGCGCAGTTTGCGCTGCCGTGCCGCGATAATCACTCGCGGCGTGCGTGCAGGGCCTCGACGGGATGACCGTCGGGGCCTTTTGCGCTCCGTACTCGCGCCGAGATACCACCGCATCAGCCCTCCGCTCACATGCACGCGGGGCCGCGAGCGCCCCAGGACGGCAGGTGGAGCCCACAGGGAAGAGGGGCTTGCTTATACATCGTTCTGCAATGTATAGTGGTGCCATGTATAACAGTTCATGGTATGACGCCAGTGATCGCCGCTCCTGGAGGGCGTGACGGCGATGGAAATCAACAAGGACCTGATCGCCGCATCCTCCACGCCAATCGTCCTCGCGATCCTCGCCGAGGCCGACAGCTACGGGTACGCAATCCTCGCCCGCGTGCGTGAGCTTTCCGCAGGCGGCATCGAGTGGACCGACGGCATGCTCTACCCGGTGCTGCACAGGCTCGAACGCCTCGGTTACGTGGAGGCGCGCTGGGAGCTCGCGGAGAGCGGTCGGCGCCGGAAGTACTACTCCATCACCGTGCAGGGCAGCGCACAGCTCGTCGAGGAACGGAGGCAGTGGCAGGCAGTGGACGCCACGCTGCGCAGCATCTGGCAGGCATTCGCCGATCCCGTCACCACGGGCGGCTCCGTCTCGGCCGCGCCTCTCATGCAACCGGCCCGATGACGTCGACGCCAACTGCCGTCTCGCTCGAAAACCAGATCGACCAGTGGCGAACCTACCTGCGCCGTCGGCAGGCCATTCACACCGTCGACGTGGCTGAGCTGGAGGATCACCTGCGCGAGCAGGTCGCCGGCCTGACCGGCGCAGGGCTCGCCGCTGACGAGGCGTTCCTGGTGGCCGTCAAGCGCATGGGCAATCTCGATACGCTTTCGCGTGAGTTCGCGCTCGAGCACTCGGAGCGTCTCTGGAAGCAGCTGGTCGTCGTGCCGTCGGATGCCGCGGGGGCCGAGCGTCGCACGCAGTCCGAGGAGCTCGTGGCCTTCGGTCTCGCTGCCGTTGCCGCCGTGTCTGTGAAAGTGCCGGAGCTTTTCGGCCTGCGAATCGAGCGAGATGCCGACATCTGGCTGCGCAATGCCATGTTCTTCGTGCTGCCGCCGCTGACCGTCTACTTCGTCTGGAAGCGCCGACTGCACGCCGGCGTGGTCCGTTGGCTAATGGCCGCGTTCGTGCTCGCCGCCGTGTTCGCGAACCTGTACACGCTCAGTGCGGACAGCTCGAACTTCGTGCTCACCGTGCTGCACGTCCCCATCGCGCTCTGGCTCGTGGTCGGCGTCGCGTATGCCGGTGATCGCTGGCGACAGGTCGCGGGGCGCATGGACTTCATCCGGTTCTCCGGCGAGCTGTTCATCTACTACGTACTGATCGCGCTCGGCGGAGGCGTATTCACCGGTTTCCTGGTATTGATGTTCGAGATGATCGGCATCAAGGCCGAGTTCTTCGTGCAGCAATGGTTGATCCCGTCCGGTGCGGCTGGCGCGGTGCTCGTGGCATCATGGCTGGTCGAAGCGAAGCAGAGTGTCATCGAGAACATGGCGCCAGTGCTGACGCGCCTCTTCACGCCACTCTTCGCGGTGCTGCTGGTCGCGTTTCTCGTCACGCTCCTGGTCACGGGCCGCGGGGTGAGCATCGAACGCGACATGCTCATTGCCTTTGACGGATTGCTGGTGATGGTGCTCGCGCTCTTGCTCTACTCCATCTCGGCGCGCGATCCGCAGGCACCTGCCGGCGTCGTCGACGTGATGTCGGTGGTGCTGGTCGTGAGCGCGCTGCTGGCCGATGCGGTGGCACTGTGGGCGATCAGTGCCCCCATCAGCGAATTCGGTGCGAGCCCGAATCGTGTGGCGGCGCTCGGCGTGAATGCCATTTTGCTGGTGAACCTTGGCAGGTCCGCCATCTTCTACTTCAGTTTCCTGCGCGGGCATGGTGCGTTTACGGCGGTGGAGCGCTGGCAGACGCAGTACCTGCCTGTCTATGCAGTGTGGGCAGCGATCGTGGTGGCCCTGTTCCCGCCACTGTTCGGGTATATCTGAGCTCCTGAACAGCCGGCCAGGACGCCAGTCACTGTCGCCGGCGCGTCAACCACTCCGACAGTTTGTCGCCAGCCGTCGAGTCTCTGGCTTCGCTGGTCGCGATCCACTCGCGGTACTGCGGCAAGGTCTTCAGGTACGTGACATAGCGCGGATAGCTGCGCGCATTCCGCCCGTCGTGAATCTCCAGCACAGTCTTCAGCGTGGCTGCGGAGAACCCGTCCCAGATGCGCTTGCCGAATGCTGCCGAGGCGAGTCGCGGGGCGCCCAGGTACCCGGGCACCCGTCGCGGCGTGTAACGGCGAATGCGTCGGCGTAGTTCGCACCGGACACGGATGGCGCATCGCGGGAATCGCTTGCGACGAGGTCGGGACGCAGGTGCAGCATCAGGCTGTGTTCATCCATACCTGCGTGCAATGGCAGCCCGTCGGCTGCCTTTTCCGCGGGTGTCATGACGGTCATTGCGCCGCCCCACCCACCCAGCACGGGCAAAAGGCCCCACAGGTTGACCATCGTGCCGCCGTACGTGTCGCTGAAGAAGTCCGCCGCGTCGTCGAGTGCGCCGATGTGCAGCGGCGTGGCGACCAGTGGACGTGCACGATGAACACCGACCGGACTCCCTGCGCACCGAGCTGGCTCGCGATGTCGACGAAGGCCGCGCGCAGTGTCGACAGGCGAACGGCGTACGTGCCGGCGAACGAGTACCGGCCGCCGATCTCGTTCGAGCCGCTCGGCGCTATCGCGCCGCGCTTTCCGCCACCGCCCAGCCTTCACCTCCACCAACGGAATCGCGGCGCGGCCAGTATTGTTGCCGTGGAGCACCGCCTGCCCGATCCCACTGAGGCCCTCATGTCGTATGATCGTCGCGATTTCCTGAAGACGAGCGTCGCTGCCACCGCGCTCGTCATCGCCTCTCCGAACAGCGTCATTGCCGCCCGACGCCCGCCCGATCGCTGGATCGAGGCCGCATCGGATGAGCTCATGGCCGCCGCACTCGCCGCTGCGCGCACCGCCGGTGCCACGTATGCCGACGTGCGCATCGGCCGCTACCGCAGCCAGAACATCGGCACGCGTGAGCGGCAGATCACCGGCGTCTCGGATTCCGAATCGTATGGCATGGGGATCCGCACCATCGTGAACGGCGCGTGGGGCTTCGCGGCCACCAGCGTCATGACCACCGATGGCGTGGTGAAGGTCGCACGTGAGGCTGCGCGACTCGCGCGCGCGGCCAGCTCGGTGCAGAAGCGCCGCATCGAACTCGCACCGACGCCGGTGGTGAAGGGCACCTGGCAGACACCGGTGAAGCGCGATCCGCTGGACGTGCCGATCGAGGACAAGGTGGCGATGCTCTTCGCCGCAAACGATGCCGCGCTCAAGGTGCCCGGCATCCGCTTCGTGAATTCCGGCTTGCAGCTGCTGCGCGAAATCAAGATGTACGCGAACTCCGAGGGCTCGCAGACCACGCAGACCTTCATTCGCGTCGGCCCCTCGTTCTCCGCGACCGCGGTGGGCAAGAACGGCTTCCAGCAATACGGCGAGGAACTTGCGCCGCGCGGTGAAGGGTGGGAGTACGTGCAGTCGCTCGACATGCCGGGCAACGCCGCGAAGTGGGCGTCGCTCGCGGTCGAGAAGCTGGGTGCGCGCTCGGTCGAGCCGGGCCGCTACGACCTGATCATCACGCCCGAGAATCTCTGGCTCACGATCCACGAATCGATCGGGCATCCCACCGAACTCGATCGCGCACTCGGTTACGAGGCGAACTACGCCGGCACCTCGTTCATCGCACCGCCGGAAGCGCAGATCGGGAAGCTCAGGTACGGTCGTCCGCTGATGACCATTCAGGGCGACCGCACGCAGGAAGGCTCGCTGGCACGCTGCGCCTGGGACGACGAAGGTGTTGCCGCCGACTCGTGGAAGATCGTGGACAAGGGCATCTTCAGGGACTACCAGACCACGCGCGAGCAGGCCGGTGCGATAGCCAAGCTGACGGGCGTCAGCAAATCGCATGGCTGCTCCTTCGCCGACTCGTGGGACTCGGTGCAGTTCCAGCGGATGCCCAACATCTCGCTGATGCCCAGCGAGCAGAATACGTCGCTCAACGACATCATCGCGGCGACCGACCGCGGCATCGTGATCAAGAACCGCGGCTCGTGGTCCATCGATCACCAGCGCTACAACTTCCAGTTCTCCGGCCAGGCGTACTACGAAGTGCGTGGCGGCAAGATCACCGGCATGCTGAAGGACGTCGCGTACCAGTCCACCACGCCGGTGTTCTGGAACTCGATGGACATGATCGGCGGCAAGGATTCGTACTACCTCGGCGGATCGTTCGGTGACGGCAAGGGACAGCCCGCGCAGTCGAACTCCGTCAGTCATGGCTGTCCGCCAGCACGCTTTCGCGCAGTGAACGTGGTGAACACCGGACGGGAAGCCTGATGCCCAACGAACCGAAGTCCCTGTTCGCTGCACCGCTCGACGGCGAGTACCTCACACGCGAGCAGGCCAGGGCACTCGCTGATCGTGTGCTCGCATTCGCGAAAGCCGATGAGACGCGCGTGAACATTGCGAGTGGCTGGGATGGCAACACACGCTTCGCCGGCAACGAGATCACGACCAGCGGCGGTGTCACCAACACATCCATCACGGTCACGTCCACGATCGGTCGCCGGCGTGCCAGTTCCGCCACGAACATCCTCGATGACGCGAGCCTCAAGCGTACGGTGGAATTCGCGGAATCGCTTGCGCACCTGAGCCCCGAGAATCCGGAACTCGCGCCGGAACTTGGCGCACAGGACTACCCCGCCGTGAACGGCTACTTCGACGCGACCGCGGGGCTGGATCCCGAGAAGCGTGCGGTGGCAGTGAAGAGCGCGATCGACGCGGCAGAGCAGGCCGGTGGTCCCGGTGCGGATATCTTCGTCGCCGGCTTCCTGCAGGCGAATGCCGGCGCCAGCGCGGTCGCCACGAGCCGCGGACTGTTCGCATATCATCGGAGCAGCAGCGCCAACCTGGGCATCACCGCGCGGACCCCCGACGGTACGGGTAGCGGCTGGAGCAACGCCGGTGCGCGTGACTGGAGCGTGATCGATGCGGCGGCACTCGGCCGCACTGCGTCAGCGAAGGCTGCCGCGAGCCGCAACCCGAAGGCGATCGAACCGGGTCTCTACACGGTGGTCCTCGAACCGGCTGCGGTTGCCGACATCGTGGGCAGCCTGCTCGGCACTTTCAATGCACGCGGCAACGACGAAGGGCGTGGCACATTCAGCAAGCCGGGTGGCGGCACGAAGCTGGGCGAGAGGATCGTCGATGCACGGGTGACGATGTATTCCGATCCCGCTGATCCCGAGTTGCTCGCCCAGCCCTTCGCGCCGGACGGCACGCCGGTGCGCCGCGTGACCTTCATCGAGAACGGCATCCTGAAGGAGTTTGCGTACGATCGGTTCTGGGCGCAGAAGCAGGGAAAGAGGGCCACCGGTGGCGGTGGAGGAGGAGGAGGAGGTGGTGGTGGCGCCATCAAGTTCGTCGGCGCTTCCAAGACCACGGCCGAGCTGATTGCCGGCACCAAGCGAGGCATTCTCGTCACGCACTTCTTCTACATCAGACCGCTCGATCAACGCACCGTGATGCTCACCGGCCTCACACGAGACGGCACGTTCCTGATCGAGAATGGCAAGATCACGACAGCGGTCAAGAACTTCCGCTGGAACGAGAGCCCGTTGTTCATGCTGAACAAGATCGAGGAGATCGGGCGTGCTGAGCCGGTGGGTGCCGGGCGCGTGATGCCGTCGCTCAAGTGCACGGACTTCAACTTCTCGAGCCTGTCGGACGCGGTGTGAGGCGGTCCGAGGCGGCGTAGCCTGGTACGGCGCTGCCGGTGCGGTTGTGCGTGCACAGCGATGCGAGTTTACGCACAACCAGCGCCTTCGATGTGATGGTCGGCGGCACTCCACCCGAGAGGCGGACCTGTCGGTGGCAAGCCTGACCGTGCGGGCACCACGGCAGCCTGAATCCTTTGCCGCGGCATCTGGCTCTCTCTGACAACCATATCCCGGAGAAGCCCCATCATGCTCATGCGCAACGTCGTCGTTTCGCTCGCGTTCGGTGTCATCGCGACAAGTTCACTTGTTGCTCAGCGCATTGGCCACGCATCCGGTCCTGACGTGGAGGGCCGTCGAGCGCGACTGCGCACGTTGTCGGCAATGAATCTTGCGGAGCCGGCACCGGCAAATTCCTTCGTCAGATTCATGGCGGGCCCCAAGGGTCGGGTACTTAGAATGGTCGTCGGTGCCGGGATGATCGGCGGGGGACTCGCGCTGCGCCATGATGGGCACGTCGGTGCTGGCACGACTCTCGCCGTTGCTGGTGTGCTTCCCCTGACCCTCGGAGCGCTCGACATTTGCCTCCTCAGCAAGCTCACCGGCGGACCGCTCCATGGTCGTGACATCGGCACCGACGCCCGATAGCAAGCTCGATCTCGATCGCGATGATCTGTGGGCCGCAGCGCGTGGCGACGAGATGGCATTCGAGTCGTTCGTCATCAGGCACGAGGCGAGTGTGTATCGATTCGTGCAATCGCTCGGTAGCGTGGGCGCGGATGCCGACGATGCGTTGCAGGAGACGTTCATTCACGCGTGGCGCGCCGCATCCACGTATCAGGGCACCGGGAGTGCGCGCGCGTGGCTGCTCTCCATCGCGCGGCACGTTGTGTATCGCGCGGGTCGCCGGCACGCTGGCGAGCCTGCGGAGTTCGATTCACTCGAGTCGATCGCGCAGCGTGCCGGTTGGGGTGACGAGAGCGAGGTTCGCGCACGTGCCGACGATCGCGCACGCGTCGTGCAGGACGCGTTGCAACGGCTTTCCGTAGCCGACCGGGAAATTCTGGTGCTGCGCGAGATTCAGGAGTTGAGCGGAGACGATACTGCCGCAGCGCTTCAACTCTCTCTGCCGGCAATGAAGAGCCGGCTGCATCGGGCACGTCTGCGCCTGACGAGCGTATTGCGCGAAACTTTCCGAAACGAGGATCTCGCATGACGAATCTCGATCGGAGCGTCGCCGGAGTTACCTGTCGAGAGGTGCTCTTTGAGCTGTCAGACTATCTCGACAACGCGCTGTCCGAGCAGCGTATTGCGCAGCTGCGGGCGCATCTCGACGGATGCACAACGTGCCTACGCTTCGGGAACGACGTGGCTGAGACGTTACATGCTTTGCGCGTCAGCGCGGCGCAGCCTGTCTCGATACCTCCGCGAACAGCGTCCGCGTTACGCGCTCGCCTGACGCTGGAACGCACTGCGCACAACCGGGCGCGAGACCCCACGTGATGCAATTGACTCCGGCACCCCATGCCCTGCCACCCTCTGCACTGTCGTCGATGCGACAGCGCGGGGCATGGCGCAAGGCTGCCAACGCACGATCGCCCTCGGCGGCGAGGGGTGATCACGAAGGTCGCCATCGCAGACCGCCGGCTGTCGCCCTTGCGGCACCGACAGCACCACACCCTCCACAGGAACAGACGAGAATGGCAAACTCACCAAATGCGTTCGCCTCGTTCATGGCTTCCATGGCTGGTCGCGGCATTCGAATTTTCGCGGGACTCGCACTCATCGCATGGGGCGTCACGCATCGCAACTCGACCCCCGGAATGATTCTGCTGGGCGTCGGATTCGTTCCGCTGCTTGCAGGCATGCTCAATCTTTGCCTGCTCGCGCCGCTGCTCGGGGCACCATTTTCCGGACGTGCCCTGCTGCGCGATGCACAGTCCGACGGGAGAGGGAACCAGCGATAGGCCGACGGCAGCCGTGGCGGCGGCACATCTTCTCGAGCCCGTCGGACGCGGTGAAACCTTTCACTCGGCAAGGCCGGCATTCAGGTGTCATGTAAACCACCATGGCGCCGCGCGCGCACATGGCGCATGTTGCCATCGAGTCGTCAGACCACTCCAGTGGCGGGACATGACGTATTTCCACGTCAACATCATGTGGGCCATCGTGCTCTTCGGCGTTCTGCTCTGGACGACCGTAGCCGTCGTGCTGAACGCCGCGCTGCGGCGCGGCATGGGCACGATGGGCATGGTGCTGAGTTACGCCGTGCTGATCTGGATGCTCATCGACCTGCCGGTGCGCGACGCGCTCACGACCTGGGCCGTCTTTGCCGCGCTGGGCGGTTGTATCAGCTTCGCATACGAACTGTGGGCGAGACGACGCTATGCCGACCGCGCGCGGAAACGACGCCCGCTGATCCGGCTCGACGGCATCGTACGCTGGCCCGCACTGGTGCCTGATGCATTTGGCCTCGTGCTCAATGACCTTGGCATCCTGCCGTCTGATGATCGCAGTGAAACGCACCAGGAGGACGCGCTCCGGGTAACCGGGGCGCACGGGACGACGAAGCTCCCACCCTGATGCGCTGCTGGCACGACGGGTCTGCCGGTACATCGTAAGTTCGTGTGATGTCACGCAACACAGTCGTCATCATTGGCGCCGGTCTCGCCGGGCTCCACGCCGCTCGTCTTCTTCGCGCGAGACGGGTCGAGTTCGTGCTGGTCGAGGCGCGCGATCGTGTCGGCGGACGAATCCTCAGCGCCGGCAGCGACGGACTGCCCTCCGACGATGGGTTCGACCTTGGGCCATCCTGGTACTGGCCGCGCATGCAGCCGGCCATCGCGGACCTCATCGCGGAGCTCGGACTTCCAGCGTTCGCGCAGCACAGCGACGGTGACGTGATCTTCGAGCGCATGTCTCGCGAAGGGCCGCAGCGCTATCACGGCGACGGAGAGGAGCCCCGCAGTTTTCGCCTCGCGGGCGGCATGGGCACGCTCGTGCGAGCACTCGCAAACGATCTGTCGCCCGAACAGCTCCGGCTGGGTGCGCAGGTGACCGCGATGACGCTCCTTGACGGCGGCGTGGAACTCACGATCCTGCAGGTTGACGGAATTGCAGAAACGCTGATCTGCGATCGTGTGATCGCCGCACTGCCGCCTCGCCTGCTCGAAGCCACCGTGACGTTCACGCCGTCGCAGGACGCCAGCACGGCGCGACGCTGGCGGGCCGCACCGACATGGATGGCGCCACACGCGAAGTTCGTCGCGTGCTACGACCGCCCCTTCTGGCGCGAGGCTGGTCTCTCCGGCACCGCGCAGAGCATGGTCGGGCCGATGCCCGAGATCCACGACGCGACGACGGCGTCGGGCCAGCCCGCGCTCTTCGGTTTCGTCGGCATTGGCGCCGACCAGCGCGCCACGCTCGGTGATGCCGCATTGACCCGCGCCTGTCTCGACCAGCTCGTACGACTCTTCGGCACCGAAGCGCGACACCCGCGCGCGAACCTGCTCAAGGACTGGGCGGCCGACCCGCTGACCGCGACCGTCGCCGACCGTTTCGCAACCGGACATGTCGCGCCGGATGCGGCGCCGTGGGTGTCGGGGGCCTGGCAGGCACGGCTCGCGCTCGCCGGCAGTGAGACCAGTCCCCTCGAGCCAGGGTATCTCGCGGGCGCGGTGGTGGCGGCAGAAATCGCGGTCGACCAGACGCTGCGGACGGTGGTTGGGCGGGGCTGACGCGGAGGCCTGCGACGGGACTGGCGCCATGACGGTGCGTGCTGGTTGCATCACGACGCTCGGCGCGCCTCGTCGCACCGCCATCACACGTCAGGTCGCGCTCGCAGTCTGCGTCACCTCCCGCGAGAACGCGCAGTTCTCGCATCCGGGCGCGCTGAACACTGGCGACGCTGCAGGCCTGAATCGCGCTGCATCTCGATGAGTCTGGTCTGGTCAGGAACCATGCGCGCCCTTCGGGCGGCTTTGCGCCGCGCCTCGGGCTCCGTTTGCATTGATTCCTGTTCGGCACAGTTTCGTTCGACGATCGCGCTTCAGTTGCTGGACGCTCTGGTGCAATCGCAACTCTTGCGCGCTCCTGTCTTTGGTGACATGGTAGCACGTTGCTCGCACCGAAGGCGCGCAGCGGCGGTGTTGCTGACTCCGACGCAGAGGATTGCGTCCAGATGAGTCCGGCGATGGCCTCGTCGATATCCAGTCTGTGCGTGCGCGACTGAACATTCGATGTCATGCCGAGTCACGTGTCGCGAGACGATTCATCGCGTCGCATCGTTTTGTTGGTAACGCGCAGTCAATCCGGCACGAACCACCATCGCGCGACGAATCACCATCGCGCCACGCGCCAGGCTGTCACACCGATTCGTGCACCAACCCTTCCATCGAAGCGACAGGACTTCGGCCATCGACCTGCAGTGCAGATCCCGTGAATTCGGACAGACGCTCACCCTTTCTGACGCTAGGAGCTGATCATGGATTTCATTGAACGCACGCTCGGGTTTTCACCGGACAACGGCACCGGGAGCATGGAAGTGCTGCTCTTCGTGATTCCGTTGCTCTGCGTGGCCTATCTGCTGTCACGTCGCAGTCGGTCCTTCCGCCACACGCGGTAGAGGCGTTGTGTCAGACCAGTCGAAGGATCGCACACAGCCGTGCCCATCGCCTGCGCCTGGTGTGGGTGCTGTCGGCGCGCCGATGGATCCCACGTCGCTGCCCGACGATCCGGCACCGCACCCGACAGTTCCGCATGAGGCGCACGAGGCACCGGCCCCGCACACCCCGCTGTCCGATGTGGAGCTGAAGCGCTTGAAGGAGCGCGCGCGATCGGTTCCGCTCCCACCGGACATCCCCGCGCAGGAAGATCCCGCAACCAGGACGAACCGAAGCTGATCGGCAGCAAACGAACGTAGCCCACCCCAGGAGGTCCAGATGGCAGCCAAGAAGAGTCCCGCGTCGAAGCGCGTGCGCGAAGCGTCGGCGGACGCGACGTACAAGGTGAAGGCATCCAAGGGCCGTGCCGTGAAAGGTGCGATGTACAAGCCCGATGATGCGCGGATGAGTGCTGCCGCGTTCCAGGTCGAGTTGATGGAACCGCGGCCCAAGACCACGACACGCTATCCGATTTCAAACGAGGAGTTCGAGCGGCTGAAGGCCAAGGCCAAGGCCGCGAAGAGCACCAAGCTGAGTGCCGTCGCCGCCAAGGATTCGCCGAAGCGGCGCCGGAGCAACCTGAAAAGCCTGGTCCCCGAAGCGCAGGGTGCTGAACCCGTCGCCGCACCTGCGCCGTCGACGAACTTCGCCGGCATCAGCGCCACCGGGTGGCTCCCACCGGACTGCACGATGGCCGTGGGGCCGAGCCACGTGCTTGCATCGGTGAACTCCTCGCTCGTGATCTACACCAAGGCCGGTGCGCCGCTGCTGCAGCGCACGCTGACGCAGTGGTTCTCGAATGTGGCTCAGGGGTTGACCATCTTCGATCCGAAAGCGCTCTACGACCAGCACGCGGGGCGGTGGGTGCTCCTGGCTGTGGCGATCAACAATGCCACCAAGGTCTCCGTCCATCTGCTGTCGATCTCGGTCAGCTCGAACCCGATGGGAGGGTGGCGCAATTACATCTTCAATGCACGCCTGAACGGCGCCGCCAACACCAACAACTGGGCCGACTTCCCCGCGATCGGCGTCGACAATCAGGCGCTCTACATCACGTCGAACATGTTTGCGTTCGGCGGGGGATTCCAGTACTCGAAGATTCGCGTCATCCCCAAGGCGGGGCCGTACGCCGGAGGGCCAGCGCCGTTCTTTGATTTCTTCAATCTCAAGAACTTGAACAACACCACGGCGTTCACGATCCAGCCGTGTCACACGTTTGGTGCGCCGAATGTCGAATATCTGGTGAACACGTTGTTCCCCAGCGGGAACCTGATGACCGTCTGGCGCATCGTGAATGGCGGGGCGGCACCGGTGATCACGCGGACGCAGGTTGCGATCTCGCCTTACAGCCTGGCACCGAACGCCGAACAGCCAGGTGGCGCGACGCAACTCAACACGGGCGACGTTCGCGTGCTGCACGCCGCCTTTCGCGGCGACTCGATCTGGACATCGTTCGTCACGGCGCGCCGATGGACCGCAGGCGGGCCGAACCGGGCGTCGGTGCAGTGGTGCCAGATCCGAGCGGCAGCACCGGCCGTGGTGCAGCAGGGAGTCTACGGCGCCGGGACGGCACACTACTTCTATCCGGCCATGTGTCCCGACGCCAACGGCAACGTGACCATGGTCTTCAGTCGATCCAGCACCACGGAGTTCGGGACGATCGCGTATACCGGACGGCGCGCGACTGACCCTCTGGGCACGTTGCAGGCGAGTGCGGTGCTCAAGGCCGGTGTGGCCAAGTACGTGGCGCTCGACAGTGGCGGTCGCAATCGGTGGGGCGACTACAACGGTGTCGCGGCCGATCCGGCGAATGGCCGGGTGGTCTGGATGTACAGCATGTATGCCAGCGCGGTGAACACGTGGGGGACGTGGGTAGGGAGTTCGTTCTTCTGATTGTGTCACGCACGGGGTGGGCGAGGCGCCATGCAACGCAACGTGGCGCCTCGCGTGGTGTGCAGCATCATGCGGCGGATCATCCTCGACGCGGTGCGAACCCTTCGAGGGGCGTCGATGCCAGGCACGAGGCGTGGCCGCAGCAGAGATAACAGGAAGGTCAACTACCCTCTGAACTGGTGAAGAATGTTCAACGGATCCGGCACACCGCTCACGCAGAAGGGCCTTGACGATCTCTGCACGCAACTCGATGTGCCGCTGCCTGCGTTGTGGGCCGTGCTGTCAGTGGAGACCAGCGGCTGCGGGTATCTCGCCGACCGACGTCCGCAGATTCTGTTCGAGCGACACTGGTTCAGCAAATTGACCCGCGGCCGTTTTGACTCGAAGAACCCGGACATCAGCAATCGACTCTCCGGCGGCTACGGCGCCCGCGGTGCCGCTCAATATCTGCGCCTGGACCGCGCCATCACACTCGATCGCAAAGCGGCGCTGCTCAGCACGTCGTGGGGGCTCGGACAAGTGATGGGGTTCAATGCCGAGACTGTGGGGTTTGCGAATGTGGAAGCGATGGTGGAAGCGTGCGTCGAGTCGGAAGACGGACAGATGCGCGCAATGTGCGGGTTCATTGCGTCGGCCAGGCTGAACAAGCAGTTGCGCGAGAAGGATTGGGCGGGATTCGCATTCCGCTACAACGGAACACAATTTCAGAAGAACAGATACGATCAGAAGCTCGCCACGTTCAACGCGCGTTTCGAAGTCGGTCCGTTACCCGATCTGAACGTCCGCTGGGCACAGATGGCATTGATGTACCTGGGCATGACCACCGGCGGGGTCGACGGGTGGTTTGGTGCGAAAACACAGGCGGCCTTGATCAAGTTCCAGCGTGCGAACGGACTTCCCGCAAGCGGTAAGCCGGATGGGCAGACGAGGGCTTCGCTGGAGAAGGCATTGGCTGCCTGACGGGGGCATCGCCGCTGATTTTTGCGCCAATCGGAGAACGGTAACGGACCTGTGGCTACTCGGGGCTGCGTGGCACCGTGGGCGCGCGGCGTTCACGCAACCTCCCGGTCCACATTGTGCGATTCGGGTCGCAGCCTCGCTTGCATGTCGCGAGTACGGCTCTTTCCCACAGACCGCTCATGCTCAGCAGGCTGCGGAACGTCTTCACGCAGTTGACCGACACGCTCTGGTTCATTCCGAGCCTGATCGCGTTGTTCATGTCCGCGCTCGCCGTGGTCATGGTCGAGGTGTCATCGATGGTCGACGGGGAGGCGCTGGCGCGGTTCCCCCGCATCTTCGGAGCGAGCGCCGACAGCTCCCGGGCGCTGCTGTCCGCGATCGCCGGCGCGATGATCACCGTGGCCGGACTGACCTTTTCGCTCACCATGGTCGCGGTAACGCAGGCGTCGAGTCAGTACACATCCAGAATCCTGCGCAACTTCATGCGGGATCGCGGCAATCAGATTGTCCTCGGCATCTACGTCGGCATGTTCGCGTACTGCATACTCGTCGTTCGAACCATCCGTAGCGGCGACGAGGGTCGGTTCCTCCCGTCACTCGCCGTCGTCCTCGGCATCGTGCTCGCGATCGGCAGCGTTGGCATGCTGCTCTTCTTCGTGCACCACATCGCCAATGCGCTGCAGGCGTCCACGATCATTCACCGGGTCACGGCCGAGACACTCGTGGCCGTGGAGCGGGCGTTCCCGGCGAGCCTCGGTGAGTCGGCAGACAAAGGGAAGCCGGAAAATGGAGTGGGAGGCGTCTGTCCTGCCGACGAGTCCGCCTCGACCCACCCACTCCGCAGTCACGACGAGAGCGCCTGGCGGCCGGTGCGTGCGCGCGCCACGGGCTACGTGCAATCGGTCGACAACGACGGGCTGCTGAAGATCGCCGAATCGCTGGATGTGGTGGTGCGGCTCGTGCCTGCCGTGGGGGATTTCGTGATCGACGGACATCCCGTGGCGTGGGTGGCGCCGCGCGCTCCAGGACACGATGTACCGCTTGCGATATCCGCTGTGCGCGATGTCGCCAGGACGCTCACGATCAGCAGCTATCGCACGGTGGAGCAGGACGCCGCCTTCGGCATCAGGCAGCTCGTGGACATCGCGCTCAAGGCGCTCTCACCCGGTATCAACGACACGACGACGGCGATCACCTGCATCGATCACCTCGGCGCCATCATGGTGAGCGTCGTGGGCCGCGAGGACGTCTCCGATGCTAGCGCGGTTCGCGGCGTCGTTCGCGTCATTGCCCCGGCGCAGACCTTCTCGTCGCTGCTGGCGCTGTCATTCGACGAGATCCGTCAGAACGCGACCACCAATGTTAGCGCCCTCACCCGCCTGCTGACGACGCTCGCCACCGTCGCCAGCTACCGGATGGGCGACGAGCGGCGGGACGGTCTTGGCGAGCAGCTCACGCTGATCGCCGAAGCGGCCCAGCAGGTGCCGTTGGAATCCGACCGCACGCGCCTGCTTGCCCTCGTCGTCGCGACACGCACGACGCTGCGCGCGGGACCGACCTGACCTGACCTGACCTGACCTGACCTGACCTGACCTGCTCCGTGCCGGCAACGGTCAGCGCGCCGCGCCGGCAGTGC
>Ga0105047_10006997_pt1 | contig 19063 bp, 18 predicted proteins | sample MAT04_FD_78384 | JGI IMG/M metagenome (GOLD analysis project Ga0105047, IMG submission 78384) | Freshwater microbial communities from Lake Fryxell liftoff mats and glacier meltwater in Antarctica - MAT-04 (megahit assembly) | ecosystem: Environmental > Aquatic > Freshwater > Ice > Liftoff... | reverse complement strand
GCCGTCAAGAAGCCGAACCAGGACAGCCCGCTGATGGACGGCCACATCCCGATTCTCGGCATCGACGTCTGGGAGCACGCCTACTACCTGAAGTATCAGAACCTGCGAGCCGGCTACCTCGACGCTTGGTGGAACACGGTGAACTGGAAAGCCGTCGAGAAGAAACTCGCGGAAGCCCGCGGCTAGGAGACAGGAAAGTGGAGACCGGCGGGTTTCGACCCGTCGTGTCGCCTATGGCATCTCAAACCTTTAACCATAACTGCAATCCGACCAAGGCCAGCAGACCAAAGCTGATGACGGCATTGACTTGAAAGAACGCTCGATTCACACGGGCCAAGTCGGTCGGCTTCACCAAGGAATGCTGATACACGAGCAACAGGGCTATCGGAATCAATCCCACGAAGTAGACGATTCTCAATTCCGGCGTTACGACACCAAACGCAATCAACGCCGCAAACATCACCGCATGACAGCCGGCCGCGAGCCGCAACGCAGCGCGGACGCCGAGGCGGGCCGGCAGGCTGTGCAGGCCGGCCGTACGGTCGTAGTCGGCATCCTGACAGGCGTAGAGCACGTCGAAGCCCGCGACCCAAAAGAGCACGACGGCCGCCAATGCCGCCGGCGTTTCGAGTTGCACCAGGCCCAAGATCGCGATCCACGCCGCGAGCGGTGCAAGCATCAGGGCGGCACCAAGCCAAAAGTGGGCGAGGCTCGTGAACCGCTTCGCCAAGGAATATCCGAGCAGAAACAGCAGCACCGGCACGCCGAGGTATGCAGGCCACGGGTTGACCGGTTCGCGGAGCTGGAACAGAAACGTCGCCGCGAGAAACAGCCCGCAGGCCGCCAGCGTGAACGTCGTCACGGCCGGGACACTGAGCAGCCCCGCCGGCAGATGCCGCTTCGCCGTCCGCGGATTAGCGGCATCGTAGCGCCGGTCGACGAGGCGGTTGAAGGCCATCGCCGCCGTGCGTGCCGTCACCATGCAGGCGAGAATACCGACGAGATCGAGCCAACGAAATTCATCGCGAGTCCACGCCAGCATCGCTGCAATGTAGGCAAACGGCAACGCAAACACGGTATGGCTGAACCGGATGAGTTCCAGATAGGGTTTCAGGAAGTCCAGCATAAGAAATTTACCAAAAAGACCACGAAGATCGCAAAGAATCATACTTCATAGTTCCAACTTCCGCTTTGCGTTCTTTGTGGTAAAAGATGTGTACTCTAAAAGTCCCCGGCGATGCCGACACCTGCGAACTTTTCGCGGTCGTATTGGAACTGGCCGAATTGGCTTCGCCCTTCGACATATTCCAAGTAAACGCGAAGGTTCGCCAACCGCTGGAAGGGGTTGCGCCACAACCAGCCGACCTGGCCGACATAGTTCGGGTTGTAGCCGGTCGCCTCGCGGGCATCGACGTGGCCGGCGACGAACGGCGTGCCGCCGAAGCCGGTCGCACCCGGCACGACGTACTCGAAGCCGCCGTCAAAGCGCAGTTTTTTGTTTGGGTCCGGCATCCCCTGTTGGCTGAAGGCATAGCTGACCGTGCCGTACACCCGCAGGCCATCCATCTGACGATCCACGCCGAATACAACCTCGTTGCGGACGAACTTCGGTTCGGGCGGTAGGCCGGTGAGGCGCAGGTAATCGTCGCCCAAGTGGGACTGCGTGCGCTCGTAAGCGAGGCGTCCGTGCCAGTCGCCCCAGTTCCACGTCAGCGGGATGCCGAAGCGGTAGTCCGCAACGATGAGATCTTGAGGCGTGGTTCGCAGGTGGGCGACGGCGAAGAAGTCGAACTGATAAGCGACATCGTGCCCCGGCGTGTCGACGCGCAAGAGGCCCACGGTTGTGCCGATGGAACTGTCCAGTGTGTACTCTTTGCCGTAGCGGTCGAGTTGCGTGACCGTTGTCCCCAATCGAGCGGCGCGTTTGTCCGCAAGCGGCGGCGTCCAGAGCAGGGTGCTCGGGAACATGGTGATCCGGCGGTCATTCCAGGTGCAGTAGCGGAAGGAACGCCGGGCTGCAGCCTCGGCATTCAGGTTCTCTTCGAGGCTGCCCGGCAAGGGGATCTTGCCTTCGGTATCGAGCAGGTATGGACCACCGGGCGGCAAGGCTGAGAAGCCGCTGGGCGGAACTTCCATCGCTGTCGGCGGCAGCATCGGCACGGCCGGTTGCGGCCAGCCGTAGGAGGTCGGTCCGGTAGCCGGAGCCGGCAGCAGAGTCGAGGGCGCAGTCGGTTCCACGACGGCCGTCGTCTTCACGTTGAAGAATTCCGGCGAGGTCACGGGCTGCTGTGCCGTCGCCGTGCCGACCCAAAGGAGGCCAAGCATTCCGATCCAACATCGCCCCATGGTGCCGACCTCCCGGACCGACGGAGCGTGAACGAAAGGCACGCGAAGCCGGACTTCTGGTGTATCGACCACCACTGCGACCCCACTTCAGGGAAAAACCGCTACCGCTTGCGCAGCTTTCCAACATCACGGTGTGAAGTCGGTCTCGGGTCCGACGGCGGCACAGAACTCCGCGAGCAACCGAGCCGCGTTCACCAAGTCGTCCAAGTGGACGACCTCGACCGGAGTGTGCATGTAGCGGTTGGGGATGCCGATCAACCCGGCGGCCACACCTTGACGGCTGATCTGAATCGCGTTTGCATCGGTGCCGGTGGCCCGCGGTGTGCCCCGAACTTGCACCGGAATGGCTTGAAAGGTGGCGATGCGTTCGAGCAGGTCGAAGACGCGCGGGTTGATGTTCGGCCCGCGAAAGAGCACCGGCCCGCCGCCGCACTTGATCTCGCCGACCTGCTTCTTGTCCGCCCCCGGTGTGTCGGTCGCATGGCAGACATCGACCGCGATGCCGACCTTCGGATTGACCGCATAGGTCGCCGTGGTCGCCCCACGCAAACCGATCTCCTCGGCGACGGTGGAGACTGAGTAGACGGCGGCGTTCAGCGGTCGATGCTGCAACAGCCGCAGTGCTTCCATACAGACCCAGACGCCGACCTTGTCGTCCATCGCCGGGCTTGCGAACAAGCCGTTGCGCAGTTCGCGGACGCCGAGTTCGAACGTGACCGCGTCACCGTGGCGGACCACATGCAGTGCTTCTTCAGCTGTACGGCAGCCGATGTCGACCCAGACGTCCTGAAAGTTGGGCACCTTGGTCCGTTCTTCCGGCGTCATCAGATGGATGGCTTTGCGCGAGACGACCCCCGCGACCGGCCCGGCCTTACCCCACACCGTGAGGTGCTGACCCAACAGCACCTGCATGTCCCACCCGCCGATCGGCTGGATGAACAGGAAGCCTTCGGCATCAATGTGCTGCACCATCAAACCGATCTGGTCGCAGTGCCCGGCGAGCAGGATGCGTGGTGCGTCGAAGTTCCGCGTCCCGTCCGTGAAGTGCGGGAAGCGGGCGGCGAACACGTTACCGTGCAGGTCGGTCGTGACTTCGTCCGCGAAGCCGCCGGCGTGATGGCGAACGACTCCCTGAATCCGCTCTTCGAACCCCGACGGGCTGGGGGTCAACAAGAGCGTCTTGAGAAACACCAACCCGGCATCGTCCATCATCATGGCAAGGCATCCTGAACGGGATCAACACGATTCGATCATCATCGGCGGCGACCAGCTTCGCGACAAGCGTGCGGCGATCGACGCCGAAACATAAATTTCGCGAAATGGGAAAATTCCGTTGACGGCGATCTTCCCGAAGGTTTAACCTTGTTCTCACTCTCCTCTCACAAGTCCGCCGCGGCAACGACTCGCACTCGCGCCGCGCGGCGTCCGGTTCTTCATTTCCAATCTTCGGAAGAGGACTCGCCATGACCATCGGGACCACGCCGCGCCGTCGGCACGTCGGCTTCACGCTCATCGAACTGCTGGTGGTGATCGCGATCATCGCGATCCTGATCGGATTGTTGCTGCCCGCCGTGCAGAAGGTACGCGAGGCAGCCGCACGGCTGAAATGCGGCAACAATCTGAAACAACTTTCGCTCGGGATGCACAACTATGCCGGCGTGACCGGGTTCTACCCGTCCGCATTCGTCAACAACGCCCGGACCGGTTTCGCACACTACTATCCGGGTTGGGGCTGGGGCACGCTCATTCTGCCCTACGTCGAACAGGACAATCTCCATCGCAGACTGAATCCGACGGTCAACTTCTTCGGTCCTCAGACGAACACCCCGGCGGTGCCGAACGCCGATACCCAAACCGCGCTGTCGATCTTCCGCTGCCCGTCGGACACGGGACCGGCCCTAAATCCGTTCCGCCTGTTGCCCGCGAACGGTTCCTTTGCGATGTCCAACTATCGCGCCATCTGCGGCACCGATTCGTCCGGCTTTTTCAACGCGAACGAGGACCGCAACGGCGTGATGTGGCAGAACAGCAAGGTGACGTTTACGCAGATCACCGACGGCACCTCGAACACCGCCGTGATCGGCGAATGCATGTTCGACGACCGACCGGGCGTCAACAAATGGGCGGCGATCTGGGCCGGGAAGACGGGACTCTACCAAGGCGGCGTCCGCATCAGCGACGTGATGTGGCACTTGGACAACAACTCGGCGACGATCAACGGCACGGCCCCGCAAGCCTTCAGCAGTCGCCATCCGGGCGGCGCGACCTTCGCCTTCGCGGACGGTTCGATCCGCTTCTTCCGCAACGGCGGCGACCCAACGATCGTGAAGTGGGTCGGCAGCCGTAACGACGGCAGGGTTCTGAACATCGATTTCTGATCGTGCTTGCGGTCGTACGGTTCCGGACGAATAATGACGACATCGGCACCCCGACTCGTCGAGAGCATGACCATGGCGACCGCAACCAAGGCGACGATCACTCTGGAAGTCGATTCGGATCTCGCCGCCTTCTACGAAAACGCGAGCCGGCAGGATCGCATGAAGATCGGCCGGCTGACGTCCCGGTCCATGAAGCGTTTGCGCTCGGCGAAGCAAAGCAAGGTTGCGGAGTTGTTCGAGAGGCTTGATGCCTCCCGATTGGATTCCGAACCGATGTCGGACGAGGAAATCGCCGCGATGGTGAAGGAGGAAATGTGCGCGTATCGTGCTGGACACTAACGTCTTGATCAGCGCGATGCTCGGGCCGCAATCGATCTTAAGGCGGGCAGTTAAAGTCATCCTTGCCGAGCATGATCTGCTCGTGACGGATGCGATCCGAGAGGAGTGGGCTGATGTCGTGAGTCGTCCGAAGTTTGATCGTCAGATTCCGGAAGATCAACGGATGGAATTTCTCGACGGTTGTCCTGGATCTCGCGATTCCCGTTGTCGTCACCACCCTCATCGTCGCCTGTCGTGATGCGAAGGATGACAAGTTTCTGGAAGCCGCCGTCGCCGGGACGGCGGATGCGATCGTCTCCGGCGACGCGGATCTGTTGACCCTGCATCCGTTTCGCGGCATCTCAATCCTGTCGCCGACGGCGTTTCTCGCGGCGGTCGCGCCGCCGCTTCCGTAGACCTATCCCGAACCCTGTTTGTTCGGAGTTTCCACCGATGGCCGACGATCTCTCCGTACCCGATGCTGCTCCCGTGTTGGAGTTGTTGAATGCCTTCCGCAAGTCGAAGGTCATGTTCGCGGCGTCGAAGCTGGGCGTATTCGATGCGTTGGAAGCAGCGGGCAGCAAGGTGCCCGAGTTGGCGACGAAGTTGAACGCCAACCCGGACGCGCTCGAGCGGCTGCTGAATGCCTGCGTCCTGCTCGGCCTGCTGAAGAAACACGGCGGACACTTCTCGAACACACCGGCGGCCACGGCCTATCTCACCGCCGCAAGCCCGCGACGGATGCTGGGTTATTCGAACTACTCCGATGCCGTGCTTTGGAAACTTTGGGACCACCTCGATGACGCCGTCCGCGAGGGTAAGCACCGCTGGACGCAGGAGTACGGCTGGGACGGGCCGATCTTTTCCCACTTCTTCAAAACGCCGGAATCGAAGCGCGAATTCCTGATGGGCATGCACGGCTTCGGCGTCATCAGTTCGCCCGTCGTCGTCAACGCCGTGGACCTGTCGCCGTTCCATACGCTGGTCGATCTAGGCGGAGCGACCGGGCACCTGACCATCGCCGCCTGCCGCCGTTGGCCGCAACTTTCCGGCGTCGTGTTGGACCTGCCCGAAGCGATTCCGTTGGCGGCCGAGATCGTCGGTGCGACGGAGGTCGCGCCGCGCATCCGAACCGTAGGCGGGGACTTCTTCGCGGACGACCTTCCGAAGGGGGACCTCTATGCCGTGGGGCGGATTCTGCACGACTGGACCGTGGAAAAAATCGAGCGATTGCTTGCCAAGGTCTTCGCCGCGCTACCTTCCGGCGGCGGGCTGCTGATCGCGGAGAAGCTGCTCAACGACGACAAAATCGGCCCGGAGTGGGCGGTGCTGCAATCGCTGAACATGCTCGTCTGTACCGAAGGCAAGGAGCGCACGCTCGGCGAGTATGCGGCCCTGTTGGAAGCCGCAGGCTTCACGAATGTCGTCGGCGTTCGCACCGGCGCCCCGTGCGACGCGATGCTGGCGCGGAAGCCTTAACAATCACGACTTGGGCTTTACGGCCGGCATCATTGGTGGTGCCGCAATTTTCAGCGGCACCAGCACCAGCGTGCCGAGCTTGAACATCGCCTTGTAATCGTCGTCCAAACCGTCGTTGGCTGCGGCGATCAGCACCGGCTTGTTTTCGTGCAGTGCCCAAGAAACCTCGCGGCCGTCCAGGTCGACGAGCTTGTGCGATTTGGTTGTGACGGTCCTCGAGACCGGCACCGCTTCCGTCACGGTCCGGATCGCGGTCTTCGTCACGAGCACTTCCACGTTTCGCGTGACCGTCTGCCCTTTGACGATCTCGGTCTCAGCCACAGTTTCCATAGCCGTGTAGGCGTACGGCACCTGCTTGGTGACCGGTACCAGTTCCGTCAGGATCAGTGTGTCCTTGGTCTTTCCGCTTGTGATTTTGCCGAAGGTCGGCGGCAGTGAGGGCAGCTTGGCGGCCCGTTCCGGCGACTGGATCAGGCAACACAACATCAGAACAGTCGTGACCATGGTCGGCTACCTCGTGCGGGGATCGGATCGCTGGCCATATGGCACCATCCTTGCGCTTACAGTTCCACCGGAAACTCGGGCAGCGTGCTAAGCTTGACCCGGCCGCCGACGATGACTGCGGCGGCGCGACCCGTCACTTCGGTGCCGTGGTACGGGGTGTTGCGGCTCTTCGATTGAAACTTCGTCTTGTCGATCGTCCATCGGACGTTGGGATCGATGAGGGTAACGTCCGCCGCGGCGCCGACGGCCAGGGTGCCGCGTGGGCTGTCGCCGGCGTCGATGCCGAGGACGCGGGCCGGGTTGATCGTCATCTTTTCGATCATCTGCGGCCACGTGAGATGGCCCGGCTGAATGAGGAACGTGGTGCAGATGGGCAGGAAGGTTTCGAGTCCGACGATGCCGTTGGGGCAGAGGTCGAGTTCGCGGGCCTTCTTCTCGGGGGCATGCGGCGCGTGGTCGGTGGCGAGCACCGATAGGGTGCCGTCCTTGAGCCCTTCGAGGATCGCGTCGACGTCGGCTTGGGTCCGCAGCGGTGGGGCCATTTTGTAGTTGCTGTCGAAGGTGCGCAAACATTCGTCGGTCAGTGTGAAGTGATGCGGGCAGGCCTCGCCGGAAATCCAAAACGACGGCTTGCCCTCGGCGGCAAGCTTTGCGGCCTTGGCTCGGCCCTGTCGGATCAACTCGACGGCACCGGCACTGGAGACGTGGAGAATGTGAACCTTGCCGCCGGTCAGTTCCGCCAGGGCGATGTCCCGATAGATCATGATTTCTTCGGCGACCGCAGGCATGCCGCGCAAGCCCAGTTGAGTGCTGACGACACCTTCGGCCATGACCCAGCCTTGCGTCAGTTCGCTGATTTCCGCATGAACCAGCACGGCCTTCCCGAACATACGTGTGTATTCGAGCACGCGGCGCATGAGTTCCGCCGATTCGATCGGTGCGCCGTCGTCCGTGAAGGCGACCGCACCGCCGGCAACGAGGCCGCCGATCTCGGCGAGTTCCTTCTGCCCGCGCGCCTTGGTGGCAGCACCGCACGGGAACACATTGGCGTACCCGGCCCGCCGCGCCTGCAGGACGACGAACTCCGCGGCGGCCTGCGTATCCAAGGCCGGTTCGGTGTTCGGCATGCAGGCGACCGAGGTGATGCCGCCGGCAATCGCGGCACGGGTCCCGGTCAGGATGGTTTCGTCCTCTTCGCGGCCCGGCTCGCGGAGGTGCACGTGCATGTCGATGAGGCCGGGGGAAACAATCAGCCCATCCGCGTTCAAGGTGATGTCCGCATTCCACTGCGGTTGCGCGCCGAAGCCGACGACCCGGCCCTCGGCCAGCCATACATCCATGACGGCGTCGATCCCCTGTGCGGGGTCGATCACGCGGCCGCGGCGGATTTGAATCGTCGGAATCGGATGAGGCATGATGGGTTCCTTCGTCAAACGGCAACTTCCGCGCCGCTGCGGGCGGACTTCGCCAAAGCATCGAGCACCTTGGCCGTGAGAATCGCCTCGCTTGGGTTCGGCTCGCACTCCTTGCCGCCGTGCACGGCGGCGGCGAAGTCGTCGATCATGCAGACGATCTGATCGTGCCCCGGCGTCGTCACGGTTTCAACCTTGATGCCGAAGTCGCCGTCCTGCCGGTGAATCTCGAAGGCGGCCGCATCGTCCGGGATCCACTGATTCGGGATGTGGATCGTCCCCGTGGTACCGACGATCTCAACCTGCGTCCGCAGCGGGTGCGTGAAGCCGCAATCGAAGGTGGCCGTTCGCCCATCGGCAAAAGTCAGGACGCCACTCATGGCCACGTCGACATCGTTCACATAGACCGCGCGGGCGAACACCTTCACCGGCTCGATACCCATCCACCAGCGGATGGCGTAGGTCGTGTAGCACCCGACATCCATCAGCCCGCCGCCGCCCGCTTCGGGCTGCATGCGGATGTTCGAGGTCGGCAGGTTTTCGAGATTGAAGGTGAACGCGGCGATCACCTTTTTTACCGGGCCGATGGCGTCCGCATCCAACAACGCGCGAATTTTCTTCGTGCGGGGATGGTGCGGCCACATGAAGCCGTCCATCAGTTTCACGCCCTTCGCGCGGCAGTAGGCGACCACATCCTCGGCCTCGGCGGCATCCAGGGTAAGCGGCTTTTCGCAGAGGATATGCTTGCCCGCATCGGCGGCCTTCTTCGTCCAGCCCGCGTGCAGGTGGTTGGGCAGCGGGATGTAAACCGCGTCGATCTCCGGCGACGCCAACATCGCTTCATAGGAACCGAGTGCCGTCGGAATCTTCTTCTCGGTCGCGTAGGCTTGCGCCTTTTCCTGCGTCCGCGACGCCACGGCGACGAGCTTCGCCGTCGTCGATTTCAAGAATGCGGGAATCAGCCGATCGTTGATCTTGGCCGTGCCGAGCAAACCCCACCGCAACGCCTGAGCCATGATTCCGCCTCGTAATCCGTGCCGAATGAACGGTTAGTCTAGAACCGGCTTCAACCGCGGCGACCTCCAAATGAGCGAGATTTGACCGAGGCAAACCAAACTTTGCTGATGCCCAGCGAAACATCGTAACACGAGTGCAACCACGGCGACTTCGGCGCTGTCCAACGCAGCAATGCCGCCGGTCTGATCCTCCGGATCGGCCTGCCGGCGAAGCCGGCAGCAGATCGCGTGACATTCCCGGTTCCCCCCGGTAAGATCGCGGCTACTCTCCCGTGATGCCTGCCGAGTGCCCCTTCGTGAATGCGTTTCCCCTCGCCGTTGCGTATACGCAAAATCTCGACCCGTTGAATCATCGCTTGGCCTCGACGTTCGTCGCGGCCCTGCCGGTGCTGGTGCTGTTTTATCTGCTCGTCGGCCGGCGTTGGCCGGCGGCGTGGGCGGGGGCGGTCGGGTCGCTCGCCGCCTTGGTGCTCGCTTGGCTCGTCTACGGCATGCCGGCGGATCAGGCCGGCATGTCGTTCGTCTACGGTGCGGCCTTCGGCTTGCTGCCGATCGGATGGACCGTCTTCGGGGCGATGGCGCTTTACAACCTCACGGTCGAAACCGGACAGTTCGCGGTGATCCGCCGGAGCATCGGCGGGCTGTCCGGCGACGCCCGCGTGCAGGCCGTGCTCATCGGCTTCTGTTTCGGGGCACTCATGGAAGGGGCCGCGGGGTCCGGGGCGCCGGTTGCGATCTGCGGGGCGATGCTCGTCGGCCTCGGCGTGCCTGCGTTTCGGGCCGCAGTCATCTGCCTCATCGCCAACACCTCGCCGGTCTGCTACGGCGGCTTGGGTGTGCCGATCATGGTGCTCGGCAACGTCACGGGATTGCCCGCCGAGGACATCTCCGTCATGTGTGCCCATCAACTGCCGTTTCTGTCGTGTCTGATTCCCTTCTACATGGTCAAGGTGATGTGCACTTGGCGGCAGACGTTCGCCGTCTGGCCGGCATTGCTCGTGGGCGGCGGGTCGTTCGCCTTCTTCCAATACGCCTTCGGGACGATGCACCGCTGGGTGCCGGGCTTCGCTGTCTGGCCGCTGACCGATGTGGGTGCGGCGATTCTCTCGCTCATCGCACTGGCGCTGTTTCTGCGTTTCGTCTGGAAGCCGACGGACGAATGGAAATTCCCGGCCGAGGCGGTGTCGCAACCACCGAAGCGGACGACCTTGGACACCGAACACGGCGACTTCTCCGCCGCGCTCGACGATCGGGATGCAACCCCGTTGACGGCGTATACGGTGGCCCGCGGCTGGTCGCCGTTCGTAGTCATGGCCCTATGCCTCGCGGCCACGGGATTCGTGCGGGAACGCGAGAACGCCCGCAAAGAAGCCTTCGATCTGGTCGGTCTGCGGACTTACTACGAGATGGAAGTGCCGACGCTGCATCTCGAAGTGGAACGCGCCGAGCGGCTGCAGAAGCCGAACGCTACGGCGGAGGAGAAGAAGGAAAAAGCCGTCTACAAACTCGCCTGGCTGACCGCGCCGGGCACGCCCTGCCTCGCGGCCGCGGCCATCTCCGCGCTGCTGCTCGGCGCCACACGTCGCCAGTTGTCGGCGACCTTCCTGAAGACGATGCGACAGATGAAGGTCCCGATCCCGACGATCGCCTTCATGCTCGGGCTGAGCTACGTCACCAAATATGCGGGCATGGATGCGACACTCGGCGTCGCCTTCGCGGAAACCGGGATGCTCTACCCCTTTTTCGCCGCGATGCTCGGCTGGCTCGGCGTCTTCCTGACCGGGACGGATGCCGGCAGCAATGCGCTGTTCGGCAGCCTGCAGAAGATCACGGCGGGCCAGGTGTACGAAACCGGCGTCATCCCGCATCTGACGCGCACTCAGGCCGAGTTGCTGATCTGCACCGCCAACAGCACTGGTGGTGTCATGGGGAAAATGATCGACGCCCAGAGCATCTGCGTCGCTACGGCGGGCACAAACCAAGTCGGCCGCGAGGCGGACATCTTCCGCGCCGTCGTCGGGCACAGCATTCTGCTCGCGGCGGTCGTCGGCCTGATGACGATGCTTCAGGCCTACGTCCCGCCGTTCACGCTGATGGTGCCGTAGGATCGAACTATTTCGCCTTCTTCTTTGCCAGCGCCAAACCCTTGGCAACCAGGTCCATCACCGTGGCGGGGTCGTGAGCCTGCAGGACGGTGAAGGCCACGGCCAGCACGCGCTTGGTTTCGGACGCGCTGATCTGCGTCTTGGCGGTGTCCGCGTTGCGGGCGACTTCGTCGTAGAACTCGGAAAGGGTCATCGGCTCGGCTCCTATGAATGCGTTCCGGAAAGCGTAACGCTTCCCACAGGATCGGACCTTGGAGCCTCAAGCGAAAGACCTTCTTTACGGATTTTGGTTTCCAGCACTTCGCCCGAGTTCGATCGCAGGAAAAGGCGAAGCACTACTACTTCACCAGCACATCGACCGGAACCAGGTGATTGATGCGGTAGGTTCGGCGATCGGGATCTCTCTCCATGGATTGCGTTCGGCCTTTGGTGTCCGTCGCCTTCACGAGCAGTTTTGCCGGGCCGCGAACCGTCGGCGTCCAAGTCGTGGTCCAGAAGCGCCACTCGAACGGCTTGGATCGACCGGTGAACTTCACGTTGCTCCAACTCTTCCCCTCATCGCTGCTGAACTCGACGAAATCGACGGCGTTCTCGCCTGCCCACGCCGCGCCGAAAATCGTGATCTCCCGGTCGACGGGAAGCACATCGCCGAGCGTGGGACGGGCGATGACCGCCTTGGGCAGCATCGCGGTGATCGGCGTCAGGCTCGGCAGGCCGTTGCTGCGTTCGTAGTCCGCATAGTCCATCGTCTGCCAGAAGCCCTGATACGGTCGGTCGGTCACGATGATGCGGCGGAGCCACTTGATCGAAGCCATGCCGTACCAGCCGCCGACGATCGCCCGCAACGGCGCCCCGTGGTTCGGTGTCAGCTTTTCTCCGTTCATCGAGTGGGCCAGGATCGTTTCCGGCTTCATGGCCTTTTCCATCGGAATGCTGCGGTCGAAGGGGATCGGCCCCGGCGAAGGGTTGTCGCCCGCCACAGCACCGACATCCTCGCCGACGAGGATGACTTCCATCGCGCCCGGTTTCACCTTGGCGCGTTCCAGCACGGCTGCCAACGGCGTGCCGGTCCAGCGGGCATTGCCGACAGCGCCGTGGCCCCACTGCAGGCCGCGAACTTGGGGAATCAGAAAGATGCGGCCGTTGCCGGCGCACTCGAGTGTGTTGCCCAGTGTCGACTCGCCGAGCGCGGCGAGATCGGCGAGCGAAAGCTTCAACGGCTGCTCGACGTGGCCTTCGATGGAGAGTCGAAACGCATTCGCGTCCAGCTTCGGCACGGCGAAGTGATTGCGGACGTAAAACTGCTCTTGCGGCGTTTCCAGAGCCTTCAACTCGCTGAAGGGAAACTCAAGATTGAGAGGTTGCCGCATCCGCACGATCATTCCGGGGAATGCGGGCGGCACGGCCTGAGCCACAGCGCGCGACCGGCCGGCCAAGCATGCGGCCGCCGGTACGGCGACGACGGCGGACAGAGCATCCCGACGGGAGAGATTCGGCACGGGCAAAATCCTTTTGGGAATGTCTGGTCACCGATCGCGATTGACGAGCCTCCGGGTTCACCCCGGAGGCAGCGACAACAATTCCATTCGGAAACGATGCTGAGCTTCCGCAGCCGCACCAGGTTTCGGACCTCCAGGATCACCCCGGAGGCACGTCGGCCGATCAGCCCGCGGCGAGTGTGAGCACTTCCATCGCCGCGACGTAGTTCGGTTCGTTCGTCACTTCCGGCACATACTCGGCATAGATCACGATGCCGGAGGCGTCGACCACGAACACCGAGCGGGCCAACAACGGCAGCGGCAGGCCTTCGATCAGCACGCCGAAAGCTTTGCCGAAGGAATGATTGTGGACGTCCGACAGGGTCTGCATCGACTTGATGTTTTCAGCACCGCAGAACCGCTTCTGGGCGAACGGCAGATCGAGGCTCACCGTGTAGGCGGCGATCTTGTCGCCCAGCGCGGCCAAGCCTTCTTCGAACTTCTTCGTCTGCATGCTGCACACGGCTGTGTCCAAGCTCGGCACGACGCTGAACAGGCGGGCCTTCTTCGGCGTGTCCGCCATCGTCACGGGTGCAAGCATGTTCAGCGCGGTGAAATCCGGGGCCGCGTCGCCGGGCTTGAGTTGCGGGCCGACCAAGGCAACCGGGTTGCCTTTGAACGTCACGGCGCCGTCGCGTTTGCTGCTCATGGAATGCTCCTGAAGAAGAGATCTGGGTCTGGCGTTGCCGTTGTACTAATTCTCGCTGAATTCGGGCGGGAAGTTTCGGTTGGCGTTGCCGGCGAAGCCGACGTCGTCGTCATCCGGCTGCAGCGCCGCCGTCAGGAGTTGAGCGCGGAGGTGAACCATCGACTCGGCCAGGAGCATCTGCTTGAGTTCCGCATCGAGCGGCAACGCATAGGCCAGCATGTCGCACAAGGCACCCAGTGGTGTTTCGCCCGAGAAGAGTTCGACCAGGTGACGGAAGGCCGGGGCGGTCGGCTCGAACCTCGGCAGCACCGCCTCGGCGAGTTCCTTTCGCAGAGCGGTCAGCAGTTTCACGTCGTCCGGGATCACATCCGGCAGCAATTCGGCGCGAGCGGTGCGATACGTCCGGTCGGTCGAATACTCCTCGACGATGCGGATGCGGGCGATTCCTTTGATCCGCATGTTGTAGCGGCCGTCCGGGAAGATTTCCGCCTGCGTGATGCGGCCGAGGCACGCCGTGGTTTCGATCGTCGGCACGTCCAGATAAGCCTGTTCGGGAACGTCCGGCAGCAGTACCAAGGCGATGAGCTGATCGTCGTTCAAGGCATCCGCGGCCATGTCCCGATAGCGCGGCTCGAAGATGTGCAGGCCCTGCACCGTGTGGGGAAAGAAGACCAGGTTGCTCAGGGGAAACAACCGCACGGTGCCGTCGAAGGCGGCCAAGGCGGCGAGGTCTTCGTTCATCGCAGCGCATCCTCAAGTGGCAACAATCGTGACCGTTTCACCGACTGCGGCTATTCTAGACCGCAACGACCGACCGATGCCCGGCCCCCAGGAAAAGACGACCATGGCCGCGAAACTTCCGCCGAACGCTCTGATCGCCTGGTGCCGAGCACTGCGCCACGGCGTGGACATCGGCCTGCCGCTGCCGAAGATCTTCAACCAACAGGCGAAATCCGGTCCGCCGGTCGGCCGTGAACTGGCCGCGACATTGGCCAAGCGAACCGCCGAGGGCGAATCACTGGCCCAAGCCGTGTCGAGCGACGGCGGCAGCTTTCCCATGCTCTTCACCGAACTCGTCGCCGTCGGCGAACGCACGGGTCGCCTCACCGAGACTTTCGAGACGTTGGAACATTATTTCGAGACCGTCGTGGACGGTCGCCGCAAACTGCGGGCGGCGCTCGTTTATCCCGTGATCTCCTACTTCGGCGGCATCTTCGTCATCGCGGCGATGCTGCTCGTGCTCGGCCTGATCGCCCCGGCGGACGGCAAGGGCTTCGACCCGCTCGGCCTCGGTCTGCTTGGCGTCCGCGGAGCACTGATCTGGCTGTTCTGCTGCGGCTCGTTCACGATTGCCATCGTGGTCGCCTTCCACGTGATTCGAGATAACGAAACCATCCGCGCGAAGTTGGAATCGAAGCTCCTACGCGTCCCGGGTCTCGGGCAATGCTTCCGCTCCTTCGCCCTGCAGCGATTCTCGCTCGGGCTGCACATGACCGGCGAAGCGGGATTGAAAGCGGACGAGAGCTTGCGTCTCAGCTTTCGTGCCGCGTGCAACGATGCCTACGGCAAACACGGCGAGCCGAGTGCCAAGGCCGCCCGCAAAGGCAAGGAGATCGCCCCGACGCTGCGCGACTGCGGCACCAACCTGTTCCCGACCGAGTACGTCGATGCCGTGCAGGTCGGCGAGGTTTCCGGGCGCCTGCCCGAGATCATGGAGAAACAGGCGAAATTCTACCAGGAGGACGCCGCCCGCAAAACCAAGACGCTGGCCATGTTCCTGGGCGGAGCCGTCTACGCACTGATCGGTCTGATGCTGATCGTGCTCATCCTGCGGATCCTCATGTCCATCGGCGGCGTCTACCAGGACGCAATGAAGGGCTTGTAGAAATGTGCAATGCGGAATGTGGAATGCGGAATGAATACGGGAGAAACCTGATGTTGCGTTTCGTTTTGGTGGGTGCTTTGGCGGTCGGCATGCAAGGCTTTGCCGACGCACACGATCTTTGGTTGATCCCGCCGGCGAAGGTGGAAGCGGGCAAGCCGATCGTCGTGCGGGCCGTGCAGGGGATGGACTTCCCCGTCGGCGGTCGGCCACCGAATGCGGCGAGTTTCCGACGCATCGTTGCCGTCGGACCGGACGGCAAGCCGACGATGATCATGCCTGCCGGCACGGACGGCGATGCGTCGCTTTTGCCGATGCCGACGGATGCCGCAGGCATCGTTGCGGTCGCAGTCGAAACGGCGCCGAAGATCCTGACTCTGGAAGCGGAAGACTTCAACAGCTATCTCGTCTCCGACGGTTTGCTGCACATTTATCGGCTGCGGGCCAAGGAAAAGTCGCTCGCTCAACCCGGCGTCGAGCGTTACTCAAAGTCGCCCAAGGTGCTCGTGAATCTGGGCGGCGGCACTGAGTTGCAGGCGTTGGTGGTCATCGGCTTGCCGCTGGAAATCGTCCCCATGGCGAATCCCTTCGCCCGCGCCGTCGGCGACACGCTGCGGGTGCGGGTGCTGTTCCAAGGCAAGCCGCTCGCCGGCGCCAACCTCGGCTGGGACCACCCCGGCGACGGCGACGAACCTTCCGGCACGGTCCGCTGCGATGCCAAGGGCGAAGCGGTGCTCCCTATCGCACAACCCGGCCTGATGACCATCCGCCTGACGCACATGACGCGCCCGAAAGCGACCGACCACGAATGGGAATCGTTCTGGACCACACTGACATTCCGCATCGGCGGGTAGGGGCGATTCGTCCGGTTGCTTCGTCCTCGAAATGCCTGATCAGGTTCCCGTATCGATGCTATGGCATGACGTCAGCTCTGGCTCGTCAGCTCGGGGATTGCCATGGACTCATCGCTTCGTCCGACTCGGCATCGTCTGATGGTGCTCGAAGATCGCGCGATGCCCGCCGGCGACGGCATCGACGAAGTGCTTCGTTATCGCGCGGGTGTGAAAAATCTCATTGCACCCAACGCCTCTCACACCCAAGTTCCTCACGCCCGCAGGATCTTCTCCCGCCCCTTTACGACACCCTTGGCGGCGTTGCGGGTGTCGATCACCAGTTTGGCGTGCTCGACGATGAAACCGTAGTCGTAAGCGGTGTGGTCGGTAACGATGAGAACGCAGTCTTGCTCGGCTAGGTACTCGGCCGTCAAGTCGCTGCTGGTCATTTCCAGCCCGGGCCAGTGGCGCATCTTCGGCAGGTGGGGGATGTGCGGGTCGTTGTAGGTGACGGTGGCACCCTTCTTCTTCAGCGTGTCCATCATCTCGAAGCCGGGGGATTCGCGCGGGTCGTCGACATCTTTTTTGTAGGCCATGCCGAGGATCGCGATGCGGCTGCCCTTGACCGCGCGGCCGCGGTCGTTGAGGGCATCCATGATCCGGGAGATCACGTAGGTCGGCATGCCGGTGTTCACTTCGCCGGCGAGTTCGATGAAGCGGGTCGCCAAGCCGTGCTTGCGGGCGATCCACGTGAGGTAGAACGGGTCGATGGGAATGCAATGACCGCCGAGGCCGGGGCCGGGGTAGAAGGCCTGGAACCCGAAGGGCTTGGTCTTGGCGGCGTCGATCACTTCCCAGACGTCGATGCCCATGCGGTCGTAGAGCACTTTCAGTTCGTTCACCAACGCGATGTTGACCGCGCGATAGGTATTCTCCAGAATCTTGCAGGCCTCCGCGATCTCCGGGCTGGAGACGGGGACGACCGACGGCACGATGGCGGAGTAGAGGGCACAGGCCGCATCCGAGGCTTTTTTGCACAGCCCGCCGACGACCTTGGGAATGTTGTGCACCGAGTGGCCCGCGTTGCCGGGGTCCTCGCGCTCCGGGCTGAAGGCCAGGAAGTAATCTTCCCCGACCGTCAGGCCCGTTTGGGACAGGATGGGCAGGACGTCGCCGCGGGTGGTGGTGGGGTAGGTCGTGCTTTCCAGAATCACGAGTTGGCCGCGGCGCAACTGCCCGGCGACGGCATAGGTCGAGTTCAGCACATAGGTCAGGTCCGGTTCGCGGGCATCGGTCAGCGGGGTCGGCACGCAGATGAGCACGGCATCGGCTTCACCGAGTCGCTCGAAGTGCAGCGTCGCCTCGAAACCCGCCGTTCGCATCTCCTGAATCGCGGACTCGGGAATCTGTCGGATGTAGGAACGGCCGGCATTCAGCTTCGCGACCTTGGCGCCATCGACATCGAAGCCGAGAACTTCAAATCCCGCCTGCGCGAAGGCTCGGGCGAGCGGCAGCCCGACATAGCCCAAGCCGATGATGCCGACCTTGGCTTTGCGGGTGGTGATGCGTTCCAGAAGCGTTGCGAAGCTGTCCGTCATGCCGAATCCATCCGTGGGTGTCGATCCGGCATCCTGCCGGCACTGACCGATGCTCGCAAAATCCGTCGCCGGCCGTCAAGTGGGATCGTTTCGTCGCACGGATGACGGATGCGAATCCGAACTTACTTCGTTTGCCAGCGGTCGGCTTTCTCAAGCACGCCGCGGACCTTGTCACCGGCGATCCACGATTTTGCGGCTGCATCGTCGCGTAGGTACGCGTCCCAGAAAGCCGTGGTCACCGCAAGGATCGCTTTGTGGTGATTGGGGTTCCGCTTTTCTTTCTCGCCGGGCAGCGGTACTTCCGTGAACGCGGAATGCTCGGCTTTGTCCAACACCAGCTCGAACTTGTCGCCCGTGGGCAGGGCCGGATAAACCGCCAAGCGGGCCTTCATATCCGCTTCCCCGATGGGGGATGTGTCGTGGGTGCCGGTCAGCAGCAGCCAGGGAATCTTCACGTTACCGAAGGACTTGGCCGCATCGCCCCGCGCAGGTACTGCGGGACTCATCATCGCGGCCGCTTTGATGCGCAGATCCGTGAAGCCCTTGCCGATGGGGTAGGATTGCCCGCTGACGGCTTGCGTCGTATTTGCTCCGAAGGAATGGCCGGACGTGCCGATGTGCTTCAGGTCCATACGACCACTCAGAGCGTGATCCTTGCTCCCATTCCACTGCTCCAACTGATCGAGCACTGCAGGCACGTCCGCGACGCGGAGCATGAAGTTGTCGAAACCCGCCGCCTTCTTCATCGCCGCCATGCGCTGAGCGATCGGCGTGTCCTTCCAGACGGAATCGTCGCTGCCGGGATGCTGCAGGAAGACACCGACGTATCCGCGCTTGGCCCAATGCTCGCCGAGGTAGGCACAGACCTTCCGCGTACCGCCGAGGCCATGGCTGCACAACACCACCGCCGCCGGTTTTTTGTCCTTGGGCAGGTAAATCAGAATCGGCAACTCGCGCGATCGTTTTGCATCCTTGACGGTCAACTCGACCTTCTCGATCTTGGCG
>Ga0105047_10006996_pt1 | contig 19066 bp, 18 predicted proteins | sample MAT04_FD_78384 | JGI IMG/M metagenome (GOLD analysis project Ga0105047, IMG submission 78384) | Freshwater microbial communities from Lake Fryxell liftoff mats and glacier meltwater in Antarctica - MAT-04 (megahit assembly) | ecosystem: Environmental > Aquatic > Freshwater > Ice > Liftoff... | reverse complement strand
TGGAAGGCCTACATGCGCCGCCAGTCCTGCACCGTCAACTTCAGCGGCAAAATGGAACTCGCCCAAGGCATCCGCTTCGAGTAACCCTTCGCCTGTCCCTGCTTCCAAACTCCCCCGCGCCTACGTCCGAGAGATCGCAGCCGTGAAGTCTTTGACGCGCACACCCTGCGCAAAGGGCCCATGAGGATCCGAGCAACTCCCGACCAGACTGTTGGTCCCGGGTCCGTTTGCCGACTAATGTTCCACAGATGCTCCACAGCCGAGCGCTCGGCAGGCGACGGGCGTACTGATGGTCTGGCGATGTTTGCCATCGCCAATGTGAGGTTTCGATGGGTTCTCGACGAGAGCCAAAGCGACGAGCGGCCAAGCCGGCCCACGTGAATGACGACGTGAGAGATATCACTGCCGACGAACTCGGCGACGACCTCGACGGTGCTGACGACGGTGCTCTCAGTAGTGGCGGTGCATTTGCCCTCGGCACCGGCGGCGGCCTCGACGCCAAAGTGCTTGTCCTCAACAAGCTCTACATGGCCATCCGCGTCATCTCCGCCAAACGCGCCTTCACCATGCTCGCCCGCGGCCTCGCCGAAGTCATCCAGGTCGACGACGGCCGCTACAGCAACTACGACTTCTCCTCCTGGGCCGAACTCTCCGAACTCCGCGCCCAGTTTGAGGCCGAGAAGCACGACTGGGTCCGCACCGTCCGTGTCGCTATCGCCGTGCCCCGCGTCATTCGTGTATTGGGCTACGACCGCCTCCCCGCCCAATCTGTCAAACTCAATCGCCGCAACCTCTTCGCGCGCGACCGCAATCAGTGCCAGTATTGCGGCTACCACTTTCCCACCAGCGAACTCTCAATCGACCACGTCCTCCCCCGCTCGCTCAGCGGCGGCGATTCATGGGAGAATCTCGTGTGCTCCTGCATCAAGTGCAACGCCCGCAAAGGCGGCCGCACGCCCGAGCAGGCCCACATGAAGCTCATCCGCCGCCCCGTCATGCCCAAGCGCAACCCGCTCATCGCTCTCCGCATGGGCCAAGACCGTTACGCCTCCTGGAAGGCGTTCCTTGACCACGCATACTGGTCCGTCGAACTCAAATGAGCCCCGCCATGCCAGCGACTCATCCAGATTGCTCGACCGATGCAGTCTGGGCCCACGCCCTCTTGCCCTCCGCGCCCCTGTGGACTCCGGCGCACGCCCCCGCTCGCCGCTACACTCTGCCCATGACCCGACGTGTCCTTCAACTCGCAGCGCTCGCATGCATCGCGGCCAGCGCGCTCGCCGCCGCCGGCTGCGCCCGCCCGCTCCTCTCGCCCGACGACCAGCGTTCCCCCTTCGATCGCTACGACAACCTCCGCAACCAGTTCGCCCAGCAATACGTCGAAGACGAGTTCGGTCGCCAGCGCCCCAACCTCCGCGCCCGCCTCGCGCCGCGCGAATAGGTCAGCCCCCGCGAGTAACTCGGCCCCCGCGTGAAAGCCAGCCCGCCCAAGCGATCACCCAATCAATCAAGCGGCTCATCCCGCCCCTCCAATCCCCGGTCGGTTTGTGATAGGCATTTCGTTCGATAGGTGATCGGTATCAAACCTCCGCTCTGCCGTTGATAACCCGTGGATACCTCGAAAACACCCCAGTTTCTGTCACGTTTGGCGTGTTCTACGCCGATTACACACTAAGATTGTGTAGCTCAACCACCCACGGATCGGGTCTATGGCACGTCCAAACCGCTCTCGCACATCCTCGTCTCGCTCTCGCAGCCGCAGCGTCTCCGGCCGATCCAAAATCGTCTGGGGCGGTCTCGTTGGCGCCATGACCGCCGTCGGCGGGGTCCTCCTGCTCCTCGACGGTCGGCCCCTCGGCCGCAGCGACGGCCTCAGCGTCCCCCCCCTCATGGCCTCGAGCGCAGGCGCGCTCGACATGGACGGCATCTTCTCGCGTCTCAAAACGCTCGAGAAAGGTCGCTGGAAGGCCATCGTGATCCACCACTCGGGCGCGCCCACCGGCAACCCAGCCACCATCACGGCCGACCACAAGAAACTCGGCCTCAACGGCCTCGGCCACCACTTCGTCATCGGCAACGGCTCGGGCGGCATGGATGACGGTGAACTCCAGGTTGGCTACCGCTGGCGCGAGCAATATCCCGGTGCCCACGCCGGCGGCCCCAAGGGCGATTGGTACAACCAGAACGCCCTCTCGATCTGCCTCGTCGGCAATGGCGATCGCCAAGGCTTCACCAAAGCCCAGATGGCCCGTCTTGCCCAGCTCACCAGCGCCCTCTGCCGCCAACTCGGCATCGCGCCCGATCGCGAGCACGTCGTCCTCCACAGCCAGATCGCCCCGACCACCGACCCCGGTGCCTCATTCAACGATCGCTGGCTCCGCCAAACGCTCGCCGAAACCAACTGATCGCCCCATCTCTCCGATTTCTTCCGCGCGGCGAGGCCTCATCCTCGCCGCGTTTCGTTTTGACCGGCCATTCCTCATCTCGTCCCGCCCATCAGTCCTCCGTGCAACCTGCACACTCATCCTGCGTAAAGACACGCCGGGCACGTTCTGTGCCTTCCTGCTCGCCGGGCTCGCCCGCCGGACTTGGCTCAAGGGCTGGTTTTTAGTCGCCGAATCGGTCATGAAACGCTCCGCAAGGGGCCAGCGGACGCTCTGGCGACTACACTCACCCTTCGAGAAACGCCCCGCGACGAACCCTCCGTCTCGGTGTAGGAGACCTACCCGCGTCTGCCCATTTTCGATCCGTGGCGGCATGAAACCCGCCGATAGTTTGTTGCTGTTTGAACGAGGAACCGACCGACCGTGCAAGTCTACAAGTCCAACGACACCATCGAGGGTTTCCGGGTAATGAGCGAGATCGGGCGCGGAGCCGCCTCGATCGTCTATCTCGTTCAAGACCCCAAAACCAAGCAAATCTGGGCCCTCAAACTCGTCGAAAAGACCGAGGACGCCAAAGACAGCCGCTTCCTCGAACAGGCCGAGCTTGAGTACCAGATCGCCAGCAAACTCCAGCACCCCGGCATCCGCCGCATCGAGAAGATCATCAAGAAGAAAGAGAGCATGCTGAGCGCCGTCTCGGCCATCATCCTGCTCATGGAGTTTGTCGACGGCATCTCCCTCGAGAAGAAGCCCCCCAAAACCTTCGACAGCGCCGCCGACGTCTTCGAGCAGGTCGCCCGCTCGATGGCCTACATGCACTCCCGCGGCTTCGTCCACGCCGACATGAAGCCCAACAACGTCATCATCGATGCCGAGGGCAAAATCAAACTTGTCGACCTTGGCCAGTCCTGCGCCATGAACACCGTCAAGAAGCGCATCCAGGGCACGCCCGACTACATCGCCCCCGAGCAGGTCCACCGTCGCCCCATCACCCACAAGACCGACATCTACAACCTCGGCGCCACGATGTACTGGGTCCTCACCCGCACCTTCGTCCCCACCGCTCTCGCCAAGAGCGACTCCCTCGTCGGCTCAGTTGACGACTCCCTCATGGAGCGTCCCAAGCTCGCCAACGAAGTAAACAGGCGCATCCCCGAGATGTTCAGCAAGCTCATCATGGACTGCGTCGAGGTCGAGCCCGCCCTCCGACCCGAAACCATGGACGTCGTGGCCGACCGCCTCAACCTCATCAAGGCCCGCCTCATCGCCGAAAGCCAGCTCCGCAAGAGCGGCAACTGGAAGAACGTCCGCGACGATTCCCAGGCCGGCGGCAGCCGCGCCGGTGGCAGCGGCGCTTGGGGCAGCAAGGCCGGCATGGGCAGCAAAGCCGGCATGGGCAGCAAGGCCCCCGACATGCCCTTCGGCTCCGAGATCGGCGACTTCGTCGATGACGACGAACTCAAGCCCGACGAAGACACCAAAGACCTCGACCCCAAACGCTAAGCCCGCCTGCGGCACTAAGCCTGCGGCACTAAGCCCCCGGCGCTCAGCCCGCCAGCGCTCAGCCCCCGCGCAGCAAGCCGCGGCTTCCGGTGTACCCACCCGCCCCTGAAACGCCTTCCCGGGGCTCCTCGCCGTGATCCCGCTCTTCGAAGATCTCGACCTCTCCAGCCCCGGTGTCGTCATCGCGCTCTTCGACCGCGCTGCCGACGCCTCCCTCACCGCCCACTGCCGCCGCGGCAGCATCGATGTCATCTCCGCCACCGAGCCCGGCCCCGCCCGCCTCATCGCCACCGGTGACATCCACGACAACACCGTCGCCCTCGCCAAACTGGCCACTCTCGCCGGCATGACCGCCACCGGCATGACCGCCGCGGGCAACCCGCCCACCGCCCACCTCACCCTCCACGAGATCATCCACTCCGATCGCCTGTCCAACGGCATGGACTTCTCCTACCGCGCCCTCGCCCGCGCCGCCGTCCTCAAGGCCGCTTTCCCCGAGCACGTCCACACCCTCCTCGCCAACCACGAACTCGCCCAGGTCGTCGGGGCCGGCATCACCAAAGACGGCATCAACGTCGTCGCCGCCTTCAACGCCGGCGTCGAATACATCTTCGGCGATGAGACCAGCGCCGTCACCGCCGCCATCAACCGCTTCATTTACGCCATGCCCCTCGCTCTGCGCTGCACGTCCTCCGCCGCGGCCCTTGACGTCGCGAGCGGCGGCGACCTCCTCTGCGCTCACAGCCTCCCCGGCCCTCTCGCCATGGACCGCTTCGATGTGACCCTCCTCGAGCGCGCCACCACCGATGCCGACTTTATCCCCCGCCAAGGCTCCGCCCACATGCTTGTCTGGGGCCGCCACCAGCGCCCCGCCGATGTGGACCTCCTCGCCAAACGGTGGGGGGCCAGCCTCTTCATCCTCGGCCACGAAAAAGCCCCCACAGGCGCCATGCTCCTCTGCGACCATGCCGTCATCCTCAACACCGACCACGACCAAGCCCGCTACCTCGATATCGACCTCACCAACCCTCCCACCGCCGCACAGGCCGTCGAGCGAGCCCAGCTTCTAGCCGATATCGAACTCGCCTGAGCCCGATTCGTCCGGTTGCATCTCCGCACACTACACATCACCACCTGCACTCGCGCCGGCCTTGTTGAACCAAAGTCACTCGGCTGCGCCTTCACCACCTCATGCGAACCGGGCTATTGATCCTTCTCGCCGCCTGCCTTTCGAGCCAAGGCTGCGCCACCCACATCACACCTCCCGCCACCGTCGTTGACCCGGCGATGGTTTACCTCGTCGACTACGGCTACCACGCCTCCCTCATCCTGCCTGATCCCGATTCCGCAGCCTCCATGTCCGCCGAAAACCCGAGCCTGGTCGAGTTCGCCTTCGGTCAATACGACTGGTACGCCCTCAACCTCGACGACTGGTGGCGCACTCCGCTCGTCATGTTCATCCCCGGCGAAGCCTGCCTCGGCCGCCGCGATCTCACCCCCGCGTTTCCCTCAGCCACCGCGCCATCGACCGACGTTCTCGGAGCCCAGCAAGTCATCCCCATCACCGTGGAACGTTCCCGCGCCGCGGCACTCCTCCACCGCCTGCAAGTCCGCTGGTCAGGCGCGAGCGCCCAAGCCTTGCCCAATCCCGCCGTGGGATTGACCTTCGTCCGCGACCCTGATTGCTACTGGATCTTCCACAACTGCAACGCCGCCGTTGCCGCGTGGCTCCGTGAAGCTGGTTGTAATGTCAGCGGCCCCGTTGTTGGGTCGGACTGGACGATCGATCAATAACGATCTGCCCGCCGATTCCCGACGCCATCCAAACGTCGCCCCCCCTTCGCTCCGCCATTCATGTCCATCCCGCGCGTTGGCCCACCTCTCAAACTCCCCGCTGCTTCCCACACTCAGGACACATGCAATCAGCCGAGAGACCCGCCAGCGAATACGCACACCGCTCACACTGATTCCTCCTCCTTCGCCTCGCCGCGCGGCTGCCCGGCCAGTACAGCAAGCCCCCCGCCAGAAGCGCGATCGGGCCATTCGGCCAAATCGTGTACGCAATGCCCGATCGCCACGAGTTCTTCTGATCGCCCCATGCCCACCAAGTCCACATCCACGAAGTGGTGCCGCCGGTGGGAAGAAACTCATGGTTGACGCCGCCGCACCAGCCGACCGCCGCCGTGCCCTGAGAAGTGGTATACAGCGTGCCGTCGCCAACGTCGGCGGTCCACCCGTTCGTGCCGTATCCAAACCACCACTTGGCGCTGATCGCAAACGCAATCGTCAGCCCCAGCCCAACGGTCAGCAGCGCCAGCCCGATGCCGCGCCGCAGACGCCCCGAGTTCGTTGTACGAGTTCGTGGCATCGCGATTCAATATGCGCGTTGGCGGGCGGGGTCATGCCGGAACGCGAACGGCGTGATGGTCTTCACGGCTCGAATGGCTGCGAAATCGCGATTCAGGAACACTCGCAGCGTGTACGGCGTCGGCGAGTCGATGCCGTAGTCGTAGGCCCATTCACCGTCGAAGACCTTCGCGTCCGGACAGCCGATGAGATCAGTAAACGCCTTGATGGTCATTCCCGCCGCCAGCTTCGGCGCGTTGGCAAGGCGCTGCTCAAGGGGCACGCTGGCGAGGCACGGATTCGCCCAGTCGTAGATGATGTAGTGTTCCTTCGCGACCGGCGGATAAAGCTGAACGCCGTGCGCTGCCGCGGGGGTCTTGCCGATCGATCAAGGCGCCTCTCGAACACTCGAGCGCAGTTCCCCGACGTCCTCTAAGCCGCTCCCCATGATCTTCTCAAGGGACCGCAGCCCGGCTTCCGCGTCGGTCAGTTTGAGGAAGCCGATGGTGTGCAGCGCAGTGCTCAGCCCCCAATAGACTCCATAATCCTTGCTGTTTGCCAGAGCCTCAGGCGTGACGGTAAGCGCCGCCATCGCCCGCCGGGACTCCTCCGCGATCGTCGCCGTGAGCAGCCGTTTCACGCTCGCCTCCGCGTTAGCTAGCGCGTCCGCCGATGCGGCGTTCGCATGCGAGCCCAGGTCAACATGTTTCGCCGTCGCCACATCGATCACCAATCGGTGATTCCAAAACGGGCGCACCACGAAATAAGTCGCCGCCGGCTGCTTGTCTGCGCCCGGCACTGAAAGAAAAAACCAGTCTGATTCCTGCGACCACTTTGGGCCCGCGGTGGTATGCGAGACGAACTGGTCGTGCTGCGCCTTGGGGAATACCTTCAGCACCTCGGCTTCACCCCGCTTGTGGCCGTCCGCCGGGTCCAGGAAAAGAAGCGTGTCCCGCGCCAGCCGCGCCGCCACGATTCCGTCGTCGTTGACGAAGACCGCCATCGGCGATCCTTCGCTGGAGTGCGCTGACGAATCCCCTTTGGCGCGCGTCATCGGCTGCTTCCGCGCCCACACTGTTTTCTTCGTGGTCGTGTCCGTCAGCGTATATGTGAAACCCGCCGCGAAGGGCTGCGGCCGCTCACCCGCATTGTCCGGACTCTTGGCATCAACCCTGAACCGGCCGCTCGGCGAAACGCCATACGAATCTCGGTAGTATCGATCCGTCGCCGCCGCGGACGGCGCGAGCAGCGCAACACATGCAATCGCAGGCAAGACGGGCAAGAACTTCAGCAGCCCCTCCTGGGGCACGATTGTACCGGACTTCTCCGGACATACGAGCCTCCCCCCTCGCCGCCGGCCTGCAAATTTGGCCACCACCCCAACCCCACCTCCTGCCATCTCGACACTAGATGAAAACATTTTCAGTTCCACGCCACGCGGGCACGAGTCCCGCCCCACATACTTGGGCACCCTCACCAGCGGAGCCGACTCATGCATTCCCCGTCCAACGCGCGCTCATTCCCCATGCCGTTGCTGTTGGTTCTGTGCAGTTGCTCCCTCACATCCACCGCCGCTCACGCCCAATGCGAAGGCGGCCAGTGGACAACCCTCAACCCCCTCGCCGTCGCCCGTCAGGAATCCGCCGCGGCCCAACTTGGTGACTCGGTCTACATCGCAGGGGGTCTCAACGCAGCATTCGCATCTCTAGACAGCGTGGAGGTCCTGAATCTCACCGTTGGCACGAACGCCACCTGGGCCGCGGCACCCACGCTGCCACAAGGCCGTGACCATTCCGCGCTCGTGGCAACCACCGGCCCAAGCGGCTCGCTCTACTTGCTCGGCGGCTATTTTCCCCACAACACGGCCCATGCCACCGTCTTCATGCTCGGCCAGGGGCAAGCATCTTGGACCAACGGCCCCCCCATGCCCGAGGCCCGCGGCGCCCTCTGCGCGGTGGAGCATGCCGGTCGCATCTACGCATTCGGCGGGATCGGTCCCGGCGGCGTCAGCACCTCGACTTTCATTTTGGACCCGGCCACAAACCAGTGGACTAACGGCGCCACCATGCTCGAGGCCCGCGAGCATCTCAACGCCGTCAGCGCGGGTGACTTCATTTACCTCATCGGCGGCCGAATCGTCAACACCTCGACCGGCGCCAATCATCGTTACGACCCCGTCGCCAACACCTGGTCCGTCATGGCCCCCATGCCAACCGTGCGTTCCGCCCTCGCCCTCAGCGCCGTGGGCACGCGCATCGTCGCCGCGGGCGGCGAGTTCCCCCGCCTCTTCGCCGACGTTCAGATCTACGACACGCTGACCAACACCTGGAGCTGCCGCGCCGACATGCCCGTTCCACGCCACGGCGTCTCCGCCGTAACCGTCGGCCCCTACATGCTCGTCCCGGGCGGCGGCCTGCAGCAAGGACTGCAGCCGGCCACCCACGTTGATCGCTTCGCTCTCTCGGCCTGCCTCGCTGACTTCGACCTCAACGGAACCCTCACCCCCGACGACGTGGCCGACTACATCGGGATGTTCTTCAACCAACCCTCAGGCCCCGGCCCCAGCCCCGTTGACTTCAACGCCGACGGCCTCACCGACCCCGACGACCTCGCCGACTACATCACCGCGTACTTTGCTGGCTGCTGACTCAGTGTTGCGCAAAGTACCATCCTGCGCATGACTGCCAACTCCTGTCGCCTCAATGCAAGCGAGCTCTCGGCGATTCATCTCTCTGCTACTCCCGGGCCGCGCCACTCGTCGCGCCCCCGACACGACCATCCTCCCGCGGCTCGCCCGTCCGGCCCCCGTGGCAGGCCACATCCAGCATCGCAGACTACCACACCTCGCCGCACTCAGAGCAAAGCCGGTTCGGCATCAATTGATACCTGCACAGAGGGCAGAGATCCTTGCGAAGTCGGCGCGACCACCAACTGAATCGACACCCCCAGAAAGAGCAGTACGCCGCAGTCGCAAAGATCGCGGAGTTTACAGTCAGCCCGACAGGGAGTGGGCGCAGCGGCAGATTCGTCACCTGCACACCGAGAATCGTGGTCTGAACTTCCCACGTCTATTCAACCGTCGTAATTGTCGCCATGTCGGTGCAATTCGAGCGTCCCATGGCGCGACAGGGCCAGCCAGACTCCCACACCCGAGCATGAAAAACATCGGATTTGGTCTCTTCGTTGAACGCGGACTTCGAATCAAAAATCGTTCTGATGATGCTCCAAGTCGGAATGCTCTCAGTCTGCCATTGGGCTTTGTCCGCGTGGTACAACCTGTCCTCCATCGGTCCGTGAACGAAGAAAAATCCAGATCGAATGGTTCCGATGTTCGCGCCGTAGTAGCCCGAAAATGTCTGGGGGAGTAATCGTCGAGGTCGTACCGCGCGCCCAAGGTGCGAGCGGGGACGTATGCGAGCACCCAAGCCGACGTCACCGAAACAATCACGCCACCAAAGAGCATGGGCCAAAACCACACCAACCTCGGCCGGCACCGGAGCAGAAATGCCGATCTCGGCATAACGGCGCGCACGCCCGTCCCTGCGTCATCCGTGCACGCTGCTATTTCGCCACCCTGCGGCTCGGCCACTTCGTTCTCCTGTCACACCTCAAAATCATCCATCCGCTTGCGCAGCTCCGCAATGTGCAGCCGCATGCTGTCGATCTCAAGCTTGGTCTTCTCCACCATCAACTCGTGGAACTCCTTGCTCGCCTCGATGCGGTCCTCGTCGCTGTGCCGACTCGCCAGTTGCCGGTTGAGCAGATCAAGCTCCACCCGCAGCTTGGAAATATGCAGGTCAGCCATCAGGCGGTCGCGGTCCTCGCGCTCACCGTCCACCCTGCTCTGCACGAATATCTGCTGCCGTTCCGGCGCGGGCTTGCGAAGTTCATTGGCGAGCAGTTGCTCGGCACGCCGAGCACGTCGGTCAGATCGGTACGCCAGCCCAGCTACCACGCAAAGCGCCACGGCAAGCACAACGACCAGCACGGCCGCCCCGGCCGGAACGTCCGCGCCCATCATGGATATTGTGCCATTCGCAAGCGTTATCACAGGCAACGGTACGCGGTCGATTGCCCTGAGAGTTGTAGCCTTCGCATCCGCCCACTCTCCAAACCGCAAACGTCCATCAAAAAACGCCCCCGTGAGGGGGCGTTGCGAAGCAGGTCAATGAAGTATTGATCGATCGTGCCGACGATCACTCAATAACGATAGTGCTCGGGCTTGTACGGGCCGTCCTTGCTGACGTTGAGATACGCCGCCTGCGAATCCGTCAGCCGCGTGAGCTTCACGCCCAGCTTGTCAAGGTGAAGGCGGGCCACCTCTTCGTCGAGCTTCTTGGGGAGGATGTAGACCTTGTTCTCGGTGTACTTCACGCCCGACAGCGTCGGCTTGCCCTGGGCATTGAACCACAGGTCAAGCTGTGCGATCGTCTGATTCGTGAACGAGGCCGACATCACAAAGCTCGGGTGCCCCGTGGCGCAGCCGAGGTTCATGAGGCGACCCTCAGCCAGCACAAGGATCGACTTCTCGCCCTTGCCGTTCTGGTTGAACACGAACTCGTCGTACTGCGCCTTGATGTTGATGCGCGACACGTCCTTGCCCTTGTGCAGGCCGGACATGTCGATCTCGTTATCAAAGTGCCCGATGTTCGCCACGATCGCCTTGTCCTTCATCTTGCGCATGTCGTCAACCGTGATCACGTCCTTGTTGCCCGTGGTCGTGATGAAGATGTCCGCCGTTGCAATCACGTCATCGAGCGTCGCAACCTGGTACCCCTCCATCGCCGCCTGCAGAGCGTTGATGGGGTCGATTTCGGTCACGATCACGCGGCAGCCCTGCCCACGCAGCGACTGCGCCGAGCCCTTGCCGACATCGCCGTACCCGAGCACGACGGCCACCTTGCCGCCCAGCATCACGTCGGTCGCGCGGTTCAGGCCGTCCACCAGCGAGTGGCGGCAACCATACAGGTTGTCGAACTTGCTCTTGGTCGCCGAGTCGTTCACGTTGATGGCGGGGAAGCGGAGCTTGCCGGCCTTCTGCATCTCGTACAGGCGATGCACGCCCGTCGTGGTCTCTTCGGAAACGCCCTTCACTTCTTTGGCGATCTTGCTGAACCGGCCGGGGAACTTGGCCTGCTGGTCACGCAGCAGCTCAAGGATCACGCCCCACTCTTCGGGGTCGCTCTCGGTGTTGAAGGCCGGAACCGCGCCCGCCGCCTCATACTCAGCACCCTTGTGAATCAGCAGCGTGATATCGCCGCCGTCGTCAAGCAGCATGTTGGGACCGCCGCCATCGGGCCAGCGCATCGCCATGTCCGTGCACCACCAATATTCCGGCAGCGTCTCGCCCTTCCAGGCAAACACGCTCACACCCTTGGGGTCGTCGACCGTGCCGCCTTTGTGCTGGCCCACGACCGTCGCCGCGGCAGCGCTGTCCTGCGTGCTGAAGATGTTGCACGAGACCCAGCGCACGTCGGCGCCGAGCTCAACAAGGGTTTCGATAAGCACGGCGGTCTGCACCGTCATGTGGAGCGAGCCCATGATGCGGGCGCCCTTGAGCGGGTTCTGGCCCTGGTAGCGGGCGCGAAGCGCCATCAGGCCCGGCATCTCATGCTCGGCCAGGCGCAGTTCCTTGCGGCCGAAGTCGGCCAGCGAGAGATCGGCAACCTTGTAGTCGAGCCCGTTTTTGGCTTTGTCAACAGTGGGCATGGGAACCTTTGAGGGGCGAATGCTGGCAGAGGCAATGGTCACGATGAAAACTCCGTTTTGAAAATGGCCCCGCGGGCCGGGATGGTGAGAGGATCGAAACTGGCAAACTCGACAGGAAACACGTTGGTCAAAGCAGACAACACGTTTATCGGTTCAAGCGGGCATTCGGGCAAGGCACCCCGAACGGTCGCACATGGTTATTTTTTGGCTTAAGGTTGCTCATCGCCAGCCTCCTTCGCCCAACTTGTCGGGCTTGTCGGGCGTGGCTGGTCGGGCTGGTCGGGCTTATACGCCGTGCACGCAAACAGCCCTGGCCCGCGCGCCTCGGCATCGCACGCCAGCGTCTGAAACCGCGCCCGCTCAAGCCCCGCCGCCGTCAGCATGTGCTTCATCTCGGGCACGCCAAAGCCCAGCCAGCGGTGTCCCATCGTCTGCTTGTACACCGCGCGATCGTGGGCCGTCATATCCACCACCAGCGCCGTACCACCGGGCTTGAGAATCCGAGCCATTTCTCGGCACGCCGCGGCCGGATCGGCCAGGTGGTGTAGCACCAGCACGCACACCACCGCCTCCACGCTCGACGCGGGAATCGGGAGCGATTCAAGGTCGCCCTGCACAAAGTCCACATTGCTCTGACCTGCCAGCCGCTGCTTCGCGGCCGCCAGCATCTGCGGCGACTGATCAATCGCGATGACCTTGGCCACGCACGGTGCCAGCACTTCGGAGGCATTCCCCGTGCCGCACCCAAGGTCCGCCACGGTCCAGTGGTGGGGGATGAGCGGCAGCAGTGACTGCAGCGTCGCATGCTGGCCAAACAGATCACTCCGCACCGAATCCCACTCGCCAGCCACCCGCCCGAAAAACGCCTTGGTATCCAGCCGGCGATCAGCCAGCACCGCCGCCAGACGTCGCGCGTCCTCGGCCAGCACCGTCGAGTCGTCAAACTGCTCGCGAACCGTCATCCAAAGCGCCCGGCTCGGCACGTCAAGGTCGTCATGCACCATGTGATAAAGGGTCGATGTGCCCTCCGACCGCTTGACCAACCAACGACCGCCCCCGCCCCCTTGGCTGGCAACCTCGCCAAGCGTTCGCAAGTGGCGGCTGACGGTGGACTGGGGAAACTGGAGAACGCTGGCAAGCTCGCCGACCGACAGTTCCTCACGCTCCAGCACGCGCAGGATGCGCAGTCGGATCGGGTCACTCAGGCTGGTGAGCCGTTCGGTCAGCAAATTGGCGGGTGCAGCACGCTTCATCCGTTTATCCGGATGAACGGTAGAAGCATTCCCGGCCCCAGTCAAATCGACCGGGCCCGACCGCCCCAAGATGGCTGCCAAAGCCTGAAAAGCCGGTTAAAACCTGCCGGTCAGTTCCCGCCACCGGACGGGTTTGACGGCTTCGCCGGGGCGGGTCCGAGCACGTATTCCTCGGGCATGATGCCAAACGTCGGCCCGGCGATTACGCCAAGGGCCCGGCACTGCTCGAGCACTTCGGTCTTTTCGGGGGCAAGGTAATAGGCCATGGCCAGCCGCTTGACGGCCATGGGCCGGTCGTTGATGGCCGCGTAGAACTCACAAAGGGCCAGTTGCGGCTCGGTGGAGCGACCCCGGTCGATGCGGGCCGCCGTCAGGAACGCAACGCGGGCTGTGTCGGTATCACCCATCCGAAGAGCATATTTGCCCAGCCGAATGTGGTCAAGCGCGGTGCCCCGGTCGGCCGCGGCGGTGCGAAGCAGGCGGAAGCACTCGTCGTATTGCTTGGACTGCACCAGCGCCTCGGCGAGGACGTCGAGGGTCTCGCCGTCTTGGGGGCGCTGCGAGTAGGCGATGCGGAGATTCTCGGCCGCTTGGTCGGGTTTGCCGTTCTTGAGCTGCGCCTTGCCGAGCTCGGCCCGCATGTACGGGTCGCCCGGCATGCGGTTGACAAAGTCCTGAAATGCCGCTTCGGCCTGCACGTATTGCCCGGTTTTCATGCGGGTGACCCCGGTGTAGCGCAGGTCCTCAAGCGGGATCTCGCGCTCGACGCAGGCGGGAAGGAAGGCGGACAGGGCAACGAGGCTCAGCGCAACAGCGCGGCGGTACTTCATGTCAAAGTCTCCGAAGGAGGCCAACACTATGACGCGCGAAGGCGTGATGGAGGCGGCCACGGTCATGCTTGGTGAGAACAATGCAAATCGAATGGTGCTGCTTCGGCACGATCTGCCCGATGGCAGCAGTCATTTCGACTGGCTTATCCAGCGTTCCCGGGGGGGACCCGATGCTCCAGGGGCTACTCCCGATCTGGACGCCCGTTGTCTGCTTTCCATCCGGGTATCGGGGGAGTTTCCCTTCCGTCCCGGCCAAAGGGCGGCCGCCGAGCAGATCGCCGACCATCGCGGGCTGTATTTTGATTACGAGGGGCCCGTTTCCGGCGATCGCGGCCGAGTCGAGCGGGTCGCGCGCGGGATCGGGGCGATCATGGCGGAAAACGCCGACTTGGTCGTGATCGACGGGCGCTTTGCGGCGGTTGAAGGAGGCGTCGGTTTGGCCGACTCCTTGGCGCGGTGGGAACTCGACAAAGCCGACGGCACGCTAAGAGCCACCGGTCGCGCCGGGCCGTGCCGGGAATGATGGGCAGCGCGGAACGAAATTCTGGGGACCCCTACTGGACCTCGGCCGCGGCCCGCTGGCTGGCGGCCGCTTAACCAACTGCAAACCAGTGGCGGGCGTTCCTTCCGGGGGTCTGATAGTTTATCCCGTTTATCCCATCTGCATACTCCGGCGCAGCACCGCCCGTCTGCGCGCGGGGGGCGTTCTGGGCCGATTACGTGAGTGGCCGCGGCTCGCGCTGCCGGACCGGAGTGACCACCGCATGAAACTGCTCGACATTCTCAAGGCCGCCCACGAAGCCGACGCATCGGACATCCATCTGGTGGCCGGGCACGCTCCCAACCTGCGTGTGCACACCATCATGACGCCGATGAACATGCCGATCCTCACCGGTGAGGATTGCCGCCAGTTCCTCGAGCAGATTGCTCAGAAGGAAGCCCTTTCGCGGTTTGAGCAGAACAAGGACTCTGATTTTTCGTTTCACGCCGACGGCATTGCCCGCTATCGCGTGAACGCCCACATGCAGCGTGGCGAGGTGGCGCTGGCCATGCGTGTCGTGAAGACCAAAGTGCCGCCGCTCGAAAAGCTCAACCTGCCCGAGGTCATCACCCGCCTGACGTACTTGCCCCGCGGGCTGGTGCTGGTGACGGGCGACACCGGTTCGGGCAAGAGCACGACACTGGCCGCCATGATCCAGTCGATGAACGAGCGCTACGCCAAGCACATCATCACACTCGAGGACCCGGTTGAATATACCTTCAAAAGCAACCAGTCGCTTATCGAGCAGCGCGAGCTTGGCGCCGACATGCCCACGTTCGCCTCGGCCCTCAAGCACGCCCTGCGGCAAGACCCCGACATCATGCTGGTCGGTGAAATGCGCGATCTTGAGACCACCGCCCTCGCCATCACGGCCGCGGAAACCGGCCACCTTGTGCTCAGCACCCTGCACACGTGCAGCGCGGCTCAAACGGTCGAGCGCATCATCGACATGTACCCCGCGGGCCAGCAGAACCAGATTCGCTCGATGCTTGCCAACACGCTGCAGGCCGTGGTGAGCCAGACGCTCTTCTCGCGCATCGATGGCCCGGGCATGGTGCCGGCTGTTGAGGTGCTGCTGTGCACGCCCGCCGTTCGCAACCTCATTCGCGAGGCGCGGACGTTCGAAATCCCCAACGTCATCGAGACCAGCCGCGCGATCGGCATGACCACGCTCGACAAGTCGATCGCCGAGCTGTTCTTTAACGGCATGATCAGCCGCGAAGACGCCATCGCCTCGGCCAATATGCCAGACAAGCTCGACCGCCTGCTCGCGGCTTGAGCCCGTGGCTCTGGCGGCCCCTGGCGGGCGCGCCAATCTCTCGATTCCCCGTGTGCGTCCCTTTGATCCGTTTGACCTTTGATGCTGAGTCACTATGCCTGCCTATCGCTACCAGGTCAAAACCACGTCGGGCCAGGTGCAAGCCGGGGTGGTCACCGCCGAATCGCTCCCCACGGCCGCGGCCATTTTGCGCAATCAGGGCCAGCACATCGTGATGCTCAGCCCGGTGGCCGGGGCGTTCGACAAGGTCGGGTTCCTCAAAAAGTTCCAGGAACTCAACGCCGGCAGGCCGAAGGTCTCGCACGTTCTCGACTTCACCACGCAACTGGCCGTCATGATGCGCGCCGGTATCAACTTGCGCTCCGCCCTTGACGGCATTGCCGAGCAGACGGAGCACCCGGGGTTCAAGAAGGTGCTGCAGGGTCTGAAGACCGACGTGGAATCGGGCAAGCAGTTCAGCCAGGCCCTGGCGCGATATCCCAAGCTCTTCGGACCGCTCTACGTGAATATGGTGCGGGCCTCGGAAATGTCGGGTTCGTTCTCGCAGATGCTCGACCGCATCGCCGCGTACATCGCGCAAGAGATTGAGACCCGCCGGATGGTCATCGGTGCTGCCATCTATCCCGGCGTCATCGGCACCATGGCCGTGGGTGTTACGATCTTTCTGCTCACGTTCGTGCTGCCCAAGTTCGCTGGGGTGTTCAAGGGCAAGGAAGAGGCTCTCCCTTGGGCGACCAAGTTTCTTCTGAATCTCTCGGACACGATGGTCCAGCAATGGCCGCTGATTATCGGCGCCATCGCGCTGATCGGCGGCGGCTTCTACGCCTTCATCAAGACCCCTGTGGGCTCGTTCTGGTTTGACCGCACCAAGCTCACGGTTCCTGTCGTGAAGGGCATGTTCCGCTCGCTTTATATCTCGCGCTCGCTGCAGACCATGGGCCAACTGGTCAACGCCGGTGTGCCGATGCTCGACACGCTGGCCATCACCGGCGATATCTCGGGCAACGTCCTGTATCAACGCCTCTGGCGGGCCGTGTTCACGAACGTGAAGCAGGGCAAGAAGATCGCCGCGCCGCTCATGACCAGCAGGCTGCTGCCCCGCGCTGTGGTGCAGATGATCAGCGCCGGCGAAGAATCTGGCAAGCTCGGCGAGGTGCTTGACGAGATTAGCAAGTACTACGCCAAGCAGTTAAAGGACCAGATCAAGTCGGTTACCAGCCTCATCGAGCCCATCATGATCGTCCTGATGGGATCAGTCGTTGGCTTCATCGCCATGGCCATCATTCTGCCGATCTTCAAGATGAGCCAGATCGTGAGATAGCCGATGGCGATAGGTGGCCGCACGCTGTGCGGGCACGCGGGGAATGAGTGACGTCGGAGGGCGAAGGAGTCTGCGATGGTCGGTCTTGTCAGCAACCAGGGATCTCGGACTGTTCGTCGCTGCCCGTGGCGGCTGGTTCCGGCGGGCCGTAGCCGCGGCTTCACGCTCCTGGAGACAGCCCTTGCGACGGTGATTATCGGCGTGGGCGTGCTCGCCATGATTGAGGCGCAGGCTTCTTTCACCCGCACCAATGACTTCTCAAGCAACTCTGCGACTGGCAACTACCTTGCCAACGAGCTGCGCGAGCGGATGCACCTTCTTCCGCGGCATGACCCGGTCTCCGGGCTTTACACGATCGTCGCGGGCGGCAGTTCGACCGTGCGCGGGTGGGGGGCCGAGGCGGGTGAGAACGGCATTCTCGACTACGACGATCTCGATGACTTCGACGGGGCCGTCTTCGGCGCCGGCGGGGCGTTCGCCGGGCCGGTTGATGCCACCGGCACGGTGCTGCAGGAGATCAGCGACAGCGGGGCGCCGGTCCTCGATGAGCAGGAGCAGAGCGTTCCGCTCCGCGGTTGGTCGCAGCGGGTGAGCGTTGAAAAGGTCGATCCGCAAAACGTCGCGACGGTTCGCGACGGCAGCTATTCCCGAGCCGCCATCGGCACCACGTTTGCAGGACTGACCGTCGGGCAGTTCCCGCTGCGGGTCACTATCACCGTCAGGTTCCAAGGGCCGCTCGACACCGAGCCGCACGAGATGGCCAAGCTGGTCTTCATCGCACCGTTTTCTCCCACCAACTGATCTGGACTCATCGCTCGGACTCGTGGACACATCGGTCGAGGCAGGAAGGGCATTTCAATGAAGTCGCTCAAGGCAATCTGGCGGAGTTTGGGCGGTGCGACACGACGCGGCGTTGTGTCGATCCTCGCGATGATGTTCCTCGTGCTGTTTGGCTCACTGGCGCTCGCCATGGCCGTCGTCAGCAAGGGCAACTTGCGGACTGCCAGCACGCAACTGCACGTCAACAAGGCCCTCAGCGCGGCCGAGACCGGCTTGACGTTCGCTCGCGCCCGCATCGAGGAAGCGACGAGCCGCTTCCTTGTCACCAAGGGCACGATTGATCGCGACTTTGGCATCCGCCTCTGGGACGGCACCACCAGCTCGGGTGACGGCACGATTAGCGTCCTCCCTCCGCCCAGCGGTTTCACCGAGGCGGGCCTGCCGGCCGGAATCGCGCAAGCGCTCCAGAACGCGCACGCGGCCGACCAGAACATCGTTGCATACACCGGCAGCATTACGTCAGCTGTGATGGGCTCGGCGCCCTCGGGCACCGATCCCTCGGTGGTTCGCAGCTCAAACTGGGTGTTCACGCCTGCGATCGGCATCGACGGCAGCTCGACCGTTGCCGGTGCCACGCCCGCCGCGTTCCAGATCACCTACGCGCCGATGGCTGATGGTGTCGGTATCCGTGTCATCGTCACCGGCTACAGCTCAGTCGGCGTGACTGGCTCGAGCTATTCCTATGGCTCGTCTGACGACATTGGCCGACCGCTCACGCGAACGATCCAGCAGGACTTTCGCATCTCCAAGCAGCTCCGCCAGGCCATCATCAGCCCCACGCGAATCCTCATCGGCAAGGGCGTGCAGATCACCGGCAATCTCGGCTCGCGCTATGACCGGACGACGTACGACAACGGCGAGCCGGTGCTTATGCGGTCTGACTTCAAGGGCCTCAACGCCACCCTTGACTCGAAACTCAACGCACTCCTGACGGCGCTTCGCACGTCTGACACCGATGGCGACAACCGTCTGCGCGTCGGGCACGCCACCGAGGGCGCGGCCATCCCGTCCAATGCCACCGACTACAACAGCGATGGCCAACCCGACAATGCCTTCGCCG
>Ga0105047_10006995_pt1 | contig 19066 bp, 16 predicted proteins | sample MAT04_FD_78384 | JGI IMG/M metagenome (GOLD analysis project Ga0105047, IMG submission 78384) | Freshwater microbial communities from Lake Fryxell liftoff mats and glacier meltwater in Antarctica - MAT-04 (megahit assembly) | ecosystem: Environmental > Aquatic > Freshwater > Ice > Liftoff... | reverse complement strand
GAGATCGATCTGGACGAGCCGTTCGAAGGCCCGGCCCCGGGCCAGGCGGCGGTGCTGATGGACGGCGATACCGTGGTCGGCCACGGCACGATCAAATAGGCTCCCGCGTTCATGAAGTCGGCCAAGATCCGTGAAACATTCCTGAGCTTCTTCGAGCAGCGCGCACACCACCGCATGCCCTCGGCGTCGCTGATCCCGCCGCCCGACGACACTTCGACCCTGCTGACCGTTGCCGGCATGCAGCCGTTCAAGGCCTACTTCCTTGGACGGGAGCAGCCACCGGCCGGTCGGCTGACCTCATCTCAGACCTGCTTCCGCACCCCGGATATCGAGGAGGTCGGCAAAACGCTGCGCCACCTGACCTTCTTCGAGATGCTCGGCAACTTCAGTTTCGGTGACTACTTCAAGGACGAGGCCGTGCCGTTTGGCTGGGAGCTTTCGGTCGACGGCCTCGGGCTCGATCCGGAGCTGATCTGGATCACCGTCTTCGGTGGCGACGACGAGCTCGGACTCGGGCCTGACGAAGAAGCGATCGCGCTCTGGAAATCGATCGGGGTGCCCGACGAGCGCATCGTCAGGCTGCCGCGCTCGGAGAACTTCTGGCAGGCCGGGCCGACCGGCCCCTGCGGTCCGTGTTCGGAGATGTACCTCGACCGCGGCCTTGATTTCGGCGCCGAAGACGAGCGCCCCGGCGACGACACCGACCGCTTCCTCGAGTACTGGAACCACGTGTTCATGACTTACGACCTTGCCGAGGACGGCTCGCTGACCCCTCTGCCTTCGAAGAACATCGACACCGGCATGGGCCTCGAGCGCATGGCGGCGATCCTCCAGGACGTGCCTTCGGTCTACCAGACCGACCTCTTCAGCCCGCTGATCGAGCTGGCCGAGGAGATGAGCGGCTTGAAGTACGACTCGACCCCCGAGGCGACCCGGGCGATGCGCATAATCGCCGACCACTCGCGCGGCATGAGCTTCCTGATCGCCGCCGGAGTGGTGCCCTCCAACGAGGACCGCGGCTACATCCTGCGCCGGGTGATGCGCCGGGCGATCCAGCAGGGCCGCAACCTCGGCTTCGAGGGCTCCTGGCTCGGCCGCTTCACCGAGCGCACGATCGAGATCATGGGCGATGCCCACCCGCGTGTCGCCGACGAGCGTGAGCAGATCGCCCGCTGGGTCAAGGCCGAGGAAGAGAGCTTCGGACGCACTCTCGAACGCGGAATGGCGCTGCTCGAGCAGATCGTCGAGCGCTCGCTGGCCGACAGCAACGCCTGGATCAGCGCCGGCGACGCTTTTCAGCTCCACGACACCTACGGCTTTCCGTACGACCTGACCCGGGAGATCGTCGCCCAGCGCGGACTCCAGGTGGACGACCAGGGCTTCGAGGAGCTGATGGAGGCCCAGCGGCGACGAGCCCGGAGCGGCGCCTCGGGCGGCAGCCGGGGCCGCGAGCACGAGCGTGTGCTCGAGTTCGCCGGCAACGGTTCCCCCAGCGAGTTTGTCGGCTACGACTACCTGAGGTCCGAGACCGGCGTCAGCGCCCTTGAGCGCGTCAACGGCCGCTCGCTGATCAAGCTTGACCAGAGCCCCTTCTACGCCGAAGGAGGCGGCCAGGTGGCTGACTCCGGGCGCATCGTCTGGCCCGGAGGCGAAGCGAAGGTCACCGACGTCGTCAGGGTGGGTGACGACCAGGTGGTTGAGATCGAGTCTTCCGGCGTCGGCAGTGAAGACGCACCCCCGGTCGGCGCGACCGTCGAGGCCGAGGTTGACCGCCGCCTGCGTTTCCGCATCATGTGCAACCACACCGCCACCCACCTGCTCCACGCCGCCCTGCGCGAGCGGCTCGGGGACCACGTTCACCAGGCCGGCTCGGCGGTGCGCCCCGACAAGCTTCGTTTCGACTTCAACCACGGGGATTCGCTCCCCCCGGAAGAGATCGCCTGGATCGAGGACCGGGTCAACGCCTGGATCAAGGACGCCGAGCCGGTCCGCTGGATCAACATGGAGAAGGCCGAGGCCGAGAAGCTCGGCGCCATGGCTCTGTTCGGGGAGAAGTACGGCGACTGGGTCCGGGTGGTCGAGGTCGAGTCGGTCTCCCGCGAGCTCTGCGGCGGAACCCATGTATCCAATACGGCCGAGATCGGGATCTTCAGGATCGTCGGCGAAAGCTCGAGCTCGGCCAACGTGAGGCGGATCGAGGCGATCACCGGTCCGGACGCGATCGACTGGCACCGCGAGCGGGCCGGCGAGCTGGCTGAGGTCGGGCGCATGCTCGGCGACGTGCGGGATCCGGTGGGGGCGGCAAGGCGCGCCGCCGAGAGGATCGAGGAAGCCGGCCGTGGTGCCAAACAGGAAGAGCAGAAGAAGCTCGGCGGACTTGCGCTTGAGCTGGCCGCAGAGGTCGCGCCGATCGGCCCGGTCGAAGCCGTGATCGCCGAGGTGCCGATTTCGAACCCGAAGCAGATTCTCCAGTTGGCCAAGGCGGTGCAGGCCGAGCGTCCCGGGGCCGGCGTCATTCTGGCCGGGGCGGATGCAGAGTCGGGCAAGGTCGGGGTCGTCGCGCTGTTTGGCAGCGACGACGCCGGCGAGAAGGTCTCGGCAGCCGAGCTGATCCGCGAAATCGGCCCCCTGGTGGGCGGTGGCGGCGGTGGCAGCGATGAGATGGCCCAGGCCGGCGGCAAGAACCCGGACGGCCTCGAAAACGCGATGAGTGCCGCCCGGACCTGGCTGGAAGGACGCTGATCGTGCGTGTGCTCGCGCTCGATTACGGAAGCGCACGGATCGGATGTGCGGTTTCGGACGCCACCGGCACGCTGGCGACGCCGATCCCGGCGATCGAGCCGCCTGACATCAGCCGGATCGCGGCCGTGGCAGACGAGCGGGAGGTCGAGCGGATCGTCGTCGGCATGCCTGTTTCGCTCTCCGGTGAGGAAGGCCCGCAGGCCGCAGTGACCCGGTCTTTCTGCGAGGAGCTCGATCTTGCGGTGGAAGTGCCGGTCGAGACCTGGGACGAGCGCTTCACCACGAGGATGGCGGCGCAGACCCGCCGCGAGACGGGCGCCGGGGCGGCCGAGGATTCGATCGCCGCAGCCCACCTGCTCGAGACCTACCTTCTCGCCCTGGATGGCCGCAGCGCCAAGGCGGCCCGCGAAAGCGCTGCGCAGAGTACAGCGGAAGCAGCAGGGGACTGATGGCCGAGCGCTGGTTCGACGACCCGCCCGAGCACGATCCCGACGATCCGGAAGCGGTCGAGCGGGCACTCAGGAGGCAGGAGCGACAGTCGCGGCGCGCCGGCGATCCGGGTCCGGCGGGCGCAACCCCGTCCGGCCCCGATTCGCCCCGGGCACCGGAAGCGCCGGGCGAGAGTGTGCTCGGTAGCCGGCCTGTCGGGCGGGCGCGTGGGCCGCGTCCTTCGCGGTCCGGCTCGGGATCTGGCCACGGTGGCCGCCGCCGGCTCCTGCTGTTCGGTGCCCTCGGCCTGGTGGCGCTGTTGGGCATCGGGTTCCTGGCGGCCCTGTTTCAGCCTTTTGCCGGTGAGGCCGACGGGCAGACCGTGGCGATCGAGGTTCCCGCGGGGGCCGGGGTCGGGGGGATCGGCGACCTGCTGGCCGAGAAGGGAGTCATCTCCAGCTCGCTGATGTTCCAGATCCGGGCGACTGTCTCGGGCAAGCGCTCGGAGCTCTACCACGGCGACCATGTATTCCGGGAGGGAATGAGTTACGCCGCCGCGCTGGATGAGCTGGGAAACCAGCCGCAGAAAGCAGTGCTCACGGTGGTCATTCCCGAGGGCCTGAGCCGTTCGGAGGCTGCCGACACGGTCGAGGCGGCCGGACTCCCCGGCAACTACATGGAAGCAACGGTCAGCTCGAAGCTGCTCGACCCCGACGATTACGGGGCCCAGGGCAAGGCGGAGAACCTCGAGGGCTTCCTGTTCCCGGCGACCTACGAACTCGAACCCGGCTCGGATGTAAGCGACCTGGTTGACCAGCAGCTCGAGGCCTTCAAGGACAACATCGCAGGGGTGAACATGAAGAACGCCAAGTCAAAGAACCTGACCACTTACGACGTGCTGACGATAGCCTCGATGGTCGAGCGTGAGGTCTCGGTGGCCAGCGAACGCGCGACTGTCGCCGCGGTCGTCTACAACCGCCTCAGCCTGGGTGAACCCCTGTTCATCGACGCGACCACTCGCTTCGCGCTCGACAACTGGACCGAGCCGCTGACCGAGAGCGACCTCGCGGTCGACTCGCCCTACAACACCCGCACCAACGCGGGCCTGCCCCCGGGGCCGATCGGCAGCCCCGGCCTCGCTTCGATCGAGGCCGCTGCCAGGCCGGCCGATACGGATGTGTGGCTCTACGTGGTCAAGCCCGGCACCTGCGGCGAGCATGTCTTCTCCAACTCGCTCGACGAACACAATGCGAACGTCGCCAGGTATCAAGCGGCCCAGGAAGCGGCCGGCGGATCGCCGACCGACTGCCCGTGACCGGGCCGCCGGCAGCCACCCGCCTCGCGGTGGTCGGCCACCCGGTGTCGCATTCCCGCTCACCGGCGATGCAGAACGCCGCTCTCGCCGATCTTGGACTCGCCCCGGAGTGGAGCTACGAAGCGATCGACATCGAGCCCGCCGATCTCGAGGCCAGGGTCCGGGAGTTGCCGGGACTCGGTTTCGCCGGAGTCAACGTGACAGTGCCCCACAAGGAAGCCGCTCTCGCGCTGGCCGACAGGGCCGGAGAAGGCGCGGCGGCGATCGGTGCCGCGAACACGCTGGTCTTCGAAGACGGCTTGATCCGGGCCGAGAACACCGACGCCCCCGGCCTGATCGACGCGGTCGGGCAACTGCCGCCGGGAACCCGTGCGCTGGTGCTTGGTGCCGGTGGCGCCGCCCGGGCCGTGCTCTGGGCCCTTGTCGGCAAAGGCGCGGACGTTGCCGTCTGGAACCGCACCCCCGCCCGGGCCGAAGCGATGGTTGCCGATCTGGGCGGCAGGGTGGACTCCGATCCGCAGACCGACCCCTTCGACCTGATCGTGAACGCCAGCGCTGCCGGGCTGGGTGGAGGCGATGCGATCGCCGAGCTACCTCTGGATCCCGCGCAGCTCCGGCCGGGTCAGACAGTGGTCGACATGGTCTACGGCTCCGAACCGAGCACCCTGCTCGCCGCCGCCGGGAGCGGCGGGACGAGGACGATCGACGGCCTCGAGATCCTGGTTCGCCAGGGCGCCCGTTCGCTGGAGATCTGGACCGGCCGCGAACCGTCCCTTGAAATCATGCGTAACGCCGCCCGCGGCTAGTTTGGGCCTGCTCCGCCCGGGCGCCTGCAGCTGCCGTCGCTGACGATCGTGGCCAGGGTGCGGTCCGTCGCGAGCACCATGATCCTGTAGCGACCGGGTTGTTTCGGCATCAGCAGGTCGAAGACCGCAGGCGCGTACTTGGTGGCTGAGGCGGCTCGGCCGAAGCCGGGCACCGTAACATCCAGTGGCCCGCCCGTCCTGATTGTGAGGACCAGTCGCGAACCCGGCCTGGCGCAGACTGACCCAGCCTCGCCTCCGCGGGAGACGGTGACGGCTACTTTGATCGTGCCCGGGGTCGAGTTCTCGCCGGTTGAGTCTGTTGCGCCTGTGGCTCCGGTGCCGCCCGTGGTGCCGGCCGCTCCCGTGGAATCGCCGCCACCGGTGCGTCCGGTTGTGCCCTTTTCTCCGGTCGGACCGTTTTCGCCCGTCTGTCCGGTTTCGCCGGTTCCACCGGTCGGGCTCGCGCCGTCGCCACCCGTGGGTGAAGTGCTGCCGGTCGCCCCCGTTTCCACGGTCTGCTCGGCCGGGTCCGGGGCGACGATCGCCAATCCGGTGGAGATGCCCAGCAGGACGAGCATCGCGACGATCAGTCGGCGGGCTGCCATCAGTTGTTTACGCGCACGGCATCGGTCATCGGTCAGTCAATACTCTAGGTGGAGTAATGAGCTTTCGCTTCACAACCGCAGGCGAGTCCCACGGACCCGGTCTGGTGACGATCGTCGAAGGGCTTCCCGCCGGGCTGGAACTGGACCGCGAGACGCTCGACCGCGACATGGCCCGCCGGCAGCTTGGCCACGGCCGCGGCGGCCGGATGAAGATCGAAACCGACTCGGTCGAGATCCGCTCCGGCGTGAGGCACGGTCGCACCATGGGCGGCCCGGTGGCAGCGCTGGTCGCCAACCGGGACTACAAGAACTGGGACGAGCGAATGAACCCGTGGCCGATCGAGGGGGAGATACCTCCGGTCACGATGCCGCGGCCCGGCCACGCCGACCTGGTCGGGATGTGGAAGTACAAGCAGGACGACCTTCGCCCGATCCTCGAGCGGGCCAGCGCTCGCGAAACGGCCGCCCGGGTTGCCGCCGGTTCTCTGGCGAGGGCTTTCCTCACCGCCGTCGGTGTGACCGTTCGAAGCCACGTGACCCAGATTGCTTCGGTCAAGGCGCCTGAGCAGTATGACCTCACCGTTGAGAACTTCGAAGGCGTGGACGACGACCCCGTGCGCTGCCTCGACCCTGAGACCTCCGCCCGCATGGTCGAGGAGATCAACGTACTCAGGAAAAGGAACGAGAGCCTCGGAGGGACCTTCGAGGTGCGTGTATTCGGCCTGGTACCCGGGCTCGGCAGCCACGTCTCCTGGGAGGACCGCCTCGACGGCCGCCTTGCCCAGGCGATCTGCTCGATCCAGTCGATCAAGGGCGCTTCGATCGGCGAGGCCTGGGATGTCGCCGGGCGGCCGGGTTCCGAGGCCCACGACGAGATCTTCTATTCCGAAGAGCGCGGCTACTACCGCGAGACCAACCACGCAGGTGGTCTTGAAGGCGGCATGACAAACGGCATGCCGCTGTCGGTCAGGGCGGCGATAAAGCCGATCTCGACGATGACCAAGCCGCTGCGCTCGGTTGACACGGCCACCCGCGAGCCGGCCAAGGCCCACAAAGAGCGCACTGACTCGACCGTCGTTCCGGCCGCCGCGGTGGTCGGAGAAGCAATGGTCTGTCTGACTCTGGTCAAGTGCTACCGCGAAAAGTTCGGTGGCGATCACATCGACGACGTTCTCGGCGCCATCGATGCCTACAGGGACCGAATCGGCTGGCGATGATCGTCCTGGTGGGGTTCATGGGCGCGGGCAAGTCCACCGCCCTTGCCGAACTCCGCTCCAAGGGTCTGCGCACCGCTGACGCAGACCGGCTGATCGAGGCCGAGGCGGGTCTGAGCGTGGCCGAGATCTTCGAGACCTCGGGCGAAGCCGCCTTTCGTGAGATCGAGCAGCGTGTGGTGCTTTCCGCGCTGAAGGACGAGTCGATCGACGCGCTGGCGCTCGGCGGCGGCGCCGTGACCAGCCCACTGCTCCGGGAAGAGCTCTCCGGACCTCCACACACCACCGTCTGGCTGGAGATCGAAGAAGCTGCGGCCTGGCGCCGGGTCTGCCGCAGCGACCGTCCGCTGGCCAAAGATGAAACCGCCTTCAGCAGGCTGTTTGCTGAACGGCGACCGCTTTACGAGAGCGTCGCTGACGCGATACTTCCGGCGATCGCAACCCATATATGGGACCGGGCTCTCGGTCCGGTACAGATACTTCGCGGGCTATCTGACGGCACGCGCATGCTGTGGGCCGCCAGCTCCAACGGTGATTACCCGGTTTTCGTCGGCCGCGGACTGCTCGACAGTCCACTGTTCACCCCCGACGGTCCGCTCATGCCCGGCGACGGCCGCTCCTTCGGCTTCACCGACGATTCGGTAGGTCCCCTTTACGCAGGTGAGATCCGCGGGCTCGAGGCGACAGTTTCGGTGCCGCCGGGAGAGACGGCGAAGACGATGAGCCAGGCCGAGGATTCGCTACGCGAAATCGCCCGACTCGGGGCAACGCGCTCGGACCGACTGGTCGCGATCGGGGGCGGGGTGGTCGGGGACCTCGGTGGCTTCTGCGCCGCGACCTATCAGCGCGGGATCCCGTATGTGCAGGTGCCGACCACCCTGGTCGCCCAGGTCGACTCGGCCTATGGAGGAAAGACCGGGGTGGACCTGCCGGAGGGTAAGAACTACGTCGGAGCGTTCCACCTGCCGGCGGCCGTGGTGACCGACGTCGACACCCTGGCCACGCTGCCGGAAGGCGAACTCAGGGCCGGGCTGGCGGAAGTTGTCAAGACCGCGCTCCTGGCCGGGGGCGAGCTCTGGCGGCAGGTGAGGGACCTCGAGCCCGGGGAGATCACCTCCCGCGCCGATCTGATCTTCGCCTGCGCCCGCTACAAATGTGCCGTCGTGGCCGCCGATGAGCGCGACCACGGCCTGCGGGCAGTGCTCAATCTCGGCCACACGGTCGGTCACGCGATCGAGTCAGTCACCGGATACAGCCGGTACCGTCACGGCGAAGCGGTCGCGCTCGGCCTGCTGGCCGCGCTGAGGCTGTCCGGGGCCGACGGGCTCAGGGACGAGGTCGAGGGCTGGAGCCGCCGCCACGGACTGCCTGTGGAGCTGGAACCCGGGCTCGACCCGGACGAGGTTCTGCGCGCGGTCCAGTTCGACAAGAAGCGGACCTCGAAGGGCGTCGGCTTCGTGCTGTTGAAGAAGCCCGGTGAGCCCCGAACGGACCGTCTTGTCGATGGCGCTAGAGTCCTTGATGCCGTGAAAGAGCTGAACGCATGAGCAGAGCGCAGAACCGAGTGGCGATTCTCCACGGGGTCAACTTCGACGTGCTGGAGAGACGCGATCCGGAGATGTACGGCGGCATCAGCCTCTCCGAGCTTGAGTACCGGATAGGCGGCTGGGCCCACGAGATGGGACTCGAGCCGACCTTTTTCCAGACCAATTCCGAAGCCGAATTCTGCGGCTACCTGCACCGCCTGAGCGAAGCCGCCGACGCGGCGATAATCAACGCGGGTGCCTGGACGCATTACAGCTACGCGATCGGGGACGCGCTCGCGGTCGATCCGGTCCCGGCGATCGAGGTCCACCTGTCCGACGTCGAGGACCGTGAAGGCTGGCGGCGGGTATCGGTGTTCCACGGCCTGGTTGAGGCTAAGGTCTACGGCAAGGGTCCGGATGGCTACCGCGAGGCCCTCGGCCTGATCGCCGGGCGCCTCGGTACCACCGGTGACTGACCTTCCGCATGGGACCGCCTCGGGCGAGGCCACGGGCACTTCCCGCCCGGAGCGGCTGAGCGAGGCAGTTTCAGGCAGGGAGATTGAAGCGCTGCTCATAACCCGTCTCGTCAATATCGAGTACCTGACCGGATTTACCGGCAGCAATGCTGCCTGCCTGGTCGGACCGGGCATCCGGACCTTCCTGACCGACTTTCGCTACGCCGACCGGGCCGCCGCCGAGCTAGACGGCTGGAACGTGGAGATCGTCTCCGGCGAGTGGCTGGCCGGCCTCGCCCGACAGGTTTCGCAGACCGTAACCGGCGGCCGGGTAGGCATCGAGGACGAGCACGTGACCGTGCGGACGGCAAGGCTGCTTTCGGAGAAGCTGACCGGCGGGGCCTCACTGGCAGATGAGGGTGGCATGGTCGAACATCTGCGCCGTTCGAAGGACGCAGCCGAGGTGTCAGCGATAGCTGCGGCCGCCGGGTTGACCGATTCGATCTACGCCGAGCTGTTCGAGCGCGGGCTCGCCGGACGAACCGAGGCGGATGTTGCCGGCTATGCGGTCGGGCGGATGCGCGAGCGCGGTGCCGAGCCGTCGTTCACCCCGATCGTCGCCGCTGGACCGAACGGTGCCTCTCCCCACGCCGAGCCCGGCCCACGGGAAATCGGAGAAGGCGAGCTGGTCGTAATCGACATGGGTTCAAAGCTCGATGGCTACTGCTCTGATTGCACGCGCACCGTAGCCACGGGAGATCTGGACGATCAGGCGAGGGAGATCTACGAGGTAACGCTGAAAGCGAACGAGTCGGCCCTTGACGCCGTAGCCGCCGGAAGGAGCGCCGCCGAAATAGACGCGGTCGCCCGCGACCTGATAGTCGAGGCCGGGTACGGCGAGCAGTTCGGTCACGGCCTCGGGCATGGAGTCGGTATGGAGATCCATGAGGCACCGCGTCTCGGCCCGCGCTCGCAAGACACTCTGATCGAAGGCGACGTGGTCACGGTTGAACCGGGGATTTACATCTCCGGCAGGCACGGGGTGAGGATCGAAGACCTGGTCGTGGTCTCGGCCGAAGGTATCTCCCGCAACCTCAGCTCTCACCCCAAGGGCCTGACCGTCGTCAACTGAGTTCGGTCCCGATCTGGCTCCTGCCCGAACCTGAGCCGGCCCCCGTCCGGGCCTGACCCGGTCTGCAGATCGTACGGTTTCACACGATCCTTCCGGATTGTGTATTCTGTGATGACCGTCACAGAGAGTCTCGGATCCGTCCGGATTGTCCAGTGGCAGGGAAAAGAAGGGTAGAACTCCGAATCTCGCATGGCGAGGGATTTTTCAGGAGAGAGGGTAAGTGCGAAAAGACCGGTCTGAGGGGGCCGGTCTTTTCATTTGCAGGGGGCTCCCGAGGAAAGAAAACGGCCGGGCTTTCGCCCGGCCGTTTCTCACGTCTTCTGGTGTTCTTTGGCGGCCGGCCGGCCTCAGGGAAGTCCGGCGATGCCGTTCCAGCCGTTGGAGAAGCACCGGTTGTCGCCGGGTGCCGGTGGTGAGATCGGCGCGATGATCCTGGCCGGGCTGATGCTGGTGGCTTCGAAGTAATCGCCGACGCCGGTGACGGCGCAGCTTTCAATCACTCCGCGGGTATTGCCGAGTGCCAGGTTGGGGCCGTTCAGGAAGGTGACGGCATGGCGTACGCCGGACGCCGATGAGCGCGGCTGACCGTGCGGATCCTGTCCGTAGCCCCACTCCTCGCGGGGTGCCACGTTCTCGTTCGGCGGCGGCTTCACACCCTGGCGATTCTTGCCCTGGAAAGTGAACGGTCCCGAATCGTAGTAGACCATGATGCTTCCGTTCTGGAACGGGAAGGTGCTCACCTTCTCGATTCCCATGAACGGGTCGTCTTCCCAGTGCCTTCCGGCCTCCAGGGCGGGGAAGTAGACCTTTGATCCCCACGTACGCGCAGCCACCTCGGCGGTCACGTTCGCCACCTGATGATCGCTGTAGGCCACCCGCATCAGCACCTCGTGCGGCGGCGTGTTCGGCAGCGGGTTGTCGGTGACGAAGTGGGCAAAGCCGTTGCCTTCGCCGCGATCCCAGAGCAGCTGGACCAGGGAGAGCAGCAGCATGCGCTCGCCCTGGTTCGGGTAGTTGACGTAGAGCCCGATACCGGGGGCCTTGAAGTAATCGTCTGAATCGACGCTCCGTCGAAGCAGGGTCGAGTAGTTGATCCCCGGCACACCGAGCACTCCGTAATCGACATCCGGGGAGAGCGCGGTCAGCGCGCTGCCCATGATGCCGCCCTGGCTGATGCCCATGTACTGGCCGCGGGTATTGACTCCTGCGGAGGTGTCAATCGCCGATGAGGCCGGGACGCCGCCGGGACCGTCGGGGTCGACCTGGAGCTGGGCTGCCTGGGATATGCCGTTCGGGTGGATAAGCAGCCGCTGCAGGTACAGGAAGTTGACGAAGCCCTGCTGCATGCGGTCGACCATCTTCGGGAAGTTCGACATGTCGGCCAGAGAGGCGCCGACTGACGAGAGGTCGAGGTCAGAGAATCCGGCCCAGTCGACGGCGCACCAGGTCGTATTGCCGTCCTTGCCGACCCGGTCCTGGCCATTCACCTGACTGAAGCTGCCGAGCAGCCCGTGACCGTAGGTTCCGGTCTGGGTCGGGGTGACCGAACCGGGGTTCTTCGTAAGCACTGACTCCGGCACGTTGCATCGGAACGGCACATCGGTTGTACTGGCCGGGTTCCAGGTCAGCTGGTCATTGCTGTCGAACTGGAAGGTGCCACCGGGGGCGCAGTTGGGAGAACTGATGTAACACGGAACGTCCTCCAGCTTGCCCTCGATCCGGATCTGCGTGGTGCCACCCGGATCGGTTGCGCTCTGGATCGAGTAACCCGGGGAGTCGCCGGCGATCACCCGGTCGGCCAGGTTGTTGTCACCCAGCCTCTGGAACGCGTCATCACGGATCGTCAGAGCGCGTCCGGTTACCGATTCAGCACTGGCGACGGTGAAGTCCCAGGCCATGTACATGCTCGAGCGCTTTACCCCTGCCTTGTTGACCGCAGTATTGATCAGCGAGTACATGTGCTTGCGGCGCTGCTCGACCACCGGTTGCCTGGTGACGATCCTGTCCCGATAGGTCCGGAACGCCGGCGGTGACGGGATGGTCCTGTTCTGCGCGTTCTTCAGGTTGCGGAAGACGACGATGTAGCGCTGTCCGTGCTCGAAGTTCTCGGCCGGACGCACGATCACGTTGACGTCTTCGGTGTTGCCCGGATTGATGTTGACGCCGCCCGGACCGTCATCGCTCGGATCGACCGTGGTCGGGTTCGAGTCGAGTTCGGCCCAGATCGGCTGGCGCTCGCCGGTGTCGGCGTTGATCACCATGACGGCCTGGTTCGGGTCGTCGAACTTGTGCAGGTCCGTGATCGGCACGAGCTTGCTGTTGTTGAATGCCGCGGGAGTATCGAGCCCGGGGATCTTCAGCACGATCAGGTTGCCGGGGCTGAAGCCGTCGCCCCGGTTGATGTCGGTCACATCGATGTTGGTGCCCTTCGGCTTCGAAGGCGTTGCCTTGTTCGCAGGAGAGGAGCTGGCGGCGATGTTCAGCTGCCTGCCGGTGGGGGTATTGGAGGGCCTCGTGAAGTAGTCGTTGGCGAAAGGCTGAAGGCAGACAGTCGTATCGAGGAAGTCACATTTGGTGGGGTTCGCACCCAGTGGAACGGTGATGCAGCGCGAGCCGTCCCTGGTCAGGTTCCTGGCGGCCCTGGCGCGCCTGCCCGAGAACCGGCCTTCGGCTCTCACCGACTTGGAGCCACAGAGGCTGAGCTTTGCCCGGCCCTGGTTGGTCATGGCGAGGCGCACGTTCCTTGTGCCACCGCGCCTGCCGAAGGAAACCGACGCGGCGCGGAAGAGATTGCCACCACCGGCGGCCGAGCCGGTGACCCTGACCCTGGTCCGGCCGTTGGAGCGGACCCTGACCGTCAGGCGGTTCGACCCGAGGAGCGCAGCCTGGTTCGCGGTCGTGATCTTGAGCGACACCCTCGGCGTCGTTGTCCTGGCATCGGCACCGGGGGCGACGATCGAAGCAACTGCCGCGGTGACGGCGAAGGACAGAAGAAATACGAAGGCGACTGCGGCGACGCGACGGACGTCGATCACTCCCTGGCGGTGGCTCATGCTCTGGTGGTTCCCCTCGTTCTCGTTTTTGCCCGCCGCGACCGGCGGCAGACCAAGTCATGTGTGATGTAGCTCACTGATACTAGACCGAAAGCAGAACGGAAGTTTCGCTTTCGGAGAAACCGGGCGTGGAACGACGGCCAGACGGAGGACCGACGTTCAGACCGCAGCCGGTGCTTCGCCGCAATCAGCGGCTGAGGTCAACGCCCGGCTCAAGCCCGTTGACGAAAGCGCGGATCAGCTCGACCGTGGCCTCAACGTCAGCGAGATCGACCATTTCGACGGGCGAATGCATGTAGCGCAGCGGGATCGACACCAGCCCGGTCGGGATGCCGGTGCGCGATATCTGGAGTGAGTCAGCGTCCGTATGCGTCGCGTTGCCGCTCGCTCCGACCGAGTAGGAGATACCGGCTGCTTCGGCTGTGTCACGCAGAAGCTCGTAGACCTTGGGGGAGAGGGTGGAGCCGCGGCCGATGACCGGGCCTGAACCGAAAGGGTGGCTGCCGACTTCTTTCTCGTCCACGCCGGGGGCGTCGGTCGCGTGGGTGACGTCAATCGCCACCGCCAGGTCGGGCCGGACGGTAAAGGCGGCGGTTCGGGAGCCGAACAGGCCGATCTCCTCCTGCACCGCCGCGACCGCGGCAAAGCGCGCCTTCATCTTCGAGTCTTCGTGGCAGCGGCGCAGTGCCTCCAGGGCCACATAGGAGCCGAGCCGGTTGTCCATAGAGCGCGAAACGAGCCGGCCACTGGCGACCGCCATCGGTTCGGCGTCGATCACCACCGGATCACCCACCGAGACCAGGGCCTGGGACGCCTCGCGGTCGTCGGCACCGATGTCGATGTGCATTTCCTTGAGCTTGACGACCTTCTTGCGCTGCTCCGGGTCGAGCAGGTGGATCGGCTTGCGGCCGGCGACTCCGGGCACAGAACCCTCGTTGCCGGTGACCGTGACCCGCTGTCCGACGAGGATCTGGGGGTCCCAGCCGCCGATCGGCTCAAAGTAGAGGAAGCCCTTTTCGTCGATGTGGGTGACGACGAGGCCGATTTCGTCGATGTGGCCGACCACCGCGACCAGCGGGGCACCTTCGTCGTCACCGATAGTGGCGATGCTGCCGCCGAGGCCGTCGGTGGTGATCTCGGCGAAGCCCGCCGCTTCGCGCCACACACGGGCGGCATCGCGTTCGTAGCCGGAGGGGCCGGGTGTCCTGAGCAGGGTGTCGAGCAGCGCGGGGGTTTCCATGCCGCGATTATGCCGGTCGGCAGGCCTCACCGGACCGACCTCCGACTACACTTGCCCGCGTGATCTCAACAAATCAGTTCAAGAACGGTGCTCACATCGAGGTTGACGGCAAGATCATGCGGATTATCGAGTTCCAGCATGTAAAGCCCGGCAAGGGCGGTGCTTTCGTCCGGACCAAGCTGCGCAAGATCGAAGACGGCTCCGTCCAGGACAAGACCTTCAGAGCGGGCGAGAAGTTCCGCCCCGTGCGGACCGAGTCGCGCAAGATGCAGTACCTCTACGACTCCGGCGACATGGTCGTCTTCATGGACAGCCGCAACTACGACCAGATCGAGTTGCCGGCCGAACTGGCCGCCGAAGCGATGCGCTGGGTCCAGCCGAACGACGAGGTCGAAGTGCTTTTCGTCGACGAGAACCCGAGCGATGTCCAGGTCGCCAGTGCGATCGACATGAAGGTCGTGAAAACCGAGCCCGGGCTGAAGGGCGACACGGCCTCGGGCGGCGGCAGCAAGGCGGCCACGCTCGAGTCAGGAGTCGAGGTCCAGGTGCCGCTGTTCATCGAAGAAGGCGAGCTGATCCGGGTTGATACGAGGACCGCGGAGTACGTTTCCCGAGCCTGAGTCCGGAGTCTGGTGATCCGGCGGACGATCAGACTTGAGCCGAGGCCACGTGGTTTCCACCTGGTAACCGGCGAAGTCGTATCCGCCCTGCCCGAGCTCGAAGCGGTCGAGGTCGGGCTGCTCCACCTGATGGTCCGCCACACCTCGGCCTCGCTGACGATCAACGAGAACGCTTCACCGGATGTGCGGCGAGACCTGCGCGCCTGGGCCGACGAGGCCGTGCCGGAGGACTTCGGCTGGGCTCATTCTCTGGAGGGGCCAGACGACATGCCGGCCCATGTCAAGGGCACGCTGACCGGCTTCGAACTGACTCTGCCGATCACCGGCGGGGCCCTGGACCTTGGCACCTGGCAGGGGATTTACCTGTGTGAGCACCGGGACCACGGTGGTGTGCGGACCATCACCGCCAGCATCCTTCAGTAGCCGTATCCTTGAGCGATGCGCCGTTCCGACCAGCGCCGTGATGCGGTTTTCGCCTGTTACCAGCAGGAGGTGACCGACCGGCCCCTCTCGACCCTGCTGGTCGATGCACGGCCGTTCACAAAAGAGCTGGTTGAGGGCGTTGAGCAGCACCGCTCCGAGCTCGACGAAGTCATCGCCGAATTCGCCAAGGGATGGGACCTCAGCCGAATCGCACCGCTTGAGAAGAACATCATGCGGGTCGCGCTCTACGAGATGAACTTCCGTGAAGACGTACCCGCTGAAGTCGCGATCGACGAGGCGGTCGAAATGGCCAAGAAGTACAGCGGCTCTGAGGCTCCCGGCTTCGTAAACGGCATTCTCGGCGCGGCCGCCCGCGCGATGGAAGCGAACGGCGCCGTTACCGTAAAGGCCGGCCCTGAGGCCGATGAGTCCGGCTCTGAGGCCGACGAGGCCGACGAGGCCGACGAGGCCGCGAAGGCGGACGTCATATGAGCCGCATGGAAGAGATTCGTGACCGCCTGAACGAGATCACCGGTGAGCTCGGCGACTCAGAGGTTGCAGACGCCCGGGCCGGAGAACTTGCGGCCGAAGCAGCGGAACTGACGGCTGAAGCGGCGCGTGAGGCGACTGCGGCGGTCGATCGCCTGGGGCAGGACAGTTGAGCTACCCGGATGACCTTCGCGAAGCGGTAGACCGCCACCTCGAATCGGTCCGCTTCTCCGGCGAGTCCGCGACCGAAGGTCTCGAGGATGCGATGCGTTACTCGCTGCTGGCCGGAGGCAAGCGAATCCGTCCGGTGCTCTGCCTGGCGACCGCGCGCTCGATGGGACGGCCGATCGAGGAGTACCTCTCCATGGCCGCCGCACTCGAGATGGTCCATACCTACTCGCTCGTCCACGACGACCTGCCCGCGATGGACGACGACGACCTGCGTCGCGGCCAGCCGACTTCTCACATCCGCTTCGGCGAGGCGGTCGCCATCCTCGCCGGGGACGGGCTGTTCGCCGAAGCGATGCGCACCCTGGCGGCCGTACCGGGGGACCCCGAGCGTGTGCTCGAGACCGTCAAGCTGCTCGCCGGGGCGACCGGTGTGGCCGGCATGGTCGGCGGCCAGTATGTCGACGTCACCGCGGAAGATCTCGACGCCGAGCAACTTCTGCGGCTCCACTCCCTGAAGACCGGCCGGCTGATCGAGGTCAGCGTCGAGAGCGCCCTTGCCTACGGCGGGGTGCCTGCCGCCGGGCGCGGTTCGTACGAACTGTTTGCCCGTGAAGTCGGAGTCCTGTTTCAGATCGTCGACGACATTCTGGATGTAACCGGCAGCGACGAAGAGCTCGGCAAGCCTCAGGGCAGCGACGAGCGCCACGGCAAGGTGACGTATGTGAGCCTCTACGGACTCGAGCGAGCCCGCGAGCTGGCGGCCGGTTCGCACGGGGCCGCGATCGCCGCTCTGGACGAGGTTGAAGGTGAGACCGGGTCGCTAAGGAGCGTCGCCGACTACATTTACAGGAGAGAAACGTGACCCCAGGCGCCCGTAATCCTTCAGACCCCGCGCACGCTCCGCCCCGGCCGCTGCTGCCCGGAATCGATTCGCCCGCCGACCTCAAGGGCCTCGACAACGAGCAGCTCCAGCAGGTCGCCGAAGAGGTCCGCTCCTACATCATCGACGTGGTCGGTGAGATCGGCGGCCACTTCGGCGCCAACCTCGGCACCTGCGAGATCGCGGTCGCCCTCCACAGCCTGCTCGACTCGCCGCGCGACCGCATCCTCTGGGACGTCGGCCACCAGGCATACCCCCACAAGGTGCTGACCGGCCGCCGGGACGAACTGCCGACCATCCGCAAGTACGGAGGCCTCGCGCCGTTCTGCGCGATCGAGGAGTCGGTTCACGACATCATGGGCGCCGGCCACGCCTCGACCTCGATCTCCTACGGCCTCGGCCTCAAGGAGGCGATGCGGCACGGCATCGGCAAGGACGGCAAGGTCGTCGCGGTGATCGGTGACGGCGCCCTGACCGGCGGAGTCGCATACGAGGCGATGAACGCGGCAGGCGGACTCGAGACCCCGATGGTCATCCTGCTCAACGACAACGGCATGTCGATCTCACCGAACGTTGGCGCTCTTGCCAGCTACTTCCAGCGCGCCCGGCTGAAGCCCGGCCTGTTCCACGCCCGAGAGGGCGTCGAGGAAAAACTCACGAAGCTGCCGCTAGGTCTCGGCAAGCGGATAGGGAAGATCGGTCCGGAGCTGAAGTCGGCAATCAAGGCCTACTGGGCACCCGGCCTGCTGTTCGAGGAGCTCGACCTCGCTTACATGGGGGTCATCGACGGCCACGACGTCGGCGCCCTGCGCCAGGCGCTGACCGAAGCGCTCGAGGCCGAGCGCCCCGTGGTCGTCCACGTGCACACGGTCAAGGGCCGAGGGTTCGCCCCGGCCGAGAATGGCGGGTTGGCCGGAATGGAGAAGTGGCATGCCGCCAAGCCCGGATCGATCGTTGACGGCGAGCCGGCCGGTAAGCCCAAAGGCAGACTGATCCCGATCCAGGAGTCCGACGCCCCCGCGGCGATCGCCCCTGAATTTCTCGAGCAGCCCGAGCCGAAGTCTGCGCCGCCCCAGTACACCCAGGTTTTCGGCGACGCCATGGTCGCCGAGGCGAAGGCGGATCCGAAGGTGATCGGCATCACCGCGGCGATGGCCGGGGGAACCGGCTTGCAGAAACTCGCCGACCAGGTTCCGGAGCAGTACTACGACGTCGGCATCGCCGAGCAGAACGCGGTGCTGATGGCCGCCGGCATGGCACTCCAGGGCGGCAAGCCGGTCTGTGCGATCTACTCCACCTTCCTGCAGCGTGCGTACGACCAGATAGTCCACGACGTATGTCTCCAGAAGCTCGATGTCGTATTCGCGATGGACCGTGCCGGACTGGTCGGCGACGACGGTCCGACCCATCACGGAGTCTTTGACATCGCCTACTTCCGGCCGCTGCCCAATGTAATCGTGATGGCTCCGCGTGACGAAGCCATGCTGGTCCACATGCTGCGGACCGCGATCGAGCACGAAGGCCCTGCGGCCCTGCGTTACCCGCGCGGTGCCGGAGTCGGGGTCGAGCTGCCCGGGCAGGGCGAGAGCATTCCGATCGGGACCGGCGAGACCCTGCGTAACGGCGAGAAGGTGGCGCTGATCGGCTACGGCACCGGCGTCGGACTGGCGCTTGAAGCCGCCGATCTGCTGGCCGAGCGCGGCCTCAAGGCGACGGTCGCCGACGCGCGCTTCGTCAAGCCGCTCGATACCGAACTGGTGGAGCGGCTCGCACTCGGCCACGACCTGCTGGTCACGGTCGAAGAAGGCGTGCTCCAGGGTGGCTTCGGCTCGGCCGTGCTCGAGCACCTCGAAGACAGCTTCACCAACCCCGGTGAGCGGGCCCGGGTGATGCGGGTCGGTCTGCCCGACCGGTACGTGACCCACGGCAAGCCGGCTCTGCTCCACGAAGAGGTCGGCTACACCGG
>Ga0105047_10006994_pt1 | contig 19066 bp, 14 predicted proteins | sample MAT04_FD_78384 | JGI IMG/M metagenome (GOLD analysis project Ga0105047, IMG submission 78384) | Freshwater microbial communities from Lake Fryxell liftoff mats and glacier meltwater in Antarctica - MAT-04 (megahit assembly) | ecosystem: Environmental > Aquatic > Freshwater > Ice > Liftoff... | reverse complement strand
TGATGATGATGATGATGATGATGGATCGGGCGGTTCCGAGAATTCCGGGCATGATTAACATCTGTTAATTGTGCTGCCTTTCAGCAAGCTGATAAAAATTTCCCGCAGGTCAAGTTGACCTGCGGGAAATTTTTTTTTGCTGTATTTACTCAAGATGTGTTACTTTGCCCGTTATTAACCATCTCCGCCAGGAACATGCGGAGTGAAAGAACCCCGGGCCCAGACCTTCGCTCAAAATCGGAAGTGGGAGACAAACGATTTTTACGTGGAGTTTTGCGCCAAGAGATGGCGCAAAACTCCACAGGCGGGGCAAACATCCGATTTTCGCTCGCTGGATGGCCAAATTCAGGATGATTTTCACTGTTTTGAACTGCCCGTGAGTCAGTACTATTTGAGTAAGCTCGCCTGGTGCTAAGAGCGCAGTTTTGCGCCGAGTTCCTGTTCCAGGCGTTTGATGATGCGGCTGCGGATCTGCGCCGCGTCTTTATCGGTAAGGGTGCTGTCTGGCGACTGATAGGCCAGGGCGTACGCCAGCGATTTTTTACCCACTCCAATTTGCTCGGAACGGAAAACATCAAACAAGCGCGCTGAGGCCAGCACTTTCCCTCCGGTCTGGCGGATGAGTGCTTCCACACGGTCGGCAGGCAGGCCTTCGTCAACAATCACGGCGATATCTTCCAGGATGGGCGGGAAGTCGCTGACGGATTTCAAATCAAAGACTTGTTTGAACGCGCTCAAGACTGCTTCCAGGTCAAAATCAGCGGCTACTACCGGCGCGGAGAAGTCATAATTCTCCTGCACCAGCGGGTGCAGCTCACCGAAAACACCCAGTGCGATGGAGCCCAACACAACGGCCGCACACTTACCGGGGTGAAAAGCCGGGTGCTCGGCGGGGGCATAAGTGACTGCCAGATGCAGGCTCGACATGAGCGCTTCGATGATGCCTTTTAGATCATAGAAATCGAGCTTGACGCCCAATTTCGTATCCCAGGCCTGATCGTAGCGGCGTCCACAAAGGGCGATCGACAAACGACGCTGCTCAAGCGGCAAGTCATTTCCCTGCGGGATGAAAACGGGGCCAATTTCGAACATTTCGAGCGAATCAGAAAGGCGGGCGTTGCGCTCGACGACGTTTAAAACACTGGCGAGGACGCTACGGCGCATAACCCGTTTCTCAGGAGCGATGGGGTTTGCCAGCCGGACGTATTCCAGCGCGGGCACATCGGTGCCCTTTGGCAGCAGGCGGTTTTCAATTTCGGGAGCGCTCATGCGGTGCGTGATGACTTCTTGCAAACCCAGACCGGCAAGAATATCACGCACACGATCTTCCCGTTCCAAGGATGGATTGCCGCGCTGGGGCGGGAGCGGATCTGCCATGCGCGTTTCGGGGATTTTGTCGAAACCGTACAAACGGGCAACTTCTTCCATGATGTCGGCGACACCCACGATGCCTTCGCCTATGTCGGTACGGAAGGCAGGCGTTTGCAGGCGAACACTTTCACCAGAAACGACACACACGAATTCCAGACGGGTGAGCATTTCAGCGATTTCAGCGGCAGGGATTTTGACACCCAGTGCACGCTTCACGTCATTTTCGGTAATTTCGACCAGCGGGTCAACGGGCGGCAGCGGGTAGTTATCCACCATTCCGGGGGCCACTATTCCGCCGCTCCACTGCGCCATCCAATATAAGCAACGCTTCAAGCCGTCAACGGTCAATGCGGGATGTACGCCGCGCGAAAAGCGATAGGCGGCCTCGGAATGCAAGTTGTGCGCGTTGGCGGTTTTACGGATGTTGATGAAGTTCCAGGCAGCGGCTTCGAGCAAAATGTTGGTGGTGGAAGCAGAGATCTCGCTCTCCAGACCACCCATTACACCCGCCATCGAAAGAGCACCGCGCTCATCGCAGACAAGCACGTTGGATGGATTGAGGGTACGCTCAGTGTTATCGAGTGTGGTCAGTTTCTCCGCCGAAGCAGCAGCGCGGGTGATGATTTTGACCGGCTTGCTACCGGCGCGCGCGCGCAGCACTTCATAATCAAAGGCGTGCAGCGGCTCACCAAGCTCAAGCATGGTGTAGTTGGTGGCATCCACGATGTTGCTGATGGGGCGCATACCTGCCATCTTGAGGCGGCGCTGGACCCAGTATGGGCTGGCTTTTATTTCCACGCCGCGAATAAGCGCCAGGGTGAAACGTGGATTAAGGGTTGGGTCGGTAATCTCTATGCTAAGCTGGCCTTCAAGCGTTTCTCCTGAAACAGCCAGGTCGTAGTGGGGCTTTTTTAACGGCTGATTGGTGAGGGCGGCGACCTCGCGAGCGATGCCGAGAACATTGGCATTGCGGGCGTTATTGGGCAGAATGCTGACTTCGAGCACGGCATCGCCAAGATAATCTGCGAGAGGCGCGCCAACCGGGGCATCATTATCGAGGAAGATGACGCCTTCGTGTTCGTCAGAAATACCCAGTTCCTTCTCGGAACAGACCATCGAATACGAATCGACGCCGCGGATTTTGGCGCGTTTAAGCGTGGTCAAGACCAGACCATCGGCATGACCATCATAGATGGTGGCTCCTTCTTTAGCATAGGCCACCTTGATGGGTTTTGGCAAAGCACCCTGGCCCTTGTAGGGGTACAGGTTTGGTGCGCCAGTCAGAACGATATGTTCCTGCTGACCATCGAAAAGCCGGCAGAGCGTGAGGCGGTCTGCATTGGGATGCGGATCGACCGAACGGATCTCTGCTACAACCAGTTTTTCCCGGTCCCAAGAAATGCCATTAATCTTGAAACCATACTTATTTTCTCTGGGCATTTCCCAGCCCACATAATGGATTTCTTCAATTTCGAGACCCGAAACAGTGAGCTGGCGGGCAAGTTCTTCGATGGAAATATTAATATCAACGTAATCTTTTAACCAGGAAACAGGCAGCTTCATGCTGACCTCCTAGAATTGTTCAAGGAAACGGATGTCGTTTCCCCAGAAATAGCGAATGTCATTCATGCGATGTAAAAGCATGGTCTGGCGCTGGGGGCCCATGCCAAAGGCAAAGCCGGTATAGCGGCGCGGATCATAACCGCCGTTTTGAAGCACGGTTGGATGGACCATGCCGCAGCCTAGAATTTCGAGCCAGCCGGAGTTTTTGCAAACGGCGCAGCCCTTGCCACCACATACAAAGCACTCCACATCCACTTCGGCCGAGGGTTCTGTGAAGGGAAAGTAGGAGGCACGGAAGCGGATCCTGGCCTGCGGACCAAACATGCGGCGCGCGAAATCGGCCAACATGCCTTTCAAATCGCCGTAGGTGATGTTCTCACCCACCGCCAGTCCTTCGACCTGGTAGAACTGGACTTCGGAGCGGGCAGTGATCTGTTCATAGCGGTAGCACATACCAGGCAGAGCAATGCGGATGGATGGAGGATTCTCTGGGTTGGCGGTTGAGAACTCGCGCATGGCACGGATTTGTCCCGGGGAAGTGTGGGTCCGCAGCAACAGAGGATTGTCGCCACGGTCACCGGCTTCGATGTAAAAAGAGTCCTGCATTTCGCGCGCAGGATGATGCGGCGGGAAGTTGAGAGCCTGGAAGTTCATCTCGTCGGTTTCAACATCGCGCGATGTGTAAACTTGAAAACCCATTTCGGATAGGATATCGAGAATACGACGCAAGGTCATGGTGGCTGGATGCAGCCCGCCGCGCCGGGCAGGCCGCCCGGGCAGGGTAACATCCAATTGATCTTCTTCAAGAGTTTTCGCCAGAGCAACCGCTTTGACTGTTTCTGCGCGCTGCGCAAAGGCTTGTTCGATGGCGAGCTTGACCTGGTTGGCGCGCTGCCCCACAATGGGACGTTCTTCCTTTGAGAGCCCGCCCATCTGGCTAAAAACATTCATCACAGGGGAACTGCGGCCAATATTGGAAACACGCCAGGCTTCCAGGGCTGCTTCATCGGTGATGGATGCCAGCGATTCGAGTGCAGCTTTTTCAATTTCGTTCAATTTTTCAAGCATTTTTGCCTCCAAAATTCTTGCACAAGGCGACGCCAGCCATTAAGCCGGTTGCTTGCCGTGTGTTAATACAAAACTCCCGTCCACACTGGGACGGGAGAAAATTCCCGCGGTACCACCCAAATTGACCATATTCTGGTCCACTTTATGCCGACAGTCATCGGCATCCCTGGTAACGCTGGGATTGCGGCTTGAACTACTTCACAAGAACTGTTTTCACTCAAGCGGCTCGAGAGGGAACTTCAACTGGGTGGGGTTGAGCGCAAGTCACAGCCATTCCTGCGCATCTCTGGCAACTTTCGCCAATCTACTTTCCTCTGTCAATGCTATTGGTTTATGTAGCCTTATTATCGCCAAAAACGGGCGGCTGTCAAGCCTAATACATCCGTTTTTACTCATGGGATGGGAGCACTTGTTGAATGAAACCATCTCCCCGGCCCCCTTTCAAAATCGGAAGGGGGAGAAATCGGCTTTTATGTGGAGTTTTGCGCCAAAAGCAGGCCGCCAAAGATCGGCGAAAACTCCACTTGCGGGGCACGCTACGCGACACGATTTTTATTCGCTGCGCGGCCAAATCCAGGATGATTTTCCCCGCCAAGGACATGCGGGGTGAAAAACCGATTTGAAGTGCCGTTAGTAAATACACACAACCTTTGGCGTTCAGTTTGGAAGTCGCGGGCGGGCAAAAAAATTATAAAAAACAGGGCAACCGTTTGGCTGCCCTGTTTTTGGTTTCGATTTAGTAATCCATTCCGCCGCCCGGAGGCATGGAAGGGGCCTTGTCTTTTTCGGGGACATCGGTGATGAGCACATCGGTGGTCAACATCATGGCCGCGATGGAGGCTGCATTTTCGAGCGCGCCGCGCACAACCTTGACCGGGTCAATGACGCCAGCTTTGATCATGTCGGTATATTCACCAGTGAGCACGTTGTAGCCAATGTTTTTGTTCTTCTTGGCAATGGCTTCGCGGCGAACGCCGTCGATGATGACGGAGCCATCCTGACCAGCGTTGGAAGCCAGTTTGCGAATGGGGGCTTCGAGGGCCTTGCGGACGATATTGACACCCATCTGGGCATCTTCGCTCTCCATCTTCAGGCCATCCAGCACGCTGGCGGCGTTGATGAGGGAGATTTCTCCACCGGCAACGATACCTTCTTCAACCGCAGCACGAGCAGCGGAGAGAGCATCTTCAACGCGGTGCTTCTTTTCTTTGAGTTCAGTCTCGGTCGCAGCGCCAACGCGGATGATGGCTACGCCGCCGGAGAGCTTGGCCAGGCGTTCCTGGAGCTTTTCCTTGTCGTAATCGCTGGTGCTCTTGTCGATTTCGATGCGGATCTGGTCAACACGACCCTTGATGGCAGCGCTATCGCCCTTGCCACCGATGATGGTGGTATTGTCTTTGTCGGAGGAAACCTTCTCGGCGCGGCCCAAATCAGCGAGGGTGGCGGTTTCGAGCTTGCGACCGGTCTCTTCGGAGATAACGGTACCACCGGTGAGAACAGCGATATCCTGCAGCATGGCCTTACGGCGATCGCCAAAACCAGGGGCTTTGACAGCCAGCACGTTGAGCATGCCGCGCAGTTTGTTCAGAACCAGGGTGGCCAGTGCTTCGCCATCGATGTCTTCAGCGATGATGACCAATTCACGCTTGCCAATCTGGACAAGTTTTTCGAGGATGGGAACGATATCCTGGGCAGCGGAGATTTTCTTTTCGTTGATCAGAATATAGGCATCGGAGATAACCGATTCCATGTGCTCGGTGTCAGTAATGAAGTAAGCGGAGATGTAGCCGCGGTCGAACTGCATACCTTCAACATATTCGGTTTCGAACAGCATGGACTTGGATTCTTCAACGGTAATGACACCGTCTTTGCCAACTTTGTCCATGACATCGGCGATCAGGTTACCGATTTCGACATCTGCGGCCGAGTTGGTGGCGACAGAGGCGATTTCTTCACGGGTGTCAATGCTTACAGCGGTGCTGCGCAGCTGAGCTACGATGGAGTCAGCAGCTTTTTCGATACCACGTTTGAGCAGCATGGCGTTGTAGCCAGCGGCGAGGGCCTTGAGGCCTTCGGTAACGATGGCGTGAGCCAGAACGGTGCTGGTGGTGGTGCCATCACCGGCGATGTCATTGGTCTTCTGGGCAGCTTCTTTAAGGAGCTGGGCGCCCATGTTTTCAAATGGGTCATCGAGTTCGATTTCTTTTGCAACAGAAACACCGTCGTGCGTAATGGTGGGGGAGCCAAATTTGCGGTCGATTGCCACATTGCGACCCTTGGGGCCGAGGGTGGTGCCAACCGCGTTTGCTACAACATCCATGCCGTTCTTAAGCTTACGGCGGGCTTCTTCTGTAAATACGAGTTGTTTAGCAGCCATTATTTATTCCTCCGTAAGATTACTTGCTGTCAACAATACCGAGCAGGTCGGTTTCGCGCAGGATGAGCAGTTTCTTGCCATCCAGTTTCAATTCGGTGCCTGCGTATTTGGCGAATAAAACTTTGTCGCCAACTTTCACATCCAGTTCGATGCGCTTGCCGTCGTCATCGCGCTCGCCGGGTCCGGCAGCCAGGATCATGCCTTGTTGGGGTTTTTCTTTGGCAGTATCGGGCAGAACGATACCCAGAGCGGTCACGTCTTCTTGTTCGATAGGCTCAACAACCACACGATTGCCGAGGGGTTTCACTGAAATTGTCATACACGCCTCCTGTTGGGATAGTAATTTAGCAGATTTTTCAAAATGTTAGCACTCAATAGGTTAGAGTGCTAAGGATATGATACCTTCCTCAGGAAGGAGAGTCAAGAGGACTATCCATTCTTCTTATACTTTTCTGATATTTGTAAAAAGGGAATGTATGGTCTCAAAAAAAAAGGTGGAAAGTGACAGTCACCCGATGTTTTCGGAGTAAAAGCGCTGAAAACCGGATGACTGTCACCAAAATTATCCCCGACAAGTGGTTGCCTGGCTCTATCAGGGGGTCGGGGTAAGATAGGGCGGAGCAGTGCTGGTGGGCATATTGGGGCGGGGTGTGGCAGAGCCATCCGGCGTGGGGGTGAAGGATGAAATGGTTACTCCTGTGCCAACCAGGTCACAAATGTTTTCGTTTTCCTGCAAAATCTGGCTGACAACCGGGTCGGCGTCATAACCGGCCTGACGGATTTCCGCAATCACTTTGCGAGCTTCGGGGCATTTATTGTCCTTTGGCCGGCTGAGGGCTGCCAGGTTGGAAATATAGGAATAGTAATAAACAACGCTATCTTGTGAAAGCTCCATGCCTTTTACATCCGCACTGGCTTCACCAGCTGCACAGCCTCCACGCGCATCGCAGCTTTCGGCAGCCGTGCAACCGTAGATGGCGCATTTCAAGGCCGGGATTGCACCTTCGAAATTGCGCGAACGCTGAAACACAATCCCAAGCTGACCGTATACATCCGGGTTGGATGGGTCGAACCCCAGAGCCTTCTGCACATTGCGCCCGGCGGCATAAAACTCACCGGTTTGAGAGTAGGTTTTGGAAATGGAGATGTACGGGCCTGGATCTTTGATCCCCAACCGCTCATTGATCCTGGCAGCCAAATCGAAATAGTCGAGAGAACTGGCATAAAGCGTGGCACGCTGTTCTTTGACAGTACTATTAAAGGCCAGGGTGCGGTAGTTGGCCCCGACACGCATATACAAAAATGTCAGGTTGGGGGCGATTTGGATGGCGCGTTGATATTCAACAATGGCCTGATTGTAAAGGCCCTGGGTTTCGAGCAAATAAGCATATACGCGGTGAACATCCATCAGCCCTTGTCCCGCATCAAGTGCCTTGAGAATATTCTGTTCTGCCTGTGTGTTGCGCTGCTGATCAATCAAAATTTCGCCATAATAAGCCAACGCCAAAATATTGGCATTGTCCAGGTTGAGGGCGCGCACAGCTTCCTGTTCTGCTTCCACAAGCAGACCGGCAGCGTTTTCACCAGAAATGCTGGGGGTGGCGTTCCAATCCAACACAAATGCGCGAGTGGCAGCCACTGTGCTATCATCCGGCGCGAGGGTTTTGGCCTGATTAATGGAATTAAGGGCATCTGTGAGAGCCACGCGGCGGTCACTAAGGACGGTTTTCAGGGATGAGTTATAGGTTTGAATGCGCGCCATGGTAGCCCAAACAGTAGCATTGTTTGGGTCCAATTCGAGCGCCCGGCGGTAGGATGTGATGGCGGCCTCGAGATCACCGGAGGTAAAGTGCGCATCCCCCTCAGCCGTATAAGATACCGCAGCGCGGGTGGGTGTGAGGGTAGGGTCACCAATGCGCTTGATGTCACCGCGACCAACGCCATAATAAATCCAGATTGCACCCAGGATAACGATAGCGTAAAAAAATACACGATAAATGTTGTTTTCTGGCCGCCGGTTGAAGATCGGCTGGCGCGGATTTATATTCATATTTTCCAGCTTAGAGAATTCATGGTGAAGAGCATTTCAGGGGGCTCTCACCCTATTTTGGGGGTTGTTGAAAATCAGGGGGTGGGAGTGACTGTGGGGGTTTCGGCAGGCGCAGCTGTTGCTTCCACGGCGGGGGTACCAGAGTCTGGCGAGGCGGTGGCAGCGGCAGCCTCGGTGCACAGGCGGATCACCTCGTTGGCATTATAAACAGCAATCTCATCATTTGGCACAACAGTCCGGAGTTTTTGCGAAATGGGCAGAGCGTCTCCACAACGACCCAGGCGCGTCAGAACCAGGGCATAGGTGAAATAGTATTCCGCAACACGGGTGGCAGCGTTGGGGGCCAGTTCAAAAGGTATAATTACGGTGCCATCGGCATCCTTGCCGCCGTTCACCGCCAGCGCAAGCTCTGTTGCCGCCTTTTCCCATTGCAAGTTTTTATAGTACATCACACCCAGGTTACCGCGCAGGTTTGTTTCTGTGGGGTTGGTTTTCACGGCCTGCTGCGCATATTGCTCGGCCTTGGCATATTCACCAATGGTTGCCAATACGCGCGAGATGTAGAATAGGGGCAGGGGGTCTGATGGATTAAGCTGGTTGGCAGTGGTAAATGAATTAACCGCTTTGTCGTAAACCTGCAGAGAACGATAGGCACGCCCGAGGGAGATATGCAAGTCGGCAATGTTTTTATTGATGGCAACTGCCAGTTCATACTCGCGGATGGCTTCCTCGGCGTTAAGGGTTACCTCGTAAACATAACCCCTGGCGCGGTGGGCTTCGAGCAAGCCCGGCGCAAGCGACAAAGCGGTCTTTGATTCTTCACTCATCCTGGTCAACACATCAAAAGGCCCGGTACCCTGGGAATATTGATCTGAAAGCAGCTCAGCATAATAAGCGTGCGCCAGGGCATTATTTGGGTCAAGTTCAAGCGCACGTTTGATGGAAATTTCGGAAGCCAGAAAATCACGCTGCGCATCCAACGACCAGCCGCGTACCGCATGCGCCATTGAATTGTTGGGGTTTAATAGCAGTGCATTCTCTGCGCTGATCTGTGCATCGGCAGCTTTTCCGGCCCAGACCTGGGTGCGCGCCAAAGCGATATATATGGAAGCGTCATTTGGCATGGAGCGGACTGCCTGCTGATAGGATTGAATAGCCTGTGGTAGTTTACCCTGCTCAAAAAACTGGCTGGCCTCGCTGACAAAGGATTCAGGCGATCGGGTAGCTGTGGGAGTGGGTAAAAAGGAACGCTGCACATCGGGACCCTTCAAAACCCCAAAATACATGACCACACCTATCACCGAAAGCAGGATGATGATGTTAAAGTAATTTGGCGGCTTGCGCCGTTTATTCATACTCCACTTGCTTCCATGCAGGTACATACTTTCATCTTACCATCTTCAATAAATGAGCGTCAAGCCGGGGGAGCATACTCCAATAGAATTATTACGCAGATTGCCTGCCGTACAAATCAATTTTCGGCTAGAATGAATGTATGCGCTTCGATGTCTTTACCCTTCTTCCCGATACTTTCGCGCCCTATTTGCAGGCCAGCATTCTTCAAAAAGCAGCGGAACGCGGGCTTTTGGAGTTCTGCGTACATAACATCCGGGATTATTCGCACGACAAACACCACACCACAGATGACACTCCCTACGGCGGAGGGGGTGGTATGGTGATGAAGCCCGAACCAGTCTTTGAGGCAGTTGAAAGCGTGCTGGGCCCGACCCCGGGCTGCCCAGTTATTCTGATGACCCCGCAGGGCAGAGTATTTAACCAAAAAATTGCGATTGAACTGGCCAGCCAGCCACAAATTGCGCTGGTATGCGGGCGCTATGAAGGGGTTGACGAACGAATTCGTGAGCACCTGGTCAGTGACGAAATCTCGATTGGCGATTATGTGCTGACCGGCGGTGAGCTGCCTGCCTTGATCGTAATTGATGCAATTGCGCGTCTTTTGCCAGGGGTTCTAGGGGATCCAGACGGCGCAATGGATGATTCGCACGCCACCGGCCTGCTGGAGTATCCCCATTACACCCGTCCGCCAGAATTCCGCGGATGGGGTGTGCCAGAAACGCTGCTCTCGGGTGATCATGGCAAAATTGCCAGGTGGCGTCGCGAACAATCGCTGCTGCGCACTCAGTCAAAACGCCCTGATCTATTAGAAAACGCTCCACTCAGTGATGCCGATCGAAAATTTATTGAGAACTTAAAGCGTAAAACGTAGTTTCGTACGTTTTACGCTTTTATTAATGGAACTGGCATTATCAATTTACCAAGGAGGCAGGTATGCCACGCAAATTCTCGTACGGCCGTATTTTTTTGCTTGGTTTTGGTTTTTTTGGCGTCAGCGTTATTTGGGGAGTCTACAACGCATTCGTCCCGATTTTTCTGGCAGATAAATTTCATCTAACGCCGATTGTCATCGGCTTTTTTATGACGCTGGATAACATCGCCGCGCTCTTCATCCAGCCCCCAATGGGAGCCTGGTCTGACCGCTTACGCACTCCCATCGGAAGACGTATGCCATTTATCTTAATTGGCGCGCCTGTAGGCGCCCTGGCATTTGGCATCATCCCTATGGCTGCCGTACTGCCGCTGTTTGTAGCGTGCACCAGCACGCTTTTGCTGAGCATGGCACTGTGGCGCACACCTGTTGTGGCACTCATGCCCGATATTACGCCGTCAGAGTTCCGCTCGCAGGCGAATGGGATCATCAATTTCATGGGCGGTATTGGGGCGATCATTTCCTTCCTGGGTGGCAGCGCACTCTATAAATTAAACCCTGCTTTTCCATTCTGGATGGGTTCGGGGCTGGTCATTGTTGCGGCGATCCTTGTATTTGTCTTTATCAAAGAACCAGAACAACCTGCTGAAAGTGAAAAACAGCCCGGGATGTTGGAAAGTTTGAAAAGCGTGATGGCTGATACAGATAAAAGCGCACTGCGCCTGCTGCTGGCAATCTTTTGCTGGTTTCTGGGCTATGCCGCCATTGAGACCTTCTTTACACTGTATGCCAAAAATTACCTGGGATTGAACGAGGCAGACGGATCACGTCTGCTCGGGCATCTTTCACTGATTTTTGTCCTGTTTGCGCTGGTGGCGGGGGTTATCGGGTCCCGGATCGGCAGGCGTTTGACTATCTCGATTGGAATTGTTCTGATGGGCAGCTTGCTGGCAGGAATGTATGTTGTCCCAGCAACCATTCTAACAACTGTGATTGGCAAAGCCCCGGTTCTTGGAACCATCCCGGTTGTCAGTCTATTCCTGATGGGTGCCGGGGCAGCATGGTCGCTCATCAACATCAACTCGCTGCCGATGGTCGTGGATATGACCACCACCGCGCGGGCAGGCACTTATACCGGTCTGTATTACCTTTTCTCCACGCTCTCTGCGATTGTAGGACCAAACGTAAACGGATTTTTGATCCAGTTTACAGGAAATAATTACAACTCCATTATGCTGGTAGCACCCATTTTTATGGCACTCGCGCTGTGGTTGATGTTGGGCGTCAAACGCGGAGAGGCTGTCGCAGCCTGAATATCTGACGAAATAGTTTAAAAAGTATCTTAAGACCTAACAGTTAGTGACTATCATCGCTTGCACAAAGATTAAAGTCGCTGTATACTCTCGAGTAGAGATCGTGGCATTTGTCACGACCGAAAAACCCTTTCATGCAAGAGGAGAAGAATCATGAAAAAGTTTTACACAGTGTTCGTCTGCCTGCTCGTAGCAGCCATGCTGCTGCCCGCATGCGCACCTGCCGCTGGCGGCGCACCGGACTGCAAAAGCGCTGATACCTTCTGCGTTGGCGTAGTAACCGATGTTGGCAAGATTGATGACAAGTCCTTCAACCAGTCCGCATGGGAAGGCGTCAAACAGGCTGAAAAAGACCTGGGCGCCAAGGTTCAGTACATCGAAACCACAGATTCCAAGGACTATGACAAAAACATCGCCACCTTTGGTGATGCTGGTTACGACGTGGTCGTAACGGTTGGTTTCGGCATGGGTGAAGCCACCGCCAAAGCCGCTACCGCTTTCGCGAACACCAAGTTCATCGGTGTTGATCAATTCCAGGATACCAGCAAGACCGTTCCCGCTAACCTGGTTGGTTTGAACTTTCCCGAAGATAACGCTGGCTTCCTGGTTGGCGCACTGGCCGCCCAGATGAGCAAGAGCAAGAAACTCGGCGCCATTTGCGGTACCGATGCTGTCCCGCCCGTCTGGCGTTTTGGTGAAGGCTACAAGGCCGGCGCTGCTTACATCGACCCGGCTGTTGAAGTTACTGTTGTGTACCACAACGATGTTGGCTTCGACAAGACCTTCTCTGACCCCGAATGGGGCGCCACCACTGCCAATTCCATGATTGACAAGGGTGTGGATGTGATCTTCGGCGCTGGCGGCAAAACCGGTAACGGCGCTGTCACCGCGGCTGCCCAGAAGGGTGTATATGCCATCGGCGTAGATAGCGACCAGTACTTCACTCTGCCCGAAGCCCAGAAGATGCTGCTCTCCAGCGCGATGAAGCTCATCACCCCAGGCGTCTTTGACATCATCAAGATGGCTAAAGATGGCAAATTTGCCAACGGCAACTATTTCGGTACTGCCGGCTATGCACCTTTCCACGATCTGGACAGCCAGGTTCCCGCCGCTGTTAAGACCAAGATGGAAGAAATTGCCAAGGGCCTGATTGACGGCTCGATCAAGACCAATGTTGCACCCGTCAAGCCCTAAGCTTTTGTAACAAGCATGTCATAAAAAGGGAAAGAGTGAAAACTCTTTCCCTTTTCTGTTTTATAATACAAAGGAATTCCATCAAATAATAAATAAACGCATAATGGAAGGACCTCGGGATGCAAAAAAAAGACATCGGGACAATGCTAAAAGAAGCCCTGCGCTCGGCGGTAGATGCCATGCTGGTGCCTTTTCTGGCAGTATTTACCGCTATTGTTATTGGCGGTGTTGTGATTGCGGCCGTAGGCGGCAATCCATTTGCGGCCTACTCCGGGCTTTTTGAGGGGTCGTTTGGCTCGGTCAAAGCCTTGAGCGAAACAGCAGTATGGGCTTCGCCCTACATTTTTGCCGGACTGGCTGTAGCAGTGGCCTTCAAGGGCGGCCTGTTCAACATCGGCGCTGAAGGGCAATTGGCTCTGGGCGCTGTGGCTTCGGCCTGGATGGGATATGCCCTGCCTGGCATATTGGGCTATGCTCTACCCATCTATATCCACCTGCCGTTGGCTGTACTGGCCGGTATGCTTTTTGGGATGATCTGGGGAGCCATTCCGGGTGCATTAAAAGCCTATACTGGTGCGCATGAAGTCATCAACACGATCATGATGAACTACATTGCCCTGAACCTGGTCAGTTTTCTACTCAACGGCCCGATGAAAGACAAAAGTCCTTCGAACGTCATCGCCCGCACGCCAGCAATTGCAGAAAGTGCTCGCATCCCAGTCATTTTTGACGGTCTGCGCGTACACTGGGGTTTTATCCTGGCACTCGTGGTGGCTTTTCTGATCTGGTGGCTTTTGTGGAAGACCACGCTGGGCTTTCAAATCCGAACTGTGGGACTGAACCCGGATGCAGCCAAATACGCGGGGATTAATTACAAACTTATCATGACACTTACGATGGCGCTCTCTGGAATGTTGGCCGGGCTGGCTGGAACCATAGAAGTTACTGCGTTAAACTACAGGCACGAACTCGGGTTTTCTTCTGGCTACGGGTTTGACGCCATTGCCATCGCCCTGCTCGGAAAAACGCACCCCCTGGGGGTGGTTCTGGCGGCAATCTTGTTTGCAGCCATGCGCAATGGGGCAACCCGTATGCAGTTCCTGACACAAATCCCGGTGGACATTATCTCTGTCATTCAAGCGCTTATCCTGCTGTTTGTGGCGGCTGATGCGATTGTGCGGTACATTTACCGCATCCGCCAGGGCGGCGATAAGGTTGTACTGACACGCGGTTGGGGCGGATAGGAGGCGATATGGACTGGCGTCGTTTTGGTTTTATTGGATTGATCATCGCAATTTTGTTCGGCACTGTTGTCATTGTTGGCATGTCACAGGAAGCGCCGATTTTAATCATTGGCAGCATGATGGCCACCACCATCGCGGTAGCAACCCCTTTGACACTTGGAGCGCTTTCGGGCGTTTTCTGTGAGCGCTCGGGCGTGACCAACATCGGTATTGAAGGCATGATGCTTTCAGCGGCCTTTTTTGGCTGGCTGGCATCCATCTACATGAGCACCATCTTCGGATTTTCGATGGGCGCCAGCCTGTTTGTGGGTGTGATTGCAGCCATTCTGAGCGGCGGGCTATTTGCATTGCTGCACGCAGTGCTGTCGATTACCTACAAAGTTGACCAGATCATCGGCGGTACGGTCATCAACATTCTGGCGGTAGGCGTAACAGGTTTTTTGAATCGGCAATTATTTTTTGACAAAAGCAGTATCTTCCAGGGCCAGGTGCCGCATGCGCCGGGCGTGCTGCCGGTCATCCATTTACCCGTCAAGGAAATCTTGGAAGGCTTTTGCGGTCTTTTTGGCAGCACCCCTGGCTGTATCGTCACCGCAGACGCGATTGGCAAGATTTTTGACCAGAAACCGATCGCGATTGCGGCCATCCTTCTGGTGGCATTTAGCCATTATGTACTCTTCAATACGCGCTGGGGTTTGCGCACCAGAGCCGTAGGTGAACACCCTCGAGCGGCAGACACGGTGGGTATCAACGTAATATGGATGAGATACGCCAATGTGGTCATTGGCGGGATGCTTGCAGGTCTGGCTGGAGCTTATTTCACGCTGGAATCTGTGCCTTCTTTTGAACCCTTGATGACCAACGGGCGCGGGTTTATTTCGCTGGCAGCGATGATCTTTGGGAACTGGACGCCTTTTGGCGCATGGGCTGCATCCCTGGTTTTTGGGGCATCACAGGCGCTGCAGATTAACTTGCAATTCTTCCGCACCCAGATACCACCTGAATGGTCCTTCTTCCAAAATTCATATGCGGTTGGACAAATTCCTTACATCCTGACCATGCTGATCCTGACCGGCATCATCGGTAAAACGACCCCGCCTGCCGCCGATGGCCAGCCCTACGAGAAATAGGAGAGACGACATGCCAGAGAAAAAGATCGTCCTCGAAGCAAAAGGTATCACAAAGCAGTTCCCCGGCGTACTGGCCAATGACCGCGTTGATTTTGATTTGCGGGAAGGTGAAGTGCACGCACTTCTGGGAGAAAACGGCGCGGGCAAATCCACGTTGATGAATATTTTGTACGGTTTGTACAAACCAGATTCAGGTGAAATAAAAGTAAACGGACAACCACTTTTGATGTCATCGCCGAAAGAAGCCATTAATAGCGGCATTGGCATGGTGCACCAGCATTTCATGCTGATCCCGGTTTTTTCGGTCACCGAAAACATTATGCTTGGTTCTGAAACCGATCATCGCGTAAACAAAACACAAGCAGCGCTTGCCAGATTGGACCGAAAGGAAGTCTCGCAAAAAGTGTCTGCTCTTTCTGACCAATATGGATTCGAAATTGATCCTAATGCACTGGTGGGCGACCTGCCAGTAGGTGTTCAGCAGCGCGTGGAAATTGTGAAGGCGCTGTACCGCAAAGCCAGCATCTTGATTCTGGATGAGCCAACCGCCGTGCTGACTCCCCAGGAAGCCGAAGATTTGTTCCGCATCGTGCGCGGACTGACTAAACGCGGCGTGTCGGTCATTTTCATCACGCACAAGCTGAAAGAAGTACTGGCGATCGCTGACCGGATTACCGTTATGCGAGCTGGCAAAGTGGTGGGGACGGCTGAACCTTCCAATACAACTGAACAACAATTGGCGACCTTGATGGTAGGACGCGAAGTTATTTTGACTGTTGATAAAGAAAAAGCGGCCCCCAAAGAAGATGTACTTCTGGTTGAGAACTTGCACGTGCGCGACCAGCGTGACCTTGAAACTGTGCGCGGTGTGTCTTTCCATGTGCGCGCGGGTGAAGTGCTGGGCGTTGCCGGGGTACAAGGGAATGGTCAAACTGAACTGGCGGAAGCGCTGACCGGGCTGCGAGCTGTGGTGAGCGGAAAAATTACACTGGAAGGGAACGACCTGACCGGCAAGACCCCACGCAAATTTACGGAAACCGGTCTGGCGCACATTCCAGAAGACCGCCAGAAACACGGACTGGTATTGAGTTACACGATCGCGGATAATTTGATCTTGTGCGATTATCACAAGTTTCCATTCAGCAAAAGGGGTGTCTTACAACAGGGTGCAATTGACACAAACGCGCGCACGCTTATTAAAGAATATGATGTGCGCACGCCTTCGCCATACGTGGCAGCGGGAAAGCTCTCTGGAGGCAATCAGCAAAAAGTGATTGTTGCCCGAGAACTCAGCCGACCTGTGAAGCTGGTGATCGCCAATCAGCCTACACGCGGCCTGGATGTGGGTTCGATTGAATACATCCACAAAGAAATCATCAGTATGCGTGATAGCGGCGTGGCGGTTTTACTGGTTTCGGCTGAATTGGATGAAATCATGGCGCTTTCAGACCGGATCGCGGTGATGTACCGAGGTGAAATCGTCACCACTGTAGATTCGGGAAGCGTTACACGCGAACAACTGGGTTTGTGGATGGCGGGTGTGAGTCCGGAAAAAGTCTAAAATCACTCCGCAGTCCTGTGCAAAACGTGAACAAAAACCGAGACCTGAGAACAGGTTTCGGTTTTTGTTATAATGATTTATAGAAACGAAAGGATAAAAATGAAAAATAAAACTTATGCAGTGATTACCGCGTTCGTCGCGCTAGCTTTATTCTCCAGCGCATGCTCTGGAGCGGCCCAAGCCACCCCGGATGTAGCCACCATATCCACAGCGGCCGCGCAAACAGTAGAGGCACGCTTTACGCAACAGGCCGCCGCCAACACGGCCACACCACCCGCGCCGGTTGAAACATCCAGCGCAACTGCCACTTCCACCCCGGGGATTGTATCCGGCCAGACAAGCGAACCCGGACTACCTGCGTCGACAACCAACGGCAAGGCCTGTTATGCTGCCACTTTCCTCGCTGATGTAACCATCCCGGATGGGAAAATTATTGCGCCTGGCGCCAAGTTCACCAAAACCTGGCGCATCCGTAATGATGGCAACTGTGTGTGGGATCGCAGTTATTCTCTGACATTGGCCCAGGGAGATGCGCTTGGCTCCCTTGCAAAAGTTGCGATGACCAGCACGGTGAAACCAGGTGAGAGTGTTGATCTTTCGCTGGATATGGCTGCGCCTAGCGCAGAAGGCAGTTACGCCGGTTTCTGGCGTATCGCCACACCTTTTGGCGGCAGCTTTGGCGTGGGCAGTTACGATCAAGCGTTAATTGTCAAAATCACTGTGAGTGCCAAACCCAGCCGCGATTTTGGGAGTGTCTCGGTGGTGTATGGCACTACGCGCAAGCCGCAAAAAGGCTGCATCGATAAGGGAGCAGCCTACACCTTCTCGGCTACCATTACCGTTAATGGGCCGGGGGAAATTGGGTATCGATGGGATCGTAACCCATCGGACGGAACAGTGGGAACCGGTAAGCTAACTTTCAAAGACGCAGGTACGCAAACTGTTTATTTTATATGGAATTTGCAACCTGAGGCTGTTCAAAACATTGATCGCTGGGTGGCGCTGACCACCATTGTCGATACGACAGTGACCACCTTCGATAAAGTGTCCTTCAACTTCACATGCAACCCGTAATTATTTACAGATTTACCGAAACATGTTTTCGGGTAAAATTTATTAGCAAGGAGAAAATGAGAAATGAGAACTTACCGGCTAACTGCCTTGATGATTGTCTTTGTACTGGTTTTGAGCGCCTGCAACATGCCTTCAAGCCAGCCTGCTGAACCCACGGCAAACCCAAACGCTGTATTTACTGCGGCTGCCGAAACGGTGGTTGCGCAGCTTACTCAAAATGCGTTGCTGGTGCCGCCCACCAACGCGAGCACGGCCACCAGTATGCCGCCCACCAATACACCTGCGCCTGGGGCAATTAATACGCCGACCCCTTCTATAGCAGGGTTGTCGAGCCCAGCAGCCGTACAACCCACCACGCAAACCACACCTTGCGATGCAGCCCAGTTCATGACAGATGTCAGCATTCCTGATGGGACAGCTTTTAGTGGGGGGGCCACCTTTGTTAAAACATGGCGTATAAAAAATGTTGGCACCTGTACATGGAATATGTCTTATGCGCTGGTGTTCGACTCTGACAACCAAATGGGAGGGCCAAACAGCCAGCCAATGGCCAGTAATGTGGCCCCAGGTGGAGCGATTGATATCCCTGTGAACCTGCAGGCACCTGCAGCGGACGGCACTTATCGCGGCTACTGGGGTATCGCCAACGCTGCCGGGCAACGATTACCTGTTACCGGCGGGTCCAATGGAAAATCCTTCTATGTTGAAATCAAGGTAGGCAGCGGCAGCGGTACTGTAGACACGGGTTCTGGTAAATTCGCGGTCACGAGTGTAGGATTCACAGTTAACCGCAGCGGCGCATGCAGTTCCGTGCAATACACCGTTAGCGCCGCAATCACCACCAACAAAGCAGGCGATGTAACTTATACATGGATCCACAGCGAAGGAGCCACC
>Ga0105047_10006993_pt1 | contig 19066 bp, 14 predicted proteins | sample MAT04_FD_78384 | JGI IMG/M metagenome (GOLD analysis project Ga0105047, IMG submission 78384) | Freshwater microbial communities from Lake Fryxell liftoff mats and glacier meltwater in Antarctica - MAT-04 (megahit assembly) | ecosystem: Environmental > Aquatic > Freshwater > Ice > Liftoff... | reverse complement strand
TAGCACGGAAGACATGTCTGCTTAATAGTTTGCCGATAGGATAAGACGAAGGCCTGGGCTAATCTGGAGGGTCCCGATTGAGCGGTACGTCAGCTAACTCCCTATCTACACCTGAATCGCTTTCACCACCCGATCTGCACGATCAGTCCGCGGACAGACTCTGGGGACTGAAGCGCTCGGTGTGGATGCAGATCGGAATTGTGGGATGTCTCTTCATCCTCCTCTTCTGGCCAAACCTCCGTCGTCTCTGGATCAAAACGAACCCAATCAGTGGCGAGCCGAACTGGGGACACTCGGTGTGCGTGCCTCTCATCGGGTTATATTTTTTATATGTCAATCGCACCGCTCTGCTCGCCGCGGTTTTTGCGCCGTTGCTCCCAAATCGGTTTAATCGCCGCCGAGTCATTTCGTCCTGTATCGCGATAGGCATCGGGTTGCTTGCATATGGTTACGCTCACTTTGTCATGCCCCTGACAGGCCTGTATGAGTTCTCCGCGTACGCTGAAAGTCTCGGGCAGGGTATCGTTGTGTGGGGCCTGCTTGCGTTATCGCTTGACTGGGGATTGGGGAGCATGTTCTTCGGGCTGCTAACCTTTGCCTACGGGATTTGGCCGGGGTCCAACGATTACACAAAAGATCTTGGCATGGTGATCACGCTCTTTGGCACGGTCTTGTTTCTATGTGGATGGGGCGTGATGCGCATAACGTCGTTCCCGATCGCGTTCCTGGTCTGCGCACTCCCGCTTCCGCCACTGCTGTATAGCAAGATAGCCCTGCCCCTTCAGAATCTTGCCGCCATGGTTGCGGTGGCTACCTTGCAGATGACCGGGGTCAGCTCATTCAAATTCGGGACGAAGATTACGATCGGCGACATCGGGGGCACGACACGATCGCTTAACGTTGCTGAGGCGTGCGCGGGTTTGCGTTCGCTCATGACGTTCATCACCGTCGGTGCTGCTGTCGCTTTTCTGTCGAACCGCCCACTCTGGCAGAAGTTTCTGATGACAGCGATGGCTGTCCCGATTGCGATATTTTGCAATGTCATGCGCGTGACCGGCCAAGGGTTGCTCGACTATTACTGGAGTCACGAGTTGGCCGAGGGATTTGCCCACACCTTTGTGGGAATGGTGATGCTGATTCCGGGGTTCTTCCTGATTCTTGGAACAGGGTGGCTACTTGATCAGTTATTTATCGACGACATTGAAGATCCCGTCGTGGCCAGTTCGGGTAACGGTGCGCGGGCAGCGAAACCTGAACTTGTGATCAAAATCCCGAGGCCGGACATGGGTCGAACCATGGCGGCAACGACGGTCGGGGTGTCACCAAACGTTAGCACTTCCAATCCAACAGCGTCCACGCTCCCAACGGTGGCGCCAGTATCTGGGGTAGGGAAGTCAGCTCAGTCCGTCAGGCCCCCGTCGGCGTCCACGCCGCAGGTGCCGGCGCCTCCGCCGGCTGTTCGGCGACCGTTAGGGGGCGTTGTCCCTCCGCCACCGGCGAGTTCTCCCCGCGCGATGCAGCGCCCGCGCCCGCCCACGCAGCCTCAGCCGTCCGCGCGGAAGGAAGGAGACCCACTATGACATCGACATCCGCCATGCTCAAAGGCATGTTCAAACAGCCCGCGTTCCTCATCACCGTCATCTTCCTCATCGTTGCCGCAGCGGGGCTCAATGTCACCGTTCAGGGAATGAAGCTGCACTTCAAAAAGCAGTCCGTCCCCCTTCGGATGTATCCCGGGACGGACCTCTCGCAACCGCTTCGAAAGGCTGCGCTGGAGGCCAATCCATTGAAGTCAATCCCGGAACGTTTTGGACACTGGGTGCAGGTCTCGGAAGACCTCCCTCTTAGTCATGAGATGGAGGACGTCCTTCAGACACGCGTCTACGTTTTTCGAGATTATCTTGATGTCGATAAGGCTGGTGACGAAACCCTCAAGCAATTTGACGGCAAGCACGGCAACGAGCGCCTGTCGCTCATTCGCGGGCTGCAGTTGGCTCATCCTGATTGGGTGATGAACTGTGCTGTTACGTACTACACCGGGGGCGCCGATACCGTCGCCCACATTCCCGACCGGTGCTACATCGCCGACGGCTTTCAGCCAACCACCTACGACGATGCACGGTGGGCGTTATCTGACGGCGGATCAGGCAGTTCGACGCGCGAAGTTCCCGCGCGGTTTATCGTTTTTGAAGATCAGGCCGGCGGGTCGCGACAGCTGGTGACGCGCAACGTAGCGTACTTTTTTCAAGTCAACGGACACTATGAGTCCGACCCGTTGCAGGTGCGCAAAGGCCTGCAAAACCTTTTTGAAAAGTATGGATACTACGCGAAGATTGAGCTGATGACCGTGACCAAGGACACAACCTTGGCGCGGGAAACGATGATCGATTTTCTGGACTCTGCCCTGCCTCAGATTGAAAAATGCCTCCCTGATTGGAAGCAAGTTCTCGCAGGCGACGTAAAGTGAATGCCTCGAGCGTTCGAAGATTCAATTGCCAGACTTTGCTGTTCCATGCCTTGTCTTCTTGGATGCAGTCGACATCGCTCGCTGGATATCGGACGTGTGACGCATGACGCTGGCACGTACATTGATCTGACACGCAATCGTGATCTGAGAAACTACCGTTGACGAAAGCAGAATTATGGCCCGCAAGCGCGTAAACATGAAGTTTCTGGTGATTCTCACTGCCGTCGTTTTGATCGGCGGGGTGGGGCTGGTTGTCGCCCGCAAGGTCTTCACTAAGGCACCTAAACCAGCCACGTTTATCACAGCGGCGGATCAAGCGTTTGCAGCTAAGGACTATCAGCTTGCTGCGCAGAACTACCGCACGGCATTGCAGCTCGCTCCGCAGGATGTTCCGACGTTGATCAAGTATGGCGACACGCTGCGCGAACTCACGCGTACCACGCCTGAAGCTGTCGCCGAAGTTCGCAAGACCTGGGAGGCCGCGTCCGAAGCCGACCCGAACAACAGGGAAGCCACCGCCCGGCTGTTGCAATTTGCAGTTGAAGAAGCGCAGGTGTTGTCAAATGTGGGAGCGGTCAAGGCCGAAAATTACGACCGCATTACCCGGCTGGCCAATAAGCTGCTGGGGCTGGACCCGGGCAACCGGGCCGCTCAAATTGCACTGGCGACCGCGCCCATTGACGCGTGGATTGCCGCGCAAGCCACCGATGAGACAACGATCACCAGTTCGTTGACAAAGCTCACTGAACTTATCGCTGAGGACCCTGGCAACGCCGAACTTCCGTACGCGATCGCCCGCGCCAAACTCCGCGCGATGTCAGATGCAAAATCTACGCAGGAGGCGTCGCAGTTGGTGGACGATGCGATCAAGGCCTTCGACGCGGGGCTGGCTAAGTTTCCGGATTCGGAAGACTTGCATTTCCGCCTATCGCAGATGCTGGTGATCGCTAGTGCGATGGATAAATCGCGTTCGACCGAGCTTCTGGCCAAGTCCCTCGCTGCATCCGCCAAGGCCCTTGCCGCGGCCAAACCCGACGGCGTTAACTTCTCTGAGATTTATCTGGTCGCCGCCCAGTTGGCGTTGCAGCAGGGAAAAATGGACGATGCGCAATCCGTTCTGCGGAAGCTCTTGGCTGCACATCCCGAGGACCAGTCAGCCCGTTTGATGTTGGGGCGGTTGCTGGCTTCGAAGCCAGCCACGCGCGACGAGGCGATCGAGTTACTCGTGTCAGCTCCCAAGCCGCCCACGGGGTATGCGGGTCCGCGCGCGCTGGCAACACGCGAGCGATTTCTACAGGGCCTTCTCGACCTGGCGAACATGCGTTTGGACGCGCTCGCGACCGTCAAGGATGCACCTGCTCGTGAGCAGCTCATAAAGGATGTCGAAGGAGCCTACGACGAACTCAGTAAAAAGGCTGGCGACATTCCACAGATTCTGACGCTGAAAGGAAAGCTGCAACTTGCCCAGAATCAGAACGTGGCTGCGATTCAGACGTTGTCTCGCGCAAATGCACTGCTTCGTGGCGATGGAAAGCGCGACTACGATTTAATGTTCCTGCTGGCTAGGGCTTACGTCGCTACCAACCAGACCGGTGAGGCCAAGAATCTGCTGGCCGAGGTGGTCGATAAATTTCCTGCGCTGGTTCCGCCACGTGTCCTGCTTGCGCAACTGATGCTGGCGGAGCGGGCTATCGATGAAGCGCGACCTCACATCGACACGCTTCAGAAGCTCGCGCCGAATGACGCCGATGTCATTCGCCTGAGCATGTCGATTCTCAATCCCGAGACTGAAGCGGGCAAGCTCAAGGAGTCGCTGTCACGACTTCCCGAAGGCACGCGCAACGAGAAGTTCCAGAAAGCCCAGACAGCTGTCCAGGTTCGCGATCTGGACACCGCCATTCGACTGTGCGAGGCGATCCTGGCGGCCGATCCGTCTGATGTCGGCGCGACGCAGGTGCTGGTGCGTTTACACATTGCCAAAAAGGACAAGGACAAGGCCATCGCGGTTGCGGATGCCGCCATAAAGGTCAGTCCTGACAATGTCAATCTGAAGTTGCTGCGTAGCGCGATCGATGATCCTTCTAAGGCGAATATCCTCCCGCAGGTCGTGGAGGACATCGAGAAAATTACAAACCCTGTCGAACGGGAATTGAAGCTTGCGCAGATTTCTTTTAACGATGGAAAGAAGGATGAGGGACTCGCCCACCTGCTGGCTGCCCGGAAATCCGACACCGACGACGCTGCCGCAGCCGATGCGCTGTTCAACTATTATCTGAGCGACCGCAAGCTCGACGACGCCGCCGCGCTGCTGCCCGTTTTGTCCAAGGCCAACCGCGATCAGGCGGGGGGGTTGCTGTATCAGTTCCGATTGCAGATGGCGCGTCAGGACACCGACGGAGCGCTTTCGACGGCAAGAGAACTGTCGAACAAACTTCCCGAGTTTGCGCAGAGCTGGCTGTCGCTCGCCCAGGCGTTCCACGCGCGACGCGATTGGGACAATGCCGTCAAGCACTACACAACAGTCCTCGAAAAACAACCGACCAACGCCGACGCTTTCCGCGGAATCATCGAGTGCCTGTCAGCGATGCGACGCTTCGATGATGCCCGTCGGTATCTCGCGCAGGCGCGGACGACCTTCCCTGCCGACGGGGGGTTTCGTGATCTCGAATTAAACTATGAACTCCGATTTGGTGATCCCACCAAGGCGTTACCGGCATTGGAAGAGGTGGCCAAAAGCAATCCCGATCAGGCATCGGCAGCGGTGCAGTTGGCCGCGGCTTACCTCCGCACAGTGCAGGTGAAGACACAAGCGGGCGACGAAGCAGGTTCGAAGACCTACCTGGGCAAGGCTGTGACGACGCTCAAGGCAGCTGCGGAGAAGTTTCCGACTGATATCAGTATCGCTCCGATGCTGGCCGAGTCACTGCTTCTGTCCGGCGATGCCGCTGCTGCGGAAAAGGTTCTTGTCGATTTCACGAAGCGTGACGACCTTAAGGCGAGACCGGATCCCGAACGATTGCTCGGTGAGTTCTACACGCGCCTCGGCCGACTGGATGACGCTGAGAAATCGTTCCGGGCTGCCGTTGCGCGGGATCCAAAGTCGATCTCCAGCGAACAACAACTCGCAGCCTATCTCGCGGGTCGGGGAAAAGTGGATGATGCGTTGACGGTCCTGAAAGCCAATGCCGAAGACCCCGCCGTCATGCGGCAGACAATTGAAATTCAGATCAACTCAGGTCGGCCCAGCGATGCGGAGCAATCACTCCTGGCCGCGATATCCAAAAATCCAAAGGACGTTGGAATGCATACGCTGCTTGCCATCGTGTATCTCAATACGCAGCGATTCGAGCAGGCGGACAAGGAGTTGAACGACGCGCTGCAGATTGAGCCCAAGAACCTCGGTGCAATCTATTATCGCGGGCTCGCGCAGGTACAGCGACCGGGAGGCGACCTTGAGGCAGCGTTGCGTGACCTGGGCACTGTGCGCGATGCCGACCCGCTTAATACCGACGCGCGGACAACGATCGCCGAAGTCCATCGGCGGCGCGGTGATTTGGACGCAGCCATCCGTGAATTGGAGGGAGCATTAAAAGCTAATCCAGTCAACCAGAGCGTTCGTATCCAGCTGGTGAATCTCTGCAGCCAGACGGTTCCACCACGCTGGGGCGATGTCGAGCGATATCTGGGCGATGCGCGTTCGATGCCACAGATCCAAAACGATCCCGATTGGGACGTCCTGGAGACAAGAATGTGGATCGCACGAGGCGAATCCAAAAAAGCGACGGCGTCTGCGGAGGCTGCATACAAGCGCGCCCCTGGAAATCCTGGCGTGCTGCAGACGTATCTGGATGTCCTTCTCCGAGGTGCTGCTTACGGTCGGGTGGTGCAGGAGACCGATCCGCTGCTGAACACGCCGGCTGGTAAGGCTTGGTGGTTACACCAGTTCCGTGGTACCGCCAAGGCGCGGTCTGGCGATCGCGCGGGGGCACTGGTCGAGTTCCAGAGTGCGCTCGAGCTGGCCGATGCAAGTAAAAATGAGGACGTCGCCAGGCAGGTGACAACCGGCATTGCCAACGAGGTCGGGGTCGACAAAGCCTTGGAGCTGATCGGTACGCGTCTTAACACGGACTTCCGTTGGCAGCGACTGGCTGTCTATTTGTATCAAGCCAAGGGTGACTACACCCAGGTCATCGCGTATCTCGATCGCATGCTGGAGACAGCTGAATCCCTCGCCCCCGCGGACCGCGACAGTGTGTACCGGATGGCCGGTACAATGTTCATGACCGCCAAACCCGCGCCCCTGCCTCAAAAGGCGTACGACGTCTATCTGAGGCTTCTTGAACGCGCGCCGAACGACCTTGCCTCGTTGAACAATCTCGCCTTCCTGCTCGTAGATCAACTAAACGATCCGCAGAAGGCTAAGGTCTACAGCCAACGTGCCTACGAGATCATGCAGAAAAGCGGGGCGGTGGAACCACTGTTGCTTGATACCCATGGTTGGGTGCTGGTGCAGGCGGGTGAAGTTCAAGAGGGAATCAACGTGCTACGCGACGCGCTGGAAAGACGGCCCTTTGTCGACGCGTTCTATCACCTTGGCTTGGCATACATGAAGTTGCCCGACCAGGCTGACGCGGCGGTGAAGCAGCTGAAGCAGGCATTGGATCTGATCAGTCAGGACGAGGCCGCAAAGAGGCCGTTCGATCCAGAGTTTAAGAAGAAGATTGAGAATGCGCTAAACGAAGCCAGCGACGCTGCGGCTGCCAAGTCGCAAACATCTACACCATAAAGACTTATACACTACTTCCTGTCAATCTATTCTTTAAGATTGAATGAAAGTCGACCGATGGGCGAATATTTGCTGGAAAGTACTTCAAAATCCTTTTAGTTTGAGGTATAACCTGTGCTGTATCGTGCCGAAAAGTCTGTTTGAGGGAGCACAAGAAAATGACGACGTTACCGCAGACCACGCCTTTACGCCTGCCAAGACCGAATCAGACGACAGCAATTATGTCGCCTGCAGGTGCAGTTGGACCCATCGCATCGACGGGTTTCCAGCTTACGCCCGGCGATGTCTGGCGCATTGTTCGCGCCAACGCGTTGCTCATCATCATCCTCCTTATTGTTGCCGCTGCCGCTGGTTATGGGGTGAATGAGTATCTGGCCAAATATTATTCCCGGTACACAGCCACCGGGTTAGTGCAGGTTCAGCAGGTCACGACGAGCAACCCACTCGCGCAAAACACACAGATCAACGCGAACGAACTCTACAACGATTTGCGTACGCAGGTTCAGCTCCTTCGTCAGGAATCCCTGTTCTCTCAGGTGTTGCAGAACGAAAAAAGCGAGATTCGCAACACGGCCTGGTTCAATCAGTTTCCGAAGGAAAACAATATCGCGCTCGCCAAGAAGGACTTGGCCAGCAACTTCTCTGTGAGCCTTGTGCCTGACACGCGGTTGATCGTGATTGGCATGACCTATTCGTCCCCCAAGGATTGCAAAACCATTGTCGAGGAAATCGTCAACCAGCACCTTAGACATCAGAAAAAGAACATCGAGAATAAGCAGTCTGATCGCAGCAAGGCGTTGACCACCCTTAAGAATCGGTATCGCACAAGTTTGACACAGGTATCCCAAGACCTCCGCGAGAAGATGACACGACTAAGCGCAGCCGGTGGGCTGAGCGAGCATCGTCAAAACTTTAAGGAGACCGAGCTCGTCGAACTGATCAAAGGTCGTAACCCGATCCAGCTCAACGTCGCAGCAGCCCAAGGTGCATTGGATAAAGCGATGGCCGAACTCGCACGTGGCGAGGACCCGGCTGCAGTAGTGGATTCAGTTGATTCCAACCCCGAGATGGTCCAGCTTCGTCAGGACATCCGCGCGATGGAGCTTTCTTTAGCCGACCTAGCCGAGCAGTTTGGTCAGGAACACCCGATGGTCAGCAAGACGCGTAAGCGACTCGAAATGAGTCGCGAGCGTATGGCAACGTTCCGTGCCGAGAAGCTTGCTGAAAATCGTGTGCGATACGTCGACGAATTGCGGCGGCAGGTGGACGACTCTCGTAAGAATCTCGACGCGCTTGAAAAGCGGATGGACGAGATTCGCTCGGACATCGCCGACGCTGCCAACACGTTTGCCAACTACATGAGCCTTCGTGATGAAGAAGCTGCATTGAAGGCACTGGTCAAGCAGATCGACGACCAGCTTGATGTCATTTCGAATGATCAAAACAAGGAAATGAGTAACGTCGCCTGGATGAACCCTGAGTTCCCCGTGGTTACTCCGGATACGCCCACTTTCCCAAACCGATGGAACACGATCAGCACCGCTCTCGTCATGGCCCTCGGCCTGGGGTTGGGCATCGCCTTCCTTCGTGAATTGATGGACACCACAGTTCGTAGCCCGCGCGATATCACACGCGTGGGTCAGTTGAATCTGCTCGGCATGGTGCCCCACGAGGACGACGATCCCCAGTCAGCCGGTGCCCGCCTGCCATTGGTTATCTTCGATGCACCGCATTCGATCTTGGCCGAGCAGTTCCGTCACATTCGTACACGGCTGCAACACGCGGCTTCACTGGATACGACCCGGTCAATCATGGTGACCGCGCCTAGCCCGAAAGATGGCAAGACGACTGTTGCCTGTAACTTGGCTGCAGGGCTTGCCCTGAATGGCCGGAAGATTCTGCTGGTCGATGCCGACTTCCGTCGACCTGAGATTCACCGAATCTTCGGCTTCCAGAACGATGTCGGCTTCAGCAATGTGCTGGGCGGACAGTCACAGTTCAAGGACGTCGTACAGGAATCGCAGATTCCGAACCTGTCCATCATGACCAGCGGGCCTAAGCCGCCAAATGCAACCGAGCTTTTTGAAAGTCAGCTTTATAATGACTTCATCGAGCGGGCCAGTGAAGAGTTCGATCACGTGATCTTTGACACCGGTCCGTTCCTAGTGGTGTCCGAGTCCTTCGCGATGGCTCCGCGGGTCGATGGTGTGGTGACCGTTATTCGTGCTCACAAGGATAGTCGAGGCATCCTCGCCCGCATGCGTGATACGCTGCGACAGGTGAAGGCTGAGCACCTTGGCATAGTGCTGAACGGCGTCCGCGCCCATGGAGGCGGGTACTACGGTCGAAACATTAAAACGTACTACGCGTACGAGCGTGGTCAGTCCTAACAGGATGGCATGTGCCAGTCGGGATTGGCTTAAGTGCAATAAGCCACCGAATACGTCGGCCTGAAGCTGGTGCTGACCCCATGTTTGTAAATAAAATATGCCGGCCCTTTATGAGGGCCGGCATATTAGTTTGTATCTCGGGTCACCGTTTGCCTTGTTACATGCCTTCTGCCCGCATCTTAATCTTCTTGGCTAGTTCGGCACCCAGCTTGGGATCACCCAGTGCACCCACCGTGACCTCCACTTGACTGCCCGCATTTTTCTTTTCCACCCCGACCTTGACGCGCGTGCCGTCGGCCATCTTGCCTTCCGCTCGCCCATCCAAGCCTGTCGAACTGGAATCGACATTCTTCAGTCCTTGAGCCGTCAACTCCGCAGCCGCCGCTTCCGTGGTGACCTGCGTGTTAGCGGCCACGGGCGTCCACTGGGTTCTGTAGTCGCTCCTGACGCCTTCCTCGTGGCTTGAAGAACATCCGAATACGCCCATGGCTACGACCAGCACAGCAGCCGGAAAAGTAAAACGCTTCATAATTGACTCCTGATAAATGACTCTCGCGAATCGGAACAGTCCGGTCCGCTCAACACAACGTAGTCGACAGGGCCGATGATCGACAATGGCGAAAGTGCAAATGTTGATCGTACAATCAGCCAGCGACCCTGCTGCGGGTCTAAGTCGCGACCAGTTTGTCGGCACGAGCTCCCATGGAAGACAGTCCAGCCCCTGACAATCTCGACAAAGCCGAACCCGCGTCGGCCACAACCGTCTCGATCAACACACCAGCGGATGACCCGTCCCAATACGCGGCAGCTCTTGAGCAGGTCGTGGACGACTTTGAAATCCAGGCGTCGTCGCTCGCGTGGGTCACCGACGAATTGTTGAAAGGCCGATCGACAGAGGACTTGCAGAATTGCCTCGTTGATCAGGGTTGGACTTCAGACGAAGCATCTAACGTTGTCGAACAGGCTCGCCGGGCCACGCGACGACTACGCGGGGTCATCACGCGTGAGGATGTTGTGATCGAAGCAAATCGCAACTATCGAAAGTCCATGACGGGCGGATGGTTTCTGGCCTTCCCGAGTCTTAACGCAGCATTTCGACTTCTGTATTCCCTGGGAAATCTCATCACGTTAGGCAAGATGCGTCGTCGCCGTTGAGGCACTTGCTCGACCGGCGACCGGTTCCCTTCGTTGCAGGTCAGGAACGTCCGGTAGCTTCGATCGAGCATCCCAATTGATAAGCCTGATCACAGCCGCGATCTCATTCGCTTCAGCCTCCGCGTAGCGCAAAGGGCACCCGCGCGTACCGGTAGCGATCCATGGCGCTGGATGGAAAACGCGTGGCGGCAGTGATCGCAGGCCTGGCTCGTCGGTAATGGCCGGTCGACGAACGTGGCGGCCATCCATCGCGCGCGATCTCATCGAAATGTCTGGCCAGATACCTAATTCATTGCTCAGCGCAGGTGCTGCCATCGTTTTTCCGTGTCCGGTGCCTACCCAACCTCAGTGCTTCACTCCGTCCGAGGCTGGTAACTTGTGGTGGGAGGCGAGTCCATCCCCTGCTATATTGCATGAGAGTCGAAAGGAAATCCTATGCCCAGCACCGAAGAGGAACTTAAAAAGGCGTTTAAGGCATTCAAGAAGAAATTGCGAAATCAGCAACTGGAGGAGGACTCGCGGCTTGGGCGTAGTCCTCTCACAGGGGCCAAGTCAACAATTGTCTCCATCCAACCGCCCATGGGCTTCGGACGTGAGATATGGAACGAACTGGCCGACCAGCAACTTCTGAAGTCTGATGGCGGGGGGTTTTTCACCTTGGGTGCGAAGGCAACATGATGCGCGACGCCTCAGGCCCGAAGCGACCTCAAGGATGTAAGGAAATACACCGACGGTCTACCCGCACCGCCGCTTGACGATTTATCGCATGCCCGTTTACTTTTTCCGATCGCCACGGTCACCCTGACCGGACACGGCGGGCGTCTTCGCGTTTTGCCGACCGTCCGCTGCGAGCGAACGACTAACATCGTCCGACTCCTTAAATGTGCCATCGGCAGTCCGTCTGACGTAGCGCTTGTCCGTTCCCGTTTGGATGAAACTTTAGACTTGGCCATATCAGAATCCTTTTGATGAAGTGTGTGTGAGAATAATCTCGAGCGATCTAACTTTACTACTCCAAAAATGCAGACCTCGTCGCGCTCGCGTTGACGCATCTGGACGGGGTGTATAGGCTTTCAGCGTTCTCGAATTTTTGCACCTGGTCCAATTCTTGGAGTACTCATGCCTTTCACATTAGATCCGCTCCCCTTTGCCTCCGATGCCCTGGAACCGTACATCGATAAACAAACGATGGAGATTCATCACGGCAAGCATCACAATGCGTACGTGACGAACCTCAACAAAGCGCTCGAGAGCGCCCCCGACCTCGCTGGTAAGCCGCTGCACGATATTCTGCAGAATAATTGCGCGACCGTGCCCGAGGCGATCCGGACGGCGGTACGTAACAACGGCGGGGGTCATCACAACCACAATCTTTTCTGGGAGATTCTCAACCCAGCCGGCAAGTCGGGCGCCACGCCCGTTGGTGCGCTCGGTACCGCCATCACGAGCACGTTCAATACGCTTGACGCCTTCAAGACCGCCTTCGCCGACGCGGGGGTAAAGCGGTTTGGCTCGGGTTGGGCCTGGCTGGTGAAGCGCGGAACAAAGATCGAAATCGTCTCCACCGCCAATCAGGATAGTCCGCTGATGGAAGGTGCTTTTCCCATCATCGGGCTGGACGTGTGGGAACATGCCTATTACCTGAAGTATCAAAACCGACGCCCGGACTACATTGCCGCCTGGTGGAATGTCGTCAACTGGAAAATCGCCGACGATCGCTTTGGTCGCGCAAAGTGATCGTGTGAGACCGACGTCGGAATGAACGAAGCCCGGGAGAAATCCCGGGCTCTTTATTGGTGTGTACGTGACGGTTCAATCGAGCGGCTTTGCACGAATTCCAAAGACAGTCGCGACCGGACGGTAACCGTTGAGGAGCGTTCCGCGTCGCACGTTCTGCACACCCGCGCCCAGCGTCATCGTCGACGACGTTCCGCCGTCCAGCATGGTGCCCTGCGTCGCCCCGCGATCTGCCAGGGTGCTTGCGGCCAGTTGGTAGGAGGCGTTTTCAAAGACTGCCAACCAGAGGGTCTTCGTTGCAGGGTTGCACGCGATCATTGTTCGCGCGTCGACTATGTCTCCGTGCGTACCAACGATCCCGTTGTACAGCACCACCTCCTGCCCGGCCATGCCCCAGTACGCCTTGGCCAGTGCGTCCGGAGAAGGGGGCTTGGTTGTCTCAATGTGCGGCGTCAGATCTCGATCAAACCACATGAGATAACTGTTCGGATCACCATGACTCACTTGTCCGCGACTGACGACGGTTTCAGATGATCGGGCAAGATCGCCCGGCCAAGGGAGAAATCCGTCATCGTCACCGAATGTCGCGCCGTTGACGACTACCGCAAGGTTTTGCGTGCTAGCGGCCCGCCACGGCCACACCGTCGTAAACTGCCAGCCCTTGATCAGCGCTTCGGTCTCCATCGGCGAAACATATAGTTCGATTCCCGGCGCCTTCAGATCGATTTCCACGATATGCGCAAGCCCATTTCCCGCAGGCGTAGGGAGCAACCGGATGCATTCGTATCGCACCCCCTGAAAGATCGGGACGGCTGACACCGGCGACCGGTGCGTCCACGCCACATAACCCCCCACTGTCAGCGCGAGAATGCCGATCACAGACCAAAGGATAATTTTTCGCCGACGCGTCGAGCGTCGCGGCGTGTCGTCGTCCGAATCGTATCGCGTTGGCCGATTGATCTTCATTCAATCCTCGTCGGTCGATGCACACACTTCGGATCGCTGCTCGGTGTCCTGCGCGGTCGATGTGCTTAGGGTTCATTTGATTCTATCGGCAGTCACCCTTACATTCGCTGATCGCAGACGTCTGTTCAACCCGGATATTTCTTCACTGCGACGTACGAGCGGATGGTTCATGCTGGCGATCGTCTCTGACATTCATGGGAACCTTGAAGCCTTCACCACCGTGCTGGCCGAGATCGACCGCAGGGGGATCACGGACATCGTTTGCCTGGGCGATATCGTCGGCTACGGCCCGAACCCCATGGAATGTCTCGACCTCGTGATCCAGCGTTGTCGCGGCGCGATCATGGGCAACCACGACTTTGCGGTGTTTTATGAACCTTTCAATTTCAACAGCGGAGCGGAAACAGCCTGCTTCTGGACGCGACGTTGTTTTGAAGGCGATCCCGACGCGACGCGACGGGCCGCCCGCTGGAAATTTCTCGGTAACCTTCCTGTGCGAATGAAGACAGCTGAGTTTCTCGCTGTGCATGCCTCTCCGCGACGACCGATCAACGAATATATTTTTCCGGACGATATTTATACGAATCCCGGGAAGTTCGTAAGCATCTTTGAACGATTTGAAAAACTTTGCTTTGTCGGGCACACGCACGTTCCGGGAGTGTTTCTGGAAGGTCCCGATTTTTACAGTCCGGATGAGTTGGATTATCGGTTTGAACTGACCGACGAAAAAGCCGTGATCAACGTCGGGAGCGTGGGTCAGCCTCGCGATCGTGACCCGCGGTGCAGCTTTGCAATACTGAGCGACTCAGCCGTGGAGTTTGTCCGGCTTCCCTACGATGTGGAGACGACGGTGAAGAAGGTGCATGCGATTGACGACCTCGATGATTTTCTCGGGGACCGACTGCTGGATGGGCGCTGAACATGAACAATAAACGGATGTTTGCCGCCATGGCGGTTGCGGTAGCCGCGATGATCGGTTGGACGTTGCTGGTCGCTTATATCGAGAAGCAGAACCCGCAGTGGGAGATAAACCGCACCCGCGCGCGCGAACAACAGGAATTCCTCGCCCGCCAAGCCACCACGCAGGTTGCCAGTACCCAGCCAGGTCCGATCGTCACCACCGCCCCGATCACCACGTCAGACGTACTGGGGATAACCGGTGCCTCGACCTCGTCCGTCGAGTCACCCGCTGCGGCAGTGTCCGGACGCAGCGTAGCATCAGCCGCGCGGGCGCAGACGTCTGACCTTGGCTCGCCTCTCCCCAACGACAAGCGTTTTGCGATGGGCGTCAGCCTATCGCCATACGGTGCTTCGATTCAAGCCGTTACGTTGAACGACTATCGAAAGTCCGTACAGACGAACGACCGATATGTTTTCCAAACGCCTTCCGAGGTCGACCCTGAGAACACCCGCCCTCTGGCCACTCGATCGATTACGGTGGATGGGGTGGTTCACTCGCTGATCAATGTCCCGTGGATTCTGGAGCATTCGGACGACGCGTCGGTCACCTATCGCATTGACCTCACCGAAGGCGCTTCACCCATTCTGCGCGTCCGCAAGACCTTTACCATCAGTCCGCGGCGAGATGGTGGCGATGCGGAGAAGGGACGGCAGTTTGAAATTACCATCACGACCGATTTGGAAAATCTGACGGCGTTGCCCATGAAGGTCGCGACGGAGTTCAACGGTCCTTCGACGCTCCCTCGTGAGCTCGACGCCGGGCAGGATCGCAATGTCGTGGTCGCTTATGACAACAGTGGGACGGTGTCGTTGACGCACCATTTTGTCGAGTATTTCACGAAAGAAAAACCGACGATGGATCTGACGCGCAGCGACAAAAGCCTGCCGTTGTTGTGGGTGGGGTCGTCAAGCGTGTACTTCAACGCGCTGCTGCGTCCGGATCGCATCACCAAGTCCGAGGAGAACCAGGTCCCGGAATATCTGCAAAAAGTTGAAGGGCGATTGTTGAATCCCGACATTGGGACACCAGCGGATCGACAGGTTGCGGTCACTGTCCAAACGACTGAGATTGAACTCGCAGGGGACCGCCGAAAAGTCACGCTGCCGTTGCGTTTTTACGTGGGCCCTCGGCAACGACAACTGCTGAACGAAAGTTATTTTGCGGCCTTCCCGCTTTGTTATGATGCCACGCTCAACACTAGCAGCGGAATCTGTTCGATCTGCACATTCCAGTGGTTGATCAACATCCTCGTGTGGATGCTGAATATCTTCCATGTGGTGGTGCGTGACTGGGGCGTCGCCATCATCTGCCTCGTATGCGTCGTGCGCCTGCTGCTGCACCCCATCACAAAGCGATCACAGATCAACATGGCCAAGATGGCCAAGTTGTCACCCGAAATTCAGCGACTAAAGGACAAACACGGTGACAACAAGGACGAATTGAACAAGGCCATGATGGGCTTTTATCGCGAACATGGGATGTCGCAGGTAATGGGTTGCCTGCCCATGTTTTTGCAGATGCCGATCTGGATCGCGTTGTATAGTTCTTTGCAGAGCACATTCGAATTGCGGCAGGCTCCATTTCTCTATTTTTTCAATACGCACTTCACCTGGATCAAGGATCTGGCAAAGCCCGACCACCTGCTCGCATGGCAGCCGATTGCGTTGCCCTTTGGCATGCACATCGACGGGTTTAATCTGCTCCCACTGCTGATGGGGATTGTGTTTTTCCTGCAACAGAAGTTCACTCCTAAGCCCGTAGCGATGACACCCGAGCAGGCACAGCAACAGAAGATGATGATGGTCTTGAGCACACTGCTCTTCCCGCTGTTTCTGTACAACGGGCCGAGCGGGCTGAATCTCTACATTCTTACCAGCACGACTATCGGCATGATCGAAAGCAAGATCATTCGCGACCACATCAAGGAGCGCGATCTGCGAGAGAGCGCGGGCCCGGTCATCATTGACGTTCCGGCCCGCCGGGATGGCAAGGGCAAGGATGTCACGCCTGTCGAAAAACGGGGTTTCATTGCGCGTCTGATGGAGCGCGTGAAAGACGCGCAACGCAAGGCGGAAGATCTGAAAAAGAATCGGGGTAAATAATCGATGGATGTGGGCGACACCATCGTTGCCCTCGCCACGCCGGACGCACCGGCAAGTCGCGCAGTCGTTCGATGTAGTGGCGGGCAGGCGATCGACATCGCGCGGACGTTGCTTGTTTCGTGTGCACCTAGAGACGATCAGCCGTTCGAATCGCGTACCCGGCCAAAGCAAGAGACCTCAACCCCCCGCGCTCTTTCCGCAGGGGTACACGAGGCACGTATCCAGCTTGCCGGCCTGAATGTGCCCGGGCGTCTGTACATCTCCGTCGCACCGGCCAGCTACACCGGCGAAGACTCGGTCGAATATCATGTCCCAGGCAATCCGGTTCTGGTGAAGTTGCTGCTGGGTGAACTGCATCGGCTTGGCGCGCGTCCAGCCCATCCCGGGGAGTTCACCGCCCGCGCGTACTTCAACGGTCGGCTCAATCTAACGCAAGCCGAAGGCGTCGCTGCCATGATATCCGCCCGGTCGGAGGACGAATTGCGTGCGGCCCGAAGGCTTGCGTCGGGGGAACTTTCTAAGCATGTGTCGGTCCTGTTGAATCAGATTGCCGAGACGCTCGCCCTGGTGGAAGTCGGCATCGATTTTGTCGATGAAGATGTCGAGTTCATTAGCCGAGACGATCTGCGCGTGCGCTGCGCGGAGGCATCGGCCGACTTATCACAACTATTGGCGGGTAGCGATCGGTTCGAGCGACTTTCGCATGTACCGTCGGCAGTGCTTGTTGGGAGACCGAATGCGGGCAAGAGCACGCTGCTCAACGCGTTGCACGAAGACCGGCGTGCGGTGGTGTCAGCCGTCGCAGGTACGACGCGTGACGGGCTGTCGGTTGAACTGGTGCTGGAGCATGGGCTGCTTCGACTGATCGATCTGCCGGGGCTGGACGATAGCGAGGTTCGGACGACGCCGGATGATTCTCTCGACGCCATCGAGCAAGTAAGTCTGGACATGCAATCGCATGCCCAGCTGGCGATGGAAAGCGCTGATTTCGTCATCCTGGTCCGGGCAACTGACGACGACCGAAATCTTCTGCAAATTGCTCGCGATCCGGACCTTGTCGTTGTCACCAAGTGCGAGCTGGCGCCTGTCCTGCCAGCCGATCAGCAAACAGGGGTTGGCGTGTCGGTTCATACGGGCAGGGGAATCGACAGCCTGCGTGAAAGTCTGAATGCGATGGCGTTTGAGGGTCGTTCTTCAGGAGGCGACCTCGCTCTCACCACCCGACACGTCACGCACATTGAGCGCGCGAAATCGACCATCGACGATGCAATTGCGGTCCTTGTGTATCACCCAACCAGCCCGCTTCCGACTGAGCTGATTGCCGCCCACCTGCGCGAGGCGTTGACGATCCTTGGCGAAATAGTTGGCGAAGTGTCTCCCGACGAGGTGCTGGGAAAGATTTTCTCCCGCTTCTGCATCGGCAAATAGGTTTGCGATCGGCACACATTACCGCCGCAATTGTCGACAACTTTTCATGAAGTCGCTGCGCGAGGACCGATAATCTTCAAGATGAACCGCATTCTGAATTACGTGGGCAATCAGGTTCTGGGCAAGAAGCGATGTACTGCGGTCGGGCGTTGGATCGAGCGTCAGAGCCCCCGTTTTCGCGCAAGTCAGCGGCGCTTGGAAAAGTTCCACAATGCCCATGTCGGTCAGCGCTGCTTCATCATTGGCAACGGTCCGAGCCTTCGAAATACCGACCTGTCTCTGCTGCGCGATGAAGTGACGTTCGGTCTCAATCGAATTTACATGAACTTTGACGCGATGGGCTTTCACACGACCTATCACGTCACCGTCAACGAGTTGGTCGCCGAGCAATGTGCATCCGATATCGCACGACTGCCGATGCCAAAGTTTCTGGGCTGGCATTGTCGTGATCTGCTTCCCAACACGCGCGACATGACGTTTCTCTACACGCGCGGCGGACTGCGGTCGTGGTTCTATACGGATCTCACCGAAGGGTGTTGGGAAGGCTCAACCGTGACATTTGTCGCGATGCAGCTCGCCTACTACATGGGATTTAAGGAAGTGGTGCTGGTGGGCGTTGACCATGCGTATACATTTCAAGGGCAGCCACACGCGGCGGTTGTCTCAGGCGGGGATGACCCGAACCACTTTCATCCCAATTATTTTGGTGAGGGGTTTAAGTGGCATCTTCCCGACTTGGCTGGGTCGGAGATGGCCTACAAGGTGGGGAAATTCATGTTCGAACAATCTGGCCGATCCATTGTCGACGCGACGATTGGGGGAAAGCTCGAGGTTTTCCCAAAAGTTGATTACGCGTCGCTTTTCGGTCATCGGGCGGGGCCGACCGGACAACGTGGCCCGGTCAGTCACGTGACCCGAGCAGCTGCTTAAGCCCACATGTCACAACTTTCGATTGTCATCCCGACCTGCAACCGCGCGACCCATCTTCACCAAGCGTTGCAGGCCATCCGTAATGGGACGTCCTGCGATTACGAGGTGGTTGTCGTGGACGGTGCAAGCACTGACAAAACACCC
>Ga0105047_10006992_pt1 | contig 19067 bp, 16 predicted proteins | sample MAT04_FD_78384 | JGI IMG/M metagenome (GOLD analysis project Ga0105047, IMG submission 78384) | Freshwater microbial communities from Lake Fryxell liftoff mats and glacier meltwater in Antarctica - MAT-04 (megahit assembly) | ecosystem: Environmental > Aquatic > Freshwater > Ice > Liftoff... | reverse complement strand
ATCACGCTCTCGATCATCGGCTTCAGTCTCATCATCCAGGGCTTCATGAATAACCGCGCGTCGGTCTTCATGCCCGAGGAAACCACGACGCAGATTCGCGAGATGATCGGCCAGCGGAAATTCAAGGAGCTCATCGAGTTCACGGAAACCGACCCGAGCTTCATCTCCAAGGCCATCAACCCCGCCCTCAAGCGCGCCCCCAGCTTCAGCAGCATGAAGGAAGCGATGGAGACGGCCATCGGTGAAAAGACTGCAGAGCAGTTTCGGCGTATCGAATATCTGAACATCATCGGGAACCTCGGGCCACTGCTTGGTCTGATGGGAACAGTGCTGGGTATGATCGAGGCGTTCAGCGACATGAAGGCTGCCGGTGGCAATGCCGATCCGTCGGTGCTGGCAGGTGGTATTTCGAAGGCGCTCGCGCACACATTCCTGGGGCTGTTCCTGGCCGTGCCTTGCCTGGCTGCTTTCGGCGTGTTACGTACGATTGTGGATCGGTTGACGGTGCAAGGCGCGTTGATCGCCGAGGAGCTGCTCCTGATGATCAAGCCCGCCGAAGCCAAACCCGCCGCCACCGCCGCCCTGAAGCCCGGTGCCCCGGCTGCTCCCCCCGCCATGCGAAAACCCGCGGCTCCACAACCGGCACCGGCGGTGTGATGTCGGTCGGCAGTCTGCAGTTGGCCGTCGGCAGGAGGCGAAGCCGACGTGGTCGGGTTCCAATTCGTGAACTTGCGAGATGGACCCTGACGACTGAAAGTCGAAGACTGACCTCACTGCCGATTGCTGACTGGCGACTGCCGACTCCAAGGAGCCCATATGAAATCCCACAAAATCCCCGATGTCCATGCGGAGCATCCGAACGTCGTTCCGCTGATCGACATCATCATGTGCCTGATCATCTTCTTTATGCTGGTCGCCAAGATCGGCGTGGATACCGGTGCGGACAAGAAGATCCTCATCCCCGTCTCGATCCAGGGGATCAAGATCAAGGACATGGGCAACACGCTGACCCTCAACGTCCGCGCCGGCCCGGTGGGTGACGACCCGCTGGTCACAGCCCTCGTGCCTGATCCCAATGGCGGGCGATCGAGCCTCCAAGAGATCAAGATCACCCAGAAGAACGGCGCCGAAAAACCCCTGCTCGAAACCTTGAAGTTCTTCCGCTACGGCCGAGATCGCAAGCCCGCCCCAAAGGGCACCAAGGGTGACGACAACCCGGATTTCAAGGTGATCATCCGTGGCGACAAGGACATGGGCTACCGGTTCCTGGAACCCGTCCTCATCACCTGCGCCGAAGCCGCCGTCGCCAACGTAAACTTCGTCACAGAAACCCCGAAGATCGTTGTGACCGGAGGGGCGCCGTAAGCTTTTTTCCAAAACCACAGATGGACTTAGAGAAGAAAAGAGAGAACACGTTGTGGACGTTGCCTTGCTCTGAAAGCCTTGTTTGCCTTTTGTTTGATCTGAGTTCATCTGTAGCTAAATATCTAAGTTTCTTCCGCACTGTCCGTCTTACCAATAGAGCATCCCATGAAAATTGGCGGAGCTAAAAAAGTTCATTACGATTCTGGCCCGAACATGACCCCGCTGGTCGATGTCGTCATGTGCATCCTGATTTTTTTGATGATGGTCGGCAGCTTCGAAGGGCTGCAGCATTATCTGGTCAGCAACATCCCCTTCACGCCCAAGGGTGCCGGCAACGTCGACAACGAGGAAGCAGTCCAGGATGAACCGGTGACCATCACCGTCGATGCCGACCCGCGCTATCCCGACCGGTACATCGCTCGCACTGGGCAAAACCAGGCGAGCGAAGGCACGGTGCTGGCCGGCGTACTCATCAAACTGCGCACACAAATGAACAGCGTGGGACGGGCGACGGACAAAATCCAGGTGGTGATTTCGCCCGGTAGAGATGTGAAATACAAAAGCCTCTTGGAAGTCTACGAGGCGGCCCTGGAAGCACAGTTTTCCAAGATCAGCTTCGCGACGTCGCATTGAGCGTGACGGATACATGCTTGCAAGGTTTCGCCGCGGGGCTTGCCCAGCGCTTCCGTCGCGCGGGAAGCGCGGGGCAAGCCCCGCGTAGAAACATCGTGAGGACGCCTCGTCCGAGCGGGTGATCAACAACCGAAAATGTACTGAAGGATTTTTACATGCAACGACTCAACAATTTCGGCCGGCTTCTGACCGTGACGTTCGCCTCATCAGTCGCTTTATTGACCTCTGCATTTGCACAACCCGCCCTGCCCTCCCTTGAGGACGAAACCGCATTGACCAAGGGGAAGGGGCTGGCATCGCTGAGCGACGATGCGCTGCTGCGCGAGCTTGGAGCGCGGGGGTTGGAATCGCTGCTCAATCGGGCGTTTGACCTGAACAAGGTTGCCGACAATAAACGCGCCGGAATTTTGACGATTCTTGCCTTGCGCGATTTGTCCAATCCCGATCGCGCGCTGTCGGCCCGCATGCGCCAGGAGCGCGTCGGGAAGATCGTCCAAGGCATCGAAGAGGCGCTCCCCACCATCACCGACCCGAAACTGCTCGAAGAATACGCTGCCAAGCTGATTGTTTTCGGCGTTGAGCGCGACGTGAATACGCTTGAATACTGGGGTGAAAATCCCAAGACGCAGGCGACGCTCAAGCCCGTGGTCGAAACCGTCATCAAGATTCTCATCACTGCCCAGGACATGGCTTTGAAAAAGGCCGAGGAGATCGGCAACAGCATCACCAGCCCCAACGACCCAAAGGTGGCGGTGTACGAGCAGATGGACGCGCTGGCGGGCAGTAGCGAGTTCACCCGGCACATGGTTGGGTATTACCTCGTGCTCGCGATGGACAAGGCCGACCCGGAGCGGCTGAAAGTCATCGACGAATCCATCAATTATCTCAAGCAGTTCGACAATGCCGACTCGCAGGTGCAGCCAGTTGTCCGTGCCCGTCTGGGGAAACTTAATCTGGCAAAGGATGAATACAACGTCGCCAAGGAAATGCTCGATTCACTAGGCTCGGGGAGCGCGGACATTCAGCCCGCGCCCCAGCCTCCGCAGCAGTTCGAAGCCAAATATTTCTCGATCCTTTGCGATTTGGCCCAAAGCAAATGGCAGGAGGTTGACAAGGGCATCAACGAATTGATCGCCTGGTATAAAACGAATCTCGCCCAGGACAAACCCGTGCAGGATGGCGCGAACGCAGCCGTGAGCATGCTGAAATATCGCGTGAACGTAGCCCAGTCAAAATTGATGGGCGAGGAAACCGTGCGTACCAAGGCCAAGGGGATGGCCGTTCAGGAATTGCTGCTACTGCTCAAGGAAAGACCGGAATTGCAGACGGTCATCTATGAGCAGTTGATGGCGCAGCTGCCCGATAAGCCGGACCTCAAAGCGCTGGACGCGCTTCTGTTGCAGGCGATGGTTCGCAAGGCCGATCAGGAGCGCACCAAGAGCGGTGATGAGCCTGCAGACGTGAAGCTCATCGAACGGGGCATCGCAGCTGCTCAGGAACTGACCAGCCGATTGGGCAAGGAAGGCGTCGCGCCCGAAGAGGCCGAGAATGCCTTGCTGCTGATAGGTTTGTTCTATGAAAAGCTGGACAAGAAGTTGGAGGCGGGCAACGCGTTTCTGGACTTCGTGCAGAAGTTCCCCAGCAGTCAGAAGAATGCGGGAATCGCGCTGGACTACGCGATGGCCATGATCGCGCAGCTGCGACAGGCCAGTGCGACGGCCGATGCGGGGTATGTGAAGCTGTACGAGCGATTCTTGCCCATCGCGATCGCCCCTCCGTTCAATCGCGCCAAGTTCGCTTTTGAATATGCGCAACTCCTGCAAAAGAGCGAGAAATACGCAGAGGCTGCGAAGTATTACGGCATGGTGGGCAACGACGACCCGCGCCTGCTGGCGACACGCTATTTTCAGATGCTCGCCAACAAGCAGGTAATCGACAACGGTGGGAAAACGCTTGCGGAGAATGACCGCAACAAGGCGTTGTCGGAATTGCAACGGCTGGCGGATGAAGTCACCAGGCTCGCGCGTCAGGAGATGGAGTCAGCCGACACCGATCAGAAAAAGAACAACGCCCGAGGCACGATGGTGAAGACTGCGCTGCTGGCAGCAGAGGTGGCGCGTACGGAGCAGAAGGATCCGGATCGCGTGCTAAAGATGCTGGAGGGTTTTGAGACGCAGGTAACCGGGCTTGCCGGGGAGAACGACCTGCTGGCCGAAGCCCTGTCGTTGCGCGTGGCAGCCTTCACCGCAGCGGGGAAAAATCAGGAGGCCGCGCAGGCACTGTTGGCCTTGCTGCAAAAGACCGGCGGGCGTGAAGGGGCGAACATGGTGTATCACCTGCTTGAAAAATTGGAGAGCGATCTGGATCGCGCGCGATCGTCAGGCAATACAAAACAGGTGAAGGAGATCGCCCAGAGTCGGTCGCTGCTCAGCAGCGAATTGGTGACGTGGGCCAAGAGCAATCAGGACGGGTCAATCCGACAATACTACTACCGCTACGCAGTCTTCGACGCCGCCAGCAAAAAGCTCGCCGCCGACCTCGCCGACACCGCCGCCGAGCGACGCGCCGGCTGGCAGGAAGCGCTCACCCGCTATCAGGCGTTGCTCGATCCGGAAATGGTCAAGATGTACAAAAACACCCTGCAGGGCTCAAAGGTCAACGCCAACGATCCCGACCCGCAGGTGATCCTCGGGATCGGTCTGCTGCAATATTCTCTTGGCAACTATAAGGATGCACAGGGAAATCTGTCGCGCCTGCTGAACAATCGCAAGCTCGGCATGCCGACAATGGTTATGGAACGCGATGGCGTGGATGTCGTTGTCGACAACGATCAATACTGGGAAGCAACGCTCAAGCGCACGAAGTCCAATCTCGAAGTTGCCAAGGCCGACAAGGATGCGGACCTGCGGGAGCGAACAATCACCAGCCTGAAGCTGGCCTTCATCGAATGGGGCAGCCGAACAGGTGGAAAGAAGTTCAGTCCAGAGTTTCAGGCGCTGGTCAAAGAGGTCGCGCCGGATTTCACGTATGACGACAAAGGCACGCAGACTGAAGCGCAGGCGACGACCGTTCCGGTAACCGCGCAGTGATCGTGGGTAAATAGGCATTTCCATGTCCCACGTCGACACGCGCCCGATCTGGAATCGCCTCGCGGATTTCTGGGATAAGGCACTCGGCGAAGGAAACGATTTCCAAAAGCATCTCATCATGCCCGCCACGGATCGCCTGCTGAATGCGCGACTGGGTGAAGTCGTGCTTGATGTCTGCTGTGGCAATGGAAATTACGCGCGCCTTCTCGCAGCGCGGGGGGTGAAGGTGGTTGCATGTGACGGATCGAACGTGTTTATCGATCGCGCGCGGGCACGCACCTCAGGCGATATGTCCATTGAATATCACGTGACCGACGCGACAAGCGAATTAGAATTGTTGTCGCTCGGGGTAGGCCGTTTCGATGCTGTTGTGATTTCAATGGCCGTCATGGATCTGCCCACGATCGACCCGGTATTCAAAGCCGCACGACAATTGCTCGGGCCTGGCGGGCGCGTGGTGTTTTCAGTATCGCATCCATGCTTCAATTCCAACCGACCGGTGATCACTGCCGACCTGGTGGAAGGTGACGATGGCTTGCGTCAGCGCTTTGGTGTGCAGATTTTCGATTACGCCCAGCCGATGGAATATCTATCCGCCGGCATCCTCAACCAACCCGAGCCCCACCCCTTCTTCCACCGCCCGCTGCACGTTCTGTTCGCCAGTTGCTTCGCGGCCGGGTTCGTCGTGGATGGGATTGAAGAGCCGACCTTCCCGCCAGATTTTCCGTCGCGCAATCCATTCTCCTGGGCCAAGCGCCCGAACCTACCGCCCGCCATCGTCGTCCGATTGAGATGAGAACGACGTCGCTTTTAAGAAACAGAGATGGCGCTTCGGCAAATACAAAATGCGTCGATAACCTTTGAAACTACTGGGGAGACGCTACGCCTTCTCGGCGGCGATCAGCGTTTGACGCTTGGCTTCGACTTCGGCTTTGGCTGAGGCGAAGTCGGGGTGGGTGGGGAGATCGGCGTCGAACTTTTCCTTCAGATCATTTAACTTAGCTGCCTCGGCACTGGCAAGATCCCGCGCGATGACTGTGTTTTCATCGGCGTTGAGCGCGTCCATTTCCAGCTTCGTCAGCACCGCGCTGGCATCCAGAAATGCCTGACCTGCTGCCGCCTTCTCGTCGGCGGGAGCAGTGGAATTTTTTTGTATCGCATCCTTTTGCGTCATGGCTGCTTGCCGGGCAGCCACTGCGTCCTGATAGGGCTTGGACGCGTGCAAGGTCTCCAGAATCGGGAGCCTGAGCGCATCATATGCACCTTGGGCACGATCCAGCGACGCCTGCGCCTCGATCCACGTTGTCGACTTCTTGAACTCTGCATCAATCCGACGTCGCACCTTCAGCAACGCTGACTCTGCACGTCGCACTTCAGCGCGGGCATCCTTGATAGCGCGGACTTGCTCGGGCGTGCGCGTTTTTCCCGGCTCATCCTGGCCGGGTCGTTGCAGGGTGTCGTGAAACCCCTTCTGCATCGGCGGAGTTTTGGCAACTGTGACCGATGGGGCCAGCAGTGTCAGACACGTGATGACCCATGCTCGCTTCAATCAGACCTCCGCAATGCCTCGCTGTCGACAGGGTATACTTTTACCTTCCCGTTGCTTTCACTACAATTAGAATCATGCGCCGATGGCTCAGTCGACTCGCCTTTAGCTTTTTGATTTTCGGAGGGGTTCTGATTTTCGAGGGCTACCGCGCGGGAGTGGGCCGCTCCACAACCAAATCGCAACCGCGGGCGACGATGATGATCGCCGCCGGCGCGGGGCTGATTGGAATCGGGCTGGCGGGCATTCGAGAAAGACATCGTCGACCTCCGTCAGAGTAGTGGGCCGTCAGGATGCGATTCACCGCAAAGTCGCAGGAGCCACGGGTAACTTCCGATTTCCTGGTGAGCTCCGCGCCCCTGCGGTGAACCCATGCCCTACTCGCCTCTCAGAAAATACTCCTCTTCCAACTGCTTTAGCTTTTTGCTCAACTGATCAAACTCCGATTGATGCGACTTGGCCTTCCCCGGGTTTCGTCGGAGCTCCGGGTCGCCAAAGCGGGACTGTGCGTCAGACACGGCAATCTCGGTCTCGGTGATCTGGCCTTCCAGTTCACGCGTGGTCAGCTTGCCGAACGGGCGCGCGTAGGGGTTGTCCTTCTTTTTTCCTGATTCGGATTTTTCAACCACCGCTGGCTTTGTCGGCTGGGCGACACCACCTTTGCCCTTGGGCTTGGCAGCCTTGGCGTCAGCGAGATTCTGCGCGATTGCCTGTTCGTGGGCGTGCCACTTCGAATAGTTACCCTCAAACTCTTCGACATTCGGGGGCGTCACCACCAGCAGCGTCTTGGTGACTTTATCCAAAAAATATCGATCATGGCTGACGCACAAAATCGTCCCGGGAAAATCCTGCAACGTCGTCTCGAGCGCCTCGCATGACGCGATATCCAGATGATTCGTCGGCTCGTCCAGCAGCAGCACGTTTGGCTTTTCGATGAGCAGCTGCGCGAGTCGCACCCGCGCCCGCTCGCCACCGGATAGCTGGCCCACAGGTTTGTAGATGTCATCGCCACGAAAAAGCATGGCACCACAAATGTTGCGAACTTCCTGCTCCTTGACGTCGCGGTCGCCCCAGACTTCTTCCATGACACTGGCTTCGGGGTCGAAGTCGTCAAGGCGCTGGTTGTAGTAGCCCAGGCCGAGATTCGCGCCCCACTTGATCACGCCGGTGTCGCATTTTTCCTCGCCGACCAGCACCTTGAGCAATGTGGTTTTGCCAGATCCGTTCGGGCCAATGATGCCCACACGGTCGCCACGCTTGATCTCCAGCTTCACATCTTTCCACAGCGCGCGTTCGCCAAAACTTTTGGATAGCTCGCGCACCTTCAGCACCTGATCGCCGGCCCGTCGGTCGGTTTCGATTGACAGGGAGATCTTGCTCGTATCGGTGACTTCTTCCAGCACACGATCGCTTGATAGCAAGGCATCCAGCCGTCGCTCACGTCCCTTGGCCTGCCGAGCCCGTTGGCCTGCTTTGAATCTGCGTATGTACTCCGCCTGTTTTTCGATGTCGGCCTTCTGCTCTTCGTACGCTCGCTGCTGCGAAAGTTCCTCCAGGTCGCGCTGCGTGACGAATGAGGAATAATTGCCCGTATAACTTTTCAACTTGTGCTGCTTCAGCCACACGATGCGCGTCGCGATGCGGTCGAGCAGATAGCGATCGTGACTGATGAGGATGACCGCGCCCTTGAACTCGGATAGATAATTTTCCAGCCACTCGACCGCAGTGAGATCAAGGTGATTGGTCGGCTCATCGAGCAACAGCAGATCCGGCTCAGCCACCAGCAGCTTCGCCAGCGCCAACCGCGAGCGTTGCCCGCCTGACAATGTCGAGACTTTTTGCTCCCAGGAATCTTCATGCAACCCCACGCCATGCAGGATGGCCTCAAGCTTGTGTCGCCAGGCGTATCCCCCTTCCATCTCGAAGTCGTGGGTGACGTCCTGATATTTTTCCAGGACTTTCTCGAGTGCGTCTCCCTCGACCTCGCCCATCTCATGTTCGAGGTCGCGCAGACGATGCGATAGCTCATGGAGTTTCGCGAAAGCGAGCTCGGCTTCGTCGATCACGGTATTTTCGTGATCAAAGACCGGGTCCTGGGCCAGGTGCCCGATCTTGGTCCCGGTCGCAAGCGCGACGCTTCCCTGGTCGGGCTTCACCTGATTCAGGATCAGTTTGAAGAGTGTTGACTTGCCCGCGCCGTTGGGTCCGATAAGTCCGACACGCTCGCCGGGGTAGACGGTCAAATCCAGGTGATTGAAGATGACCTGCTTGCCGAACGTTTTTTCGATGTTGGTGATGGTGACTAAAGACATTTTAACCGCGAATCAAGGACGGGGGACTATATCCGTTTATGCAGGGATGGGAAATGGATGAGTCGAGCGTCAGGGACTGGGGATAGGCACGATTGACGAATGAAGATTGAAGCGTGTTGGGGGTTGAGTTTTATGGGACGGGTATCAGACGACGTACCAAGGTCTATTTTATAGGGCGTGGCTGCGCCAAGCATACACACGTTACAGGCCTATCGGGATTGAGGCGGGAATGGGGTGGAAATCACTTGCCAACCCGACCGCGAGGGAAAACCGGTGATATGTTTCGGGCATCGAAGCGAATGACGCTTCAAGAACTTTTCACGGTTTCCTTACTCGTTGGAGGTTAGTGTTATGGGTACTTCACGTTTTGTTTCTCGTGCTTTGAAGGCTGCTGCGGTTGCGGTTGGACTTGCTCTGGGCGCGTCCAGCGCTCATGCAGGCCTGACGACTGTAAACTCGCCGATCTATCCTGGCGAAATGAGCATCAAAACCATCCTCGGTGATATCTACGGTCAAAGCTTTAATGCAGTTGGCAAGAACCTGGTCGGAAGCACCATCACCGCCAAGCGCGTGGATGACTTCCTCAAGCCATCGAACGGTGTCTTGAACACCCTCGGTAGCGTCGGTTCGGCTGCCGACCAGATCTGGGACGGCAAGGTCAACAAGGCGACCGCCAAGGCCCGCTATGCTGCATTTGACCAGAAGTTTGGATACATCGATGGCGCGTCGGGTGGTTCGTATCATAACCTGTTCGACGTAACCGGTTATGGAACAGCCGTCACCAGCGACACAGTGTCGATCGATATCGATGGACCCTTCCGCCTGGCCCGCAACGGTCAGAACGGCGTGCAAAGCTCCAGAAACGTGGACAACGCCGACAGGCTTGACCACATGGTCACCTACAAGATTGAAGGGCTTGTTGATGGATGGAAGTACACCACCTGGATGGCTTTCTTCGAAGACAAGAACTCGATCAAAGGTGGCCCGAATGCCCAGTTCAGCGATCGTGACTTCAACGATCTCGCGGTTGAACTGAAGGCCACTGCGGTTCCGCTTCCCTCGGCAGCCCTCATGGGCCTCGTGGGTCTGGCGATGCCAGCCGGTGTGAAGCTCGCCCGACGGTACCGCAAGGCTTAAGTCTGTCTGATGAATCGCAATGATTCATCCCGATAGGTCTGATTATCACATCTGATTACTCCCCGACGCCCGCGACTTAAAATGTCACGGGCGTCGGTTTTTTTGGAGTTTGGAACGGGCGAATACAGACCCTTCGGATCCGACTCAACGCCAGGTTTCGCCGCGGGGCTTGCCCCGCGCTTCCGTCGCGCTGAACGCTCTAAAGGCAAGGTACCTTGACTCCAAAATGCGTGTTGTTAAATGCGCGGAGAGAACGTCGGACAGGCCCCGCGCTGCAACGTTCGAATCAGAGTTCCACGGCAATGCAAGCCAGACCCGGATTGATCAGGTATCGCACAGAGGCTTGCCCTCACCGACAATTTTCGGGACCGCCCACCTGTCTCGCGGCGTATTGAGCAGGCGACGGATATTCTCGACGAGCGCGGATTCCACCGCATCCGTTGCCGGGCACGCATCCCCGAGAATCTTCTTCATCGACGTAACAGGTCGCCCTTTCAATCCGCAGGGGACGATCAAATCAAAGTACGAGAGATCGGTCGAAACATTCATCGCCAGTCCATGCAACGTCACCCCGCGTCGCACGCGCACGCCAACCGCACCAATCTTTGCAGCTTTGGCGTCCGGCGATGACTTCACCCAAACGCCAATCGCACACGCATCCTTACCCGCGTCGATTCGAAACTGCGCCAGCGTTTCGATCATTGCAATTTCAAGACATCGGACATACGACCCAACCGACAATTGATGATCTATCAGGCGAATAATCGGATAACACACCAGCTGCCCCGGCCCATGAAACGTCACATCCCCCCCGCGATCCGACTGCACCACCTCGACTCCCTTGGCGCGCAACATGTCATCGGACGCGACAATATGAATTTCATTCCCCGCCCGTCTTCCAAGTGTGATGACGGGTGCATGTTCGACAATCAGAAGATGTTCTTGCCCCCCATCGACAACCGACGCATGGATACGCTCCTGGAGTTGCCAGGCGTGGTGGTAGTTCGCATCGTTTAGCTTCAGAACGATCATGAAGTCCCTGTGGCAAATGATATACTCGTGGCGCGGATCGCCTTAACGATAGGTTCGAAGCGATGGGGGTATCGGACGCAGCGCTGGTTGATTTTTGCACAAGACATCAGGTTGCCGAACTATCGATATTTGGATCAATTCTAAGGGACGATTTCAGACCTGACAGCGATGTCGACATTCTCTTCGAACTTCGACCCGATCAGCGAATGTCCATCGAGAAATATCTCCTCTTGCACGATGATTTGATGTCGCTTTTCAACGCCCGACGCATCCACCTCGTTGAAAAGCCTTTCCTCCGCAACCCAGTCCGTCGTGAATCCATTCTCGCATCGCGCCGGGTGCTTTATGCTGCCTGATCAACTGGAGCTCTGCTCATCGACATGCTCTATTCGGCTGAGCTGGCTTTGTCGTATGCAGATAAACGGACTGAGCAGGAGATGTCTGAAAACCGAATGCTTGCCGATGCGATTGAGCGCCGCATCGAGATCATCGGTTAAGCAGCGCGCGGACTGTCAACATCGTTTCGCGATCGGTCACCGGAGATTCCACGGTGGGCTATCACCGCAACACGTCATATTCTTGCCCAGGATTATGATGACGTAAACCCTGCCATTATTTATCGCATCGTGCGTGAACATCTGCCTTCGCTCGTTGTGCATCTCAAACGTTACATCAACACGCGCGAGTCTTAACTCCCCTCACATCCACCATTCCAACTGGATATCCTGAAAGATCGTGTCGTGGGCGTCGGCTTCGGTGATTTCGACTTCCCTGACTTTTGACAAGGTTTTGCCTGCGGATAACTCTTCGGCAGCGTCCAGCAATCGGTCGAAATTCGTGCAATGCCCTGCAAATCGCTGGATCCCATAATCCACCGCCCCGCCTGTATGAATGACAAAAGGCCAGTCGCTTGCCTGCAGAAGCAGCAACTGTCTGGCCGCCCGCAGCATCATTTCCTTCACGCGCGTGTTGCTTTGCCAGGGCAGGCCGTGCAGGTCCTTTAGGAATCGTCCCTCGGCACGATATTCCATCTCCCACATCCACTTGTTTTTATCGTTAATCCATACGCTGTGGTTCCCGTTCTCGCCCCATGATCCTTCGGGGAGGCGCATGACTTTGTCGGGCACGTGGTTGTATAACGCCTCCTCTGCTGTCAGCAGGCGCACTTCCGGGTCCGAACTGAGCGTCAAAATCACATCGCGCAAAAACAGCGGACCCTCAAACCACCAGTGTCCGAAAAGCTCTGCATCAAACGGGGCGACGACCACACCTTGCCGGCCTGACCAGTATTTGTATTCACCCAGAACCTGTTTGACGACCTTGCAGAAATGCTGGGCGTGCTCATACACCACGGCAGCGATATCGTCCGGATAATACGGGTCTTTTGCGGACAGCGCGGTCTTGTTATTGGTGACCTTGTGATAGCGCAATCCACGCTCGCCGTTCTTGCGATGAAACTCCAGGTAAGATCCATGTCCGGGATATCCGATCGAGCCGCTCCAAACCTGCTCGCTGATCTTCGGATGCCGGCAAAACGCAAATGTCTGCGGCGTACCAGGCTCCGACACCACGCCAACCGGTTCCAGCGGGTGTCGCCAGCCACGCTTTTGATCCCAGTACATCCCTTGCTCGCTGACCTCTCGAAACGTCTGCTTGTCGAATGTGCCCATCGGCTTGCCCTGCGCGATGAGGTGCGTGTCAACAAAAAAGTGCGTGACCCCCGCATCGGCAATAAACGTCTCCACGCCCGGTCGGTTGCGCGGGTTGTCATAAAGCACTGCTGGCATCCAGTGCTCCCAATGCGGGCGATAGGCGCATTCGGGCAGCCACATGCCGCGCGGTTGAATTCCCAAAATGCGCTTGCTGCTGTTCACCCCGGCCCGCATCTGCGCCTTGAGCATCTCATCATTCAGCAACAACGGCATATACGCATGCGTGGCGTTGCTGGTGAGAATCTGGATATGCCCTTCTCGAAAGCGCTTGCCGAACTCACCTGGGATGTCGCGGTTGATTTTTTCAAACTGGTCCAGCCGCATCGCGAACCAGTCGGCCCAGCGTGTGGCGAGATACGCGAAGTGCGGTTGATTCGAAGAGCGAAACTCCTTCTCATCGTTCCGCGCACGCTCCAGGCGCTCGTTGAGATAATCCACAAAACCCGTCTTGAACCGCTCGTTTGAAAGTTGTTCAAGCAGCACAGGCGTCAGACCCATCGTCAACGCGGGTCGCGCACGATTGAGAGCAGCCCCGCCAATGACTTCGAGGATCGGCAAATACGTTTCGGCTGCCGCTTCGTACAGCCACGCCTCCCCGTGAGGATAGCTGCCGTGATTCAAAACGTAGGGGAGATGTCCGTGCAGGACAAGGCAAAGGCTTCCGAGTGTCTCGCTCATGCGACTTATCGTATCGAAGCGGACGAATCCTGCCTATGCGTACAGCCATGAGCTTTTCAGAGGAGTGGCAGCCGAAGTGTGACAGCAGTGCCAAGCCCGTTTCCGGCGCTTTCGATCCCGACGGATCCGCGATGAATCTCCATCAGCGACCTGCTCAGCGCCAGCCCGATCCCCAGCCCGCCATGAAATCGACTGAGCGTCGGATCCCCTTGCGTGAAGGGCGTAAAAACATGCGCTAGCAACGCGGCGCTGATGCCCACCCCATTGTCGCGGATGACCATGAGCAAATCCGTTCCCTGTAGCGTCGTCCCGACATGGATGGATCCACCGGCGGGCGTGAACTTGATGCTGTTGTCTAGGACCCCGGTCACCACCTTCTGCAACGCCACTTCGTCCATGGCAACGCGCGTCTGCTCGGCCTTCAACTCCATTTGGAGATGATGACCTTTCTCCAGCAACGACTGCTCCACCTTTTGTATGGCCGAGCGAATGACCTCATGCGCATCAATCGCGACAGCCGGGACGGTCAGGCGCCCGCCGCCCTGTTTGGTCAGATCGAGCAGGTCATCAATGAGACGCGATTCAATCTCGATCTGCTTCCGCGCGATCGAAAGATCGCTACGCACACCTGCAGGCACGCTCATGTCGTGCTCGTGTGCTGAGAGCAACAGCAGCGCGGGAGTAAGCGGCGTGCGAAGCTCGTGACTCAGGATCCCGAGGAAAACATCCTTGGCCCGACTTGCGGTCTCGGCGGCGTCCCTGGCACGCTGAAGCTCGAGCATATCTTGTTTGCGCTGCGTCACATCGAGCACCGCCCCGCTCACGCGCGTCACGGTGTGATCGACGCGCTCAAGCGTGCTCCCCTTCATCGCAAGCCAGCGCTCTCCACCCGAGCGCAGCGGAATGCGTATCTCAGCAAAACATTCCTCGGAAAACGTCCGCACGCAGTGGGCGAACGCGTCAAACGCGGGGCGATCCTCCTCGTGCACACGACGCGCCAAGTCTTCGAAGGTGACCGAATCCGGATCGCTGTCAATATCAAACAACGGTGCCACACCTTGTGTGATATCCAGGCGAAAACGCGGGACGTCCCACGCCCAGATCCCGATCCGACCGACGGCCAGCGCAGAATCGATCCGGTCATATCGTTCTATCAAGCGATCGAGGCGCTTCCTGGCAGTGATGTCCGGAGAAACCCCGCCAACCGCATACATCGTCCCGGTTTCGTCGTACATCGGAAACTTAAAACTCTGGAACCAGTGCATCCCATCCGTGCCCATCGCCGATTCCTCGGTTACTAGCGGGCGCCCGGTGCGCACCACTTCATCATTAGCGCGTTGAAACGCGATGGCGGTCTCGAACGGCCAGACTTCGAAGAGATTTTTCCCGATGACGTCCGCACGCGATTTCCCAGTCAGCGCTTCCCAGGATCGATTGACCAGCAAAAAACGCTCGTCGAGCGTCCGCACATAAACAGCCAGCGGGACAGCATCAAGCAGGTCAAGCAATAGCCTTGGCGAATCCACTGTCGCAATCATCGGCGGATGTAACGAGGCCATGGCGACGCATCATACCGTCATTGGGGAGGTTTAGTCCGTAGGCAATAGTAGTAGTCCGTAGTCAATATTGACGATCACTTGATTGTCGACTGTTATCTGGGAACAGACACTCAAGATTCGACAGTCGCATTACTTGCCATGAACTACGGAAAGCAGCCTCCAACCCTTGCACCCCTCCCAACCCAAATGGTAAGATTTTGGGCGTTGGTTCGTCGATCGAGGGAGCATCGAGATCGTGACAGTTTCCGCCTGCATATCTGCGTGCGTCTGCCCGATTCCCCTGCACTGCGAATCGCCTACCTCCCGCGTTGGACCTGCGCGCCGGTCCCTTTCGGTGGACTCAGAAAGTAAAATCATGGGGTCTTTGCCCTTTGCGTCTAAGGAGACACATCATGGGTCGTCGTTTGTATGTGGGAAATCTGAGCTACTCCGTGGATAGCTCATCGTTGCAGGAATTGTTCGCCCAGCACGGGAGCGTCACCAGTGCCGAAGTCATTTCGGATCGGGAGACCGGGCGAAGCAAGGGTTTTGGATTCGTCGAGATGGGGTCCGACGACGAAGCCCAGGCTGCCATCGCTGCACTGAATGGTCAGGACAATGATGGTCGCGCCCTCACCGTCAATGAAGCCAAGCCGCGCGAAGAGCGCCCGCGTGGAGGCGGAGGTGGCGGTGGGTACGGAGGTGGCGGTGGTGGTGGAGGATACGGCGGAGGTGGAGGCGGCGGAGGCCGTGGTGGAAACAGTGGTGGAGGCCGTAGCGGTGGTGGTGGTGGCGGCGGTCGCGATCGCTATTGATCGTCGATCTTTTTCATAAGTCTGAACCCGGAGGCCATGTCACAACATGGCCTCCGTTTGTTTGGCACGCAAAAAACGGGTGACTGGACGCGAACAGAAGAGATGAGCCGCAACGTCGTACGTCCACACCCTGTCCCCACCAACGCAAGGAAGCCCGAGCAAACATGCCCGGGCTTCCTGCTTTCAAGTCGTGCGTTGCAAACAAGACGACTATCTCAGCAGATCGCTGAGACCCTTCGTCTGCTCGCCACCTTCCAAGCCGCCACGCAGGCCACGCTTGGTCGAGCGCTGTGATCGCTCCTCTTCCTTCTTCTCTTCCTCAACGGCATATTGAGCGCGTTTGAGTGACAGACCAATCTTGCGTTCGTCGCTGTCAACACGCAGGATTTTGACGTCGATTTCCTGACCGGCCTTGAGCTGATCCTCGGGCTTCTCCACCTTCTGGTCAGAGATTTCCGAGATATGCAGCAAGCCTTCGAGGCCTGGCTCGAGTTCCACGAACACACCAAAGTTTGCGATCTTGGTGACGTGCCCCTTGACGACCTGGCCCGGGCGATAGTTGGCCGGGATGACCGTTGTCCACGGGTCTTCCTGCATCTGCTTCAGGCCCAGCGCGATGCGCTGCTTTTCCTGATCGACGCTCAGCACCACTGCCTGCACATCCTCGCCCTTCTTCAGGATTTCCGACGGATGCCCAATCTTCTTGGTCCACGACAGATCGCTGACATGCAGCAGACCATCGATGCCTTCCCCGATCTCGACAAACGCGCCATAGTTGGCGATGTTGCGCACCTTGCCGCTGACAACAGAGCCCGGCGGATACTTCTCGGCCACGCGCTCCCAGGGGTTTTCCTCGACCTGCTTCATGCCAAGGCTGATTTCCTGCTTGTCCTTGTTGATCTCGAGGACCTTCACGTGCACTTTTTGATCCTGTGCAACGACCTCGCTCGGATGGTTGATGCGCTTGGTCCAGCTCATCTCCGAGATATGCACGAGACCTTCCACGCCTTCTTCCAGTTTGCAGAATGCGCCGTACGACATGATGTTGACGACGTTCGCCTCGTGCACGCTGCCGACCGGATACTTCGTCTCGATATTTTCCCACGGGCTGGCATCCTTCTGCTTCAGGCCGAGGGCGATTTTTTCTTTGTCCTTGTCGATCGACAGAACCTTCACTTCGATTTCCTGATCGATCTTGAGCACTTCGCTGGGGTGGTTGATGCGTCCCCACGACATATCGGTGATATGCAGCAAACCGTCGATCCCGCCCAGGTCGATAAACGCGCCGAAGTCGGCGATGTTCTTGACGGTGCCTTTGCGGACCGAGCCGATTTCCAAACTATCCATTGTCTTGCGCTTGAGGTCTTCGCGCTGCTGTTCGATCATCTTACGTCGGCTAATGACGATGTTGCGACGCTCTTCATCGATCTTCAAAATGACCGCATCGATGGATCGCCCGATCCAATCGGAAATTTCACCAGGTCGACGGATATCCACCTGCGACGCGGGCAGAAACACCGGCACGCCAATGTCGACGAGCAGCCCGCCTTTGATTTTCTTTGTGACCTTTCCGGAGACGGGGTCGCCTTCCTTCTTGGTCTTCATGATCGCTTCCCAGTTGATGATGCGATCAGCCTTGCGCTTGCTGATCTTCACCAGACCGGTGTCGCCTTCCACATCTTCCAGAAGCACCTGCACGACATCGCCGACCTTGACGTTGGCGGGATCATCGAACTCGTTCTTTTCGAGAATGCCTTCGGATTTGAGCCCCAGTTCGACGATGAAATCGTCGCCAACCTGCCCGCTGACCTTGCCCTTGATGATCGCGCCGGGAGAAAAATCCTGCACGTCGTCATCGTTGATCAGTTTTGAAATGTCGTCCGCAGCATCACCCAAAGCGAGTGCGACAGCTGCATCCACGTCGGCGTCGAAATCCCCGAAGGAATTGATGAGATTGTAATCAACCATACGAACTTACCTGCGGTCGGTTGCGTCGAAAGCATCGACGCGTCTATCCCGACCTTGGCCTTTCTGATGCGCGGCCTGTTGAATGGTGCAGCGACACCCGCGCGATTTCGCTGCCCCGTCTCCACGCCAGTCCCACACGCGGAACGTCCGCGCAAGGAGGCGAATCGAAAAGTCTACCCGCTAACCTCCCATTAGCAAATATCAGAAGAGCCTCAATCAAGCCCGAAATCAATGCGTCCTCGCCCACCCCGCTGCGGAGGCTGCGGATCAGGACAAATCGAGCCGCGACCCCCCTGCAGTTCTTTTTTGTTGACTGTCCTCACTCCCAATCTGCAACCCCACCTCCGACCTTCCATACCAAACCCTCGACTCCCGACCCCCATTTGACTCTCCCGTATTTCGATCCTAATCTAATTATCGAATGAACACTCCGGCCTTTCATCGTGTCTCCAAGGCGCTCGCCGATCCTCGTCGGTTTGATATTCTGCGCGCAATCACAGCCGGGCGTGGCGAGGTCCCGTGCAAAACACTGCTGACAAAGTTCAAGATCACGCCCGCCACCATGTCGCATCATTTGAAGGATCTCGTGAATGCCGGGCTGATTGAAGGCCGAAAAGAAGCACAGTGCATGTATTTCACCCCCTGCCGGGATGTCCTGGCAGCCTATCGAGCGGAGTTGCAACGCAAGTTGGGATGATCGTCTGCAACACATATTTAGATGCTTTTATAAGCATCGAAGGAGTTCTTTCATGAGTGAGTCGTCAAAAGTATTATCGGGTAAGGTTGCTCTGGTCACCGGGGCCTCGCGTGGGATCGGCGCTGCCATTGCCAAGCGATTGGCTGGCGACGGTGCCAAGGTACTGATCGGCTACGGTCGCTCTGCCGACGCTGCCCAAAGCGTGCTCGCCGAGATCACGCAGTCGGGCGGGAAGGCTGCGCTGGTGGCTGGAGACGTTGGGGATCCCAAGCAGATCGCAGCGATGTTCGCCGAGATCGACGCAAAGCATGGCGGGCGATTGGACATTCTTGTGAACAACGCGGGAGTTTTTTACACAGGATCGATCGAGACATTTGACGATGCGCTCTTCGATAAGATCGCTTCAGTCAACATGGCAGCGGTTTATCATGTCACCAAGCACGGTACCAAGCGCCTGAACGACGGGGGTCGCATCATCAATATCGGTAGCGGGCTCGGGGAGCGCGTGCCCGCGCCAGGCATGGCGGTTTATGCAGCCAGCAAGT